>Ga0163199_1003121_pt1 | contig 10039 bp, 7 predicted proteins | sample PL_2010_150m_FD_113537 | JGI IMG/M metagenome (GOLD analysis project Ga0163199, IMG submission 113537) | Freshwater microbial communities from Powell Lake, British Columbia, Canada to study Microbial Dark Matter (Phase II) - PL_2010_150m | ecosystem: Environmental > Aquatic > Freshwater > Lake ...
CCAAAAGAAAAACAGGATTTCTGGAAACCTTTTTTGGAAAACAACATGCTTGAAATTGCACGTAAAAACCGCGAAAGCTCCAGTATGTTAATTATTCCTGATCTGTTGGCGAATTATTTTGCAGGCATTAAAATGCGTAACATCGAACTTAAATCGTTATCATTTCAGCTTTCAGACTCGAAAATTCTGGTTTGGACTGTTGTTAAGGACGATGATGAGGCCACCATGGATCAGCTCTTTTTACTCGAAGCCACTATAAATGCAAAGTATTGTGATTACGGTTTCCATGTTTCAACTACCATCCTGGAAGAGTCGGACAATTGCTCAGTTCCTTCTCAATTCAATACGGTCATTTAATGGCAAATTTTGCAGATCATATCTCCCAGTCCAGGAAAAATTTAAGCTTCTTGCAGGAAATTAACAGTTTATCAGTGCATTATAGGGATTGGGATGTAACGGTATGTTACTATGTGGCTGTTCACCTTGTCAATTCACACATTGCTTCAGTCTCGAACTTACATTACCGCAAACACGAAGAGGTAGCAAATGCCTTGAATCCTTATCATATCCTTTCTCTCACAAAAGTTCCTGAAACAGTATATTTAGCTTATACCCAACTTCAAAATCTATCCAGAAGATCCAGGTATTTAATAAGTGAAAACATGTCAAATCGAAGTATTGATGCCAATATCACTTATGACAAGCACTTTAAGAGAGCATTGGTATACTTGGAAACATTGCTAACTTTCGTGGAGTCAACCTACAGTCAGAAATTTGAAAAGATTAATATCCATTGTAACGAAGCCAGAACTATTCCTTTTAACCATTTCCTGGTTAAGTAACTAAAATACACCCGATCCTTATTTTACTGGTGCCACATGGCTGATCTGTTTGGAGTTCCCAACTTTAGTCACTTTAGTTCACTTTAGTCACGCTAAGTACTTTTTTATTATCTTTGTGCACTTTAAAAAAAGGGAGTTCCAAAAGGCTATGAGCAAGAAATTCAGGGAATACAAGGAGTTTAATCTTTCGCAAATCAACAAAGATATCTTGAAATTTTGGGAGGAGGACGATACTTTTCACAAGTCGATCACCACCAGGGCCGAAGGGAAACCTTACATCTTTTACGAAGGACCTCCGTCGGCCAATGGGCAACCCGGTATTCACCACGTGGTTTCACGTGCCATCAAAGATATTTTCTGCCGTTACAAAACACAGCAGGGTTTTCTTGTCAAGCGCAAAGCGGGCTGGGATACACATGGTCTGCCTGTTGAGCTGAGTGTTGAAAAATCCCTCGGAATTACCAAAGAGGATATCGGCAAACATATTTCAGTAGCCGATTACAACGCTGCCTGTCGCCGCGAGGTGATGAAATACACCGACCTTTGGGAAGATCTTACCCAAAAAATGGGGTATTGGGTCAACATGGATGATCCTTATATCACCTACGACAACCGGTATATCGAGACTTTGTGGTGGCTCCTGAAATCTTTCTACAACAAGAACCTGATCTACAAGGGATACACCATCCAACCCTACTCGCCTGCCGCAGGTACCGGTCTTAGTTCTCACGAACTGAACCAGCCCGGTTGCTACCGCGATGTGAAAGACACTACATGCATCGCTCAGTTCAAGGTGGTCCGCGACGCGCAATCCGCGGCTTTGTTCGATCAGGTTTCGACCGATTTGTACATTCTGGCCTGGACGACTACTCCCTGGACATTGCCTTCCAACACGGCCCTGGCGGTTGGTACGACCATCAAATACGTAAAAGTCCAAACTTTTAATCCCTATACGGCTCAGCCAATTACCGTTATTTTGGCCAAGAATCTTTTCCGTCACTATTTTCCTGAAAAGAATGATGCGCTAACATTGGATAGTTACACCGGAGATGGCAAAAATATACCTTATCTGCTGCTTGGGGAATTCTCTGGCAGTCAGCTGGTGGGGGTTAATTACGAGCAGCTTTTCCCCTGGGTGAAACCGATGGGAGATGCCTTCCGTGTCATCCCTGGCGACTTTGTTACCACCGAAGATGGTACTGGAATCGTACACATCGCGCCAACTTTTGGTTCGGACGACGACCGCGTAGCCAAACAAACAGGTATTGTTCCGCTGTTGCTGATCGACAACGAAGGAAAACGTCAGCCGATGGTCGATCGTCAGGGTCGTTTCTTCCGCCTCAAGGACCTTGATGCTGATTTCGTGAAAACCAACATCAACAGTGAACTTTATTCTGAATTCGCCGGACGCTTTGTCAAGAACAGTTACGATGATTCGCTTACCGAACAAGATGCAACCCTCGATATCGACCTCTCCGTTCAGTTGAAGAAAGAGGGGAAAGCCTTCAGGGTAGAAAAATATGAACACAGCTATCCGCATTGTTGGAGAACCGATAAACCTGTTCTTTACTATCCGCTGGATTCGTGGTTTATCCGCTCGACGGCTGTCAGGGATGAGATGATCGAGCTCAACAAGACGATCAACTGGAAGCCACAGTCAACCGGTACCGGTCGCTTTGGCAACTGGCTCGAGAACCTTGTCGACTGGAATCTCTCACGTTCAAGATATTGGGGAACACCCCTGCCCATCTGGCGTACCGAAGATGGAACGGAAGAGCTCTGCATTGGCTCGGTTGAGGAGCTTATCTCGGAGATCGAAAAATCTGTTGCGGCCGGCTTTATGCCTGTCAATCCTTACCGGGATTTCGTGGTTGGCGACAATTCCAAAGAAAATTACGAAAAGATAGACCTGCACCGTCCCTTCGTGGATGACATTGTACTGGTATCCCCGAAAGGGGTGAAAATGGTACGCGAACTCGACCTGATCGATGTCTGGTTCGATTCGGGTTCCATGCCATTCGCCCAGGTTCATTACCCATTTGAGCACAAAGAGGAGTTTGATACACTCTTTCCGGCCGACTTTATCGCAGAAGGTGTGGACCAGACCCGCGGATGGTTTTTTACCCTTCACGCCATCGCCACCATGGCCAAAGGCTCTGTCGCCTTCAAAAATATTATCTCCAACGGACTCGTTCTGGATGCTGCCGGCAACAAAATGTCGAAGCGTCTGGGCAATGCGGTCGATCCTTTCACCACCATCGAGAAATACGGATCCGACCCGGTTCGCTGGTACATGATCACCAATTCCCAACCGTGGGACAACCTGAAATTTGATTTGGGCGGGGTTGACGAAGTGCGTCGTAAATTCTTTGGCACACTTTACAATACCTATAGTTTCTTTGCCCTTTATGCCAATGTGGATGGCTTTGCCTACCGGGAAGCTGAACTCCCGAATTCGGAGCGGCCGGAGCTGGATCGATGGATATTGTCGTTATTGAATACCCTGGTCAAAGAAGTGACCGAAGCCTACGAAACATACGAGCCGACCAAGGCAGGAAGGGCTATTTCAGAGTTCGTCTCCGAAAATCTTTCCAACTGGTACGTCCGGCTAAGCCGCAAAAGGTTCTGGGGCGGCGAATACGATGCAGACAAAATTTCTGCATACCAGACTTTGTACACTGCACTCCAGACTGTTGCCAAACTGGTTGCACCCATTGCTCCTTTTTACAGCGATCAGCTTTTCCGCGACCTGAACAAAGTTGCCCATCGTGAACAGGATTTATCAGTCCATCTCACTAAATTTCCGGTAGCAGATGATAGCATGGTCGACCAGGCGCTTGAAGAGCGGATGGAGATGGCTCAAAAAGCCTCCAGCATGGTGCTCGGACTTCGCCGGAAGGAGAAGTTGAAAGTTCGTCAGCCTTTGGCAAGGATCATCGTGCCGGTTTTGAACGAAAGTTTCCGCAAACAGTTTGAAGCCATCGAAAGCATTGTGTTGACTGAAGTCAATGTGAAGCAGGTGGAGTACTTGACCGATTCGTTGGGAATTATCAAGAAGAAGATCAAGCCTAATTTCAAAACACTTGGGCCAAAATACAGCAAACTGATGAAGCAGATTGCCGCCATGGTTGTGGCTTTGGACCAGGGGCAGATAGCCTCTTTTGAGAGGGATGGTTCTTTTGATGCCGTCATCAATGGAGAAGCCATCAGGCTTGTTTCGGAAGATGTGGAAATCCTGACGGAGGATATACCTGGATGGCAGGTGGCTAGCGAAGGCAATCTGACGGTGGCGCTCGACATTCATGTTACGCCGGAGCTGAGGCTGGAAGGCATCGCCCGCGAACTGATCAACAGAATTCAGAATTTGAGAAAAGAGAGTGGATTTGAGGTAACCGACAAAATAGAGCTCACAGTAGGCAACCATCCTGGGCTGGCTGAAGCACTGGCGAAATTCGGGGATTACATCTGTGCACAAACGCTGGCACTGAAACTTCATAGGGTTGAAGTATCAGAGGTGGCTGCAGATCAACTCGTTGAAATTGAACCCGGATTAGAAACTGTGCTTACAGTCAGGAAAATTTGAGAGATTAACCGATGCTGTTGATAAATATTTATTTCAGCATGTATAAATAGCACCGATTTAGTTTATATTTACAAAAAGCGCAACATTATGGCAGAGAAAACAAGATATTCAGACGATGAACTCCAGGAGTTCAAGTCCCTGATTCTGGGCAAACTGGAAAAGGCACGTCAGGATTACGAACTATACAAAAACGCCATTACACAGGGTGACGGCAATGATACCCAGGATACATCCCCAACTTTCAAGGTATTGGAAGAGGGTGCAGCCACTCTGTCCAAAGAGGAAGCAGGCAAGCTTGCCCAGCGTCAGCAGAAATTTATTCAGCATCTTGAAGCGGCCCTCATCCGGATTGAGAACAAAACCTATGGTATATGCCGCGAAACCGGAGCCTTGATCTCCAAGGAGAGACTGCGTGCCGTACCACACGCCACTTTGTCTATCGATGCAAAAAATTCCCAGCGCTGATCTGTTCTGTCATGGCAAAAGAGTCATCCGATCTACCCATTGAAGACCGAAAGAGCTTTCTCTGCACTTTTTACATTGCCCATGAGCAATAGAAAAAAATCAATACTTCTTATCCTTTTGATTTTGCTGGTTGACCAGACCTTAAAATTCTGGATCAAAACCCATCTGGCTCCCGGAGGCGAAATTGTCATTTTCAAAAATTGGTTTATCCTCCATTTCATCGAGAACAACGGGATGGCCTTTGGCATCGAATTTGGGAATCAGATAGGCAAATATTTCCTGAGTATTTTTCGCCTGATCGCCATTGGTGCACTGGGTTGGTACTTGCAAAAACTGCTGAAAAGGGAGGCTCCTTTCGGATTGATTGCCTGTTTTTCCATGATCATGGCCGGCGCCATCGGCAATATGATCGATGGGGCATTCTATGGAATGATTTTCAACTACACCCCGGGAGAGGTGGCCACTCTTTTCCCTGCCGGTGGAGGTTACTCCTCTTTCCTGATGGGCAGGGTGGTCGATATGTTCTATTTCCCGCTGATTGAAACCACATATCCTACCTGGATTCCTTTTATGGGAGGTCAGGAGTTGATTTTCTTCCGGCATATTTTTAACGTTGCCGATTCGGCTGTTTCCATCGGAGTATTTTCCATTTTCATCTTCCACCGGCATCATTTTGGGGATAGTAAAAAGGTTGTCAGTGCAGAAGGGTCTAAAGTCGAGGAGGGCAATGAGCCAAATGTTGAGAGTTGACACTATTCCGCGTTGCGTCCTTCGTGAAACCCTTCGAGTCCATTGTGGTTAAGTTTTTATTTTCACCACAAAGGTCACAAAGTACCACATAAAGGTTGCACAAAGGTATCCGCAAAGGATGACATTGTCTCATAAATACTTAATTTCGCGGCGGATTCCGAAAGCATTTTGAAACAAACCTATGAGTAACAAGACAAAATCGATATTGATCATCCTGCTGATTCTGCTGATCGATCAAATTCTTAAGATCTACATCAAAACCCACTTCATGCTGGGAGAAGAGGTTGTTGTGGCAAAGAGTTGGTTTATCCTTCATTTTGTTGAGAACAACGGGATGGCTTTTGGTTTCGAGTTTGGCAACAACATTGGTAAATATTTTCTCACGATTTTCAGGATGGCAGCCATTGGGGGACTGGGCTGGTACCTCTCCAAATTGTGGAAAAAGGAGGTGCCGTTCGGTTTGGCTGTCTGCTTTTCGCTCATCCTGGCCGGTGCAACGGGTAACCTGATAGACAGTGCTTTTTACGGATTGATTTTCAATGAGAGTCATGGTGTGGTAGCCAGCCTCTTCCCGGCCGGTGGCGGTTATACCACATTTTTATTGGGGAAAGTGGTGGATATGTTCTATTTTCCGCTGATCGAAGGCCATTTCCCCAGCTGGTTCCCCATCTGGGGCAGCCAGGAATTCATCTTTTTCAGACCGGTATTCAACATTGCAGACTCCTCCATCTCGGTAGGTATTGTGGCCATTTTCATCTTCTACCGACAGTATTTTGACGACAAGAAACCGGAGGTGATTGCCCCGGCTGAAGTTGATGCAACAGGAGACTCTGCTGTGATAGAGGAATCAGTAGAGAAGATTACAGAGCAGCAGAATGAGCAAATGAATTAGTATTATTCCTGGATGTAATGTTTTATGAAATCGAGGCCACAAAGGCACTAAGACACGAAGGTTTCACGAAGGTTATAGAATGAAACGTTTGATTCCATCTTTAATTCGCGGTACATCAAAGTTAATCAGATATCCAAGCCTTTTGCCAGTCAATTTTAGGTGACTAAGTATTTGAGCTTCCCAAACGGGATTTACTGTATATAAAGTTACCCCCTTTTTATACCAATCACGAATTTTTCATGATGATTTCCCCAAAATCAGCTAATTTTGAATAAACAACTTATCCTATGCATTCCATCAATCCATTTACAGGTGAAAACGTTCAAACCTACCGGGAATACGCGACTGTGGAGGTAGATACCATTGTACAACAGGTGGATGCAGCCTATCAGGGCTGGAAACAAACCACCTTTGAGTACCGTTCAAAGCTGATGAAAAATCTCCAGGCAAAACTTGTGGGAAAGAGGGTATTGCTGGCTGCCCTGATTGTTTCGGAGATGGGGAAGGTCTATCGCGAAGCGTTGGGAGAGGTCGATAAATGTGCCTTGGCATGTGGCTATTATGCAGAAAATGGAGAGAAATTTTTGCAAAAGGAACTTGTTCAAACCGAAGCTCAGGAAGCTTATATTTCCTACCAACCGATCGGAACCATCCTCGCCGTAATGCCCTGGAATTTCCCCTTCTGGCAGGTATTCCGGTTTATCGCGCCAGCATTAATGGCCGGAAATACCGGATTGCTGAAACATGCCTCCAATGTTTCGGGTTGTGCCCTGGCCATTGAGCAACTGGTGGCAGAGGCAGGTTTCCCTGAAAATGTATTCAGAACTTTGCTGATAGGCTCCTCTGGGGTAGAGGCAGTCATAGCTAATCCATTGGTTAAAGCCGTAACCCTTACGGGAAGCACTCCTGCCGGAAAAGCCGTTGCTGCTGCGGCAGGAGCCAATCTCAAAAAATCTGTTCTTGAACTGGGAGGCAGCGATCCCTACGTAATTCTTGCGGATGCCGATGTTGTTACTGCCGCCAAACTTTGTGTGACCAGTCGTTTGCTGAACGCCGGTCAGAGTTGCATTGGAGCCAAACGGTTTATCATTGCTGATTCGGTCTACGATGAATTCAAAACTGAATTTGTGCGCCTGATGTCAGCATCGGTCTGTGGTGATCCACTTGATCCGGCCACTACCTACGGACCGCTTTCGCGGAAAGATCTTCGCGACGAATTGCACCAGCAGGTGGAAACGAGCCGTGCGATGGGCGCTTCTGTGCTGCTCGGTGGTTTTATCCCAGTAGGGGAAGCACCATTTTATCCACCTACCGTATTGGAAAATGTTACACGCGGAATGCCAGCTTACCACGAGGAGCTGTTTGGTCCGGTAGCGGTTTTGGTCCGGTTTAAAACAGAAGAAGAGGCCATCCGCATCGCCAACGACACTGTTTTTGGATTGGGAGCCGGTATTTTTACTGCAGATCTGAACAAAGGCAAATTGCTTGCCGAAAAAGGGCTTGAATCAGGATGCGTCTTTGTCAATGATTTCGTTAAATCGGATCCGCGGCTTCCGTTCGGCGGCATCAAAGAAAGCGGTTATGGCCGCGAACTATCCTATGTTGGGATCAGGGAATTTGTAAATACCAAAACCATTGTAGTGAAATAAAGGGTACATTTGGTTTAATTTATCACTTCATCCTTCATCATGTCCATAGAAATTCAAGCGACCAGGCTAACAGCAATCATCGTTGATGATGAACTTCATGGAAGAGAAAACCTTAGGAAAATCATTGAAGAATATTGTCATGAGGTGGAAGTTTTAGGGTGTGCAGATTCCGCCATTAGCGCCAAGGAACTGGTGAGGCTGTATGAACCTGAGGTTGTATTCCTTGACATTAACATGCCGGTTCTTGACGGATTTGATTTTCTGAGTGAATATGATGACAGATGCTTTATGGTAGTTTTTGTTAGTGCACATGAAGAATTTGGCATCCATGCGGTGAAATCCGGAGCTTCAGATTATCTTCTAAAACCTATCAATATCAAAGAACTGAAGCAGACCGTGAAAAAGCTTCTTTCACTGAAGGGTAAAAAACGGGAAACAGAAAACGTATTTGAAAATGATAAATTGGTTATCCCTGCTTCGCACGGCTTTGATTTACTGGCTTTTGATGATCTTATCCGGCTTGAAGCAGATGGATGCTATACCAAAATTGTTGTCAAAGGGGAGAAGAATAAAATGGTCTGCCGCACCTTAAAAGAATTTGAAGATACTTTACCCAAAGATCGCTTTTTCAGAATTCACAAATCACATTTGATCAATTTGAAGTATTTAAAAGATTATTCAAATTTTGGCGGCAATTATGTGACCATGACAGATGGCAGCAAAGTAGAAATATCACGTCGAAAGGCGCCGGAATTTATCAAAAAAGTTAAAGCCATGCTTAATGTTGTCTGAATATGCTTAACCGGTTGGTCATCACAGCATCTATTTTCCTCCTCCAGTTTGCACCGTTATATTCGCAGACACCATCCTATTACCATTACACGACCTCCAACGGACTGGCTTCCTCTACGGTCTATCAAATAATTCAGGATCGAAAGGGTTTTATCTGGTTTGCCACGATCAACGGTATAAGCAGGTTTGACGGAAAACGATTTAAGACTTTTAGAACCTATGATGGTCTTAACTCCAACTCAATTACCTCTCTTGCTGAAGGTGAAAATGGCGAAATATATATTGGTAATTACGAAAAAGGAGTTAATATTTTTAGAAATGACCGTATTGAAAACTTCTGCAGTGAAATCGGTGGCAAGGGTTTTGCAACCTCTTATCTATTGGTCGCAAAAAGGGATAAAGAAAGGCAAAAATTGTACACCTATCGAAACTGGGGATCCATCAATATTTTGGACACGAAAGAAACCGGTACAAGGTTGAATTACTCCATTTCAACTAATCCTCAACATATAACAAAACTGGAAAAGTTGCCCAATGGGAAATTGATCATCCTGACAACATCAGGAATGTACAATTTTGATCATAACATTTTAACCAAACTGGCAATTAAGGGATTGCCTGACACCATCGTGTATTGCCTTGCCAAGGGGGACAATGGCAGTTACTTTATTGGCACAAACGGGATGATCTTCAAAATAAAGGAGAATCAGATCATTGATAAGTACAGGATAAATATTGACGGAAACAATGAGGTTGTATCCATCCTTCATGACCGAAACGGAAATTTGTGGTTTTCGATCATGAACAATGGTTTCTTTTTAATCCCAAAAAATTCAGATCAGATCATTGACGTTGGAACAAAAATGGACATGAAGAATACGCTTGTAAATAGTTATCTCGAAGACAATGAGGGGAATATCTGGGTTAGCACATTTGGCAAAGGTGTTTATTGTCTGAATAATCTTTATTTAAAAAGCTACAATGAGAAAGACGGACTTAGCAACAACAATGTTTATGCCATCGGCAAAGAAAAATCAGGGAAAATTGTGATAGGAACGTTCAATGG
>Ga0163199_1003126_pt1 | contig 10032 bp, 11 predicted proteins | sample PL_2010_150m_FD_113537 | JGI IMG/M metagenome (GOLD analysis project Ga0163199, IMG submission 113537) | Freshwater microbial communities from Powell Lake, British Columbia, Canada to study Microbial Dark Matter (Phase II) - PL_2010_150m | ecosystem: Environmental > Aquatic > Freshwater > Lake ...
CGTAGAGGGCCTCCTTGCTCGGTTTGTATTCAGGGCAGGGGTCTTGCCGGCAGGGCGGGACGTTCTCCTCGATGTAGACGATCCGCTTGTCCGGCCCGATCCACAGGATGTCGAGCGCCATTTTGGTGTTCTTCATCCAGAAGCTCCACTCGCCGGCATCCTCGAACCTGAACAGCATGCCCGCGTCGGGCGCCAGCCGCTCCCGGAACATCAGCCCCTGAGAGCGTTTCTGCGGGGTGTCGGCGAGTTCGGCCTGGACGCGCGCGCCGGTGGGATAAGTGACGGTGACGAGGGGCGAAGACTCACTTCCTGCAAAGGATCTCTGGATGGGGGAAGTGAGCAGCGCGCCGGCCAGAAAAAATACGGCAGCGACTGCGTAACGCGTGGACATAGGCGTTGCATCATAGGCATGGGGCGATGCCCTGTCAAACGTCTCCCCCTTCCTTGACAACCTCGTCGGCGGTGGATTACGGTTTCCGAAGATCCATGAAAAAGCATGCCTGACAAGGTTTCTGGCGCCATGGAGCGGCCCTGGCACGCGCAGTACGAAGCGGGAATTCCGCCGAACCTGTCCTATCCGGACGTCCCGCTCCACCGGTTTCTGACCGACGCCGCCCGCCGGTTTCCGGACCGCACGGCGCTGGAGTTCTACGGCCGCCGCATCCCGTACCGCGAGCTGGACGAGCTCACCAATCGCTTTGCACAGGCGCTGATCGGGCTCGGCGTGCGGAAGGGCGATCGCGTCGCGATCATGCTCCCCAATTGTCCGCAGGCGCTGATCGGCTACTTCGGCGCGCTGAAGGCCGGCGCGTGCGTGGTGCAGACGAACCCTCTGTACGTGGCTTCTGAGATCGCGCATCAGATGGCGGACTCCGGCGCGGAGACGATTCTCGCGCTTGACCAGTTCCACTCGCGGATCAAAGAGGTCATGGACCGCACGCCGCTCAAGCGGATTATCCTGACGAACGTCCGCGACTATCTCCCCTGGATCAAGCGGCTCCTGTATCCCATCAAGGCTCGCCGCCAGGGCCAGTGGGTCGAGGTCGAGCGGGTGCCGCCCCTCTACGATTTTCCCGCGCTCATCAAGGCGGCTCCGCCCGGCCCTCCGCCAGGCGATGTGTCTCCCGACGACATCGCCCTCTTGCAATATACCGGCGGCACCACGGGGGTGCCGAAGGGGGCGATGCTTACGCACCGCAACCTCGTCGCCAACACCCTTCAATGCCGGTGGTGGCTGAAGGGGCTCCAGGAGGGGCAGGAGGTGTTTCTCGGCGTCTTGCCGTTCTTCCATGTGTACGGCATGACGACCTGCCAGAATCTTGTGATGCTGCTCGGCGCCACGGTGGTGCTCCTGCCCCGCTTTCAGGTGGACGAGGTGCTTAAGACGCTCGCCGCCCATCGCGTGACGGCCTTCCCCGGCATCCCGGCGATGTACATGGCCATCACCAACCACAAGAAGGCGGTTGCGTACGATCTTACCTCCATCCGCTACTGCATGAGCGGGGCGGGCCCGTTGTTTGCCGAGTTGCAGGAACGCTTCGAGAAACTGACCGGCGCCCGCCTCATCGAAGGCTATGGCCTGACGGAGGCGTCGCCGGTCACCCACTGCAACCCCATCGTCGGCCGGCGCCGCTCCTGCTGCATCGGCCTGCCGGTCCCCGATACCGACGCGCGGGTGGTCGACCTCGAAACCGGCCGCCGCGTGCTTCCGGCCGGGGAGGAAGGGGAGCTCCAGGTGAAGGGCCCCCAGGTGATGCGCGGATACTGGAACCAGCGGTCCGAGACGGAGGCGGTGCTCAAGGACGGCTGGCTGAGCACGGGCGATCTCGTGCGGGTGGACGAGGAGGGATTTTTCTACATTCTCGACCGCAAGAAGGATATGATTAAATCCGGCGGTATGAACGTCTACCCCCGCGAGGTTGATGAATGCCTGTGCCGGCACCCGAAGGTGAAGGAGGCCTGCGTCGTCGGCGTCCCGCAGGAATTGCGCGGGGAGAAGATCAAGGCCTTCGTCGTGCTGAAGAATGGGGAGGAGGCCACCGCCGCCGAGCTCCTGGAGCATTGCCGGCGCCACCTGGCACAATTCAAGGTGCCCAAGCAGGTGGAGTTCCGGAAGGAGCTTCCGAAGACCCTGGTGGGCAAGGTGTTGCGCCGTGTGCTGCTGGACGAGGAACTGAAACGGTCGCCTGCGCTGCATTGAATAAGGGAGTGAATCCGTGGCATACGTACTACATACCGCAATGTCGATCGACAAGGCTGTCCTGCATCGGGATCGATGTCTCGAAGTGCCTCAAAATATCACCCACCAGGATCATTGGACGGGGGTCTGGCAGGAGATCATAGACAAGGAACGCGCCTATGAGGCGCTCGATCTGAGCTCGGCCAGGTACAAGCTCAAGTGCGTGCTGTGCAAGCCTTAAACCAGAGGGAGCCCGTATGAAAGAAAAGCGGATGGTCCATTACGTGAAGGGCGTGTTCATCTGCCCCCAGTGCCGGCAGTCGTACGTGCAGGAGAAATGGATCGAGGAATGGCGGATCCGATGCCACAAGTGCGACCATCGGGGGGCCTTGACCCACGTGTCGGTCGAGGAGCAGATGGACGAGGAGACCCGCCGGCACTGAGCGGGAGGCTCGCGAAGATGACCGTGCCGGTCCGCTGGTTCGTCATGTTGTGCGCGTGGGGCCTCGCGCTCCAGGCCGTCTCTGGTCTCGCCGCCGACGGCCCTGACTCCGTCGCCGTCCTTGTCACCTACCACTCGCTTTCAGGCAGCACCGAGAAGATGGCCCGCGCGGTCGCCGAGGGGGCGAAGGCCGTCCCCGGCGCGCGCGTCGCGCTGAAGCGGGTCGGCGAGGTCACCGGTCCCGATCTCTTTTCCTCCGACGCCGTCATCGTCGGCTCTCCGGTCTACTGGTCGAACATGTCCGGCGAGGTCAAGACGTTCTTCGACAACTGGCAGTTCAAGTTCGGCGTTTTCCCCGAGTTCAAAATGCGCAACAAGGTCGGCGCGGCCTTCGCCACGGGTGGGCAGGTGTCCGGCGGCAAGGAGGTCACGATGCTGACCATTCTGGCGGCGATGCTGGGCAACCAGATGATCGTCGTCAGCGGCGGCGGCGCGTTCGGGGCCAGCGCCACCACCGAGGGAGACTCTCCCGGCATCGATGACAAGGAACTGGCGGAGGCCCGCGATCTCGGCAGGCGCGTGGCGGAAGTGGCCGCCCTCATCAAGCGGGGCGCCCGGAAATAACTCCATGCCGCAGGACTCCTATGACGTGGTCGTGGTCGGGGCAGGGCTTGCGGGGTCGGCCGCTAACCCAGTGTCTGCTGGATGGCTTCGAGTTTTTTGGTGACCTGCATGTCGCCGTTTTTGAGGGAGACGGCGTGGCCATCACGGCAGGCTTCCTTGGCGCGATCCGTCTTGTCGACCTTCAGCAGCGATTCGACGAGGGCGAGATAGGCGGCTGAGTAGGTCGGTTTGGCCTTGATGCAGAGTTCGAGATAGTCGGCGGCTTCGCCGAACGAGCCTTCCTCCATCAGAAACTTTCCCAGGCCGAACAGCGCGACCTCGTCGGTCGGGTCCATCTGGACCAGTTTTTTCAGTTGCTCGATGCGTGGGTTGGCCATGGCAGACCGCACTCTAGCAAGGTTGGGGCGCCTTGTCTACGTGAGAACCCCTGTGCTAGCCTGCATTATTATGGCGCGCACCGGCTTCGTCTATCACGCCGACTACCTGGAACATGACATGGGCCCCGGCCATCCGGAGTCCCCCCAGCGCCTGCGGGCGATCATCGCCCGACTGGAGGAGACAGGACTCCTGCCGGGCCTTATCCGGATTGCCCCCCAGCTTGCCACCGACGACTGGGTCACGCAGATCCATACCAACTCGTACGTGAGGGCGCTCTGCACCAGGGCCCCGCATCAAGGGTATGTCTCGTTGGATCCGGACACCTCGATGTCGCCCGGCTCCCTGAATGCCGCGTACCTCGCGGCGGGCGGCGCCCTCACCGCGGTGGACGCCATCATGGACAAGCGCGTGGACAACGCCTTCTGCGCGGTGCGCCCACCCGGCCACCACGCCGAGGCCGACCATGCCATGGGCTTTTGCCTCATCAACAACGTCGCGGTGGCGGCGCGCTACTTCCAGAAGCGGTACGGCCTGGAGCGGATCGCGATCGTGGACTGGGACGTGCATCACGGCAACGGCACCCAGCACGCCTTCTACAAGGACCCGACGGTCTTCTTCTTCAGCACGCATCAGTACCCGTATTATCCCGGCACAGGCGCCGTCGACGAGCGCGGCGAAGGCAAGGGCGAAGGCTATACGCTCAACGTGCCCATGTCCGCCGGCAAGGGCGATACGGAATACCTGGACACCTTCAACCGCGTCCTGCGTCCGGCGCTCAAGGCGTACAAGCCGGACGCGATCATCATTTCCGCCGGCTTCGACGCGCACCGCGATGATCCCCTGGCCGGCATGAACCTGACCGACGAGGGCTACAAGGCGCTGACCAGGGTTGTGAAGGAGATTGCGGGCGAGCACGCGCAGGGGCGTGTGCTGTCCTGCCTGGAAGGTGGGTACAACCTCGCGGTGCTTGCCACGTCTGTGGAAGGACACCTGCGTGTGTTGCAGGAAGCATGAGCGGTGAGACGCCGCTGAAGCGAGGATGGGGCCGCGCCCTTCTCCGCGTCTTTGAGTGGAGCACGCTGGCGATCCTGTTGCTCATAGGGACTGGCGTCTACCTGTTCTATTCTGAACTGCGCCCCCACGTCATCTTCGGCCTGCGCGAGGATTTTGCCCGCGCGATCCCCGTTCAGAAGGTGCCCGCCGGCGTTCCCAGCCTGAAGTCCGAGGACTGCGGGAAGTGCCATCGCGAGATCTACGAGGAATGGAAGACCTCGTATCACGCCAAGGCCTACACGGACCCCTTCTTCCGGGCCTACTGGAAGAAGGACGGGGAGGTGTGGATCTGCCTCAACTGTCATACGCCGTTGGCCAACCAGCAGCCGGAATTGATCGGCGAGATTCCCCGCAACCGGGTGGAAAAGGCCGTCAAGACACCTAATCCGGATTTTGATCAGGCTCTTCGGGAGGAGGGTATCACCTGCGCCGGCTGTCATGTGCGCGACGGCGTCATGATGGGACCGTTCGATGACTCGGTGGCCCCCCACCCCACGAAGTTCGATCCGAAGTTCCGCACCACCGAGGTCTGCTACCGCTGTCACCAGGTTCCCAAGGGCTCCTTCCAGTTTTACGATGTCGGGCCTTGCGGGACCTTTCCCGAATACGAAGGGACGTATTTTGCGAAGGAGCGCGGCATGATCTGCCAGAGCTGCCACATGCCGGAGGTGCAACGGCCGATGGCCGAGGGCGGGCCGATCCGGCAGGGGCGGAAGCATCTGTGGCGGGGCGGGCACGATCCCGAGCAGATCAAGAGCGCGCTGGCCGTGCAGCTGGCCGCCGATCCGCCGGATCTGCAACCCGGAACGCCGGCGACGTTCACGCTGACGCTCATCAACGCCGGGGCCGGGCACAAGCTGCCGACCGGCGACCCCGACCGGTACTTTACCGTGGAGTTCCGGGTGGTTGATCGCAACGGTCGCGTGGTGAAGGAGCAAACGGATTCGATGGGCCGGTGGATTCTCTGGCAGCCGGTGATCGTCGAGTTGTATGACAACCGTCTGCCGCCGCTGGCCAGCCGGGACTACCGGTTCAGCTACCGGATGCCCGAATCCGATCGGGGGCTGAAATTGCAGGTGCGAGTCCGGTATCATATCCTGACGGACAAGGCGTACGAGACCCTGAAGACCGAGTACGGCTTGCAAGGCGATCATCCGTACAACTTTACGATCTATGAGCGGAACCTGTCCCTGGGGGGGCCGCTGACGGCCGACGTCATTCCGCTGGGGCGGCGGCCGGACGGCGAAGGTGCGGTGGCTTGTGACAAGAAAGGATAACCCATGCATCCGATGCTTGTGACGACGGAGGAACTCGACGCCATGCTCGACCGGGACGATGTCGTCGTCGTCGATGTCCGGTCCAAGATGGCCTTCATGGCGAGCGGGCATATCACCCGCGCAGTGGCGGCGACGTGGCACGACTTCAGCGATCCCAACTCGGGGATCAAGGGCCTGATCGATCCCGACATCGGCCGCCTGGAGAAGAAGCTGGGCGCGCTCGGCATCAGCAACGACCGCCAGGTCGTGGTCTATTCCAATCCCTTTGACAACTGGGGCGATGAAGGCCGCATGTACTGGATGCTCAAGTATCTGGGCCATCCGAACGTTCGCGTGCTGGACGGCGGATGGGTGAAATGGTCGAAGGAGATGCGGCGATTTGAAAATGGCCCGGCCAGCCCTCGCCCCGCCGTCTTCAAGGCCACGGTGGACGCCTCGCGCATCACCACCAAAGCCGACGTGAAGCAGCTCGTGACGAGGCCGCATCCGGACGCTGTCATCGCGGATGCCAGGTCTCCCGAAGAGTACGAGGGAGCCTATCAGCAGGGCATTGCCCGGGGCGGTCACATCCCGACCGCCGTCAACGTGCCCTGGAGTCAGTTCTGTAATCCCGACGGAACCGCCAAGCCCGTGGAGGCGGTCCGCGCGTTGCTGGAGAAGGAAGGCATCGGCGCCGGGAAGGAAGTGGTGTGCTATTGCACGGGCGGGGTCCGCTCGGCCTGGCTGTACTTCATCCTGAAGCTGGCCGGATACGAGAAGGTGAAGAACTATCCGGGCTCCTGGTGGGAATGGGGGAACGACTTCACCCTGCCGATCGTGAACCTGAAGGAACTGGCGCGTCCTCCGGTTCAGCGGACCACCCCCAACAAGCCGCCGACGGCGCATTGAGCGCGCCTTCCCACCCGCCGCCGATGAGGTTCCAGGACCTCGCGGCTTTTTTTGAACGTCTCGATGCCACGTCCAAGCGGCTGGAGATGTTCGATATCCTGGCCGACCTCTTCCGGCAAACGGCTCCAGGCGACATCGCGCCCATCATCTACATGAGTCAGGGCCGGCTCCTGCCCGCGTTCCACGGGCTTGAGATCGGCATGTCCGACAAGCTCCTGACGAGGGCGCTCGCCGAGGCCTCGCAGACATCACCGGAGGACGTGCTCGCCCATTTCAAGGAGAGCGGCGATCTGGGCACGACCGCCGAGGCGCTGCTGGCGGGACGAACGGGCGAGGGGCTGACGGTGGTGGAGGTGTACCGGGAGTTTAAGAGCATTGCGAACACGGCGGGGGAAGGCTCGGTTGAGAAAAAGCTCTGCAACCTGACCGACCTCCTGTCGGCGTCTTCACCCATCGAGGCCAAGTACATCGCCCGCTTTGTGATGGGGCGGCTGCGGCTGGGTGTCGGCGACGCGACGGTGCTGGAGGCGCTGGCGCTCGCCAAACTGGGCGGGCGCGAGTTCAAGCCTGAGCTCGAGCGCGCGTACAACCTGTGTTCCGATCTGGGCCGCGTCGGCGAGGCGGCAGGCAAGGGCGGGCTGGAGGCGATCGGCAGGCTCGCGGTCGAGGTTGGGTATCCGATCCGGATGTCCCTGTGCGAACGTGTGGCGGAGCCCGAGCAGATCATCGACAAGATGAAGCTGGTGGAAAGAGTGAAAGTGAAGGGCTCGAAACAGCAAAGAATTGAGACGATCAGGCCCTGCGCGATCGAGCCGAAGCTGGACGGGATTCGGTGCCAGATCCATAAGGACGGTGAGCAGGTCGATATTTTCTCCCGAAACCTGGAACGTACGACGCACATGTTTCCTGACATTGTCGAAGCGGTCAAACGGCAGGTACGGGCCCGCGACATGATTTTCGAAGGCGAGGCACTGGCGTTTGACGAAGGCACCGGCGAGCTGCTGCCGTTCCAGGCCACCATCCAGCGCAAGCGCAAGCACGAGGTCGCCGACTACGCCAGGGAGTTTCCGCTCAAGTTGTTCGTGTTCGATCTGTTGTATGTCGATGGGGAGAATTACATGCCGAGGCCGTACCGCGAACGGCGCGCGGAGCTGGTCGCGCGGATCGCCCGGGATACGGTGATTGAGCCAAACGAGGCCGAAGAAACGCAGGACCCGGCGCGCGTCCGCCAGATCTTCGAATCGGCCGTCGCGCGCGGGCTCGAGGGGATCGTGGCCAAGCGGATGGACTCCACCTACACGGCGGGCGCGCGGAACTTCGACTGGATCAAGCTCAAGCGCAACTACAAGGGGGAGCTGTCGGACACAGTGGACCTGTGCCTCGTCGGGTACTTCCGCGGCGGCGGCAAGCGGGCGCGCTTTGGCATCGGCGCCGTGCTGGCCGCCGTCTACGATGCCGCCGCCGACACCTTTAAGACGGTCTCCAAAGTCGGAACGGGATTCTCCGACGAGGAGTGGGTGCAGCTGCGTGAGCGGCTTGACCGCGTCGCGGTCGCGCACAAGCCGGCCCGAGTGGACTCCAAGATGGAGCCGGACGTGTGGGTCCAGCCGGCGTATGTCATTACCGTGGCGGCGGACGAGATCACCCGCAGCCCCATGCACACCTGCGGCGCCAGCGCCGACGGCGTCGGCTACGCCCTGCGGTTCCCGCGTGTCCAGGGCTTTCTCCGTGAGGACAAGAGCCCCGAGGACGCGAACACCGTCCAGGACATCATCGAGCTCTACGACCTCCAGAAGCGCGTCAAGCTGGAGTGAATCCGTCCGGCCCGGCCGTTCTTGTTGACACCGGAAAAATCCTCGTGTTAGGGTGGATTGCTATCTGTCAAAACAAGCACTTGGAACGACGGAGCGGTAGAGGGTAGTCGGTGGTGATGGCTGCTAATGTTCAAACAAGGAGGTATCTGCCATGATGCGTAAATTTGCAGTTGCGGCGCTGATTCTGGGCGCCCTGACGTTCGTCGTGGGTGGAATTTCATGGGCGGCCAAGTCGCATGCGGCGGAAGCCGTCGAGCATGCGCAAGAGGCGGTCGAGCATGGCAAGGCGGGACATGCGGATGTCCTGGTGAAGCATGCCGAGACGGCCCTCACGCATGCCGAGGCAGCCCAGAAGGAAAAGGCCAATCCTCATATGGAAGAGGGGATCAAGGGCCTGAAGGACGCGATCTCGCATGGCAAGGCGGGTCATGCCGATGTGGCCACCAAGGCGGCCGAAGGCGCGCTGATGCACATCAAAGAGGTGAAGTAAGCGATACCCGCTTCTCATCCGTGAGGCAATAATTGGCGGGCAGGGAGCATCTTTCCCTGCCCGTTGTTTTTTGAAACCATGAAAGTCGGCTACTTCCAGTTCGATCCCATATTCGGCGAGGTCCCGCGCAACCTGGACCATGTCAGCGAATGCCTGTCCAGGGCGGAGTGCGACCTGCTGGTTCTGCCTGAGCTGTTCAACAGCGGCTACCAGTTTGTCTCAACCGATGAGGCGAAAGCGCTGGCCGAGAAAGTTCCCGGCGGGCCCACGACCTCCCGGTTGATCCAGATTGCCGCTGACCGGCGCATGCACCTCGTCGCCGGCCTGGCGGAGCGGGCGGGGGACCGGCTCTACAACTCGGCTGTGCTGGTGGGACCGAAGGGGCTCATCGGCGTCTATCGGAAGACACATCTGTTCTTCGAGGAGACGCTGTTCTTTGCGCCGGGGGACACGGGCTTTCCCGTGTATGACATCGGGCCGGCGCGGGTCGGGCTGATGGTGTGCTTCGACTGGTATTACCCCGAGTCGGCGCGCACGCTGGCCTTGAAGGGCGCGGACATCATCGCGCACCCCTCTAATCTCGTCCTGCCGAACTGTCCGGACTCGATGGTCACGCGCTGCCTGGAGAATCGCGTCTTCGCGGTGACGTGCAACCGGATCGGCTCGGAGGAGCGTGGCGGGAAGAAGAAGCTGACCTACATCGGCAACAGCGAAGTTGTCACACCGAAAGGCGAAATCATCACGCGCGCGAAGCCCGATCAGGAAGAACTGGCGATCGTGGACATCGATCCGCTCGAAGCCCGCAACAAAACGCTCAACCCCTACAACGACCTCCTCGCCGGCCGCCGGCCGGAATTTTATTCATCTTAAAGATATTTCTGCAGCGC
>Ga0163199_1003127_pt1 | contig 10030 bp, 13 predicted proteins | sample PL_2010_150m_FD_113537 | JGI IMG/M metagenome (GOLD analysis project Ga0163199, IMG submission 113537) | Freshwater microbial communities from Powell Lake, British Columbia, Canada to study Microbial Dark Matter (Phase II) - PL_2010_150m | ecosystem: Environmental > Aquatic > Freshwater > Lake ...
ACCGACGTCATGGCCGGATTCCTCTTCCAACGCACCAACAAAGCCCCGATGGTCATCCCCGTTTTGATCGGGATGTAATAACGACAACTGAAAATCACGGCCCGCCCTTGGCGGGCCGTGATTTTCATATGATATTCTAAGCAGAATGCATCCGCGTGTTATTTTGTCGGTCGGGAATTTTTTCTTCTCCATATTCTCCGCTCTCGTCACCTTCATCCTCCTCCCCTACCTCTCTCTCTTCATGCCGGCGGCCTATACTGGCTTCGTGGTCGCCGCGAGCGCCATCGGCGCTGTTATCTTTTTCCCCTTCCTGCCGCGCATTGTTGCGCGCTATGGCGCACAACAGATCGCGCTCATGCTCGCGCTCATGGAGATGATCGTCCTCTTCGCGCTCGCGGCCGCGCCGGGCGCCGTCGCGGGCATCTTGCTCATGGCTGTCACGATAGTGATGCAGCCATTCTTCGCCTACGAACTTGACCTGCTCTTGGAGGCGACCGTCGCCGACACCAACACGACCGGTGAGGTGCGCGCCCTTTTCCGCACCGCATGGAGCGTGGCCGCGCTCGCGGCGCCGCTCCTGCTCGGCGCATTGCTCGCGAATTCTGATTCCTACGGACGGATATTCATCGCCGCCGCCGCAATGCTTGTCCCCATCATTATTCTCTTCGCGCTACGGCGCCTTCCTTCCGGACCCGCACCGCATCTCGCCCATATGCGCGACACCATCATCTGCATCATGCACAATCGCGACCTCGCGGCGGTTACGTTCGGGAATCTGCTCCTTTATTTATTCTATGTATGGATGCCGCTCTACACACCCGTGTATCTGCACAGCGTGCTCGGCATCTCGTGGGTAGATCTCGGCTGGATGTTCTCTCTTATGCTCGTGCCCTATGTGCTGATTGAATATCCTGCCGGATGGATCGCCGACCGCTATCTGGGCGACAAGGAGCTTATGCTCGCCGGATTCCTCATTGCGGGAGGAGCGGCCATGACGTTCGCCCTGCTCACCCCCGCGACGCCGCTGTTTATTATCCTCATCATCCTCGTTGGCTCAAGGATCGGCTCGGCGCTCATAGAAGCAATGGTGGAGGCGCATTTTTTCCGCCGAGTGTCCAAGCGAGACGTCAATTCGGTGAGCGTTTTCCGCTCTGTGTGGCCCCTCTCCTACATCATCGGGCCGGTCATTGGCAGTATGATCCTCCTGTTCGGCAGTTATCAGCTCTTCTTCATCCTCACGGGCGGATTCATCGTCGTCGCCGGTGTTATTTCAACACTGCTTATCAAAGATTTTAAGTAATCAACCCTTCTTTGATGAGCGCTTCAAGCGCTTTTTTCATTTGCATTTTGCGTGTCGGGCCGAATATATTGACCAGGCGGGCACGCGACGAGACTCCTCGTGTGAATTCGCGCAAAATAGCCCCGCGCGCTTCGCGGAGCGACCCGGCGAACTTTGACTGTTTGGTATACGTTTTGCTTTTTGCATTGTGCGAGACGCCGGTGCTCTTCAGATACGCACCGTAGTCCATGAGCGCGCTGTACCATTCTCTCGCACGTCCCTTCGGCAACAATTTTGCGAGTATTTCCTGAATGTGTGAATCCGAGACACTACCATATATGGTAGTGTCTGCTGTGAAGAAATGGTGGATGATTGCGGTGCGGATGTTCGTCTCGATCACGACGGCATCTTGATTGTAGGCGAATGCGGCGATCGCACGCGCGGTGTAGGGCCCGACGCCCGGCAACTTCTCTAATTCTTTTACAAGGTTTAACCTTGTTCCAAACGGTGGCGCAGATACAAGCTCCTGTGTCGCCGCGCGAAGCAGCTTCGCGCGGCGATTGTAGCCGAGGCCTTGCCACGCCTTCAAAACTTCAGACAACGGCGCGGCGGCGAGTTTCTTCGCTGTCGGGAATTGCTTGATGAATTTTGTATAGAGCGGTATCACCCGCTCCACTTGAGTTTGCTGGAGCATCACTTCCGAAACGAGAATTTTATACACGTCTTTCGTCTGTCGCCACGGCAAATTGTGCCGCCCATGCGCGCGATAATACCGCCACACAACTGCCTTAAACTTCGCCGATGTCATCGACACCATCCTACCCTATCGGGAACAAAGATTCTGTCTCCTATTTTTTATTTGTATATGGCTTACCCGTTAACTTCTCATATTCAACTCTATTCAGCCCGTCTTGATTTTTTAGAGCACGTTGGGCTGCCTCAATAGCCCTTATTTCCATTGTTATTTTCTTCCCTTCCGAGCTTTCCCGAGCGCCTTCAATGGTACCGTGATTCCCACCTTTTTCCGGATTTGAAAGATTCAAGAGCTTCGTATGGGCTTCCGTATATTTATCCAGAATGTACCCATAGGCCTCGTCATATTCGTCAAGTTCTAGTTCAAGAGAGATTTTCTTCTCATAAAACTCTTGAGAGGCTTTCTCTCCACGCGTTTCAGCTAATCTATCCACAGCCGCTTTGTCTTCCAGACTTAACGGAACACTTTCTTGTCTTGCGGAATTGCGTAAAGGTGCTTCAGCTTCCGCGGCTGCACGAGCTTCCTCGGGGTCTTCAATTATTGTCTTCGGCATTCCTTCTCCCATACATGATGGATGTTAATTTGTTAAATTGAGAAAGTTTTAGAGAGGCTTATCAATCTCTTGCTTTTGCAACCTGCCCATAAGTATACACCTCCACAAAATAAGTCAGAACTTCTCGTATTCATTTCGCTTTTGGCCATCGACTAGCCGCGGCTGGATATAGTTTAGTCAGCGGATGCGCGGCGCAGTCGTGCGGGCGCGCCGGACAGACATAGCGGCCATAGAGCACGAGGCCGTTGTTCACATATTTCCAGTCTTTTTTCGGGATGAGCGCTTCTAGGTCTTTTGAAATCTTCGCGAGGTCAGTATTATCGGTCAAGTCAAAACGCTTCGCGAAGCGCTTCACGTGCGTATCGGTCGCGATGCCCTCCCAGATACCGTAGAGTTCGCCGAGAATGACGTGCGCGGTCTTGTAGCCGATGCCTGGAAGCGCGACGAGTTCTTTTTCCGTACGCGGCACGACTCCGTCGTGCCGCGCTTGGATCTCCTTCGCCGCGCCGATGATCGCCTTTGCTTTATTGTTGAAGAACGGTATGGAAGAAATCTCTTTTGCGAAAGTTGCCGGACCCGCATTCGCAAAATCTTTCACTGTTTTGTACTTTTTGAAAAGCGATGCCGTCAGTTTATTTACCGCCTTGTCAGTGCACTGTGCCGAGAGGATAACCGCAACGACGAATTGGAACGGCGTTTGATGAATGAGTTCGCTCTTCGGCTCCGGATATGTTCTTTTCAGATATGCAACTATCTTCTTCGCGCGTTCAGCGCGCGGAGCGCTGTGCCCTCCGTAGCTTTTAGCGAAGGAGGGGCTCATAAGAGTTCAGGCGTATGGTCCTCGTGCGGGAAGGCGAAGTTGAAGAAGATGAGCAGAAGCGCCCCCGCGGAGAAGGTGGTGACGAGAAGCACAATGAAGAGGCCAATGTAGGGGATGAGCGAGACGAGCGAGAGCGCGAGCATGCCGAGTACACCGTCGTGCCAGAGCACCGAGTCGCGCTTCGCATACCAGCGCGCGAGAAGGCTCCCGATCAGGATGCCCGCGTATATGAGCGAGAGGAGCACGATGAACGCATAGCCGATGAAGAACAAGAGCGCGAGGCCGATGCCGACGAATGTCAGCGCGAGAAGGAGGAAGATGACGGGAGTCACCACGAACACGGCGAAGCCGAGTAGCATCGTGAGCAGTATCCTGCTCGTGCGCGAAGCAGAGGCGCGCTCCACAACCGCCTCTGCGAGCCGCGGGAAGAGGCCGGTAAGGAGTCCTGCGAGAATGAGCGCTCCTAGGATGCGCACGAAGAGGAAGAACCCGATGCTCATGAGCGAAAGGATGCGCGAGGTGCCGGCATCGGGCAGATACGAAGCGTTCGTATACTCAACACCGCCCCGTATCGTCGCCGACGCAGGAATTATGGCTTCTTCGGGCGCTTCATAGGAGAGCTTGCCCGCGATCGTGGTGCTCGCGACGAGCGTCACTCGGCCGCTCGCGACGAGGTTGACATTGTTCGCGAAGTCGCCGGCGAGCGAAATATTATTTCCATAAATGGTCACAGGGCCGGCGGCGCCGTTCGACAGGGTCGTATTCGCGGCGGCGATGAAAATGCTTCCTCCCGCGCGGCCGGAGTCGTGCACCGAGTAACCGAAGGCGACAAGATCGCCGGCGATCGGCTCTTCAACGGTTATGCTCCCGCCTGCCGCCCTGAAATCGCCACTGACCGCGGCGCGCGAATAGATGGAGCCGGCGAGAAGAAGCTCGTCGCCCGCCACCGGCGCCGCGGTAATGATGGAACCGCCGAACGCCGAAAGGTCGCCGGACACCGGCGCAGTGCGCACGACCGAGAATCCGGCGGCATACGCATTCCCCGGAGACGGGTTCGCGACGAACACCGAACGCGCCGCGGAGAAGGATGCCGGTGCGCGCGCCGCGAAAGTGCCCATCGGCAGGAGGAGTGCGATGAGGGAGATGAGAAGAGTGCGTTGCATGGCGAAGCTACGACGTCGGGGGCATTCTCAAATGAGGCGCTGTGCCCTGCGTAGCGTTGCTGTGCCCTTCGTAGCCTTGGCGAAGAAGGGGCGAAGCAGGGGGATTATTTTTTACCTTCTTCCTCAAGGGTTCAATAAAGCTCGCGAATCCGAAGATGAGGAGCGCGATAATGGAAGAGGCCAGGCAGTAGATGCAGAACGCGCCTATGAAAAAAATCTGAATGGAGGTGAAGTAGAGCGAGGAGAGAATGCCGATAAGCGAAACGGCTTGGAGCACACGGCGCAGGAGCCGGTCGAAGAGGGCGAGCTCCAGAGCTGCGAGTACAAAGAGGATGCCGTAAAAGAGAACGCCGTACTCGGAGAGCGGGATGCCGAAGAGATGCGAATACTGGCTCGAAGCGACGGTGTTGCACCCCGAGAGACTCTGAATATTGCAGAGGAGCGGTGTCCCGCTCAATTCATGCTGGGCGAGGTACGTAGAATCTGCGAGCCCGAAGAAGGCCAGAACCAAGATGGCGACCACGCCCATTCGTTTCATAGCTATAGAATACGCGCCCTGCGGCCTCTGTGCAAATAGCGGTAACCACGCTCGTACTGCCGGCTGTCTTCTCTGAACTCTCTAAGACCCTCGTTACGTTCTTACACAGTTCACAAGAAGCATTCGCTGCCGCCGGAGTCGTCGCTTCGTATGCAGGACACATTCCGTCGTCCCTGCATTAAAAAATAAAACCATCCTCCCCCGCTTCCAAGGAGATGGTTTTTTAATATCCAAAAGAAATCTGCTAGACTGTAGTCACTCGTATGTTCCCTTCCATTTCAGGCTTCATCGGCGGCGCGGCGGTAAACAGCACCCTGCTTCTGTCGCTCGCGATCATTCTCTGCGCCATACTCTTTGAAGACATAACCACCGTCATCGTCGGCGTGCTCGCGGCCGATGGGATCCTGCCGGCTCCCATCGCATTCATCTCCATCTATATCGGCATTCTCATCGGAGATACGGTGCTCTATGCTCTCGGAGCCTTCGCCCGCACGCATCCGCGCCTCGCACACTACATTGACCACGACTTCACGGCGCCCTTCCGCTCATGGCTTGAAGACACATACGCCTTTAAAATATTTTCCGGCCACTTCGTACCCGGACTGCGCTTCACGACGTTCGCCGCGAGCGGATTCTTCCGCTTCCCGCTCCGTACCTACATACCGATGGCGATCGCTGGCGGATTAGTCCTGGAAACAACACTCTTCACTGTTTCCTATTGGTTCGGCGGTCTCACCTCAAAATGGGTCGGCGAGGTGCGCTGGGGCATCGCGGGAGTATTCCTGCTCGTGCTCTTCTTTATCGCGCGGCACAATATTCTCATATACCGGGAGAAGAGGGATGGATTGAATAGCGGCGCCGATATTCGTACGCCGTAAGGATGAGGAGAATGAAGTCAAAGACGGCGAACACCTGCAGAAGTATCTCGTAGTGCGTCAGTCCCCTGTACGCTTCATAGGTGCCGAATAGCGCGAGTGCGATCATGAGCAGGGGATATGCGATTTTCTTCCCCATGAAGATCCCTGTGACGAGGATGATCTTCACCGCACCGTGCAGCAGCAGGTAGGACGCGAAAAGATAGTGCGTGTGGACGGCGAATGCGTGCGCCGCGCTGATCAGTCCCGACACGATAGGATCGTCGGGGTCCTGCGTGAGCTCGCCTCCCGTTATGAATGCAACCAGCGTGAGCACGAATGAGGGCGGTATGACCAAAACGAGAAAGGCGACCACTATTTCAAGTCCGCCGTTCACTGCCTTCAGCAGAATGCCGATATCAAAAATCCAGCGGATGTCCTTCTCGCGCCCTTTTTCCGTTGCCGGCAGTACTTCCATCCTTATACGGTACCATCAACACGTTTGGCCAGCACACAGAGCGCTTTTGTGAGTAGCTCTTTCGTTGAGTCGTTCGTGATATTCCCTGCCTCATCAAAGATATCCTTCGCGGGTCCGAGATAGAGCTCGGGCTGGCCGATAATGTCCGCCTCCAGATAGAGCAGAGTCACGCGCACCTGGCTCTGCGCGACGGCAGTGCCGATCTTCCCGCTTGAAACACCGGCGAGTAGCACCGGCTTTTTCACAAAAGAGTTTTTCCCATACGGACGACTCAACCAGTCAATCGCGTTATTTAATACGCCCGGAATGGAGCGGTTGTACTCCGGCGTCGCGATGATGACGCCGTCGGCCTTTTTTATTTTGTCCTTCAACGCTTGCACCGCTACCGGAAACGTCGCCTCGTCGTCGTAATTGTAGAGTGGCAGATTCCCTATCTCCGCGATCTCAATCTGCATGCCTGCAGGCGCAAGCGAGGCCATCGCCTTCACCAGCATCGTGTTATACGAACCCTTCCGCAAACTCCCCGATATCGCGACGATGTTCATATATATGTAATCTACGCTACCGAAGAACTTCTTGCCAGCGTTTGTAGAGAGAAGCGGTAGCGCGGAGGTCGCCGGCATTGTAGCGTGCGATATCTTGATACTTCCCTGCCTTGTAGAGAGCGGCGACATCGTCGCCTGTGGTGCCGCCAGCCTTCGGGCTCTCGATGCCGAGCGCGCGACAGAAGAGATGCAGGCTCTTGCGGAAGCGCGCGGCGCCATAGAACGTGAGCTGGTCCATGAGGTCGATATGTGCGCATCCGCGCTGGAGCGAGAGGTAGCGATTGGAGAGCAAGTCTTTTGTCGGCTTGACGCCATGCACCATGGAGCGGATGACGAGAAATGGCGCGTCAAAGCCGCGGCCATTGAACGAAATAAATTCATTGCAGACTGCGGCAACTTTCCAGAACTGCTCCAGCATTTCTTTTTCTCCCATCGGCTTGTATGAAATGCCGTCTTTCTCGGATTCTTTCAATTTCGCGTCCGGCGCGGAGAAGTAGACTGCGCCCTTCTCCTTTTCAGTATCGTAGACGCCGATGGCGACGATGAAGCCGGTCAAAGGCGAGAGCCCCATGCCCTCTTTCAACTTCCCCATCTCATATTCGTATGCATCACTGTCGCCTGTGTCCTCGCGTATCCAGTACGAGAGATTGTGTTGGGTCGCTGTATCAAGCGAGTCCCACGCCTCGCCGACTGTTTCTATATCAAATACGAGTGCCATAGGCACAGTATACTAAAGGTATGAGACAAAAAGTAATTCGCGCAGGGGTCGCGCTGGTGCTCGCCGGCGCGGCGGGATTTGTCGGATATTCTGCGGGCGGGAGTGGAGCACAGGCGAGCGTGAGCATTCCCGCACAAACTGTTTCGGCGCCGGCGAAAGATTCAATACGCGTGGTTTACAGCTTGGACCAGAAACAGAATGACAAAGAGATTATCGCGCTGATTGAGAACGCGAAAACTCGCATCTACTTCGCGATGTACGAGTTCACGCTGAAGGACATCGCCGACGCCTTGGTGGCGGCGAAGAAGCGCGGCGTGGAAGTGCGCGGGCTTGTGGACGCCGGTGAAAGCGCAAACAGCTACGATAAACCCATCATTGACGAACTCCTTGGCGCCGGCATTTCAGTCGTGACCGAGAAGCACGCGACCGGCTCGGGAATCATGCATATCAAAGCCATCGTTACCGATTCGGCATACGCGCTCGGCAGTTATAATTGGACGAATTCTGCGACAACGCTGAACGATGAAATCCTGGAGATCGGCACCGATCAGACGCTCCGGCAAGCCCACGAAAATATTTTGAAAAAATTACTGGATGCCTATAGGGGCAATAGCGCGGCCGCGGGAGCGGCCGCGCCCGTTTCTATCGGGACCATTGACTATACCGAGGCTATTAACCACGTCGGCTCTCTCGCCTCCGTCCGCGGCACGCTCATTGACTCATACACCTCTAAGACCGGTACCGTCTTTCTGGACTTCTGCAAAAGTTATAAAGACTGCCCATTCTCGGGCGTCATCTTCGCCGACGACGTGAAAAAATTCGGTGATCTTTCAAAATATAATGGGGAAACTGTCATCCTTACCGGCAAAATCGTTTCCTACGAAGGCAAGGCCGAAATTGTCCTCTCCTCTCCATCCCAGATTTCAAATTGACGCAAGATTTGTACTGTGGTATTTTCTCCGTAGGACAATTCCGTTCCTGCCCTATAACAGAGAGGACACATCATGTGGATCAATGGTATGCAGCCAGTTGAAACGAAGAAAGGCGACATCGTCGGTTACCAAGGAGAGTGCGATACTCCATTCGTTATTCTCAGCCCAAACAAGAATGCGAAAGGACGTGAACTACCCGGCGAAGAAAAGAACCTTGGGAGCAGCCCCGTCGCTATTCCTTGCATCGTAGAGAACCGTCAGGTGATTTGCTTCAACGACGGCATCCGGGCGGCTCAGCTGAAGCTCATCAACGGTTTGTGGCATTACCAACGATTCGGAACAAATACCCCGATCGTCCAACTCGCCCCAAACACTTATTTCGAAATCGGCGGCCATGAGGAGTAGCAGCGAACATGCCGCATCGAAGAAGCCGCCCGCATCGGGTACGCTCTCGATGCGGCGGTTTCTTTTTGTCTATACTCGTGCTATAGTTCCATAAATTCCAGTGGCTACCGACCGACTTAGGATTAATAACGAGATTCGCGCAACAGAGTTGCGCGTTATCAGCGCTGACGGGACCAACCTCGGCGTCCTCCCTCTCGCCGACGCGCTCGCGGCCGCGAAGCAGGCGGGGAACGACCTGATAGAGATTTCGCCCTCGGCCGTCCCTCCCATTGCGAAGATCATGGATTATGGTAAATTTGAATACGAGCGAAGCAAGAAGGAAAAGGCAGTAAAAGCCAAGGTCAAGGTCTCTGAGACCAAGGAGGTCCAGATTAAGGTCGGCACGGGCGACCACGATATGGACTTAAAGGCCAAAAAGGCGGCCGAGTGGCTCGCCGACGGCCATCGAGTGCGCGCCGAACTCTTCCTCAAAGGTCGCTATAAGGGAATGGAGGAGGCGTTCCTCAAAGATCGCCTTGAGAAGTTTCTCGTTCGCATTCCCTATGCCTACAAGGTAGCCGAGCCTATCACGCGGAGCCCGAAGGGTTTTGCCGGTGTTATAGAACGTGACCTCATCGCACAAGCCAGGCGAGAAAAAGAACAGAAAAAATCACATGAAAACCAATAAATCGTATACCAAGAGAATCCGCGTAACCCGTAACGGGAAGCTGATGGCGCGCCCGAAGGGTCAGAACCATTTCAACGCGAAGCAGAGCGGTAATACGCGCCGCGGCAAGCGCGGTTCGGTAGCGATAGCTCTCTCGATGAGAGTCCGCCGACGCTTCCTGCCGGGCAGTGGTGCTAAATAATTAATTTTTAGTAATTTTATGACAAGAATCAAAGGAGGAGTCCATGCCAACAAGCGCCGCAAGAATATATTGGAGCGCGCCAAGGGCTATCGTGGCATCCGCTCTAAGAAGCTGCACGCCGCTCATGAGGCTCTTATGCGCGC
>Ga0163199_1003129_pt1 | contig 10027 bp, 8 predicted proteins | sample PL_2010_150m_FD_113537 | JGI IMG/M metagenome (GOLD analysis project Ga0163199, IMG submission 113537) | Freshwater microbial communities from Powell Lake, British Columbia, Canada to study Microbial Dark Matter (Phase II) - PL_2010_150m | ecosystem: Environmental > Aquatic > Freshwater > Lake ...
CAAACTTCAATCGCAGAGAAATGGTAGGGAGCGGATTAGATGACTACCCCTTCACACCGCCTCGCAATTCACAACAAAGCACGAAATGTCATTGCGAGGAGCGTCCTGAGCGGAGCGCGACGATTTTTCGCGCGCAGTCGAAGGATGCGACGAAGCAATCTCGGAGCAAAATAAACTTTGAGATTGCTTCGCGAAAAACGCTCGCAATGACGGGTTGAGATTATTTTGACAACAAAAAAGTTGAGGGGGTAAATTTTTCTAATCCGCTAACGAACTCGGTTCACGCTTCAACTTTGATTCATCAGCGAGAGTCTCACAGCAGAATCAAACTTCAATCGCAGAGAAATGGTAGGGAGCGGATTAGATGACTACCCCTTTCACACCGCATCGCAATTCACAACAAAGCGCAAAATGTCATTGCGAGGAGCGTCCTTTGCGACGAAGCAATCTCGGAGCAAAATAAACTTTGAGATTGCTTCGCGAAGAACGCTCGCAATGACGGGTTGAGATTATTTTGACAACAAAAAAGTTGAGGGGGCGAATTTTCTAATCCGCTAATGAACTCGGTTCACACTTCAACTTTGATTCATCAGCGAAAGCCTCACAGCAGAACCAAACTTCAATCGCAGAGAAATGGTATGGGGCGGATTAGATGGCTTCTTCTTTAAATCACATTGCGGTTCACAATTAAGACCGACGCGGTTTTAGAAACCGCGTCGGTCTGCCCGCGATAGGTTACTCGCAATGACGGGTTGAGATTATTTTGACAACAAAAAAGTTGAGGGGGTAAATTTTTCTAATCCGCTAATGAACTCGGTTCACACTTCAATTTTGATTCATCAGCGAAAGCCTCACAGCAGAATCAAACTTCAATCGCAAAAAAATGGTAGGGAGCGGATTAGATGTCTCCCCCTTTACATCTCACCGTGAATCGTCATTCCGCAATCATCATTCCGCATTCGCCCAATTCCGCATTCCGCATTCGCCCAATTCCGCATTCGTCTCACCCATCCTTTCGCCTTTTGTCATATCCATAAATGACGTTTGGCACTTGAGAGAGTCGCCTCATCTGCGTAAACTCAAAGCATCAAAGGCAGTGAGGTGATTGCATGGCAGAAGAACAATGGATCACAGTGAAGACCATCTACTGCAAACAAGCAAAGGCAGAAGCCACGCTCGAATTTTTAGTGGCGCACTCGCCCGAACACATGCCCGATCAACCGCCGCGCATTCTCGCCCGACGTTGTTCGATCAGCAAAGAGTGTGTGGTCAAAGATGATTGCAACTGCCATTGGACAGGAAGCAACCCTCTGCACGATCCCTTTGATTATGTCTGAAAGAAAGAAGGAAGATTTTCTTTCTTCTCTCCTCTCCTCTTGAAGTAGCTTCGCCTGTCACACTCTCCTCTCCTCCTCCAGTGACAGGCGAAGCGCATTTAACGCCTTTCCTTTATTTCCTTTGTTTCATTTGTTTCCCCTATTTCCTTTTGCACCATGCACTGTCACTCCACCGTCACTCTCGATCCCAACGCCCCGATCATTCTCATCGGCAACCCCAACGTCGGCAAGAGCGCAATCTTCGGCGCGCTCACCGGACGTTACGTTGAAGTTTCAAATTTTCCCGGCACCACTGTCGAGATCAGCGCGGGAGCGGTTGACGGCATCCCCTTAATTGACACGCCCGGAGTCAATTCACTTCAACCGCGATCCGACGACGAGCGAGTCACGCGCAACATTTTATTAGATCGACCACCACGCGCCGTCATCCAAGTTGCCGACGCGCGCAACTTGCGGCGCAGTTTGTTGCTCACGCTGCAACTCGCCGAACTCGGCGTGCCGTTCATTCTCGATCTCAACATGAGCGACGAAGCACAAGCGCGCGGGATACACATTGACGTCAAGCGGCTGTCGCAAGCGTTGGGCGCAGAAATTGTGCAGACCGTCGCCACACGCCACGAAGGCATTGACGATCTGCGCGCCCGATTCGAATCGTCGCGCCCCATCGGTTATCGCATTCATTATGATGGCGCGATTGAATCGGGGATTGAAAAAATCGTTGCCCTCATGCCGCAAGATTTAAATGGATCGCGCGCCATTGCGCTGATGATTCTCGGCAGCGATGATTACCTGCTTCAACGTTATGCCGCCGCGCACGCCGACTCCATCCGCGATGTGATAGCCGACACCCAGACCCAATACGATCAACCGTTAAGTTACGTCATCACTCAACAACGCTTTACCTGCGTTGATTGCCTCCTCAAGCAAGTCATCACGCGATCAGCCATCAGCCATCAGCCATTTGCCGAATCGTTTGGTCGTCTCGCCGTCCACCCTCTTTGGGGCATCCCCATCCTTCTCCTCGTCCTCATCGGCTTGTATCTCTTCGTCGGAAAATTCGGCGCGGGCGTGTTAGTAGATTTTATGGAGCGCACCGTCTTCGACAAATGGCTGATTCCGTTTATCTCGCCGCTCATCAACTTAATTCCTATTCCCTTCATCGTTGATCTGCTCATCGGCAACTACGGCTTGATCACGATGGCACTCTCTTACGGCATCGCCATCGTCATGCCCATCGTCCTCACCTTCTTCATCGCCTTCGGAATTTTGGAAGATAGCGGTTACTTACCGCGACTCGCCGTGATGTTAGATCGACCTTTCAAAGCAATGGGCTTAAACGGCAAAGCGGTTCTGCCGATGGTTCTCGGACTCGGCTGCGACACAATGGCGACTCTCACCACGCGCATTCTCGAAACGCGCAAAGAAAGAATCATGGTGACGTTGTTACTCGCGCTCGGCGTGCCATGCTCGGCGCAGCTCGGCGTGTTGCTCGGCATGATGTCTATGCTCTCGCCACTCGCCATCACCGTGTGGGGAACCGTGATCATCATCACCATGTTTGTCGTCGGCTATCTCGCCGCGCAACTCATCCCCGGCAAACGCTCCGATTTTATTTTAGAGTTGCCACCAATTCGCATTCCACAGTTAAGCAACATCGTCATCAAAACAGTGGCGCGGCTCGAATGGTATCTCAAAGAAGTGCTGCCCTTGTTCTTGCTCGGCACATTGATTCTTTTCGCGCTGGATAAAACCGGCGCGCTGGCTTGGCTCGAACAGCTCGCCAGTCCGCTCGTCGTCAGCGGACTCGGTCTCCCCGCGCAAACAACCGGCGCGTTCATCATCGGCTTCTTGCGCCGCGATTATGGCGCGGCAGGTCTCTTTCATCTTGCCCGCGACGGCGTGTTGAATGCCACACAACTTGTGATTAGTTTAGTTGTCATCACCCTCTTCGTCCCGTGCATCGCTAACGTCATGGTCATCGTCAAAGAGCATGGCTGGAAGACGGCGACGTGGGTCGTGGGATTCATTTTTCCGTTTGCGTTTGGCGTAGGCGTGTTGTTAAATTATGCGCTTCGATTGTTTGGAGTTACGTTCTGATCATTCAGCATTAAACCTAGAACGCTGAAGGCGCTGATTCTCGCTGAGGTGCGCTGAATAATTGTAGCTATTCAGCCACTCCGTCATTGCGAGCGCACTTCGCGAAGCAATCTCGGTTGCGCTTAGAGATTGCTTCGTCGCAAAGAACGCTCCTCGCAATGACGGTGAGCTGTTACGAGTTGCGCTGAATAACCTGAAAGAGATCAGCGTTTATCTGCGCTATCAGCGAACTCAGCGTTCAAAGGTTTTCACGAGGCAATTATGATCTGCCCTCTCTGCGGTTACGAATACGACGAAAAGAATCTCTCCTGCCATTCCTCTTGCCCCATGGCAAATGGCTGCGCCATCCTGTGCTGCCCCAACTGCGGCTACCAGATCGTGGATGAATCAAAATCGAGCGTGGCGAGTTGGCTGAGGAAATTATTAAACAAAAACGACCCGAAGGTCGTGAACATTCAAGACATTGAAGCCGGAAAACATCAATGACTGTTTTACTAAACCAGCTCAAAGCCGGACAATCGGCTCAAGTGATCGAACTGCGCTCATCCGATCCGGCGCGGTTAGATCGGCTCAGCGTCTACGGTTTGGTGCCGGGTAGCATCGTGCGCGTCTTGCAATTACAGCCCGCCCTCATCTTCCGCATCGGCGAGACTGAAATCTCAATTGACCATGACGTTGCGAAGGAGATTGTTGTGAAGGAGATCAGGGATTAGAGATTAGAGATTAGAGGTCAGAGGTCGGAAGTTAGAGGTTAGAGGTCGGAGGTCGGAGGTCGGAGATTCGTATTTCGTATTTCGTATTCCGTATTGCGTATTCCGTTTAAAGTTTGAAGTCTAATTTTTGGGATTTGGAATTTTGGGTTTTTGGGATTTGTTTTTTTTGTTCATTGTTCATTGATTTCATAGAGCATCAACTCATCATCCACTTTCGCCATCTTCCAATTCGGGATCGGAAACGCATGGCATACCACTCGCGCTGACGGTTTGAGTTCGCGCAACAACGTCGGCGCGAGTTTGGCGTTTGCTTTCGGCAACAAATAGATCATCACCACGTCGGCATCGCGCAGATCAACGTCAAACAAATTTCCACGCTTCACCGTCACCGCTTCATTCAAACCAGCAAATTTAATTTTCATACGTGTCAACGCATAACGAAACGGATCGATCTCCACGCCCATCGCCTTCGCCCCAAACTCTTGCGCGGCGATCATCAACAAACGCCCATCACCCGATCCCAAATCGTAAACCGTCTCGCCGCGTTGAACGTCTGCCAACTTCAACATCCGCCGCGCCGTGTTCATCGGCGTTGGCACATACTGCGCGCCCACCAACATCGGGCCCATTTTAGAAATGAAAACAATAATAACGATAACAAAAATAAAAACTAGAAGGGGCGGAAACCACCAAATTGTAATCATTCTTCATTCTTCATTGTTCATTCTTCATTGTCTCATTGTTCATTCTTCATTCTTCATTGTCTCATTGTTCATTGCTCTTCCGGCTATCCACCCCGTCGTCCACGCGCTCTGAAAATTAAATCCGCCCGTCACGCCGTCCACATCCAAAATCTCGCCCGCGAAAAATAATCCGCGACAGGCTTTGCTCTCCATCGTTTTAAAATTTACTTCGCGCAAACGCACGCCGCCGCACGTGACAAACTCTTCTTTGAAGACTCCTTTGCCGGTGATCTGAAACGAGCCGCGATGCAGTTGAGCGACCAACGCAGTTAAATCTTTTTTGGAGAGCTCCGCCCAACGGAGTGAATCCGCTACACCTGCGGCCGCCACCAATCTCTCCCACAACCGACTCGGTAGCGAAAGCTGAGCGTGCGCGGCGATAATCTGGCGCGGCGACGAATCTTTAATCTTTAATAATTGATCACGCAGTCCACTTTCGCTTAAACCCGCCAGCCAGTTCACCCTCAACTCCATCTTGTAATTGCAATCATGTAACTCCCTCGCACCCCACGCCGAAAGTTTTAGCACGGCGGGCCCGCTCAAGCCCCAATGAGTAATCAACAATGCTCCGCGCTGACTCAATTTGCCAAGCGTCACCTCTGCCTCAGGCACAGAGATGCCGCTCAAGTCTTTAATTCGTTGATCTTTAATTTGAAAAGTGAAAAGCGAGGGGACAGGTTCTTCAATGGTATGCCCAAGTTGTTGAGCGAATTCGTAACCTTGTTTGTTGCTGCCAGTAGCTAAAAGTAAACGATCCGCATGAAGTTCTTCTCCGTTTTTCAAACGAATCGTAAAGTGGGAGTCCGAAGTCTCCGACTTCGGAGCGACAACGGAGTTGTCGCACTCCAGATTTTCAACATTCACATCCGTCCAAATCTTAACCCCCGCCCGCTTCGCCGAATCAACCAAACACTCCACAATCGTTTCCGAATCATCGGTCACCGGAAACATTCGCCCGTCGGATTCTGTTTTCAGTTTAACGCCGCGTCGTTTAAACCATTCCACCGTGTCACGCGGTTGAAAGCGTGTGAACGCGCCACGTAATTCTTTTGCGCCGCGCGGATAGTTTTGAATCAACGTAGCGGGATCGAAACAAGCATGGGTCACATTGCACCGTCCGCCGCCGGAGATGCGAACCTTTGATAACAGTTGATGACTCTTTTCCAGAATCAAAACATTCGCGCGCGGGTTCGCTTCCGCCGCCGTGATCGCCGCCATGAACCCCGCCGCGCCGCCGCCGATAACCACTATAGAGAAAATTATGAATTAAGAATTATGAAGGATGAAAATCAAACGTCAAATCCCAAATCTCAAACTTCAAATTTGGAGTTTGAAGTTTGAAGTTTGATCGTTTTCACTCTTCACAATTCATCCTTTGCAAATAGAGTGATGAGCCTCATCACCAAGGTATTGCTTCCATTCCTCATTCGTCAACTCGCGGTTGGCTATCTTGCAAACTTGCTCACGCCACACAACCGGACTCATGCTCCACAAACGGACGGTGTTATCACGCGCGCCTGTTGCTATTAAACGTCCGTCACCACTGAAAGAGACGGCATCAATCCATTCGGTGTGTCCGCCAATCGGCTGCCCGATCAATTTGCCCGTTTGCAAATCCCACAACCGAATCAATTTATCTCGACTCACTGTCGCTAACATTTTTTCATCGGGGCTGAAGGCTAAGGCGTGAACCCAGTCAGTGTGATCGAGTTGAAAAATTTGTTTACCGCTTGCCACGTCCCACACCCGCGCCGTTTTGTCGCGGCTGCCCGAAGCGATGAGGGTGCTATCGCCGCTGACGGCAACCCCTTGAATAAATTGTTCGTGCCCTTTGAAGGCGATGGACTTAAGAGTCTTCGCATCCCACACCCGCACCGTCTTATCACCGCTCGTCACAAAAAATTTTCCATCCGGTGCATAGGCGACACTCAACACCCAATCGGTGTGATCGGTCAGCGCCTCGCCGAGTTGTTGTTGCCTCGCCACGTCCCACAGACGAACTTTTTTATCGCGCCCAACGGAAACGAAAGTTTTCCCATCGGGGTTGAAGGCTAAACCAAAGGTGACGTTCTCGACGACCATGATCTCACCGATGCGTTTGCGAGTCGTTACATCCCACAACATGATCTCTTGATCGTGATTGCTCGAAGCGAGAATCTTTCCATCGGGGCTGAAGGCAACGGCATGAACCCAATTTTTTTGTTCGCTGATCGGCTTGCCGATTTGTTTCTGCGTCGTCACATCCCAAAAATAAATCAAGTTGTCTTTATCTCCTGTCGCTAAAGTTTTGCCGTCGGGACTTAAGGCGAGAGCGAACACCCAATCCTTATGCGGCAGCGGCTTGCCGATAGAAATTAAATTTTTGCGTTGGGCAAGAGTGAACAGCGCATTACGCGCTTCGTAATTATCATCGGTGTTGAAGGCTTCGACGCTTAACAACAACGCCACGTCATTTTGTTTCACCTCTAACGCGGCAGCCGCCAACTTCTTTGAGAGATCAAGCCGCGCTTGAGCTTGCGCCTTGCCCCACTCGCCACGCTCACGAATCTCGGCGCGATAACGGGCAAGGTCTTCGGCGCGAAGATAGAAAGCGAAGGAAAGAAAGGAAATAAAGGGAAAGAGGGAAAGGAGGATGAGAAGAAGATGTCTACGATTCATTGTTCATTGTTTCATTGTTCATTCTTCATTGTCTCATTGTCTCATCGTTCATTGCTTCATCCCCACGCGCCCAACATCATCGCCGCCAAGAATCTTAGCACGCCACTGATGATCATTGCCGTGCGGAGATCGAACCACGCGCCCAACACGGGACCCAACAGCGAGCCGCCCAAGATTCCAAGATTGAGGGCGATGTTATGCAGCGCCATGTGCGCCGGACGATCATTCTCAGGCACGCGCTCCATCAGGCGATGGATCAATGCGCCCGCCAACACGCCCCACGTTCCGCCGCCGATGAACGACGCCAGCCAAAATGATTCTTTCGTTCCCCACACGCCGATCAGAATCGGGTAGGTGCAATAGAGGATGGCGCTCACCACCAACACGCGATGATTGCCGAAACGTGTGGTGAACCAACCCAGACTCATCGAAGTGATCAGAAAGGCGATGTAGAACACAACGCCGGTGCCTAAACTGATCTCGCCATCGGTGAGATGCAGCAGGCGCACAAACGTTAAGGGGAACAACGGCACCGGCACATATTGAAAAGCGTAGAAAATAAAAAACGAGATGAGGAAGTAGCGAAACGATCCGCGCAGAACGTCAAAACGGATCAAGGGGCTGCCGCCGAATCGCAATCCGCTCAAACGCCCATCGCCGGCTCGCACTGACATCGGCGGCGCAACGTGGATCGAAGGTCGCACCGGAATCGGCGGCGTCACCGTAGAATCATCTTTGCGAATCCGCCTGAGATGCCAGCCACTGAGCGCCATGCCGATGAATCCGAACGCGAATACGATCTGATAATTTAAAGGGAAGATCAACGAGTCGAGTATCCGCCCACATACAAACGAGGTGATGACGCTGGTCAACGCCACCAATGCGCTGCGGCGACCCACAACGTGCGCCCGCATCTCGCTCGGCACGACTTCGGCGAACATGGAGTTGAACGAGACCGTGACCGCGCCACCGGCGATGGAGATGATCGAGACGACTAAGAGGAACGCCCAAATTTGAGTCGTGATGTTTGTGATGAGTGACGGCAGCAAGAACGTCAACAAGAATCCCGCGCGATGCCAGATCGCTAGTTGCGATGTGGTCTGGATGAACGAGCGACCTTCGAGCCAGCGCGCGATGGGGAGTGAGATGATCAGATTCACAACCCCCGGAGCGGCGGTGAGCAGACCGATGTGAAAACTGTTTGCGCCGAGGCGGGTGAGATAGACGCCGATAAATGTGAGCGTGCTGCCGACATAGATGCCAAACCAAAAGACATCCATGTAGAGATGGAAGATGTTGGATTTGAGGTGGGAGGAGGGGGACAAGGCAAAAAATGACAATGACAAATGACAAATGACGAATGACGAATGACGAATGACGAATGACGAAAGTTTGGTAACTACTCACGAGGCGTGGTGGGTTGCATCTCTAATCCGCATTTTGGCATTGTTCTGAAGGGCGAGCGGCCGCTCGCCCTTACGCCTTTCTTCTGCCAATAGGCGGAAAATGTTTGGGGCAAGAAAAAAGTTGACTGCGGATTAGAGCGAGCCTCTCTCTATCCTCTTGGGTAAGTAGTTACAAAGTTTGCTTCATTGTTCATTGTTCATTGTTTCATTGTTCATTGTTCATTGTCTATTCGAGATTCGCTTTACTCAACTTCTCCAGCCGTTCCACATGCGTTGCATCACAGGCATCACCAAACTTTGTCTTGGGCATTTTCTCTTTCTTCTTCATCAATTCATCGTAATCCTTATCATCCACAAACGCCACGCATCGTCCGATGCAGGCTTCACCGTCTACGAAACGCCAAGGGAAGAAGCCAATGGTCGCGCGGCGATTCAAGAGGAGATCAATGTCGCCGCCAATGCACTCGGCGTGAATGATGCCGTGCGGGAATAGATCGAGGTGCATCAACTGATATTTGCTGTCGTCAAAAAATTCGGCGACGGTCTTACCGTGTTTCTTCTTGAAAACTTTTTCGGCTTGCCGTGTTTGACGTGGCTGCCAATCACGAATAATGGTGTTCATAGGATGATCGGCACTGCCGCAATCGACGGCGAGCCAACGCAGTTTTTTGCGCTTGCACCAATCGGCAAACTCTCTATCGGGTCCCGGATGTTTCACCATATAGCGAATCTCATCCGCCGTTGGCTGATCCCAACCGAAGTGATGATAGCCAGTGTGAATGATCAAGATGTCGCCTTCTTTCACTTCGACTCGTTCTTCGACCATCTTGCTGGTGTATATATCGTAGTCGCCGCACACATCGCTCAAATCTACAATCGCGCCTTCGTGAACCAAATAGTCCATGCTCAACGAAGCGATGTCTTTGCCCGGCGTATAAAAATGAATCTCGCCGTCAATATGCGTGCCGAGATGATTCGAATGCGTAATCAGTTGACCGTTGGCGCCGTTGGGCGCGAGGCGTTTAAAGTATTTCACTTGCAGCGGCTCGTAGGTGGGCCAAGGCGGCGTCGCC
>Ga0163199_1003130_pt1 | contig 10027 bp, 8 predicted proteins | sample PL_2010_150m_FD_113537 | JGI IMG/M metagenome (GOLD analysis project Ga0163199, IMG submission 113537) | Freshwater microbial communities from Powell Lake, British Columbia, Canada to study Microbial Dark Matter (Phase II) - PL_2010_150m | ecosystem: Environmental > Aquatic > Freshwater > Lake ...
GAGCCATAGTCTTTATTCCTGCCGGAAAAAGCCAGGTCATTCAAATCAGGATACTTCTGTCTTTGTGTTCTCATTTCACGAAAAAGAGCAGAAAACGGATCATGTTCCCAGGTATTTTTTCAGAATATCTATTTCCCTGCGTTCTCTTTTTGTAGGCCGGCCCAAACCACGAAGCCGGTATCCGAATCCGCCGTCTTTACGCAATTTCAACTTCTGGTATTCTTCCTGCGGTGTCAGGTCTTCCATGAATTGTTCCACCAGTTTGGCGCCCACCCGGTTTTCAACCGGGGCCAGTACCTTTACCGACCGCTTCAGGGAATCCAGGCTGATGGTGATCACTTCCCCAATTTTGACTTCCCTCGAAGGCTTAACCGGCTTATCGCTGATCCTGACCTTTCCTGACCGGCAGGCGAGCGTGGCCTGGTTTCGGGTCCTAAATACCCGGACACCCCACAACCACTTATCTATTCGAACGCCCTCTTCCATAATTTATTTCTGCCGGAAGAAGATTTCGACCGGAACGCCGCTGAAATTAAATTGTTCCCGCAATTTATTTTCGAGGAACCGTTTATAAGGTTCCCGTACATATTGCGGCAGGTTGCAGAAAAAGGCAAATGTAGGATAGCGCCCGGGAAGTTGGGTTACGAATTTAATCCTGACGAATTTCCCTTTCCATGCGGGGGGAGGCAATGCACCGATCAGGGGAAGGAAGAAATCATTTAATTGTGAAGTGGTGATCTTGCGAGAACGGTTCCGGTACACCTCCACAGCCGATTCTACAGCTTTATAAACCCTTTGTTTTGTAAGGACAGAAGTAAAGATAATGGGAACATCCGCAAAAGGGGCCAGCTTTGACCGGATGTCTTCCTCAAACTGCTTGTGGGTATTGGTTTGCTTTTCAATCAGGTCCCATTTGTTTACCAGGATAACGACTCCCTTGTGATTTTTTTCGATGAGGGAGAAGATGTTCAGGTCCTGTGCTTCAAACCGTCTTTCCGCATCCACCATAAGGATACATACATCACTGGATTCGATAGACCGGATGGCCCGCATTACAGAATAAAATTCAATATTCTCGGAAACCTTTGATTTTTTCCGTATCCCGGCAGTATCGATCAATTGGAATTCAAGATCAAAGTATTTGTAGTGCGAATGGGTGGAATCGCGAGTGGTCCCGGGTTCGGGCGTGACAATGGTCCGCTCGGTTCCTAGGAGGAGATTTACCAGCGAAGATTTCCCGGCATTCGGGCGGCCCACGATGGCGATCTTCGGAAGGGTGGGTTCTTCCTCATTATCAGATATCTCTCCCGGGATATACTTCTCCGGCAATTCTTTTACCACATCGTCGAGTAATTCGCCGGTCCCGCTGCCACTCATGGCCGAGATGCCATATAGCTTCTCAAATCCCAGCCTGTGGAAATCATGGATGTCGTCCAGTGATTTGTAGTTGTCAGCTTTATTGGCAACAACAAAAACCGGCTTTTTTGCCCTCCTGAGCATTACACACATGTCTTCATCCATCCCGGTAATCCCTTCTTTAATATCGACCATAAAGAGGATTACATCTGCTTCATCGATGGCCAGCATGACCTGTTTTTTGATCTCGCCTTCGAACACATCATCAGAGTTATCGACATATCCGCCCGTATCAATCACGGAGAACTCAACGCCATTCCAATCCGATTTTCCGTAATGCCGGTCGCGTGTAACCCCGCTTGTGGGATCCACGATCGCATTACGGCCACCTGCCAGGCGGTTGAAGAAGGTCGATTTTCCCACATTCGGACGGCCAACGATAGCAACGATATTGCTCATAAATTGATTCTCAATTATTGATTCTCATCCACGTTATATCCAAACCTTTTTAATTCCTTGATGTCATCCCGCCAGTTTTTCCTGACCTTAACATTCAATTCAAGAAAGATGTGTTTTTCGAGGAAGGCCTCGATATCTTTCCGTGATTCTGTGCCTAATTTCTTGACTGCTTTTCCCTGGTGGCCGAGAATGATGGCTTTCTGCGATTCCCTTGCCACAAAAAGATAAACCGATATGCGGGTCAGCTTTTCTTCTTCTTTGAAAGAATTCACGACGACTTCCACGCTGTAAGGGATCTCCTGTGAAAAGTTCAGCAGTATCTTTTCACGAATGATCTCCGAGATAAAGAACCGTTGGGAACGGTCGGTAAGTTCTTCCTTCGGAAAATATTCCGGAGATTCCGGCAGATGTCTCAGGATGGTATCGAAAACAAGCGCTGTATGGAAACAGTGAAGCGCCGAGATAGCAATGATATCAGCATGTTCCAGGCGTGTCTTCCAATTTTCGATGGCTGCTTCCACCCGGGTCTGGTCTGCCAGGTCGATTTTATTGATGACAACAATAACGGGTTTTCTGTTATCCCTTAGATTCTGAAGGACTTCCTCATGGGCAAACTTTTCTCCTATCTCCGTAACAAGCAGGATGACATCCGCATCAGCGATGGAGGAATAGATTGCCGACAACATGGCCTTGTGAAGCAAGTAATGCGGTTTCAGGATCCCGGGAGTATCTGAATAAACCACCTGGAAATCATCGCCGCTGAATATGCCCATGATCCTGTGACGTGTGGTTTGAGCTTTATGCGTGATAATCGAAAGCTTTTCTCCTACCAGAACATTCATCAAGGTGGATTTTCCGACATTCGGGCTACCGATAATGGAAACAAATCCTGCGCGATGGTTCATCTTGAATGAAAAAAGGCTACCTAAAATAGCCTTTGGTTTTGTAGCAAAGGCTTCTGGGATACCTAACTTGGTTTTAATAAATGATGTTGCAAAAGTAGTTGATTTTATTGAGTATTGGTTGGAACCGTTCATTTCTTCAATGATGTCCGAACTGGAAAAAACGAATTAAATACCCAATCAAGGCCGATCAGATTGTACCATTTTACTTTATTGATAAAGAAAGACTTAGGTTGGTCAATTTAAATCGGCCAAAGGGAGTCACTTTGAACGGCTTTTACAATTAGCTAAGTAACATCAATTTTACCAGCTTATTTTTTTGGTACCGGCATTTTAGTAGAATCACCTTCCATGTGTTTAGGGCAGCTTTTCATCATACTGTCGTGTGACATACACCCTGGCTTTTTGCAACACATTCCTTTGTCCATGCCCTGTGGGCAGCAAAAACCAACCTGCATACCACGGTTACAATCTTTCATCATCATCTCATACTGGCAATTGTGCTGACCAGTAAAACCATTATGTGTCATCTTGCAAATGCCACCTCCTATAAAGCCAATGAAAAGGATGAATCCTACTACGATAAAGAACCAGGAGATAAAGGCAAAGAATTTACCGGGCATGTCTTTTCGGAATTTTGCAAGCAACAAGGTGCCTGCAAGAATAGTTAGCAACGATATAGCTAAAAGATGCATAATTTGAAGTATTAAAACTGACTACTCTTTTTTCGGTTTTCGTCGTTCCCGTTTAGGTCACAGCTCTTCATGAATGAAGAACTCGTAAACCTATACAAATATAAGGCATTTTCTGCGTTTGGCATTTTTTGGAAAAGCCGGAACTTATGATCACTTTGCGCCGACTCAAACCGACCATCGTATATGTCTGATAATAATGTATCTAAACTGGTCTATTCCGATCGGCCTGGGATGGTTAAAACTATTGACTTGTCCATGTGCCCAGCATAACTGAAATAAATCCTTCATATTAACGATAAACCCCATAGAACTGTGATTTCCAACTTTTTTTGTGATTGGAACGATATTTTTAGATTCAATTCAATCAAATAAATGTTTTTATTGTTAACTATTTCACAAAAAATATTATTTTAGCAGTTGACTATTCTAAAATAAGGGAAATAAGAAATAAGTAAATGCTCATAATACAGGGTGGCCTCCCTAATTTGCGTTGAACGTGCTTAATAAGTTTATGTGAGTTAGTATCTGTTAGCTAGCAATGTTGCTATAATGATGGCGGTTACTGACGAAATCTGCAATCCCTTACAGAATATAGCCTCAATCGTTATGCACAAGGCGGATGAAATTTTAATAATATAATCTGATAACATCATGAAAAAATTATTGTTAGGATTAGCAGTAATAGCTTTAATAGCTTCCTGCAAGAAGTCCAGTACAACAGAAACAGTAAATCCTCATGTGGCAAATGCACCGTGTGGAAATTGCCATACGACTGAGCAGAGTCAGTGGGCGAGTTCTTTAGATTTGCATGCCTTGTCTGCTAAAGATGTTTTGACGAATGCAGATCACAATACTGCCGAGTTGCTCGCCGATGACTGCCTGAAATGCCACTCAACTTTCCAATATAAACTCGGTGTGGCGCACTTTGTAACCCCAGTGAATCAAATTGGTTCCCCTGCTGGTACTTGGACAGCATTAAATGCGAGCGATTGGCAAGCAACAAAATGTGAAGTATGCCACGACCCAACAGCAACCAATACCTCAAAGTTGGCGAAGTATGGTTCCATGCTGGATGGGCAATGGAGTGCTGGTTATATCAATGTGTCGGCTATGCCAGCCGCATATCAGAAGATTATTGATTTATCAACTGGTGATACAACGACCTATATTTATCCAAATCAGACATCGCTTAATGTTCAGGTAACAAAGTTGTGTAACTCATGTCATGATCCAGCCGATCAGGGTGGTGACTCTGCTGTTATAGTAGGCGGCATCAACTTAGGATCACAGGGTGGCGACAGCCGTGCATATTTTGCCACCAATCATCAGGGTTTCGGTTGCACAGACTGCCATGCTGGGCATACTTTCATGCCTGTCGATCCCCTGACAACTACAACCTGTAAGAGTTGTCATACCTCCACTAAAACAGGAAAAGTACACATAAACCATTGGCAGTAGCGAACCGTAACAGCATTTTTTTTACAAGTAAAAAAGCCCGCCTGTTGAAACAAGTGGGCTTTAATATGCATGCAAAATCCGAGGAACCACTAAAAGAGATACCTAACTTGGATTCCAATCTAAATAATGCATAAGATTTCTCTCAAAATGTCAGTAAATACTGGCTCTCTGGCAATCTTGATGTTAAGCGAAGGATACAGAGATTAGTGTTTCCTGAGGGTTTATTACTGGATACGCAGAACAGGCGATACCTATCTTCAAAAATGAATAGCTTGTTTGCAGAAAAGCAAGCATTCATAAGCGTTTCAGAATGGCATAAAAAAAAGGATTCTCACTAAAAACAATGAGAATCCTGACTATGTAGCGGGGCCTTCCAAAATATCTAACTTCAAACTGATCAGAGATATCGCTAAAGTAGTTGCTTTTATTGAGTCTACTATTGTTTGATGAATTTCCCCACCTGCACAACCTTCACGCCAACCAGCTTCACCAAATAGACCCCGGTTGGAAGGGTGTTGACATCAATTGTAGTGGAGGGTTCTGTAAGTTCCCGTTGAATAATAAGCATGCCATTGAGATTAAATACAGCGAGGGTGCCTTTTTCTGGAGCTTCAATGGTAAGATCATCGGAGGTTGGATTGGGATAAAGTTTTATCGTACCCGACGGAGGTTTTATTTCATTGACTTCAACGGGTATACCACCGTTACGGGTTGCTAGTATGGTTCCAAAATTTCCTACCGCATACCCAGTATTTGCATCGGTAAAGTAAACTGATGCCAGAGAAAAACCTTGCACTTGATTCAGGGAACTCCAGCTTGCACCTCCATTTGTGGTTTTTTCGATTTCTGCAAAATACGTATTGCCTTCATATTCTCCTCCTGCGGCATATCCCGTATCAGGATCCGGGAAGAAAACTGAAGATACATATATACCTGATCCGAATTGGTAAGACGTCCAGCTAGCGCCACCATCAACTGTCTTTAATATTTTATTCCCGGCAGGAAAATATCCGATATTGGGATCAGTAAAGAAGGCTTGGCTAAATCCTAAATCTGTTCCTGTCGACAAAGCAGTCCAGGAAGTGCCTGCATTGATCGTTTTAAAGATGTTCCCGTTCATACCTGATAAATATCCGGTATTGGCGTCGGTAAAGTAGACCGCATTATAATCTTGTCCATTATTTAATAAAGTATCCCAGGTTATTCCTCCATCGGATGTTTTTATTAGTATTCCCGGTCCATAAGGACTTAGTGCACCTGCCACATAACCTGTATTGGCACTGGTAAAGAAGACAGAGTAAAAAGGGGTTGTTGTTCCACCGTGCAAAATAGTCCAACTTGTTCCTCCATCTGTTGTTTTAAGGATTGTTCCGCCGTCCCCTACCGAATATCCCGTATTGATATCCGGGAAACAAACGGAACTCAAATTAGAGGTAGTTCCGCTGGGCATGTTTGTCCAATCGGTGCCTTCATTGGTTGTTTTCAAAATGGTTCCGTGATAACCAACGGCAATTCCGGTTTGGTGATCGATGAAACATACCTTAGTGAGACCTCTCTGCGTTCCGCTTGACAGATCAGTCCAATTTGTGCCTCCATCCAACGTTTGAAAAATACTTATCCCTGCTCCAACAGCAAATCCTGTATTTGCATCGGTAAAGTACATAGAGCCTGGTAGTTGAGATGACAAAGTAGTCCAATTTGCGCCCCCATCCGTCGTTTTAAAAAGGCTTTTGACAGCGATTGTCGTAGTTTCATAGTAGCCCCAGACATACCCGGTGTCCGGATCCGTAAAGAACATTGAGTACAAATCATAGTATGTCCATGGTGGCATCATAGTCCAGGTATTCCCTCCATCAGTTGTTTTCAGGAAAGTTCCGGAGTTACCGGTAACATAACCTGTATCATGAACCGGAAAGAATACTGAAGAGAGACCAATTGTAGTTCCACTTGTCAGCGTATTCCACATTATACCCGCATCGGTCGTTTTCAGAATTGTTCCGAGATTGCCCACCACATATCCCGTGTTGGCATCCGTAAAGTAAACCGAATAAAATCCTGTTGTTGAGCCATACGATATACTCCAGTTTGAGCCTCCATTTGTTGTTTTCATGACGTAGTCTGCGTAGGAGGGAGAACCACCATGACCTATTGCAAATCCTGAGTTTGAATTCGTAAAAAAAATTGAGTATAGATGTATTACGAACGGTATTGAGAAGGATGTCCAATTTGCACCTCCGTCCGTTGTTTTCAGAATTGATGCGTACCCAGGCCAGTAATTACAATTGCATGCCACATATCCTGTATCTGCATTAATAAAATACATAGATTCAATATCATAAGTTGTTCCGCTTGATAAGGTTGTCCAATTTGCTCCCCCATCGGTTGTTTTCATAATATTTCCATGCTGGCCGCCAATATATCCATTATATGTATCGCAAAAGAAAACGGATAAGTTATTAAAACCCTGAGGCAACGGATTCTGCCAGTACCATTGAGAAAAGCCACTCACCGAAAACAGAAAAAAACAAATAACAGTAGATAGTTTTTTCATAACGTCTGAAATTTGGGTAGCTTTAACATAAACATAGGTTACATAAAGGTAGAACTATAAAGGTATAACATTTTCCAGTTATGGGAAATAACCGTACGTTTTTTTTACACCACAAATAGAAGGAATTCAGGCTACTCGGGATAAAGATGAAGCGATAAGAGAAATATCACTGGACAATTGTGCGAAAAGTGAAGTCTGATGTGTAAAATCCAAAGTGTAAACAAAAAGTGCAAAGTGCAATTTTTTTTACACTTTGCACCTTGCACTTTAGACTTGTCGTTGTAGCGGGGACAGGATTCGAACCTATGACCTTTGGGTTATGAGCCCAACGAGCTACCTCTGCTCCACCCCGCAATGTGGTGCAAAAGTACAATTTTTTATTTTCCTTACCAAATTGAAATCTAATATACTTTAATAAAAACGCTACTCGGGACCTTTCTTTTAAGACTTCCACTTGTTTCATTCGCTGTTTGAACGATAAAAGTCATTAACGGACTGAAACTGCCGAATGTGTTTCATAACCTCTCATGGTATAGAGGTTTACCTAGCCCATGATTGAATTTCAGATTTACATTTTTTTCCCCGCCATGGTTATCTTGGAGGCGATTGGCATTCCATTGCCTTTTAACAGGATATGCAAGTAAATTCACCGAAACGGGTCAGGAATCCTCAGCCGGCGGGAGCATTGTCTTTCCGGGGGTCATTTGCTTTTTGGTTGTTCTTATCCGGTTCTTTTTTCCCGCTTTCATTGATGTCATCGTCAAAGCCTTTTAAACCTTCTTTGAATCCTCTAACGCCTTTTCCGACACCTTTCATGAGTTCGGGAATTTTTGAGCCGCCAAAAAGTAAAAGAACCACAAGGGCGATAAGAATAAGTTCAGGCGTGCCGATACCTCCAAGAATTCCAGCGATAATAATTAAAGTATGCATTGAGTTCAGTTTTAAAGATTAGGAAATGGAATACAAAAGTAGTAAAATAGTTCTGAAATAGGTTATTATTCTTTTCTGAAAAACAAACAAGCATCCCCGTAACTCAGGAAACGGAAATCGTGTTGAAGGGCATATTCGTATACAACCTTCCATTCCTTCCCGATGAATGCCGCAACCAGTAGCAATAATGTGCTTTGCGGCATGTGAAAATTCGTGACCATCCCCTTCACAATCCTGAACCGGTAGCCGGGAACGATCATTAATTCTGTTCCACCGGTATACCTGTCGCAGCCGGTTATTGCAAGGTGGTTTGTTAAAGCCGACAATGCTTCTTTGCAAGGGATATCCCTGTCATAGATGGGATCATAAGCATCCCATTGATGAATCTCCGGATGCCGGCCATTTCCGTCGATGATGAGCTTTACCCCAAGCCAGTAAAGGCTTTCCAGGGTGCGCACCGAGGTTGTTCCTACAGCGAAAATGGGTTTCTGTATGTCAAGTACAATATCCGTGAGGGTTGAAAGTTCGACAGAAATTTTTTCTGAATGCATGATGTGTGCCGAAATATCCTCCACACTAACCGGACGGAATGTCCCGATACCAATATGCAAGGTTACATTTTTAAAAGAAATATTTTTCTTCTTTAGGATCCGCAGCGTTGGTTCTGAAAAGTGTAGCCCGGCCGTCGGAGCTGCAACGGAGCCATCGTACTTTGCATAGATGGTCTGGTACCGGCTGCTGTCAAGGTGTGTGGAAGCCCGGCTGATATAAGGTGGTAGGGGTACCATTCCCGCACAGCCAATAATTTCCGAAAAGGATAACCCGGAAGGTTCCCATCGGAATAGAATGGAAAAACACCCATCTCCGAGGTTTTCTTTTTTTTCAGCCGATAGTGTATAGGAGTTCCCTTCCAGGACAAATGATTTCTGAATGACGCCGTCTTTCCAGCGTTTTACATTCCCAACCAGGCATTTCCAGGTACATGAAACGGTTTGTGCAAAAGAAGCTTGTATTTCCGTAAAAGGTGATAGGGGTTCAAGGCAGAAAACCTCAATGGTTGCCCCGGTGTTTTTGGAAAAGATCAGCCGAGCCCGGATGACCTTGGTATCATTAATTACAAGGATACTTTCTTCCGGCAATTCATCCGCTATCTTTGCAAAGACCGATGTGGAGATCTTTCCTTCTTTCCAGATCAGCAATTTCGATTCGTCACGTTTTTCCAGCGGGAATTGAGCGATCCGGGAAGGAGGGAGGAGATAATCGTAGTCTTTGATCCGGATGTTGCCGGGAGCAGGCATACTTTTAATTTTTTTACAAAGATAGAGGTTTGATGAACCACAATAGTTAACAAAAAAGAGGCCGTATTAAAAGCCCGATTGTGCGGCGGAGTTACAAACTCCGCCGAGCACATTATGTTGAATATTAATTCATAACACTGAGCGGAATTTTTAATTCCGCTCGACCTTGAGGCTTTTGAGACAGACTCTTTGTGGAATCACAAAGTAGTGTTATTTTTTTTCCGATGAAAAGAAATTGGGTTTATAGGTGATCATGAGATAGGCATATTGCGCGAGTCTTCCTTTGCCGGACTTCAGCCCGTCGAGGATCTCCCTCGTATTGGTCTTCAGATAAAGGCAGTAGGCAGCATTCAGTTCCAGGGTTGGGATTGGCTTGTA
>Ga0163199_1003132_pt1 | contig 10024 bp, 15 predicted proteins | sample PL_2010_150m_FD_113537 | JGI IMG/M metagenome (GOLD analysis project Ga0163199, IMG submission 113537) | Freshwater microbial communities from Powell Lake, British Columbia, Canada to study Microbial Dark Matter (Phase II) - PL_2010_150m | ecosystem: Environmental > Aquatic > Freshwater > Lake ...
AGCCACAAGAAGCCCGCCCTGGTTGCGGTCTGTGGCAGTGCAAGCGAAATGTTTCAGAGAAAGGACAAGCAATGCACAAGAGAATTATGATTGTGGTGAATGATCAAGCATCGTGCCAGTGCGCTATCACCCAAGGCATTGAAATGGCTCGTGTTCACCGCGCCGAAGTCGTCTTCCTGTACGTACTTCCAAATTACGAGTACCCAGAGATGAATTCGATCGGTGTATTGTCTCCTGACCAGTTCATTCGTGATGCTCGTGAAGTAGCGTCGCGAGTGCTGCAGGCAGCTTCCGTGCAGGCGGAAAATTCTGAGGTCTTCAGTGTCAGCGTCGTTGGTACAACAGAGCATCCCGCCGTTTACGTGGCAGAAGAAGCGGACAAACGTCGTTGCAGTCTTATTGTCGTGGCAACCGAGGGACGAAATGCCGTAATGCGCTTGCTCACAGGGAGCATCGTTCCAGGACTCATCACAAATGCATCTGTCCCGGTCATGGTGTGTCCCCAGGAGACATAGAAAGCAAATACGACTGTGGTGTGAGGGCCTACGTGACGGCCACGGTGGCAGAATGATTGGGTCCGCCATAAAGTACACGCTTGGCTCGACCTTGGTGGCGGTAGATGTCGAATATTCCGATGGGCTTCCCCTACCCGATATTGCGGCACTTGAGCCGGCCACCTGGGCTACTCAAGCCCACTCTGGCGTCCCGGATCTCAGACTGGCCCCGCGTATTCGCCACGGGCAGGATAGTCCTTCGCGATCGCAAAGTCGATTGCGCCCAATAGATCCTGAAACTGCGGGCGTGCAAACGGCATGGTTTGTGTCGAGCCATAGTAGAGTGTGCCGTCCGGCTTGATCAGGAAGACGCCAGGCTCGCTGAACAGGGCCGGCTCCTCGATGCCAATCGAAGTCGCCCCGCGCCCGGCGCTGATATACAGGCCCCAGGAGCGAGCGGTTTGAAGGTCAAGGCCATAGCCGAACTTCACTTCGCTGGCGCCAACCTTATCGGCCATCTTCTTTCCACGCTCTTGGTCGTCACTGCTAATGGCGATCAGACTGACGCCGCGTTTCTTGAAGTCGGGAGCCAAACGTTCCAGTTCCAATAAATATTTTGCGCAGATCGGGCAGTGCAGCCCACGGTAGAAGACTACAAGGTCAAACTTTTCCGCAGGTGCTGCGCCTAGAATAAATCGCTCACCGTCGATGGTGAAAACGTCCAAGGTGGGCACGATCGCGCGAGGCATGAGGGGTTGCGGCTTCACGGGGTTTCCTTCGGATTATTGGATGCAGTTGCTGGGCCGATCATATATTCGCGCACCAGTTCACGGGCGCGATGCAGACGGCTCTTGATAGCGCCCGGCTGTTCGCCAAGCCGCTCGGCAATCTCCGCGATGGTCAACTCCTCGAAGTCGCGCAGCAGCACCACTTCGAGATAGTGCGCGGGCAGCGATTCAAGCGCAGCGGCCAGGTCGATGCGCAGGTCGTTGTCGCTTTTGCTGGCTATCTGGTGCTCGGCCAGATCTTCATCGAGCGGCTCGTGGCGGAACATGGCCCGCTCCAGCTTGCGGCATTCGCGCTTGATGACGGTGAAAAGCCAGGACGAAAAAGCGGCGGCGGCCTTGAGCCCGTGAACCTTGCGGGAGATCACCAGGAGCGACTCCTGGACGGCGTCGTCCACGTCGCTGACCTGGCAATGCCTGCGGGCGTATCTGCGGGCGTCAGATTGGCAAACCGCCAGCAAGCGCCCGATGGCGGCGGGATCGCCCGTTTGCGCGGCGCAAATCAGACTTTCCCGTTCAATCCCGCTGGTCGCCATGGCTCAGGCTCCTTTGTCGAGCTTTCTGCCCACCATCGCGCACATGGGGCAAAAACCAAACAGGCCCGTCATGGACAGAATGGCGCCCATGGCGCCCGCACCGATGGCCAGAGGCGAGCCGCCCCAATTCATGGCGGCGAAGGCTAAGGCCATCAGGCCCATGACAACCCGAAGAACCCGTTCCCAGTTGGGGAGATTTTTGACGTAGAACATGTTGATTTCCTTTGATGCCTTGGTTTGTGAGGACAGCCCTCAGACACTAAGAGGGGGCAACGGTGCAAAACGGTTCGCAGGAAATGAAATAAACATGGTCAGGATTGAGCGAGCACTAAATTTCCGCCAATTCGCGGATGGACTTTGCGAGCTCTTCAAAACTGTCGAAGACAAAATCACAGTCGCTGTGCGGTGTGGGGTCAGGCGGCCCCTCTGCACCCCACTCCAGCGGCCTGCGAACGAAAGCGGTTTTGTAGCCGCAAGCTCTGGCAGCGTTGAGGTCGAAGTTGTGGCAGGCGACCATCAGGATGTCGGGTGGCTCCAGCGCCAGCCACTTCGATGCTTGCTGGTAGGCGCGGGGATCGGGTTTGTAAAACCCAATGGCCTCGCAGGAAATCACGGCGTCCCAGCTCATGCCGTTGAGCCGCGACACGTCCACCACCAGCGACAGCGGCAGCATGGTGAAGGATACAACCGGACAAAACTCCCTGATCTCACGCAGAGAAGGAGCGAAGTCGCCCCAAGCCGAGAGCGTGTGCCAGGTTCCCGCGATCTTCTTGCGATCCTCTTCCGAAAACATGATTAATCCGTTGGACTTGAAGACCTCGTCCAACACGCCAAAGTGAACATCGTCCATGTTGAAGCTGGGTTGCACTTGCCCGACGATGCCCTTCATGGCAAGGCGCCGATATTGATTGGTGATCGTTGCCCAGTCCCTCTGCACGCCATGGGTTGTTCCGATGGTGGTAAAAGCGTCCTTGATCCCCGAATGCCAATCAAGGACTGTGCCTCCGGTGTCAAACGCAATGGCTTTAAATCTCATATGAAATCCTCACGTTACGCGAGTTTAGAACCGGGTGGTCAGCGTCGTTAACCAGGAAGGCGAGTGATCCACCAGCCACGATTCGACGGACTTGTCGGCTCCTGTGAGAATCATGGCGGCCAGAGCGATCATGATAATGCCCAGCAGCATCTTGCCGGTCTTGCCCGCTTGCATGAGCTTGCCGCGCATCTTCATCATGGCGCTGCGACTGACATAGGCGAGTGCAACGACTGGCAGCGCCGCACCAATGCCAAAGACACCCATCAGCAGAGCCACTTGCGGCAGCTGCGATCCTTGACTGGCGAGCACCACTGCCGCTCCCAGGGTTGGCCCGACGCAGGGGCTCCACACGACGCCCAGCACGAGGCCAATGGCGAATTGACCCCCAAGTCCGTCGAGCTTCATGCGCGAAATCAGATTGTTGCCGGCGTCCCCGATGCCGGAGGTGGCTAGAGCGAAGCGTTGCTGCAAGCTTGCCGACATCAGGACGAGTCCGAGCAAGCCGAGGATAACCGCCCCAACATTGCGAAAAATCGAGGTGTCAAGGCCCAGCGATGAACCTGCCCACGCGAGGCTCGTGCCGATCAAGGCGTAGGAAATGGCAAGGCCCCCGGCCAATGCCAGGGGCGCCCGGGGATGGGCGTTGACCGCCGATCCCAGAAGAATCGGAATGATGGGGAGCACGCACGGCGAGAGTGTCGAGAGCAGCCCCGCCAGCAAGCCGAAACCGTAGGAGCCGAGTCCGAACTCCATCAGTTGAGCGTCTTCTTGATCAGCCCTTCAATGCCGCCAGGACTGGTGTCACCGACCGAACGTCCGACTTCCTTCGCGCCCTTGAAGGCCACCAGTGTGCTTTGCATGCCGACCTTGAATGTCTTGAGCTCCGCCTTGTTGGCGTCGAAGTCGATCGTCATCAGGGTCACGTCCTTGTAGGCTGGCTGCTTCATGAGGCCGTCGATGATGGGCTTTTGCGCCTTGCAGGTCGGGCACCAGGTGGCGCTGATGTCCAGAACGACGGCTTTGCCTGAGGCGGTCATGGAGTCAAAGTCCTTTTGGTTAAAAGGCTTGATTTCTCCGGCCATCGCCAAAGACATCAACGAGGAGAGGGCGAGAAGGGTGCTTGTTTTTGCGAGGTTCATGTAAAGGCTCCAGAAAGTGGTTAGTGAAGTGGGAGGTGGGAAGAGGTTAGCGGGATGGCTTGAAAGATTTTTGCTGAATTTGGAGGTAGGCCACGAGCCCGGCGAGCTCCTTTGAGTTCCAAGGCAATGGCTTGGCGGCCATCGGCATGACCATGCAGCCTTGGATCATCTCATCCAGATAGACCGACTGTTGCCCCAATTGTTCCTTGGCCATGGTAACGGTGTGGGGATAGTGTTTGGCGAAACTGTTCGAGTAGGACCCGTGGTTGGCGTGGCAACTGGCGCAGGCCATGCCATTGGTGGACAGCTTGGTGTCGGTGAAAAGTTTCTCGCCGAACTTGGCGTCTCCGGCAATCGGCTTGTAGCCTGCCGGACGGGTGGTTGGGGCGCTGGCGTCACCAGCGGCGAAAGCAGGAGACGTGGAAAGGGCAAGAGCGGCGATCAACGCGCTGAGCAAGGCAAAGATGGGTTGGGGCACGGTGATCCCTTTATGTTGAGTCCGCACTAAGAGGCGGCGATCCTCCAAAACGGTTCGCGGGATCGTAAATATTTATTTTTGAAGATGCGAACCCGATTGCCGATCAAGCCGCTCTTAGTCTCCGAGGAATCGCCTCACAACGTCCCATCAACCCAACTATCCAGGAAAACCCAATGAACACATCTTTGAAAATGGCCTCGCTCATCGCTTTGACGGCTGCAACGCTTGCATTGCCTGCCGCCGCTCAGGACACAAAAGACCCCATGAAGTGTCAGCCTAAGCAAGGCATGGCCAAGTGCGGCTCAAAGTGCAAGGCGAAATGTGCAAGCAAATGTGGCGCCAAGTCCAAATGTGCTGCCAAGAAGTGCGCAGCGAAGAAGTGTGCGCCCAAATGTGCTCCGAAATGCGGTCCAAAGTGCGCTCCAAAATGTGCCCCCAAGTGCGCGCCCAAGAACTAACGGGGGTGAGCCGCAACTGGCGATCACCGCCAGCAAAGGGGGCGGCGCAAGTCGCCAGTCTGCGTCTGCTTGGAATCTACGACGGCTTGGCCCGGCGTGGCGAGCATCTTTTGGGGCAGCTCCTTGGCGGCGAGCTGCCGCGCCAATGGCGACATTACCCTGAGGACGATGCGATCGACCAAGGGAGCGGGTTTCAGTGGTTCTACCACTCGCATTCGCCAGAAGATCGGCCAGGTGCCGCCGAGCATGGTCACATCCATCTCTTCGCACGGCGAAAGCTGTGGTCGCGTCGGCTGCGATCAGCACATGAGATTGAATTTGCCAGTCTTGCGGATGATCCAAACCGGCAGGTCAGCACGCGGCACTTGATCACGATCGGACTCGATGCCAAGGGCATCCCAATCTCTCTTTTTACTGTCAACAGCTGGGTGACCGGCGACTTGATGCTTTCGGCGTCAAACACCGCATTGCTGTTGGAGCAAATGACTCTAGCAACTGGCAATGAAGACGTCGATGCTGTGATCGAATGCGTTGTCCGGCTTTTCCAAAATGAGATTTGGGATTTGCTGGTTCGACGCGACGCCCTTCTGTATGAGAAACAATCGCCCGGACTTCTGCGCGACGAAAGCCTCGAAGTGCTCTCTGAGCTTGCCATCAACGTGGACGAGAAATTGGCGTGCGGCGGGGCATGGCAGCAGCAGGATTTTCCTTTGTCTTGAATAGGCAGACACCGCTTTTGATACGTCTCACGGCGCGACCCCGAGAAAAATAGACTGGTCTAGATTTCAGCCAAAGGCGTATCTGCCGCCGTTTCATCGGCTTTGAGAAGGTGGATCAACTCATCAAGGTCCTGATCCAGACGTGTCAGCGTATCGGTACCCAAGTTACCAAGCGCATCGGGCAACACGCCTTCAAATGGCCCGGAGACATTGGCCAAAAGCCTTTGCCCGTCGGGCAAGATGGCCAGATGCAGATTGCGCTTGTCGCTCTTGGCCTTGGCCGTCATTATCAACTCCTTTGCCAGGAGAGTCTTGATCAGATTGCTGGCTGTGGATTGATGAATTTGCATCTGGGAGGCGATCCCTCCCACGCCAATGCCGGGGTTCTGCTCGATGATGCTGAGTGCCCAAACTTGGGCGCCACCCAGACCCACTTGCTTCTCCATTTGCCGGAAGTGGCTTCGTACTGCGTTGAAAACAACTCGAAATCGGCGTAACACCTTGGCGGGTGTTACTGCTTCTACCGAGGGAGTCGCATCTTGGACCATGTTGGGTATTGTCATCGAAGAATGAAGTGATGTTGATCGAGTGGTATCAGGTTGCGGTTCGGTAAAAAAAGGGAGCCCCGAAGGGCCCCAAGCTCGCTCACTTTGCAAACCCTGGTCTCGAGTTCAGGGAATCACGCTACTTGTTTGGATAAACCAGATCGACACGGCGATTTTGCGCCCAAGCGGCCTCATCATGCCCCTGTGCCTTGGGCTTCTCCTTGCCCCAACTGACGGCCTCAACTTGAGAATCTTTGATCCCGTAGAGCTTCAAAGCTCGTACCACTGCATCGGCGCGCTTCTGGCCCAACGCCAGGTTGTATTCCGACCCGCCACGCTCGTCTGCATTGCCTTCAACGCGGATCGAAAGCCTCGGATTGCCTGCCAGGTATTTGCCATGCAGTTCCAGCATTTGGATGAAATTGGGCTTCACAGAAAAGATGTCATAGTCAAAGTAGACGCTGCGATTGGTCGAGATGGCGCTCTTTGGATCAAGGTACGGCGGAATCACGACTGACTGCACCTTGGATGCACTTGCCGATGCCGGCTTGGCGGGAGCAGGTGCAACCACAGGAGCCTGAACCACGGGTGGAGGTGTAGGCGCAACCGGCGTGGGCGGGGCACTGCTGCAAGCCGCCAGCAACACAACGCTACCCAAAAGGATGGACAGGTTCTTGAAGATTTTCATTGACTAACTCCAGTTGTAAGTGAGGCGGAAGGACCGCAATGGGATGCAATCAGACCCATCGCGAATAATTATACATTTGCTAGAATGTTTATGTGCGATCGTCATTGTCAGTCATTATTCTGTATTCATAAGTTCTCTACAGATGGCCTCTTTCATTGGTCTATTCTGTACCTAAAGCTGATTAACACATTTGCTACAACCAAGTTGCTGTATGCACTGACGGATTGGAAGGACAAACTTTGAATGCTCCTATCGGAAATGGTCGTTCGCGCCGATGGACGCTTGCCGCCGTGCTTGCGCTGATCGTCACACCAGCAATGGCCCAGTTTCGAGTCGATGTGGCGGGAATCGGTCTGAACCAACTACCGATTGCAATAGCCACCTTTCGGGGTGAGGCAGGTGCACCGCAGAAGATTGCTGCGATCATTGCGGCGGACCTGAGTCGCAGTGGACTGTTTCGGTCGATGGACGCCAGCGGAGCGGCGTTTGATGAATTGAGCCGACCCGAACTTGCCCCCTGGCGCCAGCGTGGTGCCGACTCGTTGGTGACCGGAAGTGTGACGCGTCTGGTCGATGGCCGCTATGACGTTCGCTTCAGATTGTGGGACACAATCAAGGTGCAAGACCTGGGCGGTCAAAGCTATGCCGTGACGGTGACCGATTTGCGTCTGTCAGCACATCGCATTGCCGATTTCATTTATGAAAAACTGACAGGCGATAAGGGTGCTTTTTCCACTCGCATCGCTTACGTTACCAAGACCCAGCACCGCTATCAGTTATGGGTGGCTGACGCCGACGGTGAGAACGCCCAGGACGCATTGACCAGCCCTGAACCCATTATTTCACCTGCCTGGTCGCCCAAAGGAGGGCAACTGGCCTACGTTTCCTTCGAGTCGCGCAAGCCGGTGGTTTATACGCATGATGTGGCCAGCGGCAAACGTCGTCTGATAGCCAATTTCAGGGGCTCTAACAGTGCACCGGCGTGGTCGCCCGATGGGAGTACGCTGGCAGTGACGCTTAGTCGCAGCGGTGGGTCGCAGCTTTATGCCATTTCCGCCAACGGGGGCGAGCCTCATCGACTGGCAGAGTCCAACAGCATTGATACCGAGCCGGTCTACAGCGCCGATGGGCACTTCATATATTTTGTCAGCGACCGGGGTGGTGGTCCCCAGATTTACAAGATGCCAGCCACAGGCGGCGGTGCCGAGCGCGTCACCTTCACTGGCAACTACAACATTTCACCGGCGCTCAGTCCCGACGGACGCTGGCTGGCGTACATCTCCAGGGTAAGCGGCAACTTCAAACTTTATGTCATGGAGCTGGCCAGTGGCGCGGCCAATGGCATCACCGACACCAGCGCTGATGAGAGTCCCAGTTTTGCTCCCAATAGCCGTCTCATTCTTTACGTCACCCAAATTGATGGACACGAAACCTTGATGAGTACAAGTCCGGACGGGCAAACAAAAGCCAAGTTGACTGAAAATTCTGCTGACATCCGGCAAGCCTCGTGGGGGCCGTTTAACAAGGGTGGATGAAAGTCATCGATTCAGCGATCCGAACCACCCCATAGCACCGATGCAGGATTAGGCTCCACCCAGGATACGGGGTAATGACCGGGTTTCGGATTTCGTCTTGGAGTTTTCATGAATCGATCAACGCCGAGCGGCTTGCACCACCATCTGCGTGGCATTCCATTGGCGTTCGAACCATGCGTCGCCGGCCAGATACTGCTGCAGCATGGGCAAGGCATCCAGGCCCCAGAACAATTTGTCATCGACGGCCATCGTTGGCACACCAAAAATACCACGCGCAATGGCTTCATCGGTATGGGCTTTGAGTTGCGCCTTGACCTCCTCGCTGTTGACCGCACGGCCTGGCGCCAGTTGCTGCGTCACGAGCTGCAAACGTGCAGGGTCAGCGGCCTCGGCGCCACCGCGCCAGACATGGCGGAACAGGGTCTCGCAGACATAGCGATTGGGCAGCCCCTGCGCATCACAGGCGAGCGCCAGTCTGAGCAGCGCCAGCGGATTGAAAGGGTGGCTGGCTGGCAACTGCAGCTCAACACCATGCTCTTTGGCCAGCCAGAGTACCTGTCGATAGGTCCATTCGCGCTTGCCCGGCATCTCGGCCGGTCCCAGTTGCCCATGGTGTTTCAGCAGGGCCGCAAACAGCACCGGTTTGTAAGTGACGCTATAGCTGTGCCCGATCAGGGCCTCGGGCAGTGCCTCAAACGCCAGATAGGCATAGGGTGAAATGAAATCAAGGTAGAAAGTGATGTGCTTCATGATGCTCCTTTCTCACGGCGCTGTTCGATGCGCCACAGGATGGCTCGCTTGAGATCGTCGCCGGCCTCGCCCCACTGGGCGATCTCCTCGATGCTGCGCAGGCAGCCCTCGCACAGGCCGGACTGCGGGTTCATGCGACAGACCGATATGCAGGGTGAGGGCACGTTTTCCGACACCGTCATGGCGCGTCCAGCACAACGTCGGCCAGCGGTGCGCCGGTCAGCGCCACCAGGTCAGCAGGGCTCAGTCGGAACACCGCATGCGGATGCCCGGCTGCAGCCCAGATTTCTTCAAAACGGAACAGTTCGCGGTCGATCAGGGTCACCGAGCGGGTCGCATGAGCCAGCGGCGGCACACCGCCGATCGAAAAGCCGGTCTTGGCCTTGACAAAGGCGGCGTCGGCGCGACCCAGCGCGCCAAGCTGCGCTTCCACCTTTTTTTCGTCAACCCGTTTGTCGCCGGAAGTCACGACCAGCACCGCCACGTCATCAGCCTTGCGCCTGAAAACAATGCTCTTGGCGATCTGGCCCACCACAATGCCCAGGGCGTCGGCCGCCTGCTGCGCCGTGCGCGCCGCATCGTCCAGCATCACCGGCACATGGGGATGACCAGCTTGTTGCAGGACGGCGGTGACGCGTTGCACTCCCTCCGGAAGATCACTCATCAACTCACCCGCGTGTTGAGCAAGGCCGTGGCCGCACGCGAGTTCGGCTTGCGCTGCAGGAAGTCGCTGATGAATTGACCGGCATCGACCAGTTTCTCCAGATCGATGCCAGTCTCTATCCCCATGCCATGCAGCAGGTAGACCACGTCTTCGGTTGCCACATTGCCGGTTGCGCCCTTGGCGTAGGGGCAGCCGCC
>Ga0163199_1003133_pt1 | contig 10021 bp, 8 predicted proteins | sample PL_2010_150m_FD_113537 | JGI IMG/M metagenome (GOLD analysis project Ga0163199, IMG submission 113537) | Freshwater microbial communities from Powell Lake, British Columbia, Canada to study Microbial Dark Matter (Phase II) - PL_2010_150m | ecosystem: Environmental > Aquatic > Freshwater > Lake ...
ATCAACCACATCCCTTGCCCATGAACGCTCCCCCCACCGCCCCACCTTGCCCCGGCCCGGCGCGCCGTTTCCTCCACGATGCGGCCTTGGTGTTTCTCGGCAACAGCGCCATCGCGCTGTTCCTGGCGGCGGCGAATATCGAGAGTTTTGGGGTCGATTTCATCTATTCGCAATGCATCGGGCTGTCGAGTTTCCTGTCCATCCGCACCCTCTGCCATTTGCGCCGGCGCACCAAACCGGGGCTGAGCGAAACCGCCGCCGGCATTCCGCTCGGCGGCTTCGCCGGCTTCGTGCTCGGCACCTGGGGCAACGGGTTGTCGCTGGCCCAAGTGGTGGAACGCTACCCGCACGCGATGGTGCTTTCCGCCGCCGGGGCGGTATTTTTCGGCGCCATCGCGGCTTATTACTTCCATGCCCAGGCGCGCCTCAGTGAAGCCGAGGCCGAGGCGCACCACGAGAAACTGCGCCGCATCGAACAGGAATCCCACGCCACCCGCGCCGAACTGCGTTTGCTGCAAGCCCAGATCGAGCCGCATTTTCTGTTCAATACCCTGTCCAACGTGGTCGGCCTGATCGAACCAGACCCGCCCGCCGCGCGCGCGATGCTGCTCGACCTGACCGCCCTGTTGCGCGCCTCGCTGGTGCGCACCCGGCGCGAAGAAGCGGCGCTTTCCGAGGAACTCGACCTGCTGCGCGCCTATCTCGGCATCATGGGCCGGCGCATGGGCGAGCGGCTCGTTTGGCGCATCGAGGCCGAGCCGGAAACCCTGGCTCTGCGCCTGCCGCCGCTGCTGCTCCAGCCGCTGGTGGAAAACGCCATCCGCCACGGCCTGGAAGCCAAGCCCGGCGGAGGCGAACTGCTCATCGCCTGCCACCGCCGGGACGACCGTGTGGAAATCGCCGTGACCGACAGCGGCGCCGGCCTGGGCAGCGCGCACGCCGGCGGCGGCATGGGACTAAGCAACGTGCGCGCCCGCTTGGCCGCCCGCTACGACACTACGGCGACGCTGGAACTGGTCGAAAACCCCGGCGGCGGTGTCACCGCCCGCCTCTCGATACCACGGGAAAATCATGCGCCTGCTGATCGCTGACGACGAAGCCCCGCTACGCGCCTGGCTCAAGCGCCTGCTGGCGCAATCCGCGCCCGACGTCGAAATCGTCGCCGAGGCCGGCGACGGAACGACCGCGCTGGCGGAAATCGAGCGCCTGCGCCCCGACGCGGCCTTTCTCGACATCCGTATGCCGGGATTATCCGGCCTGGAAGTGGCATCGCGGCTGGCCGTCCCCTGCCGGTTAGTGTTCGTCACCGCTTATGACGAATTCGCCGTGCAAGCCTTCGAAAAAGCCGCGCTCGATTACCTGCTCAAACCGGTCACCACCGAACGCTTGAGCGTCACCCTGCAACGCCTGCGCACGACGCTCCCGCCGCAACACGATCCTGCCGCGCTGGCGCGCGAACTGCTGGCGCAGCTTGCCGCCCGCCCCGTGACGCCCGAACCGCTACGCTGGCTGCGGGTGGGAGAAGGCGAGACGGTGCGGCTGCTCGACGTTCAGGAAGTCGATAGTTTCGAAGCCGCCGACAAATACACCATCGTGCGCAGCGGCAGCCGCGAATGGCTGATGCGGGTTTCCCTCAAGGAACTGGAAAGCTTGCTCGATCCCCAGGCTTTCTGGCGCATCCATCGCGGCACGCTGGTGCGCGTCGCCGCCATCGCCCAGGTGAAACGCGATTTGATGGGACGGCTATGGGTGGAATTCCGGGGCGGCGGCAAAATGCAGCCGGTGAGCCGTTCCTACGCGCAGCTTTTCCGGCAAATGTAGGCAGGGTGCTTTTGCCAGAGCCCTTGCCGCCGCCACGCTTTCGTCGGATCATGGCATCTTTCCTCGCTTTGCCGCCCGTGGCCATGACTCGTCCCACTGCTTCGCCCCTACTCCGCCGCTGGCTGATCGCCGGCATCATCCTGCTGCTCGCCGCCGCCGCGCTGTGGTGGTTAAAGCAGCCCAAGCCGGTGGCAGTGGTGTTCAAGGAAGTCGATCAAGGCAAGGTCGCCTCCACCATCTCCAACACCCGCGCGGGTACCGTCGAGGCGTGTTTGCGCACCAAGCTGTCGACCATCCTCGGCGGGCGCATCGAGGTGCTGGCGGTGAAGGAAGGCGACCGGGTAGCCAAGGGGCAACTGCTGATGAAGCTGTGGAACGACGACCAGCAGGCGCAAAGCGCGCTGTCCCAAACGCAGGTGGCGATGGCGCGCAAACGCGTCGGCGAGGCCTGCATCCTGGCCGACAACGCCGAGCGCGAAGCGGCGCGCTCGGCCGACCTGCGCGCCAGGGGCTTCGTCTCGGCCTCCGCCGAAGAAGCCGCCCGCGCCGGGGCGCAATCCAAGCGCGCCACCTGCGACACCGCCAAGGCCGACGTGGAACAAGCCATCGCCCGCCTGCGGGCGACCCGCATCGAGCAGGGACGCACCGTGCTGTACGCGCCTTTCGCCGGCACGGTCGCCAAGATCGTCGGCGAGGTCGGCGAATATTCGACCCCCTCGCCGCCCGGCGTGCCGATGCCGCCGGCCATCGACCTGATCGACGAATCCTGCCTGTACGTCAAGGCGCCGATGGACGAAGTGGATGCGCCGAAAATCCACCCCGGCCAGCCGGTGCGCATCACGCTGGACGCGTTGCCCAAACTATCCTTTCCGGGACGCATCAAACGGGTCGCCCCCTATGTTTCCGCGGTGGAGAAACAGTCGCGGACGGTGGACATCGAAGCGGTTTTCGACCGCCCGGAGGCAACGGGCAAGCTGCTGGTCGGCTACAGCGCGGACATCGAAGTGATCCTCGCCGTGCGCGACAACGTGGTACGCGTCCCCACTCCGGCGCTGCTCGAAGGCGGACGGGTGCTGGTGGTGCGCGCCGACGGGGTGCTGGAAGAACGCCGGATCAAGACCGGGCTGTCCAACTGGGAATACAGCGAAGTGCTGGAAGGCCTCAAAGCCGGCGAGCGGGTGGTCACCTCGCTGGAGCGCGAAGGGGTGAAGGCCGGCGTCCATGTGGTGGCGGACGAGAAGAAGTGAGCGCCCAGATCGAATTGCGCGGCATCGAACGGGTGTTCCAGCTCGGCGACAGCCAAGTCCACGCGCTGCGCTGCCTAGACGTGAGCATCGCGCCCGGCGAATACGTCGCGGTGATGGGGCCGTCCGGTTCGGGCAAATCGACCCTGCTCAACCTGCTCGGCCTGCTCGACCGGCCCAATGCCGGGCTGTATCGCCTCGAAGGGCGCGACGTGACCACCCTCACGCCGGACGAACAGGCGCAGGTGCGCAGCGAACGCATCGGTTTCGTGTTCCAGAGCTTCCACCTGGTGCCGCGTCTGACTGCTGCCGAAAACATCGCGCTGCCGCTGACCCTGGCCGGCATTGCGCCGCGCGAACGCGCCGAGCGGGTGGCCCGCGCGCTCGCCGATTACGGCCTGGAAACCCGCGCCGACCACCGTCCCGACCAGCTCTCCGGCGGACAACGCCAGCGCGTCGCCATCGCCCGCGCCACCGTGATGCAGCCGGCGCTGATCCTCGCCGACGAACCCACCGGCAACCTCGACCGCGCCACCGGCGAAGAAGTCATCCGCCTGCTCGAACAACTCAACAGCCGCGGCGTCACGCTGCTCGTCGTCACCCACGACCCCAGCCTCGGCAGCCGCGCCCGCCGCCAGTTACTGATGGAAGACGGGGCGTTGCGCCATGACAGCGCACGGGAGGGTACGGCGCAATGATAAAAGCCCCGCCAAAATGGAAAAACGAATAGACCAGACGGCGCAGGACGGCCGCCCTGGAAGTCAGGGTTGCGCCTGACCGAGCGCCTTCAGCAGTTGCGACAGATCGCCCGAGGTTTGCGCTAGCGGTTGCGGCCCCGCTATTTTTTCCTGGGTCCAGTCCACCGCCTCACCCACGCCCCACGACACGAAGTAGGCGAGTGCAAACACCAGTATGCCGCGGGTTAAGCCCTTGGGAATGCCATTCTCATCCAGATAGCGGTGGATATATCCGGCTGCGATGAAAAACGCGATGGTGGAAACGATCAGGTTCCACATGGAAGGCAGCGTGAACATTATTGGGTTTTCTCTTGGATAGGCGTGTTGCGCATTATGGCTATTCGCGCGCGGGTTAGCGAGGCGGTTCTTCGATCTTCTCGAAAGCAGTGATTCAGTGGCGCCTCAACAGGGCGATTCAAAATTTTACAGGCACACATCGCCACAGGATGGGATAATTGCGCATGACCGAAATTATCCAGCCCGCCTCCCCGTCCGCAGCCAGCGCTGCCGGACGCTCTTTCAACGAACTGCCGCTGTCGCCCAGCATCCAGGAGACCTTGCAGCAGCTCGAATACAACACGATGACGCCGATTCAGGCGGCCAGCCTGCCGATTGCGCTCGCCGGCCACGACCTGATCGCGCAAGCGAAGACCGGCAGCGGCAAGACGGCGGCGTTCGCGCTGCCGCTGCTCACCCGGTTGAACCCGCGCCGTTTCGCGGTGCAGGCGATGGTGCTATGCCCGACGCGCGAACTGGCCGATCAGGTCACCCAGGAGATCCGCCGCCTGGCGCGTTCCGAAGGCCACATCAAGATCCTGACGCTATGCGGCGGCACCACCATGCGCCCGCAGCGGACCAGCCTGGAGCACGGTGCGCACATCGTCGTCGGCACCCCGGGCCGCATCATGGATCACCTGGAACGCGGCAGCCTCAACCTGGATGCGCTCAACACCCTGGTGCTCGACGAAGCCGACCGCATGTTGGACATGGGTTTTTACGACGACATCGCTTTCGTGGCCAAGCAGTGCCCGGCGGGACGCCAGACCCTGCTGTTCTCGGCGACTTTTCCCGAGGGCATCGCCCGGCTGGCGCGCCAGTTCCTGCGCAAGCCGCAGGAAGTAAAGCTGCTGGAACAGCATGAGGGCAGCAAGATCCGCCAGCGCTTCTACGAGGTGAAACACGAGGAGCGCTTGCAAGCCGTCGCCACCTTGCTCAAACACTACCGCCCGGTCAGCACGCTGGCCTTCTGCAATACCAGGCAGCAATGCCGCGACTTGCTGGAGATACTGCATAAACAGGGCTTTCATGCGCTAACCTTGCACGGCGACATGGAACAACGCGACCGCGATCAGGTGCTGATCCAGTTCGCCAATCGCAGTTGCTCGGTGCTGGTGGCTACCGACGTGGCGGCGCGCGGCCTGGACATCGCCCAGCTCGAAGCGGTCATCAATGTCGACGTCACCCCCGACCCGGAAATCCACATCCATCGCATCGGCCGTACCGGCCGCGCCGACCAGGACGGTTGGGCGCTGAGCCTGTGCAGCCCGTCCGACCAGCGCCGGGTTGCCGGCATCGCCCAGATGACGGGCAGCGAGCCGGAGTGGCACACCCTCGGTTCGCTGCAAAGCGGCAATGACGCGCCGCTGGTGCCGCCGATGGTCACGCTACAGATTCTCGGCGGGCGCAAGGACAAACTGCGTCCCGGCGACGTGCTGGGCGCGCTCACCGGCGAAGCGGGATTCACCCGCGAGCAGGTCGGCAAGATCACCGTGACCGATCAAACCACCTATGTCGCCGTCGCCCGCAACATCGCCCGCGAAGCGGTGCGCAAATTGTCGGCAGGCAAGGTGAAGGGCAAGACGGTGAAAGTGCGCGCGCTGACGGATTGATGCTTGCCGATGGGGTTGCTAGCCAAAGTTCATGTAGGCCGTTATCCGCCGAATGAGAAAGGTGCGAGCATCCATACGGCGGATAACGCTACGCTCATCCGCCCTACTGCGACGATTCTTGCAACCCGTCAGGCACCTTATCGGCACTGGCGCCCGACCACAGCGACCGTCCAGCCACTTCGAAATAGCTGAGATACGCCCGCAGATCGAATTCCAACTGGTGATAATCCGGTTCCATATGCAGGCACAGCTGGTAGAAGGCCTTGTCGTGCTCGCGTTCCTTGATGTGGGCCAGTTCGTGAACCACGATCATGCGCAGGAATTCCGCCGGCATCTCCTTGAACACTGCCGCCACGCGGATCTCGCGCTTGCTCTTGAGTTTTGAACCCTGCACCCGCGCGATGCTGGTGTGCGTGCCCAACGCGTTGTGGATCACATGCAGCTTGCCGTCGAACGCCACCTTGCTCAGTTGCCCGGCGTTGCGCAGATACGCGCCTTTGAGTTCCAGCACGTAATCGTAGAGCGCCTTGTCGGTGCGCACTGCGTGCGCCAGCGGATACTTCTGCAGCAGTACGCCGGCGAGCAGATCTTGTGCTATCAGCCGCTGCACTTGTGCTACCAATGCAACGGGGTAGCCGGCAAGGTAATTCGGCGGTGGTTTCGGGCGCATAGCGGCATTTCAGAGTAGGGCAGATGGCGGGATTGTACCGGTTAGCGCCAGCGGCGCGTGATCGCCCCTTGCGCGCGGGCATGAGGTCACTTACGCGGATTGGAAAAGTTGCACCCTATTTCGCCCATGTGCCTTGGCATAGTACATGGCATCGTCGGCATTCTTGGCGAGCTGAATCTCTTCACTGCCGTGATCTGGATAGATGGCGATGCCTATGCTTGAAGAAATGTTCAGGCTTTGATAACCGGGCAGTTCAAAGGGTTGGTTGAGGGAATGGCGGATTTTCTCTGCAACCACCAGCGCATCCTGTCCTTCTCCTAGGATTGGCAGCAAAACGACGAATTCATCGCCGCCAATCCGCCCAGCGGTGTCCGATTCGCGGATACAGTCCTGCATACGCTTTGCCGCCGCTTGCAGGAGCAAATCACCGACTTGGTGGCCAAAAGTGTCGTTGATCGGCTTGAAATTGTCGAGATCGAGAAACATCAATGCCAAACGTGTCTGGTCCCGCTTGGCCTGGGTGATCGCATGTCGCAAACGGTCATCGAATAGCGCCCGGTTGGGCAGGTCGGTGAGCGTGTCATACTGCGCCATGTGCGCTAACCGATCCTCCATGATCTTGCGCTCGGTGATTTCCTTGGAAATGCAGATGACGGAAATCACCTGGCGTCGATCGTCCAAAATCGGCTTGACCGTCGTCAGGTGGTAGCGGTCGCCATCCGGTCTCGGAACGCGCACTTCAATGACCTTGCTCTCCCCGTTTTCGAATACCCATTTGACAACGGCAAAACGCTTGTCTGCTTCCTCTTTCGGAAAGACATCCCAGATTTTTCTGCCAATAATTTCTTCCAGTTTCTTGCCGATGCCATTGGCGAATGCCCGGTTTACATAGCGATATTGGCCATCAGGATAAAAAGTAAAAATGGGATCGCTGGATTCATCCAGCATGATGCGGTACTTTTCCTCGCTGGCACGCAAGGCTTCCGCGACTTGCTGGCGCTCGACCTCGGTCTTTTCAAAGTCTATCAATCGTCGGCGCAGCGCTTCCAGTTCCGCAATCAGCTCGGCTTTGGTCTTATTTCTGAAAGGATTCGTTTTCATGGCGAAAAACGGCACGTTGAGATATAGGGCGCAAGTATACATTCAGAGCGCTTGGCCGGCTGCTTTGGGAAAGTTTCTTCAGTGGCTGGTTCTGCCCGATGGCGGCCCTTGCGCTATCCTCACAACGTCACCTTCCTGAATCCACCACATTTTCCCCCCAAGCATTCGAAAAAAACCGCTACTCTTATAAACATGATCTCAACCGTTCTGGCTACCCCCGCGCCATGCGTACCCCCGACCTGATCCGTTTCGCCCGCGATGCGGCGGCCGGCAATCCGCTGCGCACCGCGCTGCTGGTGCTGTCGGTGGCAATCGGGGTGGCTGCGGTGGTGGTGCTGACGGCGCTCGGCGACGGGGCGCGGCGCTATGTGGTCAACGAGTTTTCGTCGCTGGGCAGCAACCTGGTGATCGTGCTGCCCGGCCGTTCGGAAACCGGCGGTTTCAATCCGGCCAACGCCGTCACCACCACCCCGCGCGACTTGACCATCAACGACGCACGGGCGGTGCTGCGCGGCACCGCGATACGCCGCCTGGCGCCGCTGGCAATAGGAACATCTGAAATCAGCGTCGGCGGCAAACTGCGCGAAGTGATCGTGGCCGGCACCACCGCGCAGTTCATCGAGGTGCGCCGGCTGGCTCTCGCCCAGGGACGTTTCCTGCCGGACGAGGACTGGGGGCGCGGTTCGGCGGAAGCGGTGATCGGCGCGAAAATCCGCGACGAGCTGTTCGGGCCGGAACCCGCGCTGGGCAAGCTGGTGCGCATCGGCGACCGGCGTTTCCGCATCGTCGGCATCCTCGCCGCCAGCGGCCAGGGGCTGGGCATGAACAGCGACGAACTGGTGATCGTGCCGGTGGCGCTGGCCCAGGCGATGTTCAACAGCAATACGCTGTTCCGCATTCTGGTCGAGGCACGCAACCGCGAGGCGATCCCGGCGGCCAAAGCACAGGCGGAGGAAATCCTCAAGCTGCGCCACGACGGCGAACTGGATGTCACGGTGATCACCCAAGATGGGGTGCTGGCCACCTTCGACAAACTGCTCGGGGTGCTGACGCTAGGCGTCGCCGGGATCGCCGCGATCAGCCTGGCGGTGGCGGGCATCCTGGTGATGAACGTGATGCTGGTGTCGGTCGCCCAGCGCACCGGAGAAATCGGCCTGCTGAAGGCGCTGGGGGCGACCGGCGCCACCATCCGCCTGGCTTTTCTGGCCGAGGCGACGATGCTGTCGCTGGCCGGGGCCGTCGTCGGCTTCCTGCTCGGCCATGCGGGTGCGGCCTTGATCCGCCACCTCTACCCCACGTTCCCGGCCTATCCGCCCGACTGGGCGGTGCTCGCCGGCCTGGCCACCGCGCTGGCGAGCGGCATCCTGTTCGGCGTCGCCCCGGCGCGCCGGGCGGCGGCGCTCGACCCGGTGCAGGCACTGGGGAAACGGTGATCCTGGAAAAGCGATTGAACCGCAGAGACGCGGAGGCGCAGAGTAAAAACGATGAATTACGCTATTGCACGATCTCACCCATTTGGAGGGGCTGAAAATTTTTGTGAACCATTCTTTCTCCGCGCCTCTGCGCCTCTGCGGTTAGGTATTTTCCGTTTCTAGCATGATCCGCGCCTCCGACGCCCTCCTCCTCGCGCTGCGCGCGATCACCGCACAGCGTATGCGCAGCTTTCTGACGGTGCTCGGCATCGCCGTCGGGATTGCGGCGGTGATTCTGCTGACTTCGATCGGCGAAGGCATCCATCGCTTTGTTTTGGCCGAGTTCACCCAGTTCGGCACCAACGTCATCGGCGTCGCGCCCGGCAAGGTCAAGACTTCGGGCGCGCCGCCCTCGGGCATCCCCACTTCGGTGCGCCCGCTGACGCTGGAGGATGCCCGTGCGCTGGAACGGCTGCCCAACGTCGCGGCGGTGTCGCCGGTGGTCTGGGGCAATTCCGAAGTGGGCGCCAACGGCCGCCTGCGCCGCACCACCGTGTACGGCGTCGGCCCGGATATGCTGACGGTGTTCCGCATCAGGATCAGGAGCGGGCAATTCCTGCCCCAAGAGGAATCGGATAACGCCCGTGCGTTCGTGGTACTCGGCGCCAAGCTCAAAAAGGAGCTGTTCGGCGGCGACAATCCGCTGGGGGCGCGAGTGCGCATCGGCGGCCTGCAATTCCGCGTGATCGGCGTGTTGGAGGCCAAGGGGCAGATCCTCGGTATCGACATGGACGATACCGCCTACATTCCCTCGGCACGGGCGCTGGAACTCTACAACCGCGACGGGCTGATGGAAATCCATGCCACCTACGCCGAAGGCGTGCCGGCCAAAGCGGTGAGCGAGGCGATCAAAACGCTGCTCAAGGCGCGCCACGGCCGCGAGGATTTCACCATCACCACCCAGGAAGACATGTTGCGCACTCTGTCGAAAATCCTCGACATCCTGACCATGGCGGTCGGCGCGCTGGGCGGCATTTCGCTGCTGGTCGGCGGCGTCGGCATCGTCACCATCATGACCATCGCGGTCAGCGAACGCACCAGCGAAATCGGCCTGCTCACCGCCCTCGGCGCGCCGACCGCCATGGTC
>Ga0163199_1003135_pt1 | contig 10018 bp, 10 predicted proteins | sample PL_2010_150m_FD_113537 | JGI IMG/M metagenome (GOLD analysis project Ga0163199, IMG submission 113537) | Freshwater microbial communities from Powell Lake, British Columbia, Canada to study Microbial Dark Matter (Phase II) - PL_2010_150m | ecosystem: Environmental > Aquatic > Freshwater > Lake ...
CCGTGGCGACCGCCGTCGTGCTGTATGAAATCCTGAGGCAGCGCGCCGGCACGAACGCGTTCACGCGCGCCGTACCCGGATGAACCCTTCCTCGATGGCGGCCTTGAGCAGTTGGGCGGCGTTCGAGACACGAAGCTTCTTCATCATGTTGGCGCGGTGCGCTTCGACGGTCTTGACGCTGATCTTCAGGCGGATCCCGATTTCACGATTCTTCATCCCGTTCCAGATCAGCTGCAGGATTTCCTGTTCGCGGTCCGTCAGGGACGTGACGCCGTTTTTCTTTTTTCTATCCATGGGGGTTCGCGCTCCTTATAGTCCTCCCTATCCACCCTACCAGTAACACCATTAGTATCACATAACCAAGTAATTGCTGTAAACAGGAAAAGGCAGCAGGGACGCGACAGCGCCTTGTTCCCTTCAGGGCCTTCACGTACAATGGGTCCGCGAATGATCGCGGGGGAGAGTCCGCCGGCGGAGGCAGGATGATCGAGCAGTGGCACGTGGCCGTGGCCGCCCTTTTCGGCGCCCTCATCGGCAGCTTTCTGAATGTTTGCATCTATCGCCTGCCGGCCAGGGAATCCCTGGTGCGGCCGGGTTCCCGCTGTCCTCACTGCAAGACGCCGATCGCCTGGCACGACAATGTGCCGATTCTCAGTTACCTGTGGCTCCGGGGCCGGTGCCGAAGCTGCCGGGCCCTCATCGCGTGGCGCTATCCGCTGGTCGAGGCGCTGAACGCCGCCGGGTACGGATTCATCGCGTGGCGCTTTGGGGGGACGGTGGCCGCATACGTCTACGGCCTGCTGTTCTCGGCCCTCGTCGTCGTCAGCTTCATCGATCTCGATCACATGATTGTGCCGGATCGGATCACGCTGCCAGGGATGGCGCTGGGGCTGGTCGTCGGGACGTTTCTTTTGCCCCGATGGTGGGACAGCATCGGGGGACTCGCGCTCGGGGGAGGCTTGCTGTATTTCATGGCCTGGATCAGCCCCTACCTGTTCGGGAAGGAAGGCATGGGCGGCGGTGATATCAAGCTGCTGGCCATGATCGGCGCCTTTCTGGGATGGCAGCAGGTCCTGTTGACCGTGATTGTCGGGGGTATCGTGGGCGCCGGCGTCGGCGTGGTGCTGATCGGCGCTCGTGTCATGACCCGCGGGGCCTACATTCCGTTCGGCCCCTTCCTGTCCCTCGGGGCGGTGGTGGCGATGCTGTATGGAACGGAGATCCTGGGCTGGTACGGGGCGTTTCTTCCGGACCGGCGGTGAATGGTGGTGCTGGGACCCCGGAATAATTCCCTCGTCGTGGCTTCGATACTGCTGCTCGTCCTTTTCCTGATCACGCTGGCGTTCAATCTCATGGTGGCGCAGCGCGCTCCCGCCCTGCACGGCGGGGAGGTGCAGACGGCCACCAGTCTCCTGCTGAGGGTTCTGGGGGGGCTCTTCGTGCTGCTCCTGCTGTACGCCGCCTTTTCCAGAGTGACGCGGCGTGGCCGGCCGACTGAGACCGGCGTCGTGATTGATGCGTTCCATGATGTCGTCCGGCGCCTGCGGGAAAAGGAGCAGGAACTCGAGAGTTACAACGAAAACATCCTGCGCAGCGTCTCGAGCGGTGTCATCACGTTCAATCAGGCCGGCGTGGTGACGACGTTCAATGAGGCGGCCGCCGGCATCCTGCGGCTCAGGCGGGAGGACGTGATCGGCAAAACCTGCGTCGAGGTGTTCGGCGCGCAGAGCGTGGTCGCGCGCCTGTTGGCGCGCGCGCTGGCCCATGGGGACGTCATCACGCGGGAGGAGTTCGAGCTGGAGGTCCCCCATGGCGGGAAGATCTGGGTCGGCGTCAGCACGTCGCTGCTGAAGGATCATGCCGGAGGCCTGATCGGGACCACGTTCGTGTGCACCGACCTCACGGAGATCAAGGAACTCCAGGAGCGGGTGGAGCTACGCGAGCGCATGATGGTGCTGGGCGAAATGTCCGCCGGAATCGCCCATGAGTTCCGGAACCTGATGGGGACCATTCTGGGCGCCGGCAAGCTGATTGCCCGGCAACTGCCGGGCGGCAGCCCGATCCACGAAAGCGTCCAGACCATCACGCATGTGATCTCGGACATGGACCATCTGGTCACGCAGCTCCTCAATTTTGCGAGAAAGACGGAGCCCGATCTCAAGCCGGTGGCGTTGGAACCGTGGCTCAAGCGGGCTGTCGAGCAGGTGTTTGAGCAGGCGCCCGCGCCGAATCTCCGTGTCGAAGTCCGCTGCGTACCGGACCTGCCCGTCATCCGCATGGACGAAATTCTGATGCGTCAGGCGTTGAGCAATCTGGTCCAGAACGCCATCGAGGCCATGCCGGCGGGCGGGGGTTTGACCGTGTCGGTCGGCGTGCGGGCGCTGCAGGGGCGCCGCCGGGAGGTGGAGATGAAAATCACCGATACCGGCGTGGGCATCCGGAAGGACCGGCTGGCCAGGATCTTCCTTCCGTTCTTCACCATGAAGGCCAAGGGAACGGGGCTGGGGCTCGCGTTGGTTCACAAGATCGTCCTATTGCACAACGGGCGAATTGAAGTGGAGAGCCTGGAGGGCACAGGCACGACGTTTCATGTGTATCTGCCGGTCGGTTGAGGAGCGAGCATGGGCACCATCTTGCTGATTGAAGACAATGAACGCATGGCACGGGTGCTGGCCCAGCATATGGAACTCGATGGCCATACCGTGATCCTGGAATTGGATGGGGCTGCGGGATTGGAAGCTTTCCGCCTCCACAAGGTGGATCTCGTCCTCACCGATCTCAAATTGCCGGAGAAGTCGGGGCTGGAAGTGTTGCAGGCCGTGAAGGACGAGAACCCCCTGATTCCGGTCCTGGTCATGACCGCGTACGGATCAATCGAAACGGCGGTCAAGGCGGTAAAGGACGGGGCCTTTGATTTTCTCCAGAAGCCGGTGGACCCGGAGAAGCTGCTGGTCACGATCAGCAAGGCTCTGGAGAAACGGCATCTTGAGACCGAGAATCTGCTCCTGAAGGAGGAGCTGTCGCAGGCCCGCTCGGCGAAGCTGATCGGCCGGAGCCGCACGCTGGCCGACGCGCTGGAGAAGGCCAAGAAGGTTGCGGCGGGCACAACGACCGTGCTGCTGCTGGGCGAAAGCGGCACCGGCAAAGAGCTCTTTGCGAGAATGGTTCATGACTTGAGCCCGCGCAAGAACGGTCCGTTCGTCGCCATCAACTGCGCGGCGATTCCCAAGGACCTCCTCGAAAGCGAGCTATTCGGGCATGAACGCGGGTCGTTCACGGGGGCGACGGGGCGGAAGCTCGGAAAGTTCGAGTTGGCCGATGAAGGCACGATTTTCCTGGATGAGATCGGCGACATGGACCAGGGCCTGCAGGCCAAGGTGCTGCGGGTGCTCGAGGGCGACCGGTTCATGCGGGTGGGAGGCACGTCCAAGGTCAAGGCGGACGTCCGTGTCGTGGCGGCCACCAACAAGGACTTGCAGGCGGCGGTGGCCAAACAGGTTTTCCGGGAGGACCTGTACTACCGGCTGAACGTGTTTCCGATCATCATCCCGCCGTTGCGGGATCGCCGCGAGGACATTCCGCTGCTGGTGGAGTACTTTCTCGCGATGTATTGCCGGGAACTGAAGCGGGAGGGTCTGAAAGTGTCTCCCGAGGCGATGGAGATCATGATGAAGCATTCGTGGACGGGGAACGTCCGCGAGCTGCAGAACTGCATCGAACGGGCCGTCATTCTGTGCGACGGTCTCACGATCATGCCGGAACATATCGGGCTGCGCCGGAACGAGCGCCCGCTTGGGGAAGACCTGACGCCGACCGGCAGCCTCCAGGAGGCCAGCAGCGCGGCGGCGCGCGCCGTGGAATCGCGGATGATCGTGCGCGTGCTGCGCGACACGGGCGGCAACAAGTCCAAGGCGGCGGAGATCCTCCAGGTCAGCTACAAGACGCTCCTCACCAAGATCAAGGACTATGGCCTCGACAAGGACTGACGAGCCTGTCACCGCCCCCTGGGTCACGTGCTTTCTGACCGGGATGGTAATCCGGTACCTGGACGGCCTGGACGGGGCCGCCGGGCGGATGGACTATCATCGCGTGATGGGTGTGGCGGAAGGATTCGACCACATTCGCGACCCGAAGGCCTTTCTCCTCGATCCGAACAACTGGATTCCGCACGCGGTATTGCGTGAGCTGATTCGTCGCAGCGAAGAGGCCAGCGGTTCCAAGGAGGTCACCTATCGCGCGTCGCTGGCGTTCTTCGCGTCCGCCGAGGGGCGGCAGCCGACGCTGATCGAAACCGTCGCCAAATATCTGGGCGATGTGGATGCGGTCGTTCGCTGTTCAGGCCTGTGGGCCACGGCCTACAGTAATTACCTCCGCATGCAGGCTTTCGCCCGCCCTGAGGAGTCGCGGACACTCTATATCCTGGTTCGCTTCCTGCCGCCCGTCGAGCCGCTGATCGGCAACAGTCTGCTGGTCAAGGGCAACATCGAAGGGTTCTCCCAGCTCTACCCGTTTGTGTCATCGGTCTCGTGCGAGGAGCAGTACTCGCAGGTCCGTCTGGCGGCGATCGTGGAGGAATTCGGAGAGGGTTACGCCTTGAAGGCGAACGGGGCCAAGGGAGCCCCGGCCGGCTGGACGATCAAGGAGCGCGCGACGGGCCGCACGGTGGCAACGGCCCGGTCGTGCGGGCTGGGGCCTGAACCGGTCGCCGGCTGGGAAGGCGGACAGGCGCTGGCTCCTGATTTGCCGGCTCAGCGGTCCGGCGAAGGCGGTCCGGCGATCCGGATTGAGCGCGGCGGGGTGTTGCGTGCGGGCTCGTTGGAGTATGCCCTGCGCGAGGGTGCGATCTACGACGCGCCCTATACCCGGTATCGCTTCCGGTGGCAGGAACGGCCGAAGGCGGACTCCGTCCGGCAGGATCCGGATAGTGGAACCGAGCGGACGCCCAAGGAGGTGATTTCCCGCCTGCTCTTCGACCATCTGGCAGGGTTGCAGGCCACGCAGCGACGGGTCCTCGGCATTTTCATACACAACCGCGAGCTGAGTGAAGAGAACAAATATCTTCGGGAGGAATTGTACGGGGCGACGGAAACGGGCGGCATGGTCGGCAGGAGCCGGCCCATGCAGGAACTCCTGAATCTTGTGCGGAGCGTCGCGCAGTCGGATGTGAGCGTGTTGATCACCGGTGAAACCGGAACCGGGAAAGAACAGACGGCCCGTCTCGTCCATCAGCTCAGCCCGCGCCGCGCCGGCCGGTTTCTGGCGATCAATTGCGGCGCGCTGGCGGAAAGCCTGCTGGAGTCCGAGCTGTTCGGTCACGAGCGCGGCGCGTTTTCCGGAGCGGTTGCGCAAAAGAAGGGGAAGTTTGAGCAGGCGGCCGGCGGGACGCTCTTTTTGGACGAAATCGGAGAGGTCTCGCCGGCGATGCAGGTCAAACTGCTTCGGGTGCTCCAGGAACGTGAGGTCCAGCGGGTCGGCGGCCATGAGGACGTCAAGGTGGATGTCCGGATCGTGGCGGCGACCAACCAGGATCTCCGCGCGCTCGTCGCCGAGCGTAAGTTCCGCGAGGATTTGTTCTACCGGCTCAATGTATTTCCGCTCCAGACCCCGCCGCTCCGGGAGCGCACCGAAGATATTCCGTTGATCGCGCAGCATCTTCTCGCCCGGCATGCCTCGGCGCAGAAGAAAACCCTCCAGGGCTTCACCAGTGATGCGCTCGATGTCTTGATGCGGTACCGCTGGCCCGGCAACGTCCGCGAGCTGGAGAACGTCATCGAGCGCGCGGTCGCCCTGGCTGGCCCATCGGCGCCTGAGATCGGGCCGAACCTCCTGCCGCAGTCGCTCCGGGAGGCGCGGGAGACCATCACGGCTGCAGGGCTTGAGGACCTGGTGGACCGGGTCGAGTGGCCGTTGATCGTCCAGGCGTTGAAAGGCGGGAAGGGGCTCACGGATCTGCTCAAACGTATTGAATGGGCGCTCATTCAGCGGGCCGTCAAAGAGCACAGCGGCAACAAAACGGCCGCCGCCCGGATCCTCGGCCGGACCTATCGCTGGCTGCGCAAAGCCGAGACGGATCGTCCGCCCTCCCGTGATTGATTGCCACGTCCATCTGGCCGCGCTCAGGACCCAGGACAACGGCTGCTACATTTCTCCCGGACTCCTCAACAGCCCCCTCTTTCGATTCTTGCGCTGGAGACATCGCCTGCCGATCGCGGATGCGGCGCGGTCCAATCAGAAATACGTGGAAGATCTGCTCTTGGAGCTCCGGCGGTCGCGGCATGTCACGAAAGCCGTTCTTCTCGGCATGGACGGCGTCTACGACTCGAGCGGAAGATTGGACGAGGGGGAAACAGAATTTCTGGTCGGCAATGATTATGTGTTGAACATTGCCAGATCGTATCCGAATGAGTTTCTGCCGGGTGTCTCCATTAATCCGCAACGACGGGACGCCGTTGAGGAACTGGAGCGCTGCGCCGCAGCCGGCGCCGCGCTCGTGAAGGTGCTGCCGAATTCGCAGGGGTTCGATCTCGGGAACCGACGCTATGTCCCGTTTTACAAGAAGCTGGCGAAGCTCAAGATGCCGTTGCTCAGCCACGTCGGGTATGAGTTCACCCTGGTTGGGCAGGACCAGTCCGCCGGCGATCCCGACAGATTGCGGCTTGCCTTGGATGAGGGAGTCACGGTCATCGCCGCCCACGGATGCAGCTCCGGCTTGGTCGTTTGTGAACGGTACGTCCCGACGTTTTTGAACCTGGTGCGGCTCTATCCCAATTTCTTTTCGGATGTCTCGGCGTTGACGCTGCCCAACCGCTTCGGCATGTTGCTGCGCTTGCGGCGTTATCCGGAGACGCATGGCCGCCTGCTGTTCGGAACCGACTATCCCCACCTGGTGTTTCGCTGGCCCTGTCGGGGACGAGCGGGAGCAAAGAGTCTGGGTGAGATCGGCAGGACGGACAATCGCTTCGATAAACAATATCTGTTTCTCAAGTATCTGGGCGTTGGTTTTCGCTCCATGGATAGCCTTCTCCCTCCCTGAACGGCCGCGTCATCGCCGTGAACGTCTGTTCACGGGTCGGCCCCGCCTGCGGTCCCTCGATCCGGTCATCGGTTTGCTCCATCCGCCCACAATACCCGCGTCAGCATTGGCTGCCGGCTGATTTCTTGACAACGGAATTCTCCTGGCCGGCCGCTGGCACTCTTCCTGCTATCTCCCTCGTGCAATGAGTTCACGCGGTCGGAGCCGCATCAACCATCACGGAGGTGCCCCATGAAGAGAATTGGAATCGTGTTCGTTGCGGGAGGAAGTCTCTGGCTGCTCGCCCTCGGGGTCGCCCATGCTGAGTTTGGACGGCACGGCCACCATTCTCCTCATCCGTTCGCGCATGAACGGCTTACGGCGTCCGTGAAGGAGCATGCCGCCGGCGACGTGTCGTTCGAAACGCTGCGAATGCTCTCCACGGGCATGACCAAGGCGGAGGTGCTGAGCCGGGCCGGCTCCCCGCGGCACAGCTTCAAGAACAGAGGGGCGCAGCGGTGGGTCTATTCCTTACCCGATCACTGGATTGTGGAGATCGTGTTCTCCGGAAACAACGTGATCGCCGTCAACTGGTCCAGAGCGTGATCGTAAGATGAAGGAGGGAAAGGCCATGCGGATACCGACAGATCAATGGAGCATCCGGAACGAGCGGGGGATGACGATTGCCGAGCTGACGATCGTGCTGGCGATCACCGGTGTGCTGTCCCTGTTCATGGGGACGGAACTGCAGGCGATGGCCGACCGGGTCTATCTCGATACAGCGGTGGCCGAAGTGGTCGGCGATCTCCGGTACGCGCGGAGCATGGCGGTGCGGGAAGGGGAGCCGATCCAGGTTGCGGTCGGCGCCGAACAGCCGGGCGTGACCCTGTTCCGGTCGAGTGACCCGGCGCGGCCGGTTGCGCCGACCCGCAATCTGCAGAACAGGGGTGTGCGCATGATTCGTTCCAGCGGGGGACGGCTGCTGTCGTTCCATCCGCGCGGCACGAGCGCGACACCGACGACCTTGACCCTAGAAGGCCGGCGTGGGGACCAGCGGGTCGTCACGGTCAGCTTGACGGGCCTCGTCAGGGCGCGGTGAGGCTGTGATGAGACACGCACGGGTCCTTTCGGAAAGCGGCATGTCGTTAGTGGAACCTCTGGTGGCCATGGTGGTGATTTCGTTCAGCCTGCTCGGGTCGGTCGGGATGTTCGCGGTGGCGCAGGACGGGATCTCCGGGAGCGCGAAGAGCCTGGAGGCCATGGCGCTGGCGGAATCCAGAATGGAGCGATTGCGGGCGCTGCCCTACCGCAGCCTTCTGGGCGGGGAGCAGAGGGTCAACGGCATCGCCCTGACATGGACGGTGCGTCCGGATCAACCGGCGCCGGCGGATTCCCGGTTTTCCATGATCACGGTGACGGCTGAGTGGGCCGTCGGGAAAGGACAACCGCGAAAGATTCGGATGGGGCTGCGAAAGGCCAATCCTGCCTTCAGCGGAGCGGCATCATGAACAACTCCGGCTTCTCGCTGGCGGAGGCGATGGTGTCCGCGACGTTGGGCGCCGTCATTCTTGGCTCGGCGTTGGACATGTTCGTCACGCAGCACGCGCACTATCAAGGCCAGCGAATCAAGGCCGAGCTTCAGCAGGATTTGCGCGGAGGCGTCCGTTTGCTGGCGAGCGAGTTGCGGCTCGCCGGGGCGGGCGCGTTGACGGGAAGCGCTCCCGTCAGCGTGATGGCGGCGGATGAGGTCGTCTTCAAGGCCAATGTCAACGGCGTGCGCGGGTCCTTGGTGGAGGCCGCCGCCTCCGGTCAGGACCAGGTGACCATCCGTCCGGGAGCGGGGTGGGCGAAGGGCAAACACGTCGTCATCTGCGGGCCGTCAGGATGCGAGGAGCATCTCCTGGACCAGGATGGAACGTCCGGGAGTCTGTCGCTGCCGGATCGTCTCACAAGAGATTTTCCGGTGGGCAGCCGGGTCGAGGTCGTGAACCGGGTCCGGTATTACCTGAGCCGCAGTGATCCGAAGAACCTGAAGGTCATGCGCGAGGTGGATCGCGGCGCCAATCCGTTAATCGAGCATGTGGAGAGTTTTTCGTTGACGTATCTGCGGGACAACGACGAACCGGCCGTGACGAATGATGAGGTCCGTCTTGTGCGCGTCAGGCTTGAGACGGGGGTGAGTGACAGCCGGAGGGGCCGCATCCGGCGCGCGCATACACAGGAGATGGGAGTGAGGGCGATATGAAGACACCAGGCGCGGAGTCCGGAGGCGTCTTGATCGGGGCACTGCTGATCAGTCTGCTTCTGGCGATGCTCGGCGGGGTGGCGATGAATCTGGCGATGACCGAAACGTCGGCGTCGGCGCGCCACATGGAGGAGAAGAACGGCCTGTTGCTGGCCGAAAGCGGAGTGGAGCAAGTGGTGGCGTGGCTGACGCACGGCGATCTGCCGCTGCCCGGCGGAGCGCCGGCGCCGGATCGGTTCACGGGCGCCGCGGATCGCCCCGATGTTGAGCTGGACGCCGCCCGTCCCGATGATAATCGGGCGCCGGCTGATCTGGGCCGCATTGTGCGGACACGTCTGTATGGGCCGGGGCTTCCCGGCGGATTCTGCACGGTCGAGGTGACGGCGGAGTCAGGGAGCGGCGTCCGCCGCACGGTGTCCCTTGAATTGGGCAGGGTGGAGATTCCACCGCTTGAAGCAGCCGTCTACGCCGACTCCCAGCCGAACGTGCTGGCTCACGGGGGCGCCATTACGGCGAATCGTCCGCCGAGCCCCTGGCAGTATCAGGTCTTCAAAGATTATGCGCGACGCTTCGGGTTGTACTACGTTCCCGACCGTGAAGGCCGGCTCTACAAGGATGGAAGGATGGACCCGTCCGCGGCCCTTACGCCTGCCGAGGTCTTCGGGTCGAAGACCGTCGGAGACCAACGCGGCCTGGTCTTTATTGACACCCTCGACCAGGAGAGACCGGCGGCGGAGAACCTGGCCACCGTGCTTCTGGAC
>Ga0163199_1003137_pt1 | contig 10017 bp, 7 predicted proteins | sample PL_2010_150m_FD_113537 | JGI IMG/M metagenome (GOLD analysis project Ga0163199, IMG submission 113537) | Freshwater microbial communities from Powell Lake, British Columbia, Canada to study Microbial Dark Matter (Phase II) - PL_2010_150m | ecosystem: Environmental > Aquatic > Freshwater > Lake ...
GCTGCAGAAAACATCATCAGGTTAAGGACCAGTAGCGGTGTTCCGCCCATGGCATAGACATCGCTTAGGGCATTGGCCGCTGCGATTTGCCCAAACTCGTAGCCATCCCTGCAAACCGGCGGGAAGAAGTCGGTGGTATAAATCAGGGCCGTTTCGTCGTTCAGCCTGTAAACACCTGCATCATCGTGCGTTTCAATGCCGACCATTAGATTGGGATGATCCACTTTGGGCAACTTCGCCAGGATCTCACCCAACTGCACCGGGGATAACTTGGCCGAACAACCACCCTGCTCAACCGTGGATAAAAGATCAAAATTCATAACAGCAAAAATAACCACAGATTTCACAAATTTGCAATGATTGACTCAGATTAACCTCTTCCTACCACAGATTACACAAATTGCACAGATTAAAAACTCAAAAACATTTTAAACCCTTCAAACATTTCAAACACATTAAACCCCTGCCCTACCACAAATGGTTCTACCTTTAAACGATAGGTGGTACCTTGTTTGTCCCTGAAGGTCATGTTGTTGACCTTGGCAACATGTACCGCATCAATTGTCGACCATAGCTCAAGAGCGTAAAAGAGGCCAAACGAGAGCAACAAGACTGTACCTTCTGTCGAATCCGAATTGGTCATCCCACTCATTCCCCGGGCAAATTCTACCAAACCGATGGTTGCCCCGGTATAGGCAGGAACCATAAAGCAAAGTCCCCTGACCGTTTCGCCGCATATCATCTGTCCCAATCCGGGAATCAAAAACGAGGCAATACCTGCCACTGCCGGACTATACCGATCGCCTATTTCATAGTGATATGTTCGGCGATTGTACGTTTTTTTATTGGTCCGGTACTGGGCATTTGAAAGTATGCCTAGAAAGCACAAAAAGACTACGATCAGGAATAGCTTTTTCATACGTATAAAATTTGTTTTTTAATTGCCGAATGGAACCCTCAGAGTAATATTCATCATCTTTTGTGAGCATTTGCTCATGAGGGATTCATGTGTATATTTTCATTTTCCATTATGGATATGTCGATTCAATACAGAGGGACTACTAAAGTTAGAAAAGAAAAATGAGGTTTACAAATCATAAAATTTCATCACTGCCACAATTTCAATTCTGTTAATTCTGAAATCCTGAAAATCCTGATTCAGACAATTTTAGAACGACAGCAAACATTGCCAGATAAACATGTTCCCAAACGAATCCACCTCTTCCCATATCCTTTTCACCAGCGGTTCATCGCCGGAGATCACAGGGATTTCTTTCCGCTTTTCTTCCCACGGAATGCACAACCCTGGTTTCACTTTTGATTTCATGTGTTTGGCCATTCCATAATCCGGACCGAAAATTGTTCCTAAAACCGGGATATTTTGTGCATCCACAGCAAGCAGGGGAGCCGTACTTCCGGAGTAAACACCGTATTCGCGGGTGAAGTCGGTTAAAACCCGCATATTTTCGATGGTGGCATCATTCTGGATAATGGCACTGGCATCCATGATATAACCACCGTCGTGTGCCACTTCGTCAATCACTTTCTTGCAACGGGCACGGATTTCATCTGGTGTTCCATAGGACAGCAGGGTGTTTGGAATTCCTCCGCTTAGGCAGAATTTGTGGCCGATCGTCCGGTGCGTCTTGAAAATATCGCCGCTATCCACATGATAAACGATACTTTTTTCGGGCAGTTCAGCAAAACTTCCGAGGTGGTGGTTCCAGTTTCCTTCGGCATAAAATAAAGTCTGGTGACCGTTTTTCCAAAGTTCCTCCACAATGGGCCGGACAGTCGGCCAGTAATGCGATTCGAACTCGCCGGCCGAAACAAACGGAATACAGCCGCGGTGCATCCAGTACCCGATCGGTACCTGTTTGTTGGGATCGGCAGAGGTAAGCGCTACGTTGTAAAGATGTGGCATCAGCGCTTCGCAGGCTTGCCTCACTTTTTCGGGCTGTGTCAGCATGTCCATGGTCAGTCCCAGATAGCCCCTGAGTTTATCACCCAAAATATCGAATGGCGCCTTGAAAATACCGCTGATGGCAGAGACTGTCCCATTTTCACTTCGTAATTTTTCTACATGCGGACCATAGGCATTGAAATAATTGAGCATAGCCATTCCCCCTTTCACCAGCGCCAGGTTGTTGCGGTAGCTGGTGGCGGTTCCCATTGGGGATAAATCCGCCGAAACCCTTGGTAGCCATTTGTTGTAAAGAAATGCGGTCGGATCGTCAATCAGTTCGTCATACTCATCCTCTTTCATAAATGACTTGCTTTCCTCCGGTTCGCGGTACTGAAAGCCATTGCCGGCCGGTACATCGATACCGGGAATACCGTAATAGGTGAGGCCGATGGCTTGTGTGAGGCCGGTCCAGACATAGACCATGTTCGAAACAACGGCGTCCCATTCGAACCCGGCCGCGCATTTGCGGGCAGCTTCGAAGGCACGGTTGTAATCATGGACCACATCCTGACAGCTCATTCCGGCATATTTGGCAGTAAATTCGGCAACAAAAGGACGAATCGGAATGCGGTCGGGCTTTTCGTTCCGCATGGCCGTAAGGTATCGGCTCAATCGCTCGCGGTAAAGTTCTTCAGTCGTTGTCATCGGTCGAAATTGGTTAGCGAATTTTACTTTTAAAGATATCTAAAAATTAGATGGGAGAGCATTGGTAATCAATTAGCCGGTTCTGGCTGGGAGACCCGCTGTCGTACCTACGGCACTCCGCATCATCCACGCGTTGCACAATCCATGGGTTGAAACCCATGGTTACAAGATCGGTCGTGCCGATGGCACTGGGGAATAATGTTAACCTCGTGGTGGAGAGAAGGAAGACTGGAATGACTAGGACGACTAGGATGACTGGGACGACGGAGAGACTGAAATGACGGAGGGACGGGGACGACGAGTCACCGAGAGACTGGGGGACTGGGGGACTGGAACTCCGAACTGTATAATTTGTGGACTGGGGGGGTTATCTTGCTAACACCACAACCCTAATCCTGTTAATTCTTTCATCCTGCAAATCCTGATTCAGACAATTGATGTAATCTGTGGTAGGGACGGGGTTATCTTGTTAATTCTGAAATCCTGAAATCCTGATTCAGACAATTTTGTTATTTTTACAAGATTCAAACAACTACCATGCAAAAACCAATTATCTTACTGATCGTCTCTTCCCTTCTGTTTTCTAATGCGAATGCAAAAAGCGGAACACAAATCCAAAAATCTGCCGGGCAGCAATCCGCGATTACAGCACCCCTAAACAGCGGACCGGCGCCCGATTACAGCGACCTGAACTGCTGGGCCGCCTCTCCCTACAAAGATGACACCAGCGACAAGATCCCCGACTTTCTGAAAAATGAGGTCAGGACACAGCGTGCCGATGTTTTTTTCATCCATCCAACCTCCTATTTCGGCGAAAAAAAGGGTTCTCCCTGGACGGCCGATCTGAGGGATACCGCCGTCAACAACAATACCGACAACCTGTCGATCAGACTGCAGACTTCCGTTTTCAATGGTAGTTGCCGGGTTTTTGCACCGCGCTACCGACAAGGCAACATGGAGGCCTTTTATGTCTTCAATACACAGGAAGCCAAAGCGGCATTCGACCTGGCTTACAACGATGTGAAAAAGGCTTTCCGGTATTACCTGAAACATGAGAACAAAAAACGTCCGATCATCATTGCCTCCCACAGTCAGGGATCGCTGCATGCCATCCGGTTGCTACAGGAGTTTTTCGACGGGAAACCTTTGCAAAAACGGTTGGTATGCGCCTATGTCATTGGCTATCAGATTAAGAAAGATGCATTCAAAAAACTCCCGGTAGGAGAGCGGGCCAACCAGACCGGTTGTTTTGTCGGATGGCGCACTTTCGCAAAAGGAGAAATTCCGAAAGGAGCTGCCGCCGAAAACGGGAATTCAGTTTGCGTCAATCCGCTGACCTGGACTACCTCTGAAGCTTGGGCCCCTGCCGATCTTCACCTTGGGATCATGAACAACTTTAAGACGATCGTACCTCATACGGTAAGTGCCGGTATCGATCCCACCGCCAAAATTCTCTGGATAGATACACAGGTGGTACTGGATGAGCAAAAGAAGAAAATGACCAACTACCACAGGTGGGATTACAATCTTTTCTGGATGAACATCCGGCAAAATGTGAAGGATAGAATCGATGCCTTTCTTTCAAACCAAAGACTACATACTAGCTAGTGTAGATTTTCTACTGGTCAATTCAGAATCAGCCAATAATGCTCCTTATCCGATGATCGAGCATCTCCTGATCCGCAGTAAATGAGGCTAAGCCGGCCAGTGTAAGCAAGGTATCGGGGGCAATTTTGCCTTCGCTGATCTTTTTCTCCCATCTTGAATGGAGAGGAATTTTTCCGTCGGAAGCTATAAAGCCTTTCTCCTCTTTGTTCAGTGAAGGGAACATATCCATGCAGCCTTCCTCCTGAGTGATGTGAATCAGCTCCGAACCTGTGGCAGGAACTTTGGAAGCAAGTCTTTCTGCCAGTTGAAGTACCTTGTCATCTACCTCCCAAAATTTTTCGATACATGCCCCTTTTGCCGATTCATAAAGGCTTACCTCGTAGTTTTCATGCATTCTGGATGTGAAATTCCCTGACAGGGTATTGCGTCCGGCTGCAGCCACCTTTGGAGGCATCGTAAAGACATCGGTACCGGCAAGTAGTTCAAGCTGATTACAATTACGCAAACTTGCCGCTATCAATTTTGTAGGCCATGGATTCTTCGCAGACAATGCTGTAACCCAGTTCTGAGAAGCAATAACGGCCTTTTCTCCTGCCCCGGAACCATCACCTAAATCGTTATTAATCATGTAAGCTCCTACCCTTCCAAGAAATACATTAAGATAATCCGGTCTGGCAATCCTTGTGACGATTACATTTTCTCTCGCACTGAATTCCAGCGTAAAATTAATCCTGACACCTGATTCTTTCAATCGTCTGGCGCCCAGCAGTCCCTCGGCTGTATAAGGAACCTTCACGATAAACTGATCGGGGCAAATTTTGTGATATCTTTTCCCATAATACTCAATCGCTTTTGTATCGTAAGCAATATCAGTGTGAAGTTCTACACTAACGAATCCGCCAAACTTGTGGGCCAGCCTCAGTCCATGCCGCGCGTTGAGGATAAAGGCAATTTCTTTAACCTGCTCGTCTGCCGGTAGACCTTTGACAATGCTCTTTGCTTCTGAAATGAAACTGTCATAAGTGCCTTTTTGAATCTCATTGTTGAGAAGGGTATTGTTGGTGGTAAGCGCACTCATCTCTGCAGACCAGTTGGTCTCCGCTTCATCCATATCACCTGTATCGAGCCAAAGCTCAGTTCCTGTACCGCGGAGGGATTCCCAAAAACGATCTTTGACCCCGTGTACTTGCTTCTCATTGATGTCTTTCAAAACAAAATCGCTAATTTTTGAAGTAAGATCTGCCATAACTCCTATTTTAAGTAAACGGAAAGAAACGATGAACCATCTAAATATATAGAAAATATTATTGGAAGAGGTAAATCATGATTCCTTCTTCTTGAAATATTCCACTTTCCCGGATAGCGCGATATTTTTGACTTTCTCGATCAAGGTTGCCCTTTGTTCATCTGTCATTTTGGAGAAGCTGCGTGCAAGCCCGATTTTTTCGCGCATGAAAGTCGCGTTTTCATTTCCCGAAATTAATACCGTAACCGGAAGCGACCACACAAAATGCATCGCCTCTTTGATGCTAAGGTAGTTTGGAATAACCGGGTCATCAGAGCTCCAGCCTGCCTGTTCCTTCTTCGCGAAGAACCTTCCGTCGGCCAGCGATTTGATGGCAAGAATTCCCATGTTCCGTTCCAAAGCTTTGGGTATAATGTTGTGGGTAAAGCTGAAATAGGACTGGTCGAGCACATTGACGGGCATCAAAACGGTATCAAAAATGTTGCTTTCCTTCGTTCTTTCCAGCATCCTTGCATGGGCAAAAGGATTTTGGTGACCGGTAAAACCAAGGAACCTGATTTTACCATCCTCTTTGGCCTTCAGCAATACATCCAGCACACCTAGCTGAATTCGGCTGTCGACATCGTCCGGAGTTGAAATGGCATGAACCTGAAACAAATCGAGGTGATCGGTTTTCAGTCTCCGCAAAGTTCCTTCCAGGTGTTCCCTAACGGTTTTGGCATCCCGACCCGTCGATTTACTCATCAGGAATATCAAATCACGGTAGTTTGGGGTAAGGTATTTGCCATATCGGGTTTCGCTGGTTCCATTGCCATAACTTTCAGCAGTATCAAAAAACCTGACTCCTCCTTCCAGCGCTGCTTCAACGACCTCCTGGGCATCGCGTTCAGTAGTCCAGCCAACATGGTAACCTCCGGTGCCCAGCATGGTCACAAATTCATTGGTCCGGCCCAGTTTTCGTTTTGGAAGTATTTCTCCCAGACGGTCGCTCTCTTTTTTTTCAGCAAGTACAGTTCCTGCTAAGGAAGTTCCTGCAAAAGTTAAACCTGCAGTTACACCTGCAATCGATTTTATAAATATTCTCCTGTCTGCCATAACTTCATTGGTTTTTAACTCGTGGATGAAAAGGGGTTTATTTTGTTTGAAATGTTTCCCAATTCTGTTCATTCTGAAAATCTGAAAATCCTGCTTCCGACAAATTTATGTAATTCGTGGTTGGGAGGGGGTTATTTGTGTCAATTTGTGTTATTTGTGGTTATGCATTCTCCGTGTCCTCATCCCATTCTCTTCTGCATACTGTTCCAGTTTCTCCGCTATCTCCCCTGTGGTCTCCAGGCACATTCCGCACTCTGTCGACCAGGGCTTTGGCACAGGTATCACCTTAACAGGAAGGCTGTTATCCACGCACCATTGCTCCGCCTTAATCACCTGACGGATATTCTGAAACAGCACTATATCCCTATTTTCCGACATCGTGGATCGCTTTGGCCAGATAGTTCAGCTCTTCCGGCGTGTGGTAAGGTGACAAAGAAAAACGGCAATCCCCGGTAGGGAAGGAGCCCAGGTGACGGTGTGCCATGGGTGCGCAATGAAGTCCAGCCCTTGATTCGATGCCAAACTCTTCATAAAATTTAAGTGCCAGTTCTGAAGAGCTCAGGGAGTTGTGCACCACCGAAAAAAGCTTACCCTGATGCTCGAAATCCGCCGCACAGCGGACTTTGAAATTCAAATTCCGCTTCACCTCTTGCAGCAAAGCCGCGAAATCGTCCTTCGAATGCCGGGCAACCGGTCTGTTCTTCAGCGCTGCATTTAATCCATGAATCCCAGTGATGTTGGGCGTTCCGGCCTCGAAGCGGTCGGGCACGAAGGTGGGCATCGATAGTGAATCGGATCCGCTGCCAGTCCCGCCGTAAAGCAAAGGTTCCACCATTTCGGGGTACCGAATAAAAGCACCGCCTGTCCCGGTGGGACCCAGCAGTGATTTGTGGCCGGTGAAGGCCAGAAAATCGATGCCCCATTCATCCACCATAACCGGATGAGAACCTAGCGATTGACTGGCATCCACCAGCAGTGGAATCTCGTTGATGGACTTTTTGATCTCTCCCGGCGACTGTGCCATCCCGTTTACATTGCTCATGTGGCAGATAGCAACCAAAATCGTATTGGAACGCAGTTTTGAAGCAATTTTGTCCACCAGGATGCGCCCATCCGTTGCACTCTCAAGTAACTCCCACTCAATCAACCCCAATTGTCGCAGGTATTCCAGGGGACGGGCTATGGCATTATGCTCCATGGCAGATGTCAGCACATGTCCCCCTTTTTTGCAGATCCCCTGGATCATCAGGTTGAGGGCCGTGGTGGCATTGGCTGTCAGGATGATCTTTCCAGCCTCAGTAGTGCCCATTTTTGCAGCCAGCTGATCGCGGCACTCCTCCACCAGCCCTGTCGACTGCAGAATGCGCGGATAGGCCGACCGGCCATATGTGCCGCCCGTTTCGTTCAAGTGCCTCACCATCGCCTCGGCTACCGCCGCCGGCTTCGGAAAGCTTGTCGCGCAATTATCGAAATATAGATTCATACAAACATTTCAAACAATTTATCTACGGTTTAATGATATGCCCGGTCTTTGCCATCGTCTCCGTCAGCGTAAACATGTTGGAAATCTTACCCACTGCCATCTTTCCCCTGATGTCATAAAAATCGACACAGGTACCGCAGATCAGAATCTCCACCCCACTCTCTTCCATGGCCGAAAGCGAGCTGCTCACACCCGAATCCACGGTAGTAAGTTTTACTCCGGCATTGTAAAAAAGCAGATGGGTCGGCAATACTGGTTGCTCGATAAGGGCATTCAAAAATCCCTTCATTAGAATAGCCCCAAGCTGAGGATCACCCTCTCCCATCTTGTCGCTGCTCACTACAACCACGTAGGAAGAGGAACAAATGCCAGGATCGATGCTGCACGAACCGGATGCTTCGCCTGTCTCAGCGGACTGGTTCACTACCGTGATGTGGAAGATGCCATCGGTTTCATTTCCTGCCGGAGCCAAAGACTGATCCTTCAGATAGGTGAGAATATTCTGAAAGGCTGTCTGGTTGTCACACTCAATCTTTAGCGTCTCTCCGGGCAGACAATTTTTGAGCGCCTTCCTGGTCAATATCAATGGTTGCGGACAGAGCAACCCTTTGCCATCTACTGTTTGCATTTTAATAATATCAAGCCTTAACTAATTCGAATATTTCTCTTAGCCCCTTCGACAAGCTCAGGGACTACTTCGCACAGGGATAGGTCTCACATTCCCATTTTCTTATCTTCTCCGTTCACCCCCCCCCTCGACCCTTCGACAAACTCAGGGACCGATGGTACGGTGATTCAATCTATCCCTTCGACAGGCTCAGGGAGCAAATAGCTGACGGTTACCTAACACTATGCTTCTGCTCCCTGAGCCTGTCGAAGGGTTATAAAAGTATAATTAAATTACAAGTCCCTGAACTTGTCGAAGGGTCGAAAGGTCAACATCAAAACCCTTCAAACTATTCAAACCTTATCTCCCGCTTTGCAAACTCCGCCAATTCCGGAGCCAATAATTCTGGCGCATAGGATATATGAACAAACTGTATCATCTTCGTATTACGACGTGCCATGCTGAAATCGTAGGTCTTGTCGTAATAGGCCAGGGTAATCTCGGTCACTTTTCGGTAATCTCCGGCATGAAGCGCCTCAAGCGTCTCATGGGTATCCTTTCCCCCCAGCCTTTTGCTGATATTTTCGACACTTCGTTGCAGCTGATCAGGTGGAAAACCAGCGTAATCGCGCATCAACCTTTCGATCCGTTCTTCGGTGGGTGGATCGATGCGAATGGTCTGACAGCAGTTCATCTGCGAGAAAAGTTCATTAAGGATACTTACTTTCCCGATGGCCTGGCTCTCCCCCTCCACCCAGATGGGTTTGGAAAGATCGAATTTGGTGATTTTCTCAAAAATGGAATTGGTAAACTGCTCGGTGGTTGGCTGCGGTGGCTGACCAATCCCGCCAAAGCTGGAACCCCGGTGGTTTGCCATTCCTTCCAGATCCAAAACCTGGTGCCCGAGGAATTCAAGCTGATGGAGTATTTCTGTTTTTCCTGAACCGGTTGGACCGCTAAGCATGATCAGTTTCAGTCCGTTGGTGATAAGCTCCCTGCAATAGGTACGGTATGCTTTGTATCCCCCCTCCAGCAGATACACTTCCCTCCCGGCTGTCTGCAAAAGCCAAGCCATGCTGTTGCTCCGCATGCCGCCACGCCAGCAATAAAGATAAAGGGGGCCCTGAAGTTTTCTGGCTTGCAGGACAAATTTTTTCAATTTAGGACCAACAAACTCCAACCCTTTCAGAATGGCCGGCTCCTTGCCCTGTTGTTTGTATAGGGTACCTACAACGATCCGCTCTTCGTTACTGAACAACGGAAAAGAGATGGCATTCGGCAAATGACCCTCAGCAAATTCAGCAGGCGTGCGAATATCAAGCACCACCTGCCCTTTCATCCTGCCAATAAACTCATCTGCTTTTAAC
>Ga0163199_1003139_pt1 | contig 10014 bp, 11 predicted proteins | sample PL_2010_150m_FD_113537 | JGI IMG/M metagenome (GOLD analysis project Ga0163199, IMG submission 113537) | Freshwater microbial communities from Powell Lake, British Columbia, Canada to study Microbial Dark Matter (Phase II) - PL_2010_150m | ecosystem: Environmental > Aquatic > Freshwater > Lake ...
ATTTGGTGATGCAGGTCGCTTGCGCCTTGCACAACCTCCGCACTGACTTTCGCTATCTGCGCTCCCTCTCTTATCAGTGTAAAAATTATTTCCGATAATGTCTATTGTTCATTCTTCATTGTTCATTCTTCATTGTTCATTGTTCTTTGTTTCATTCTTTGTTTCTGGTTCGGTAAACGTCCCCTCAATAATTATTGCGTCATCCTTTGTTTTCTCTTTCGGCGATTTCGCTTGCGCCTTCTTCTCCTCTTCACTCACCTCCCACGCTGTATGTCCGGTCATACTCTCCATATGCTCGGCAACCACATCGGCAGGACTCATTTCCATGAGCAATTTCATGCCGATGAGCAACACGCCCAGATCGTCAATTTGACCGAGAAGGGGAATCGTGTCCGGAATAAGGTCTATCGGCGAGACAATGTAAGCCACGGAAGCCATAAACGTGCCTTTGACCCATAACGGCACGCGCGCGTCACGCAGCAACTTCCAAGTGAGCCGCACTTGGATGATGAAGTTGCGAATCATATTCACATTAGGATCGTACGTCATCGGACGTTTTTCTTTTGGCATAGTTGCACCTCATAACAAGATTATAGTCGAATAGTCTGGTGGTCAAGTAGAGACGTACACAGGAACACAGGTAAATAGGTAAATAGGTAAATAGGTAAATAGGTAAATAGGTTTTTACTTACTACGTGTTTACATGTCTACGTGTTTACATGTCTACGTGTCTACTTGACCACAAGACTGATAATCCAAAAGACGATCATCCCCGTCACTATTGTCAGTAGAGCATTGCGAGTGCGCCAGGCAATGAGCGCGGCGACGAGTCCGGCGATCCAGCGGGCGTTGCCCAACGAAAGATCAATCGGCGCGCTGTTCGGGCGCAGGAGTTCGGGCAAGATGATCGCCGAGAGGACGGCCGGCGGCACAAAGCGTAAGGATCGCCGCACGAGCGGCGGCATCTCGAACCTTCCCCAAGCGATGATGAAAGAAAGGCGGATGAGGAAAGTGACAACGCCCATTGAGAAGATGGTGAGCCAGAGGTAAGTTGTTGACATGATTTTATTTATAACTGCGATTCGTCATTGCGAGCGCACTTCGCGAAGCAATCTCGGTCATGCCATGAGATTGCTTCGTCGCAGAGAACGCTCCTCGCAAAGACGCTAAGCAGTCACGTTTTATTCAACCCTTTCGATTCGATGCTGTGCGAATCGTTCAGCGATTAACCCGGCAACGATTCCACTCAGCGCCGCGATGATCAACCCCAACTTGTAATTTAAATCGTGCGCCGCCAACGCCACCACGGCGGCGACCACTGCCGCCAACGCCGATGGACGATCCGCTAGCGCGGGGATCATAATGGCGATGAAGGTGATCGGCAGAGCAAAGTCCAATCCCCAAGAGGCTGGCACTTGCGCCCCGAAGAAAACTCCAATCGCCGTTGAGATCTGCCACGTTGTCCACAACGCCATTGCGCTGCCAAGATAATAGTAATGAGGCGAGCCGACGTTCTCATTAGAAGGAAGTTGTTGATAGCGCACGATGCCCACCGCATATCCTTCATCGGTCAGCAAATAGGCAATCAAAAGTTTCCAACGAAGTGGGAGCGACTCCACGTAAGGCGCAAGGGAAGCGGAGTAAAGCGCGTGACGCAAATTGACGACGAAGGTGGTCAACACGATCACAATAAACGGCGCGCTCTCCCGAAAAAGAGTCGTGCCAATGAACTGACTCGATCCGGCAAACACAATAGACGACATTCCCTGCGCGATCTCCGGCGGCAAGCCCGCGCTTCGCGCCAACACGCCGTAGATCATGCCAAACGGCGCAACGCCGAGCAAGATAGGAAGTTGGGCGCGGATGCCGGAGAAAAATGATGAGCGATTCATAAAAGTATTGGTAGAGTATTTCCGTGATGCGTGATACGTGATGCGTGATGCGTGAGTTTAATTCACGAATCACGCATCACGTATCACGTTCTATGTGCTATACTTTTGCCACTATGGCGTCGATACTTGTCGTCGAAGACGATCAGGCAATTGCCCAAATGATCAAGTTGATCTTGGGCAAACACAACCATCATCTCCGCCACGTAACCAATGGCGAAGAAGCACTCCAGTTCGTCAACGAAAGCACTCCCGACTTGATCATCTCTGATGTGATGATGCCCGGGCTCAATGGTTTTGGGTTGGCAGAACAATTGCAAAAAGCCAACGAGACGCGCAGCATCCCCATCATTTTTGTCACGGCCTTATCCCAAATTGAATATGTCAGCCATGGATTGAACTTGGGCGCAGTAGATTATCTCACCAAGCCCTTCCGCGCAATGGAACTGGAAGCACGGGTGAACGCCGCCCTACGTTTAAAATTCGCCCAAGATGATCTGCGTAAAGCAAATGCCCAACTGAACGAGTTGGCGTTGATTGACAGCCTGACCAACCTGCACAACTTTCGCTATGCCAGCGAATTTCTGGGGCAGGCGCTGTCTCACGCCGCGCGTTACTATGAACCCCTCTCGGCGATGATGATTGACCTCGACTACTTCAAAAAAGTCAACGACACCTACGGTCACTTGACCGGCAACGAGATATTAAAAGAAATGGCATCTATTTTAAGACCCAAGCCCGTCAAGCCGATGTGGTCTGCCGTTATGGGGGCGAAGAGTTTCTTATCATCTGCCCCAAAAATTCTAAAGAGAATTCTGCGGCTATGGCAGAACGAATCCGCAACGCAGTGGGGGAACATAAATTCCCGCATATTGGTTGGTCGCTTACCGTGAGCCTCGGCGTAGCAACTTATAATCCCCAACGCGATGCAGATGCCAACGCCTTCATTGCGCGAGTAGACGCCGCATTGTATCAAGCAAAAAACAGCGGACGCAATCGAGTGTGCGAAGCCTCGTAGCCTCAACACCTCGCCACCCCCTCGCAATTCAACGCGCAACCGCCATGACTCCTCAGGACATTGACCGCATCTTGCAAGAAGGAATCGGCGCCGTCAAACTGGGTCAAACTGAACAAGCAATCCAGCTATTAATTCAAGTCGTAGAGGCCGACGAAAACAACGAGCAAGGTTGGTTGTGGCTCAGCTACGTCATAGATGATCCGCAAGATAAGATCACCGCGCTAGAAAATGCGCTGACGATCAACCCCGGCAACCGCGTCGCCCAACAAAATTTGACTCGTTGGCAGACTCAGCTCACTGCCGCGAAAAACGAATCAACGGTGACGCCGCCATTTCCAGTGGTTGCCACTTCCCCTCAAAAAGCCGATACTGCCTCTAACTACGCGCCTTATTCACCCGTTGAATCCATCAGCGACATTGACAACATCTTTCAATGTATCTATTGCGGCGCGCCCGCCAAACGCGAAACGCGCAAATGCCCGGAGTGTGGACGCAAGTTATTCTTGAAGCGTACTCTCTCCTCAAGCCACACCTCGTATATGTTGCGCAGCGCGATCTTCGTCAGCATCATTCAATCCGGGTTAGCAGCAATCGAGTCGCTGGCCTTCGCTTCGGTTGCCTTTGAGGGGCGCAATCCGATTGTCGCCTACATTATCACCACATTGAATCTGGGCGACTTCTTCGGCGATTACTTAACTTGGTCGCCAGCGTGGACACAAGCCCTGTTGTGGATTGCCGGAATACGAATCGTCATATTCTTAGCCTTGACGGTAGGATTAGCGGCGCGCTTCACACCTGCTTATTACGCCGCAATCGGTTTCATGTCATTTGACATATTGTGGACAGCGCTGCGTTGGGTGTATAAATTCCTTGGACCGTTCTCGGCAATAATAGATGCCGTTGCCGACATCGTCGGGTTAACCTTCGTCTTCGCATCCGATCGTGATTTTGCCATCAACGACGAGCGCATGGTGTGCCAACCCGATCAGCGCATCAAAGGCGGCGTAGAGTTAAACCGCCGCGCGCGGCTTTACCGCATAGAGGGCAAATGGGCATTGGCAGTGGCGTATTGGCGCGCGGCAATCGGGCAAATGCCTAACCGACCGGAGTTCTACAAAAGCGTCGCCATTGGTTACGCCCAGATCGGTTATTATCAACGCGCCGTGAGCGCGATTGCTGAAGCGCTCCGTCAATCGCCGTTGGATGTTGAAATACCGCGCATCAAAGAATTGATCGAAGACAAAAAAAAGAACGACCCGCGACCAAGAGGCTAAAATGCAATTCGTTGATCTCCTTTGGCAATTACTAATCAATCCGAACATCGTCTATCTGCTGCTCGTGGCAGGGCTGTTGAGTTTGGCGCTCGCCATCACCACACCCGGCAGCGGCGCGCCGGAAGTTGGCGCGATGGTTTTTCTAACGCTTGCCGTGTTAGGTCTGTTCCAACTGCCAACAAATATATTTGGTCTAGCCCTAATCGTCCTCTCTTTCATATTGTTCATGTTAGATTTTCAATGGACGAGTCACGGCGCGCTCACCGTCGGCGGCATCGTCACGCTCGTCGGCGGGTCGTTGATGTTATTCGGCTTCAATGTAGAGTCGGCGCGCGTTTCGTTTTGGTTGATCGGTCTCACCGTGATCATCACAGTAGGATTCTTCACCCTCATCATCGGCGCGGCACTCGCCACCCGTCACATGCCACCCAAACAGAATCCCGATTTTGTTATCGGCACGGTGGGTGAAGCCAGGACCGATATTCTTAATGAGGGATCGGTGCAAGTGGGCAACGAATTGTGGTCTGCCGAATCCGATGAAACAATCCCGGCAGGCACCAAAGTAACTGTCGTGCAGCGAAATGGATTAAAACTGAAAGTGAAGAAACGGTAGCGTATCGCGTATCGCGTATTGCGTATCGCAAATCACGCATCACGGAATACGAAATACGCAATACGAACCACACATCACGCATCACGCATCACGCATCACGCATCACGTATCACGCATCACGTATCACGTATCACGTATCACGCATCACGTATCACGCATCACATACCCACCTCAAGGAGACCCTCTATGACACAAGCTATTCTCGCTTCACTCTTTCCTATTTTGTGCTTCGCGTTGATCGCGTTGGCAATTATCGGCGTCGTCGTCGCCAACTCGATCCGCATCATGCCCGAATATCAACGGCTCGTCATCTTCCGTTTAGGGCGCAGCCGTGGCTCGCACGGACCGGGCGTTGTATTGTTGTGGCCCTTCATTGACACCGGCGTGAAGGTGGACCTGCGTGAACAGGTGCGCGAAGTGCCGCATCAAACATCCATCACCAAAGACAACGCGCCGATCTCCATTGACTTCTTGTGGTATTACAAAGTTGTTGATGGTGAGCAAAGCATTATCCAAGTAGGCAACTTTGAAATGGCAGCAGCCGGTATCGCAACGACCACTTTGCGTTCGGTCATCGGCGGCATCGCATTGGATGAAGTGCTGTCACAACGCGAACACATCAATACCACTTTGCGCGTGAAGCTCGACGAGATCACCGAGCGCTGGGGCGTGAAAGTGACCAACGTCGAAATCCGCGAGATCATCCCGCCGCGCGATGTGCAAGATGCGATGAACAAACAATTGGCGGCAGAACGCACGCGGCGCGCACTCGTCACCCAATCTACCGGTGAACGCGAAGCGGCGATCAACGTCGCCGAAGGTCAGAAGCAAGCGGCGATCTTAGCGGCAGAAGGTGAACGGCAATCGAACATCTTGCGCGCCGAAGGCGATAAACAATCGCAACTCCTCCGCGCCGAAGGTTTCTCGATGGCACTCAACCAGATCTACTCGGTGGCGCAAAACGTGGATGGCAAGACCATGTCGTTGCAATATCTGGAAACACTTAAAGCCATCGGCGCGAGTCCTTCGACGAAATATATTTTCCCGATGGAGTTCACGAGTTTGTTAAGCGGATTCGTTGGGAAGAAAGAATAACGTTAGGCTAGACCGACGCGGTCTTGGAGACCGCGTCGGTCTGACTCATCTTCTGACTCATCTCTTGAACATCACACATCCAAAGGATGAAATCTTGCTCGCCCCGTCGAGTGTGTCTTCACGCGAAGCGTTCATAATTCTTAACTCATCCTTCTTCTCCGATCTCGTCACGGCTCACCATCTCCAACAAGCGTGCTTCGGGCGTGAGGCGTGGGGCTACCTTGATCTGATCTCCATGTTTCTCACGCCGGGGCTGGTGCGCCTCAAAGCGGTGATGGAGGATCGACTGATCGGTTTTGTCATCGGCGACCCCAATCACTGGGAACGAGTCGGCTGGATCGCTACGATCTGTGTTCATCCCGATTATCGTCAGCGCGGGATCGGCACAGCCTTGTTGGCAAAATGTGAGGAGACGTTACGCGAATCCAGAATTAGATTAACCGTGCGCGCTTCAAACACGACGGCAATCTCGTTGTATCGCAAACAAGGTTACGAGCAGGTGGGGATATGGCAGCGCTATTATGCAGGCGGGGAAGATGGGGTGGTGATGGAAAAAACGAAAAGATAACTTACGGTCTTTCGTTCGACGCGCACCGAAACCCCACATTGTTATACACACCATCGGGGCGATTGTTGAAATGACGCACAGAGACTCGCACATCGGCTTTCACTGCCGCCCACGAACTGGAACGCAAAGCGTGAATGCCCGCAAACAGAGGCGGCGGCACAGTGGGGTTATAAACTAATGGAAAGTAAGACGAATAATAAAGATCCTCTACCCACTCGATCACATTCCCCGCCATATCCAACGCGCTATACGGACTCACCCCATTCGGATACGATCCAACTTTTGTTGTATCACCCACCAACAAATCGTAATTCAACAACGTGTTGTTCGGCGCATCGTTGCCCCACGGATACAAACGCGCATCCACACCGCGCGCCGCTTTCTCCCATTCGTTTTCAGTTGGCAATCGGCGCCCCGCCCACTTGCAATACGCGCTCGCCTGATCCCAGCTAACCCAAATCACCGGATAGTCAGCGTAAGCGACATTCGTAAAATAATCGGGGCGTGTTGGCGATGAGGTGTTATTTAATTTACTGCACCCGCCCGCCTCAATACACAACTGATACTGCTTGTTCGTCACTTCCGTCTTGTCAATCCAATAATCTGGCAACTTAACTTTGTGTCGCGGCTTCTCGCTATCTGCCGCCTCGCGATCATTATCATTCGATCCCATCTCGAATTCTCCAGCAGGAACGAAGACGGACGACGCATTATCTTTTTTAGAAATAGCAGTTGATCCGATCACGGGAACAGGTGTGAGTGTTGGAATAAGAGTGGGTTGAAGAGTCGGATTCGGTGATGCCGCCACTGGCGCGGTGGCTAACGGAACCAAAGTCGCCGAGGGTGAGGGCGCGGGAGCGGTTGGCGGTGTCACTGTGTTCACAGATGCGGCGATCACCGTCGGCGTGCTGGCATCCGATCCGCTCATCCCATTCACCCATCCAAATCCAACGAGCAATAACACGACCACAGCAGCCACACCGATCAGCGCAAGTTGAGTCGGGAACTCACGATGTGATCCGCTTAAGGCGATCTCAACTTGTTCGTGACGTTGTTTGGCGCGACCCAACGCTTTACGCATCTCGCGGATTGTGGCATAACGACCTTCGGGGCGCGGCGTGATGGCGCGCAAAATTATTTGCGCGGTGGGCAGCGTGATCTGCGGGTTGTGTTTGCGCGGCGATGAAAATTCCGGCGCGTGATCGGTCAGCATGGTGAACAACACTGCCGCCGCTGAAAACACATCGGCGCGTTGATCGTCGCCGCCTTCAGGCGCGATAAAAAGTGATCGCTCTCCATCAGACAGCGGCGCGACTTCGGTCAGACCCGCGCCAAAAATTTTTAGCTCGTTATCTGAATTGATCCACAAATGCGATGGGGCAAAACCGCCGCGACAGATGGGCAGGTTGAGAGCGTGAATGTAATCGAAGGCGGAAAGAATCTGACGCATGATAGGGAGCGCGTCATCTTCTTTGATCTTTCCATTGCGGCGCAAGCGCGTGTGTAGCGTCTCGCCTTCGGGAGATTCGAGAACAGCATAAAAGTAGGTGCTGTCTTTAAAGTGATCGTAAATCAGTGGCAGGTTGGGATGATGATGCGAGACGAGGGCTTCGGCTTCGCGCTCAAAGCGTGTGGCTTCGTCACCTTGGGCAATTTTGATGAGGCACGAGCGATTTTCAACTGTGTCGTAGGCTTTGTAAACGTTGAGGACTTCGGGGGTGAGCGGGTCTTCAAAACGATAACGCTCACGCAATACGTGACCGGAGGAAAGCATGAGGAGATTATACAGGAGACAGTCAGCAGTGATCAGTGGACAGTGATCAGTAGCCTAGCCCCTTGTGGGCGACCCTGACGCGCACAAGGCGCTAGGCTACTTGTTAATCGGTTCTTTTGTCAGCGTCGCCAAAAACTTTTTATCTTCATCAGTTAGATTCGCGCTCGCCAAAAGATCGGGGCGTTTTTCCAAAGTGCGGCGCAAGGCTTGTTGGCGGCGCCACTTGGCGATCTTGGCGTGATCACCCGATTGCAAAATTTCCGGCACAGTCCAGCCGCGAAATTCGGGCGGGCGGGTGTAATGTGGGTATTCGAGCAGCCCCGTCGCAAACGAATCCTCACTTGCGGCGTTCTCCGCGCCCAGCACATTGGGAATGTGACGGGCGATAGCATCCACCATGATCATCGCCGGAAGTTCGCCGCCCGTCAGCACATAATCTCCAATCGAAATCTCATCGGTGACGAGATGTTCTCTCACACGCTCATCCACGCCCTCGTATCTTCCGCAGATCAACATCAATCTCTCGTGCAGAGCAAGTTCTTTCGCTATCTCTTGGTTAAAGGTTCGTCCCAGCGGAGATAACAAAATAATTGGAACTTCTGATGGCTGATGGCTGATGGCTGACGGCTCATTGCTCACCGCTTCCACCGCCGCAAAGATCGGTTCGGCTTTCATCACCATGCCGCCGCCGCCGCCGTAAGGGGCATCGTCGGTGACGTGATGCTTGTCAGTGGTGTAGGCGCGAATATCGTGTAGATGGATAGAGATCAAATTCGCTTGTTGAGCGCGTTTAAGGATACTCTCATCCAAGTAGGAGTTAAACATGGAAGGGAAGAGGGTGAAGATGTCTAGGCGCATGATAATTTAGAGATTGGAGATTAGAGATTGGGCAACGAATGAGATTGTAGCATGGGGATATGCTAGAATGAATCGCAATAAAGTAAAAAGTATGGTGAAGCATGAAAAAACTAGCAGCGATAGAAAATGTTTGGGTTGTCGTCTATGTTTATCACGGAGTTGCTACCGATGCGTATACTTATCGAGACGAACAATCTGCAAGACGTAAAGAGAAAGAGTTGCGGCGAAAGATGGATGAGAATGATGACGCCGTGAATGTTTTTTATGTGAAGGTCAATGGAAAATCGCTTTAGATGCTTTACTCTTCAACTATCATCCTCGCTTCCTCCTCACCCCGCCGTCGTGAGTTGCTGTCTTTATTCGAGATTCCGTTTGAAGTAAGACCCGCACATATAGATGAAACGCCCCGCCCTAACGAGCCGCCGCAAGAGTATGTGCAAAGGTTGGCGAGAGAGAAGGCAGAATCGCTAATTACTAATTACAAATTACAAAATGACGTAAAGAGTAATTGGGAATTAGTAATTGCCGCCGATACAACCGTGACAATTGACAACGAGATCATCGGCAAGCCGGGAGACGCGGCAGAGGCGGTTGAGATGTTGAAGAAGCTGCGCGGCAGAACACATCAGGTCTGCACGGCAATCACGATAAGCAATTTAGAAACGGGCGAATCGATCCACGATCTTTGTTCGAGCGATGTGCCGATGCGGAATTATTCGGATGAGGAGATGGATGCTTACGTTACTTCAGGCGATCCGCTGGATAAAGCAGGAGCCTACGCTATACAACACAACGGCTTTCATCCGGTAGAAAATTTTTCGCATTGCTACGCCAGCGTCATGGGCTTGCCGTTGTGCCACCTGACTCGCGCCCTACGGAAATTCAAAGTAGAGTTGAGTGTGGATGTGCCGTCGAAGTGTCAGCA
>Ga0163199_1003140_pt1 | contig 10013 bp, 4 predicted proteins | sample PL_2010_150m_FD_113537 | JGI IMG/M metagenome (GOLD analysis project Ga0163199, IMG submission 113537) | Freshwater microbial communities from Powell Lake, British Columbia, Canada to study Microbial Dark Matter (Phase II) - PL_2010_150m | ecosystem: Environmental > Aquatic > Freshwater > Lake ...
CTCGGCATCAAGACCGGCAACAACAAGGCGAAGATCCTCGCCAAAACCCTCGATGACGCCACCGGCAAACTGCTCGACAACAGAAAGTCGCCGTCGCCCCGGACCGGCGAACTCGACAACCGCGGCAGCCAGTACTATCTGGCCATGTACTGGGCGCAGGCCCTGGCCGAGCAGACGGAAGATCCGCAACTGAAGGCGCATTTCACGCCCCTGGCCAAGGCCCTCGCCGAGAACGAGCAGAAGATCGCGGCGGAGTTCAAGGCGGTGCAGGGGAAGCCGGTGGATATCGGCGGGTACTTCATGCCGGATCCGGTGAAGACGACCGCGGTGATGTGCCCGAGCCCGACCTTTAATGCCGTGGTGAACGCCGCACACACTTGAGGACGGCGGGCGGCGGATGCCGGGCCGCCCGCTGGGCTAACGCTGGGGCAGGTCACAGACCGGCAGATCGAAGAAGAATACGGCTCCTTGTCCTTCGACGGACTCGAAGTCGACCGTGCCGCCCATTCTTTCGATCAAGTCCTTGGTAATGGCCAGCCCCAGGCCGGTACCGCCCTTCTTGCCGATGTTCGATGCGTCCGCCTGGGAAAACTTCTTGAATATCCGGGATCGAAAACCGGCCGGCACACCGGCGCCGAAATCCCGTACCGAGACCCGAACCTGCCGATCCGTCTGATGGACGCCGACTTCGACCTTGGCCCGCCGCGGCGAAAACTTGGCGGCGTTCGAAAGGAAGTTGGAAAACACCTGGGCCAGGCGATGACTGTCCACGCGCACGCTCACGTCGTCGGCGCGCTCGATCAACGCGAATTCCACATCGTGTTCGGCGCCATAGCCATAGTTGGCGGTGAGGGCCTCCTCGACCAGAGGCATCAGCGGCTGCACCTTCATTTCGAGTTCCAGCTTGCCGGCCGAAATCTTTTCCATGTCCAGGATGTCGTTGATCAGCAGGGTCAGGCGCTCGCTGTTGCGATTGGCCGTCTCCAGGAGTTCCCGCACGCTATCGGGCAGGTTCTTGGCGAACGCACCGAGTACCAGACCCAACGCACCGCGGATGGAGGTCAACGGGGTTCGCAGTTCATGGCTGACCGACGAAACGAAATCCGCTTTCAGGCGTTCGACTTCCTTGAGCGGCGTCACGTCGGTGACCAACGCGAAGAATCCGACGACCGTGCCGTCGATGTCGAAGTCCGGGATGTAATAGGAAAGGGTGTCGCCGACACTTCCGTCGGCCTTCGTTACCGTCCGCTCGAAATGCTGCCGCTCGCCCGCCAATACACCGCGGACATAGGGCTCGTTGAGCGCGAAGGCATTTTCACCCAACACGTCCCGCATCGTGCCGCCCAACATTTCCTCCGGTGTGGTGCCGAACCATTCGAGGTAGGACCTGTTTGCAAAGGTACAGCGCAGGTCCTTGTCCCAATGGGCCAGCAACCCCGGCATCGCATCGGTTATCGTCTGGATGAAACGCCCTCTCTGCGAAATGATTCGGGATGCGGCCTCCGCCTTCTTTCGAGCGATCTCGTCCTTGGAAATGTCGCGCACCACGCCGATGAAGTGGTGGCCGGTGATGGCCTGTATCTCGGTAATGGAAAGCCCCATTGAAAAGACCTCGCCGTTCTTTCGGCGTCCCGAAACCTTGCGGCCGATTCCGATCACATGCGGAGTGCGTTCGCGGACGTAACGGGCAAGGTAGCCGTCGTGCTCCTCGGCATAGGGCGGCGGCATGAGCAGCTTGACGTTGGCGCCGACCACCTCGGCCGGGTCGTAGCCGAAGATCCGTTCGGCGGCCTTGTTGTAGCTCAGAACCGTGCCTGCTTCGTCTATCGTGACAATGGCGTCGAAGACGTTGTCGAGAATCCCGAACAGGGCATCCTGCATCGAGGCGATCCGCTGCATCGAGCGGATGCGGGCGGCCAGCAGCTCGCCGACGAGCGGCTTTACGAGATAGTCGTCGGCGCCGGCATCGAATCCAGCGACGATTTCCTCGTTGCTGGACAGCGACGTCACGATCAGCACCGGGACCCAGCGTGAGCCGCCCAGGGCCTTGATCTGCCGGGTCGCTTCAATCCCGTCCATTTCCGGCATCACCACGTCCATCAACACCAGATCCGGAGGATGGTGCCGATAGGCATCGACCGCTGCCCGGCCGTTCTGGACATAGGTGACCCGATGCCCCTGGCGCTCGAGGTAGGCGATAAGCGGTAGCGCGCTGGTCCGGTTGTCGTCGGCGAGAAGGATGTGCATGCGCTGCCTGCGATCTCTCTAATCTGGAATGGCTGCGGGCCTGCTCAGTTCAGGCGCTTGGGATCGCGTCCGACGAAGGCGATTGGGAACACCACGTCCGGTGCGGCGGTCTTGGTCTGGACGTCGAGGTAGTTGGGCATTTCGGGCATTGCCGCGCCGGCGGCATTCACCAGCTTGTTGATGAGAATCTGGACCTGCTCGGTCAGCCACTCCGGCTCGCAACGCGTCTTCATGAAACGCAGTTCGCGCACGCTTTCCGGAATGTCCGCCGCGGCAATGCTTTCGTGGGCCGCATAGGCGGACGAAAAGAAAGGGCCGGCGACGAACTGCAGGCGGTACCCGGCACCGACTTGCGCATCGTCCGGCAACAGGACGAATACCCGGGCGCCTTCGGCCCGGACCTGTTCGTCCACGCGGTCGCCGAATATCGGCGTGACGGTGTAGGCGGCCTCGCGGGTCCGTTGAACATGGGCCGCGGCTTCGTCGAAGCTCAGGCGCCCGTCGTCGTCGACTGATGATTTTTCGGTCATGCGCTGTCTCCAGGCGTTGGATTGCGAATTCAAATGTCGGTCAAAGCAAAGGCGCCAGCCATCTTTCGGCTTCGGCGAGGCTCTTGCCCTTGCGCCCGGCCCAGTCTTCGAGCTGGTCGCGGGCAATCTTGCTGATCGCGAAATAGCGTGCATCGGGGTGGGCGAAATAGAAGCCGCTGACCGCGGCGGCGGGCAGCATCGCATAGCTTTCGGTGAGCGTGATGCCAGCGTTGCCAGTGGCGTCGAGCAGCTCGAACAGCGCCGCCTTTTCGGTATGGTCGGGGCAGGCGGGATAGCCGGGCGCCGGGCGGATGCCTTGGTACTTCTCGGTGATCAGGTCGGCCGTGGCGAGCTCCTCATCGACGGCGTAACCCCAGTATTCCTTGCGCACGCGCTGATGCAGCCACTCGGCGCAGGCTTCCGCGAGCCGGTCGGCAAGCGACTTCAACATGATGGCGTGGTAGTCGTCGTGGGCCGCCTCGAATTCGGCGAGCTTGCGCTCGATGCCGAGGCCTGCCGCCACCGCGAAGGCACCAAGCCAATCAGGCGTTCCGGTTTGGCGCGGGGCGACGAAATCTGCCAGGCTCTGGTGCCATTTGCCCACCGGTCTTTGCTGCTGCTGGCGCAGGAAATGCAGCGTGGCGCGCCTGGCTTTTCGGGTCTCGTCAACGTAGATTTCGACGTCGTCGTCGCTGGCATTGGCCGGGAACAGGCCGAACACGGCGTTGGCCGTGAGCCATTTCTCATTGACGATGCGCTCGAGCATGCTCTTGCCGTCGTTGAAGACATTTCGCGCGGCCTCCCCGACCTTTGCGTCTTCGAGGATCTTCGGATAGCTGCCTGCAAGGTCCCAGGTCTGGAAGAACGGTGCCCAATCGATGTAGTCGACGAGCGCGGCGAGGTCGATGTTGCGCAGCACCGTGACGCCAGGCACCTTCGGCGCGGCCGGCGCGTATGCGAGCGGCGGGCGGTTGGCGCGTGCCGCCGCCAGCGGCAGCAACGGTACGCCCTTCTTGCCGGCATGCTGGGCGCGCAGCTTCTCGTAGTCGGCGGCAACCTCCGCACGGTAGCCGGCGGCCTGTTCGTCTGACAGCAGCTTCGAAACCACGCCAACCGCGCGCGACGCATCCGGGACATATACCACGGGGCCGTCGTAGTTTGGCGCGATCTTGATGGCGGTGTGGGCGCGACTGGTGGTGGCGCCGCCGATCAAGAGCGGCACGCTGAACCCCTGGCGCCGCATCTCGGCGGCGACCTGTCCCATCTCCTCCAGCGACGGCGTGATCAGGCCCGACAGGCCGATGACGTCCGCATCGTGCCGGCGCGCGGCGGCGAGGATGCTGTCGCATGCCACCATCACCCCGAGGTCGAACACTTCGTACCCGTTACAGCCCAGCACCACGCCGACGATGTTCTTGCCGATGTCATGGACATCGCCCTTCACCGTCGCCATCACGATGCGGCCCTTGGCCACGGCTCCGGTGCGCAGCTTTTCGGCCTCGATGTAGGGCAGCAGATGCGCCACCGCCTGTTTCATTACGCGCGCCGACTTGACCACCTGCGGCAGGAACATCTTGCCGGCGCCGAAAAGGTCGCCGACCACGTTCATGCCTGCCATCAGCGGCCCCTCGATTACCGCCAGCGGCGGCAACCCCGCGGCGACGCTGGCCAGGCGCGCCTCCTCGGTGTCGGCGACGATCCAGTCGGTGATGCCTTTCACCATCGCATGCGCCAGGCGTTCGTTCACCGTGAGGCTTCGCCACTGCGCGCGTCCGGGGTCTTCCTGTTCCTTCGCGGCGCCCGTCACAGTCTGGGCGAACTCCACGAGTTGTTCGCCGGCATCCGCGGACTCGTTCAACACGACTGCTTCGACCTTGTCGCGCAGAACCGGTTCCAGATCGTCATACACGCCGAGCTGCGCGGCGTTGACGATACCCATGCTCATGCCGGCGCGGATGGCGTGATACAGGAACACGGTGTGGATTGCCTCGCGCACCCGGTCGTTGCCGCGGAAGCTGAAGCTGACGTTGGACACGCCGCCGGACACCTGGGCGTGCGGCAGGTTCTGCCGGATCCAGCGGGTCGCATCGATGAAATCGACTGCGTAGTTGTTGTGTTCGTCGATCCCCGTGGCGATGGCGAAGATGTTCGGATCGAAGATGATGTCCTCGGCCGGGAAGCCGTCGCCAACCAGCAGCTCATAGGCGCGCTGGCAGATCCCGGTCTTGCGCTCAAAGGTATCGGCCTGGCCCTGCTCGTCGAACGCCATGACGATCGCCGCGGCGCCGTAGCGACGGATCAGCCGTGCCTGCTGAAGGAACTTGTCTTCGCCTTCCTTGAGCGAAATCGAATTGACGATGCCCTTGCCCTGGAGGCATTTCAGGCCGTCCTCGAGCACCTCCCATTTTGACGAGTCCAGCATGATCGGCACCCGCGCGATGTCCGGTTCGCTGGCAATGAGCTTGAGAAACTTGACCATCGCCGCCCGCGAGTCGAGCATGGCCTCGTCCATGTTGACGTCGACGATCTGCGCGCCGGCCTCGACCTGGTTGCGCGCCACGGCCACCGCCTCGTCGAACCGGCCGTTGAGGATCAGGCGGGCGAAGGCCCTCGAGCCCGTGACATTGGTGCGCTCACCGACATTGGCGAACAGCGCATCGGGCCCGAGATTGCAGGGCTCCAGGCCGGACAGGCGCAGTTTCGTCTCGGGCACGGCGGGCCGGCGCGGTGTCACGCCGTCCAGTGCCAGGGCGACGGCGCGAATGTGCTCGGGGGTGGTACCGCAACAGCCGCCGGCGACATTGATGAACCCGGCCTCGCCCCATTCGCGGATCTGCTCGGCAAACATCTGCGGGGTTTCGTCATAGCCGCCGAAGGCGTTGGGCAGGCCGGCATTGGGATAGGCCGAAACGAAGCAGTCGCAGACCCGGGAAAGTTCAGCCACATACTGGCGCAACTCGGCGGCGCCGAGCGCGCAATTCAGGCCGAACGACAAGGGCCGGGCGTGGCGCAGGGAGTTCCAGAAGGCCTCGGCCGTCTGCCCGGAAAGGGTGCGGCCCGAGGCATCGGTAATGGTGCCGGAAATCATCAACGGCAGGCGCTGGCGTTTCTCGTCGAACAGCTTTTCGATGGCGAACAGCGCCGCCTTGGCATTGAGCGTGTCGAAAACCGTTTCGACCAGCAGCAGGTCGGCGCCGCCGTCCACCAGGCCGCGGGCGGCTTCCATGTAGGCGGCCACAAGCTGGTCGAAATCTACGTTGCGGTAGCCGGGGTCATTGACGTCCGGCGACAGGGACGCCGTGCGCGATGTCGGGCCGAGGGCACCCGCGACCCGGCGCGGTTTGTCCGCGCATTGGCGTGCGTTGTTCGTGGTGAACTCGTCGCAGGCGGCACGGGCGACGCGCGCCCCGGCGAGGTTGAGCTCATAAACGAGGGACTCAAGTCCGTAGTCCGCCTGGGAAACTGCAGTGGCATTGAAGGTGTTGGTTTCGATGATGTCGGCGCCGGCCGCCAGGTATTGGGCGTGGATGTCGCGAATCATCGCCGGCTGGGTCAGCGTTAGCAGGTCATTGTTGCCCTTGAGGTCCCGCGGATGGTCGGCGAAGCGCGTGCCGCGATAGTCGACCTCGGCCAGGCCGAGCCGCTGAATCATCGTGCCGATGGCGCCGTCGATGATCAGGATGCGGTGACTCAGGACTTCGCGGAGCTGTTGACTGTGGTCGGCTTGCATGCTGGTTGCGGCGTGGAGGAATCGGGTCATTTTATCATGCGGCATGCCTCCTCCCCGCGTCCTTGCTGGCGATTCGCGGTGATGGCCGGTCGTCTATAATGAGCCTTCGACCTGCTCCGTCCCGCTCATCGATGCAGTCCCCAAATCGTGAAACGTTCCCCGACTCATGACTGAGCCGGCCCGCGGCTATCCCCCGGCCGCACTGGCATGGTTGGTCTGGGGACTGGGTGCATTGCTGTACCTGATCGGCTTCTACCAGCGCGTGGCGCCGGCCGTAATCACCGATCAGTTGATGGCCGAATTCGCCATCGGTGCGGCGGCGCTCGGCAACCTTTCGGGCTTCTATTTTTATTCCTACGTGGCGATGCAGATTCCCACCGGCATCATTGCCGACCGCTGGGGCCCGCGCCGGCTGTTGACGCTGGGGGCGGGCGTTGCGGCGCTGGGCACGGCACTATTCGCCGGCGCGACCAGCCTGTGGTGGGCGAGCGCCGGGCGATTGCTGATCGGCGCTTCGGTGGCGGTGGCTTTCGTCTCGATGTTGAAGCTGGCCAGCCACTGGTTCGCGCCGCGCCAGTATGCGCTGGCTGCCGGCATGGCCTTGTTCACCGGCGTCGTCGGTGCCGTGGCGGCCGGGGTGCCGCTGAGCCTGCTGGTCGACGCCTTCGGCTGGCGCGCGGTGATGGGCGTCTCGGCCGGCGTGACCGCGCTGCTGTGCGTCGCCACCTGGTGGCTGGTGCGCGACGATCCCGCCGAATCCGGCTACGCCAGCCATTTCCAGGGCGCGCACCGGGATCACGAACCGACACCGATCCTGCGCGGTCTGATGGAGGTACTGGCATACCGCAACATCTGGATCCTCCTGCTGACTCCCGTCGGCGTCACCGGTGCCATCCTGACCTTTGGCGGCCTGTGGGGCGTGCCCTATCTGCGTCAGGTGCACGGCCTGGACCCGCGGACGGCGGCGACCATCACCTCGATGCTGCTGGTCGCCTGGGCGCTTGGCGGGCCGCTGCTCGGCGCCTGGTCGGAACGCATCGGCAGGCGCAAGCCGCTGTATGTCGTGACCACGCTGATTGCGCTGGCCGGCTGGGCGGCGATCATCTTTCTGCCGTTGCCGTTATGGTTGCTGATCGCCCTGCTGGTGCCCGTCGGGTTCGCCTCCGGCAACATCACCATCGGCTTCGCCTGCGCCAAGGAATCCTTGCCGCTGCGGCTGACCGGGACGGCATCCGGCGTTTGCAACATGGGGCCGCTGGTGGGCGGCATGCTGTTGCAGCCGGCGGTCGGCTGGATGCTCGACCGCCACTGGCCGGGCACCCTCGCGAACGGCGTTCGGACTTACGACGCTACCGCGTATCAGGCCGGCTTCAGCCTGATCGCCGGTGCGATCGTTGTTTCGACAGTCCTGATTTCCTTCCTGCGGGAAACCAACTGCAGGCAGACCGCCTGAATGAATTGACTGCCTGCGATCACTGATCAGCATGCTCAGGTCATCGCACGCCGTGACATCTTGCGGCATCTCAGGATGATCTCCACGTTTGGTGGCTACCGATAGCAACTTCTTGGGACGACAAGCGAAGGAAGGAATATCCTGTGTACCGCACCGCATTTGGCCGCTGCATTTCAGAGCAGGTTCGCTATAAAAACCAATCGGAGGAGCTCGCCATGCGAACGAGTACATGTCTTGTCATCATGCTTCTGCCTGCTGTTGCAGCGGCGCAGGTCATGCCGACCCTGACCGGCACTTCACCGTTCACTCTCGCCCTGCCCTACCTTGAATACCTCGCCCCGGGCAGCAGCACACGGAATAGTTTTGCGGTCAACCTCAAGACCAGCAATTTGACGTCCTATACGTTGGATGCCACCAGCCTGAAGGCCCAGACTGCCTTCAGCAACGCTGCAAATGCGCCACAGCTATCGATTAGCGGAACGCAGTTTCTCATAACGATTCCGTATTTGAGCTTCACCAGTGGAGGGGTGGAAAAAGCCTATTCGGTGACCCTGACGAGCGCGGACCTGCAAACCTATTCACTGAACGTCGCCAGCCTGAAGGAAATGACGGTACTTTCTGCCCCTGGTCCTGTCACCGTGGCCAATACGAGCACCACCACAGTCGGCTCGACCACTTTCTCTTCGTCCACCAAGCTGGTGGTATCGTGGAAAGCGCCGGTCGGCTACGTACCAAACCATTACCGGATCTATGCGTCGGAGAGCATCGGCAATACCAACGTGAGCACGACTGCTTCGGCGTCGGACACCTCGGCTGTCCTGACGGGCCTCAAGTCCGCAACGACCTATGCGGTGGTGGTCAAGGCCTGCAAGGATGGCGCCTGCGAGCAGGCCGGGACGGCCGAGGCCACCAGCGGCAAGACCTCCGAAGAGGTTTGGCGGGTGCAAGGCAAAGGGATCGGGAACACCGGCCACACCTGGAACGACGCTCAGGAGGTCGTGTCGGACAGCAATACCAAGGCCTGGGCATTCGCCTATGGTTCCGGCGCGGGCACTGGCCTGGAAGGCACGGCCAAGCTCTTCTACGATCCCGACTTCTCGGACAAGGCGCAGAAGGGCGTAAAGGTCGGATATACGACGTCGGCCGCGACGACCACTCCCCAGGCAGTGAGTTCCTATACGCCGGCAACAGGCTATGGATTGCGCTTCGTCACCGGTACCAACAACTACGAGATCGCCACCAGCCAACCGGTGCCGTTGTCGGCGGCCATGGGCGGGAAGATCCGCCTGTTCTTCGAATTCGGCTACACCGCTTCCGGCGGCAAGGTGGGCATCTATTACATCGACAGCCAGGACGACTACACCGGACTCGATTACAACAAGGGCAGCGCCACGGTCTGTTCTACCGACGCGGAATTTGCCGCCGGCGGCAATTGTGCGCCGACGCTTGCGGTAGGCTACGGCGCGCAAGGATCCACGGGAATCGACAACGCCCGCCAATTCAAGATCGGTTATCCCGTGCTTAGCGATTGGCGCTGGAACGGCGACACCGGTACCTTCATGGCGTTTTCGATGAGCTACGCCAGCGGTGTCTGTTCCGCGCAGCAGGGCGGCGGCGTGGGATACGCGCAGTGGGACGGCAGCAAGTGGGCGGTCTCGAATGCGTCCGGCTGTCCGAAATACTGGAACAACATGCAGGCACCCGTGCCGGTGCATCTCGGCGGCGCCAAGTACAAGATGTACTACGGCTATTCGGACCTTAGAATCGTCGATCCTACCTGCACCGCCCAGAATATCCCTGGCACCAAAAAAATCCTCTACGCCGATGGCGCGACATCGGGAAGCGCCAGTTCCGTGGAGTTCGAAGATTGGGAAGACAAAACCTACGAGCGCGACATGACATTCCTGTGGCCCGACGGCACGGCAATGGACGCTTGCAACGAGAAGAAGATGGATGACTTCACCGTGTTCATGCCGACCTTCTCAACAGACTACCAGGTGATGTACATGGTTAACGGGGAGTCCTGGCTGGGGATGGCCGTGTTGCAGAATCC
>Ga0163199_1003142_pt1 | contig 10006 bp, 11 predicted proteins | sample PL_2010_150m_FD_113537 | JGI IMG/M metagenome (GOLD analysis project Ga0163199, IMG submission 113537) | Freshwater microbial communities from Powell Lake, British Columbia, Canada to study Microbial Dark Matter (Phase II) - PL_2010_150m | ecosystem: Environmental > Aquatic > Freshwater > Lake ...
CATTAAGTTTCCTAATTCCTAAATGACTTTCCTGGCAGGGGAGAAAGATGGCGCAACTGATGACCTTGTCGCGTGCGGCGCACCTGATCGGGACAACACGTGCGGCGCTGCAGAAGAAGATCCGGGATGGCGAACTGACCTCGCACGACGGGATGGTGTCGACCGCTGATTTGCTGCGCGCCTATCCGGCATTCAACCTGGAGGACAGCGGCGCCTTCGAACGGGTGACGAAGATCAAGGAAGAATCCTTCGGCCGCCGCGTTCAGGAGCGTATGCTGCCGAGGGCCGAGGTCCTGGCGCAGCGCCTGTTTGCGCAGGGACAGGAACTGGCCGACCTGCGGCGTCATTTGCGGCGCTATCATGACCTCGTCGTGGACGTGCAGCGCCATTTGAACGACCTGGCTGCGGCCGGCCCCGCCGCGGACCTGGCGCAACTTGGCAATTTCGTCGAGCATGGCCTCGCCGCCGTGCTCGGCAGCAGCGAACCAACCGATCAACTGGCGGTAATGGATGATGTCCTGAAGATCATGTCTGCTCATGTCACGGTACGCCCCAGCGGGCGCGAATTCTTTGTCGAAGGCCATGATTCATTGCTCAAGGCGGGCGTGCGCGCCGGCTTGATGCTCAACTATGGCTGCGGTAATGGCAATTGCGGCTTGTGCAAGGCCAGGGTGATATCCGGAGAGGTGCGGCAAGTCCAGAATTGCGACTACGTCTTGTCGGAAGCCGAAAAGCAGCAGGGCTATACCTTGCTGTGCGCCCACACGGCAGTCAGCGACGTGGTGCTGGAAGCGCTTGAAGCGGGTGGCCCGGACGATATTCCCGAGCAACGCATCGTGGCGAAAATCAGGAGCATCGCGCCAATCACCGCGCAGGCTGTCGATACACTGCTGCTGCAGGTACAGACGCCGCGCAGCAACCGCCTGCGATTTCTTGCCGGACAATACCTGACTCTGGGTCTGGCGGGCGGCCAGGAGGACTTCAGCGCCACCTACCCGGTGGCGAGTTGCCCCTGCGATGACCGCAATATTCAGTTTCACATCTCCCGCCCCGACGACACCGAGATCGACAGCTTTGCCGAGCGCCTGTTCTCGGGAGCGGTGAGCGCCGGCGATGCGCTCTCGTTGTGGGGTCCGTGGGGTGATTTCGTCTTGCCGCAGAATCCTGGCGACGCTGGTCACCGGATCTTGTTCCTGGCCTGCGACGGCGGGTTCGCGCCGGTGAAGAGCATGATCGAGCATGCCACCGCCGTGGAAGCTGCCGAATCGCTGGTTCTATATTGGGCGGCGACCCGGCCAGCCGGGCATTATCTCGCCAACCAGTGCCGCGCCTGGGCTGACGCGCTGGATGATTTTCGCTATGTCCCGTTGACCGCCACCGATGCGGCGTCTGCCGGCCACGCAGCAGCGTCGGCAGCCCACGCCGACGTTGTGCATCTGCATGATTTCGATGTTTATCTGGCCGGGCCACAGGCCTTCGTCGAGGCCGCCCGGCAGGGCCTGAGCGAGGCCGGCGTGGCAGCCGGACGCATTGCCACATCGCTGATCTGACATGGCCAAGACCATTCCGATCGCCTCCATCGATGCCGCCGGCGAGCATCCTGACGCGGCTGCCTGCAGCACCGCTGAGCCGATCGCGCTGATGGTCCTGGGCGACAGCATGTCGCCCGAATTCGAAGACGGCGACGTGGTGGTGGTCGAACCGGAGGGTCTGGCCCAAGAGGGCTCGTTCGTACTCGCCTTTAGAAATCATGAATGGATTTTTCGGCAACTCGTCAGGAATGGCGGACAATGGCTGTTGCATCCGTTCAACCCGGCTTATCCGGACCTGCCGATCGCCGGTCTGGATGCGGTGCGCGGCGTCATCATCCAGAAAAGCAAGCCGGGGCGCCGGCGGGCCATGAAACGTTATGTCTAGTGCCCGCCCTTGACTCTAGGGTACTAGTGCCCGCCCTTGACTCTAGGGTATGAATAGTCCAATCGCACAACAATTCCCTCAGGAGCAATCATGCCGTACTACATTTACAAGGTTCATCCGCCCCTCGGCAACCTGGAACACTTGGCTACCCACCCCGCCTTCAAGGATGCCTCGACCCAGGCAAAGACCCTCCGCAACGCCAGCGATCTTCCGGCGGGATGCGTGATCAAGGTGATCTTCGCGGAAAATCAACTGCAGGCCGAGGACTTGCTGTCGCAGGTGCGCGAACCGGAGCCGCTGGTCGGCGACGATTACTGATTGCCGGGTGGGCCGGGGCGGACAGAACAAAACCGCCTATACTGACCCGGCCGTGTACTGTTTGACGGTTCCCAAGGTCGCGCTTCCGAATCATCAGCGATTATTCACGCATAAAATAATCGAATCATCCTCGGCCTGATGTTTATCCATGATGTCGGCACGGTTGAAGTCGTAACTTGAGCAACTCTTTCACAACATTTCCCGCATCGGGAGGAGAAATATGAAACTCAAAAAACTTGCTGCACTGCTTGCCGTCGCCGGCATTTCTTCACCGGCTTTCGCCACCAACGGCATGAATATGGAAGGCTATGGCCCGGTTGCCATGGGCATGGGCGGCGCCGCCTATGCTTACGATAATGGCACGGCCGGCCTGATCAACAACCCCGCCACCCTGGCCCTGATGCCCTCCGGCAGCAGCCGGTTCGACATCGCCATCGGCGGCCTGCATCCCGATGTGACGACGAAAATGGCCGGGGCGCCCAATGCGGATTCCGGTGGCACCGCCTATTACATGCCGGCGGTCGGCTATGTCCGCAAGGACGGCAAACTGGTCTGGGGTATCGGCATGATGGCCCAGGGCGGAATGGGAACGGAATATGGCACCAGCAGTTTTCTGAGCGGCTACCGCTCTATCCTGTTCGGCATGTCGAATGGCGCTGCAGGTACGGCGGGTAACTCCGGCCAGGAGAATCGCACCGAGTTGGGTATCGGCCGGGTCATGGTGCCGCTGACTTATGACGTGTCGGACAACTTCCGCGTCGGCGGTACCGTCGACTTCCTGTGGGGTGGCCTCGACCTGCGCATGGTCATGGACGGTAATACCTTTGCACAATTTGCCGGTTTCGGCGCACCCAGCGCGCTGGGTTCGGCGTCCGGGAGCATGGTGAACAAGCTGCCTCTGTTCCTCAATCCGGCCAGATTCGGCCCGATGGGCGCCTGCGCCGGCCCCGGTGGCAACGGCTGCATCAACGACGTCCGCTGGGCGCAGTTCGACTTCTCCGAAGGCGGCAACGGAATGAAGCAGCAGGCCACCACCACGGGTTGGGCGGCGAACATCGGATTCACCTGGAAGGCCTCGCCGACCTTGACCGTGGGCGGCGTGTATCACGCCAAGACGAGTTTGCAGGATATGGAAGGCGATGCCAACATCAAGATGAACGTCGATGTCCAGGGCGCCGGGAACATGACGACGACAATCGCCGGCAAGATCAAGGTGGTCGACTTCCAATGGCCTGAGACCTATGGCTTTGGCGTTGCGTACCAGGCCAACGACAAGTTGCTGCTGGTGGCCGACTACAAGCGCATCGGCTGGGCCGGTGTCATGAAGAACTTCCGCATGAGTTTCACCGCAAACGCTACCCAGTCCGATCCCATGGCCGGGCAGATGGTCGGCGCGGGTGCCGGGCAGCTTAACGCCACGCTCAATCAGAACTGGGCGGACCAGGACGTCGTGATGCTCGGGGGATCCTACAAGATGTCCCCAGCGCTGACGCTGCGCGCCGGATTGAGCTTCGGCAACAACCCGATTCCCGACGGCCTGATGAACCCGCTGTTCCCGGCGATCGAGAAGGACCACTACACCCTGGGTCTCGGCTATGCGTTCGACAAGGTTTCTTCGGTCGATTTCGCCTATTCGCACGGGGCGAAGGTCACCGCGACCAACAGAAACATGGGCGGCGTGAGCACCGAGCACAGCCAGAACAACTGGCAACTGATGTATAGCCGCAAGTTCTGATTTCAGACTTGCAGCATTATTTCAGTCGTTTCCCCGGAGGCTGAAAGCGCAAGCTTTCAGCCTCATTTCCAAGATTCAGGCAATAACATCGTTAGATCGGGTCACCCATGTCCAAAATCTTTAAGTACATCAGCAGCTTAATCCTGTCCCTCAGCGCAACGCTGGCGTTTGCCCAGGACGCACCCTTGAAGCCATTTATCCTGGCGTCGAAAGCACCCGGCGATGTGGCGCAGAAAGTCGAGGCTGTCAAGACTGCATTGACCGGCGCCGGTTTCACTATAGCCGGCAGTTACGCGCCCTATGCCAATACCACCGTCATCGCCGTGACCAATGACGACTTGCGGAACACGGCGGCGAAATCCGAGCATGGCGGATTCGGCGCTGCGCTGCGTGTCTCAGTGGTCAAGGTCAAGGACGAGGTGCAGGTGTCCTACACCAATCCGCCTTACTGGGCGAGCGCCTACCGCCTGAAGGGCGACCTGAAGGACACGGCCACGAAGCTCCAGACGGCACTCGGCCGGATCGAGGAATTCGGCGCCAAGGGCCTGACCCCGGACCAGTTGCGCAAGTATCACTACACCTTCGGCATGGAATACTTCGACGAGCCAAGCCTGCTGGCGACCTACGCCAGTCACGAAGAAGCCGTCAAGGCGGTGGAAGCCGGCCTGGCCGCCGGCAAGCAAGGGGTGACCAAGGTGTATCGCGTCGATGTGCCCGGCAAGAAGGAAGTCCTGTTCGGCGTCGCCATGAAAGGCGAGGGCGACCACAAGAACATGGACGACAAATATCTGATGAGCGAAATCGACTTCAAGGATGTCAAGTCGGCCGCGCACCTTCCATACGACATTCTCGTATCCGACAAGAAAATCCATGCCCTGTACGCACGCTTCCGCATCGCGGTCAGCTTCCCCGACCTGTCGATGATGGGCGCCAACAGCTTCATGAACATCATGAGTTCGCCGGAAGCCATACGCAAATCCTTGATGCAGGCGGTGGGCGGCAAGGAGGATTGATGCAACACCCGGCGCTCTGAGTTCTAGAGCGTCCATGACATTTGTGGGAGAATCAGACTCGATCGCCGAAGCCGGAAAGCGCAGTTAAACAACACGGCTATGGCGACCTGATCGCGGATATTCAAGAGCGCCGCGACGACCGCAGGAAAGTACCCTTGCGGTGTGCTCAAAGGAGGGTAGCATGGAGTGGAACATACACCTGCAGATGCTGTTGGCCGTGTTCGCTATCGCAGCGGTCATGGGGGCGCTCGTCTACAAGACGAACTTCTGCACCATGGGCGCCATATCCGACTGGGTGAACATGGGGGACACCGGGCGCATGCGCTCCTGGCTGCTGGCGATCGGCCTGGCGATGGGCGGCCTGCTGTTGCTGGAGATGCTGGGCCAGGTCCAACTCCCCGACAACACCTTTCCTCCCTACCGCACCGCCAGCTTCGCCTGGTTGCGCTATCTGCTGGGCGGTGCGATGTTCGGCGTCGGCATGACGCTGGCTTCCGGCTGCGGCAACAAGACACTGGTGCGGATCGGCGGCGGCAACCTCAAGTCCCTGCTCGTCCTGGCCATCGCCTGTGCCATGGCGTATCTGATGCTCTGGACCAATTTCTACAGCGCCGTCTTCGATTCATGGATGTCCCCCCTGGCGCTGAACCTGACCAAGCACGGCATCAAGAGCCAGGAACTGGGCAACGTAATCGCCGGCACCCTGGGCATGGACGGTTCCACCGGCTTGCACCGGCTGCTTGCGGCCGCCATCAGCCTGGGGTTCATTGCCTTTGCCTTCTCCTCCAAGGATTTCCGCAGCAATGCCGACCTGATCCTGGGCGGGGCCGCGGTCGGCTTGGCGGTGGTGGCGGGCTGGTATGCGACCGGCGGCAGCATGGGCCAGGCCTGGCGGGAATTCGCCGAAATGGCGGACACCCCGCCCGCGCGGGTTCAGGTGCAATCCCTCACCTTCATCAGCCCGATGGGCGACCTGACGCACTATCTGCTGGATGGCAGGGATCCTTCCCTCATCAATTTCGGCATCATGGCGCTGCTCGGGGTGATCGTCGGATCCTTTGCTTACGCCATGGTGACCAGGCGTTTTCTTATCGAATGGTTCCCTGACCTCAAGGATTTTGGCTTTCATGCCGTCGGCGCTGTCCTCATGGGAATCGGCGGCTCGCTCTCCATGGGCTGTACCATCGGGCAAGGGGTGACCGGCTTCTCCACCCTCGCTGTCGGATCCATGCTTACGTTTGTCGCCATCATTGCCGGCGCCGCCGGCACGATGAAATTGCAGTACCGGTTCATGTAGCCGGCTCATCACAGGAGAACCCCCTTGAATCGTGTCCTGACCGCCCTTTTTGCCTGCCTCGCTATCATTCTGGCCTTCCCCGCTGGCGCTGCCGATCCTGCAACCAAACCCATGCGGGTGGTGATGCAGATCAGCGAAAACCAGCCGCCAGTCTGGAATCTGGCGCTCAACAATATCCGCAATGTTCAGAAGGAACTGGGGGTCAAGAATTTCGAAGTGGAACTGGTGGTTTATGGCCCCGGCCTGGCCATGCTGCGCGATGATTCGACGGTCGCCAACCGGGTGCAGGAGGCCATGGCGACTGGCGTACGTTTTGTCGCGTGCCGCAACACCATGGAGAACCAGAAGGTCACCGAAGCGCAAATGATTCCCGGCATCGGTTATGCCCAGGCCGGCGTGATCGAGATCATCAGCAAGCAAATGGAGGGGTATGCCTACCTCCGGCCTTGATCCGGAAGCAGGCCGGCGATGCGGGGAAGCGAGTGCTTTCCCAACGAACATCGAGCAAGTTCTTTGAATTTTTACAGGAGGAAGGAAATCATGAATGTCACGCGTAGAGATTTACTCATGCACCTCGGTACCGGAGGCGCCTTTGCCGCCCTCCTCGTCTCAGGGCTGATGCGCCCGATCACGGCCTTTGCCGGCCCGTGGAACAAGCCCAGCTTCGAATCCAAGGACATGGCAGCGGCCATGAAAAACATCGATGCCGCTGCGGCCGTCGACAGCAAGGATATCCTGCTGAACGCACCGGCAATCGCCGAGAATGGCGCCGTGGTGCCGATCTCGGTGGTCAGCAACATTCCCAATACGACCCGCATTTCGATACTCGTCGAGAAGAATCCGTTCCCCCTGGCCGGCAGCTTCGAGCTGGCCGAAGGTGCGCTGGCCGATGTGGGCGTGCGCCTCAAATTCAGCCAGACGTCCAACGTCCGGGCGGTCGTCACTGCGGGTGGCAAGGCTTACATGACCCAGAAGGAAGTCAAGGTCACGGCCGGCGGCTGCGGCGGTTGACGGAGGAAAGGAGACCATGGCAACTTATCCGATCAGAATACGCGCCCTGCTAAAGGGCGACATCACCTCCATCACGGCGATCGTCAGCCACCCGATGGAAACCGGCATACGCAAGGATGACGCGGGCAAGACCATACCGGCTCATTACATTCAGGTGCTGACGGTGGAATTGAATGGCAAGAAGGTAATGGAGAGCCACCTGAATACGGCGGTATCCACCAACCCCGTGTTCAACTTCAAGATCAAGGGCGCCAAGCTGGGCGACAAGGTCGTCGTAAGCTGGGTCGACAACACGGGGGAAAAGGGCAGCGGCGAAGCCACCATCATTCCCGGTTGAGACCGCGATCAATCAGTTCGGAGAAAACTGACTTGGCACCACTCAAATGCTCTACAAGAACACACGGAGGAGAGATCATGAAATATCCCATTGCAGTTGCGGCAATGCTGGCCCTCGTGCTTCAGCCAGCAGGCGCCCAGGACAGGCCAGCGGCCGTCAAGAAAAGCGCAAAGCCTACGGTTGCGGCGCCGGCCGAACAGAAGGATGCTGCGACGCTGGAATTTGAAAAGTTCCGCACCCAGATGGAGCAGGGCGGCAATCCGGCCGAACTGTTCGAGCTCCAGGGCGAGGAATTTTGGAAGGCCAAGCGCGGCCCGAAGAAGGTATCGCTCGCCGAGAGTTGCGATCTCGGCCTCGGCCTCGGCGTCGTCAACGGCGCCTATGTGCAGATGCCGCGCTACTTCGCCGATGCGGGCAAGGTCATGGACGCCGAGCGCCGTATCGTCTGGTGCATGGTGGAGAAACAGGGCTTCAAGTTCGACGATCTGGCCAAGAGACCTTTCGCCAGTGGGAATTACACGCCGGAGCAGACGTCCCTGGTCACCTACGTCGCCGCGCGATCGACCAACATGAAAATTGCCGTCCCGCTCAAGGACCCGCATGTCAGGGAAGTCTACGAGATCGGCAAGGAAGTCGTGAACTACCGCGCCGGTCCGTATGACTTCGCCTGCAACACCTGCCACGGCGAGGACGGCAAGCGTATTCGCATGCAAAACCTGCCGAACCTCAGCACGCCACAAGGCGCCCTGACTGCCGTGCTGGGTTGGCCAGGTTACCGCATGACCGGCAGCGTGATGCTGACCCATCAGTGGCGGATGGGCGACTGCTTCCGCCAGCAGCGCTTCCCGCAGCCGAAATACGCATCCGACACTGTCACCGCCCTGCTGACCTACATGACGGCCAATGCCAACGGCCAGATGTACAAAGGCTTGGGCATCAAGCGCTAACCCGGGAGACATCATGAAGACTATCGCACGTTTCTCGCCTCTTGCTGCCGCCATGCCCATCCTCATCGCCCTGGTCGGAGCCATGCCCGCCGCCCATGCCGAAGGTGACTACCGGGCCAAGGCCTTGTCGATGATGAAGCAGGATTTCGTCACCAAGGGTCAGGCCACCGCCGACCGCGTCTCCGAAGACGGCCTGCAGGCGATCTGCAATCGTACCGGCAACAAGCCGCCGGCCGACATCGCCAAGCGCCTCGAAGCCGACCAGTTGGCCGCCATCAAGCTGCCCGCTGACGGCAAACTCCTGGGCGACTGGAAGTCGGGAGAGCAGATCGCCCAGTCCGGCCGCGGCTTCACCTGGTCTGACGCGCCGGGCCTGCCGGTCGGCGGCAATTGCTACAACTGTCACCAGATTGCGCCGAAGGAGACCTCCTTCGGCACCGTCGGCCCGAGCCTGTACCGGTTCGGCAAACTGCGCGGCAACACGGCCGAAACGCAGAAGTATGTCTTCGGCAAGATCTACAACGCCAAAGCCTATAACCTGTGCTCGGCCATGCCGCGTTTCGGCCACATCGGCGCCCTCACCGAAAAACAGGTCAAGGATCTGGTGGCCTTGCTGCTGGATCCAAACTCTCCAGTCAATCAATAGCAGCGTCATACCATTCACCAGAGGCTTGGCTCAGCCAAGCCTCTTCTTTTTCGGAGACCGTACATGTCCATGCACCGCCGCGAATTCCTGCAAGTCCTGGCCGCCGCCGCCGCCGCAGGTTTCGCTCTCGACTCCAAGGAACTGCTGGCGGCACAGGGCGGAAGAAAGCTATACGACCTGCCCCGATTCGGTAACGTCTCGCTGCTGCACTTCACCGACTGCCACGCACAGCTAGCGCCGATCTATTTTCGCGAACCGAGCGTCAACCTCGGCATCGGCGCCGCTCAAGGCCGGGCGCCACATCTGGTCGGCGAGCAACTGCTGAAAGCCTTCCGCATCAAGCCGGGCACGCCGGAGGCGCATGCCTTCACCTACCTCGACTTCGTCCAGGCCGCCAAGACCTACGGAAAGATTGGCGGCTTTGCCCATCTCGCCACGCTGGTCAAGCAACTGCGCGCTGGGCGGCCGGGGTCGCTGCTGCTGGACGGCGGCGACACCTGGCAGGGATCGGCCACCGCACTCTGGAGCCGAGGACAAGATATGGTCGATGCCTGCAAGCTACTCGGCGTCGACATCATGACCGGACATTGGGAATTCACCCTCGGACACCAGCGCGTCCAGGAAATCGTCACCAAGGATTTCGCCGGCAAGATCGAATTCCTCGCCCAGAACGTCAAGACCACGGATTTCGGCGACCCGGTGTTCAAGCCCTACACCCTGCGCGAAATGAACGGCGTTGCCGTGGCGATCATCGGCCAGGCGTTCCCGTACTCCCCGATTGCCCA
>Ga0163199_1003144_pt1 | contig 10005 bp, 4 predicted proteins | sample PL_2010_150m_FD_113537 | JGI IMG/M metagenome (GOLD analysis project Ga0163199, IMG submission 113537) | Freshwater microbial communities from Powell Lake, British Columbia, Canada to study Microbial Dark Matter (Phase II) - PL_2010_150m | ecosystem: Environmental > Aquatic > Freshwater > Lake ...
CAACCGGTGCGCGTCGCCCGGCAGCGGTTGCGCAAAGTAGAGCGAATTCGGAAACCACGAGTTGCTGCCAAGCAGCGCGCGCTGGGCCGTGCCGTCGGGGTTCATCGCCATCTGCTCGCGCAGGTAGATGTGGCTGATGCCCGTGTAATCCCAGCGGTTGAAAAGGACCTGGCCGCTCGGCAGCACCGTCGGGTGCAAATCGTGATCCTGATCCGGGCACAACTGCCGCACGCCGGATCCGTCGGCGTTCATCCGGTAGAGGTTGCTCACGCGCCGCGCGCCGTGCCAGCAGGGGACGCTTTGAAACGACGCCGTCGCGCCGAAGATGATGCGGCCATCGGGCAGGTAACACGCATCGAATGCATCCACGTCGTCCGGCATCCGCGAAACCTGCCGCAGGCCGGACCCGTCGGCGCGCAGTTCGCGCACGATCCAATTCGTCGGGTTCGATTCGGTGAAGAGGAAGCGGTCCGCGTCCCAGTGCAGATCCACCTCGCCCACGTAGCGGCCGGCCGGCGGGCGGTAGAGCGTCGGCAGCGGGCGGGATGCGTCGGTGGCGGATTCGGCACGGGTCGCGCGCAGTGACAGCACGGCGAGCTCATTGTCGAAGCCGGCGCGGTCGAGCGACGAGTTGCACTCGTGGTTCGAAGGGAAGCCGAGGGCATTCATCGCCGCGGTGCTCATCGGATCGCGGGCCGGCGCCCATTTGCGCCGGACGACCAGCACGCGGTCGAAATCGAGGAGCGGATTGGCGAGCAAGGCCTCGCGTTGCAGCGCGCGAAACTGCGACTGCCGCTCGGAGGCGGACAGACCGGTCGCCCGCTCCAGTTGATCAAGGCGCGCGAGGAAATCCGCCCCACCCGGATAGCGCGGGCCGAACGTAGCAGTAAGGTCGGCGATCGCGGAGCGAGCAGCGGCAAAATTGAGCGGTGCGGGGGCCACCGCCGCCTTCGCGGCGGGCGTCGCCGCGGTCACGTGGCCGGCCGCCAGCAGGAGCGCGCTACCAACCAAAAGGCTGACGAGGTGGTGTGGCGGTTTCTTCATGCGGTGGATCGCGGACAGGCGCGTCGGCCATCGTTGCGTGGGGGATTCACGCAGCGGGCGAATGCTAGCGGAGCGCCGCCTTCCCCGCGGCGCAGCGGTTGCGAGAGTCAGCGCGTTTCTTGTTCGGGGTCGCCATCACCCCCACGGCCCTGCGACTTCGTTGACGTCCGCCATCGTGGAATCACCTGGTGCCCTGTGCGCCAACTCAGGTTCAGGTCGGCGTGTGTCCTTGCCACAGGGTCGGGAGAAAATCCACTCTCACGACAGAATTGTGAACCAGCCGACCGCCCATCCTTCATTCCCCGGATCCAGTCGGTCCACGCTACTGGCCGCCGTGGTCATCGCCCTCGCCGCGGGGGCGGCGTATCACAACAGTTTTTCCGGCGTGCTGCTGTTCGACGATCGGACCGCGATCACGGAGAATGCCTCCATCCGCCAGTGGTGGCCGCCAGGACCGGCGTGGTCGCCCCCGGCCGAGTCCGGCACCGGCGGGCGGCCGTTCGCCAACTTCACGTTTGCGGTCAATTACGCGGTGAGCGGATTCGGCGTCTGGAGTTATCATGCGCTCAACCTCGTCCTTCATGCGCTCGCCGCGGTGACGCTGTTCGGCGTCGTGCGGCGCACCCTCCTGCAGCCCGACTTGCGCAGCCGGTTCGGCACGTCAGCCGTGCCGCTGGCCCTGGCGGTGGCGACGTTGTGGTGCGTGCATCCGCTGCTGACTGGCACCGTCAACTACCTGTCGCAGCGAACGGAACTGCTGATGGCCCTGTGCTATCTGGTGACGCTCTATTGCTTCATCCGCAGCACCGAAGCGTCGCAGTCGATCTGGCGGCTGCTCGCCGTCGCCGCCTGCCTCCTCGGCCTGGCGAGCAAGGAGGTGATGGTGACCGCGCCCGTGATGGTGTGGCTCTACGATCGCACGTTTGTCGCCGGGAGTTTTCGCGCCGCATGGTGGCAGCGCCCGCGGTTCTATGCGGCGCTCGGCGCCACTTGGATCGTGCTCGGCTGGCTGATGACGGACATCGCGCGGCGCGGCGTCGGTTTCGAGAGCGAGGTCTCGTGGTGGGTCTATGCGCTGACCGAATGCCGGGCCGTCGTGCGTTATCTGCAACTCGCGTTATGGCCGCATCCGCTGGTTCTGGATTACGGCGTGGAATGGGTGCGGCATGTGTCGGCGGCGCTGCCCTATGCGCTGGTGCTGGCGCCGCTGCTGGCGGGCACGCTGCTCGCGCTGTGGCGCCGGCCGGTGCTGGGCTTCGCGGGTGGCGCCTTTTTCTTGATCCTCGCGCCCACCTCGAGCGTGGTGCCGATCTTCCAGCAGCCGGTGGCGGAAAGCCGCCTCTATTTGCCGCTCGCCGCCGTGCTGACCCTCCTTGTGCTGGGATCGCATGCCCTGCTCGGGCGCCGCAACCGAATCGTGATTCCCCTGCTGGCCATCGTGCTCGGCGTCCTCACCGTCCAGCGCAACCCGCTTTACTCCGATGAGGAATCGATCTGGCGCGACACCCTCGCCCGGCGTCCAACCAACGCCCGGGCGCTAAACAACCTGGCGAGTGCGGTCTTCAAGGCCGGCCGCACCGCGGAGGCGATGACGATTTGGGCACAAGCCCTGCGCCTGCGCCCCGACGACGCGGATGTGCACAACAACCTCGGCTTTGCGCTCATCCAATCCGAGCGCCTCGCGGAAGCCCTGCCCCATCTCGAGGCCGCGGTTCGCCTCGAGCCGGCGCATGCTGAAGCGCACCACAGTCTGGGCCTGGCCCTCGCTCGACTCGGGGTCCGGCCGGCCGAAGCCATCCGCCACTACGAGGAATCGTTGCGCCTCAAGCCCAATGCGGCCCCCGCCCACAACAATCTCGCCCTCGCGCTCGCCACGCTGCCCGGCCGCCTGCCCGACGCCCTCACTCATTTTCAGGCGGCGCTGCGGCTCGATCCAAATTACCACGAGGCGCACTACAACCTCGCGACCACGCTTGAGAAGCTCCCCGGTCGCGCGCCCGATGCCATCGCGCATTACGAGGCGGCGCTGCGCGCGAAGCCCGATCTGATGGAGGCGCACTTCAACCTCGCCGTCCTGCATGCGAAAATGGACGGCCGGTTGCCCGACGCGATCGCCCACTACGAACAAGCCCTCCGGCTCAAGCCCACGTTCGCCGAGGCGGAGCACGGCCTAGGCCTCGCGCTCGCCCAGGCCGGCCGCCTCGACGAGGCCATCGCGCATCTCGAGGCGGCCATCAGGCTCGATCCCAATTCCGCCGGCGCGCGCGCCAACCTGGAACGGCTCAAGTCGATCCGCACAAAATAAGAGAAGGCGTTCTCTGCCTTCAACGCCGGCAACCTCCCGCTTAGTAAACAATCTGGAAACGGGTGAGCAGCCGGCCGCGATTGTCGGGCAGGCCGGCCGCGTGACCGAAAAGATAGTTTACGATCAGGCGGATGTCGTCGCCCTTGACGTAGTAGTTGAAGCCGACATCCCAGTTGTCGGTGCTGTCCCCGCGATGCGAGAGATTCGGATCAAAGTGCTCGTGGCGCACGGCGAACTGGAACTTCTCCGGCACCAGGAAAAACGCGGCGGTCAGCTGCCAGCTCTCCGCGTCGAACTTCGGGTCGGGCGTGCGGTTGAGCGGCCGGAAGCGCATCCGCAACAGCTCGCTCGACACCTCGAGCAACCCCCGGCGCCATGCCGCGTCAACGCCCCAGCCGTCGCGCGAGCCGGTGAAAACGTTGTCGATCGCGCCGCCCGCCACCGCGTCGAGCCCGAAGCCCGGCTTGCTGGCCGCGTTGTCGCGCGTGTGCAGCCCGCCAGCGCCCAGCGTGAGCCGGCCCGCCGCCGGGGCGTCGAAGGCCGTAGCGGTCAGGTGCGCGGATTCGTGAAACTTGCGGTTGTCGTTGGCGCTCGTGTTGGTGCCGTTGCCGTTGGCGAGCATCACGGCATAACTGAGCCGCCGCGGGATGAGCTCGCCAAACATCGAGGCGCCAATCTGGCGGCCGTCGCCGACGCGCTCGGCCCCGAGCGAGCGCTCGGCCATCGGGCCCCTGTATTCGATCGCGAGCAACTCGGCGCTGAACGCGGGCTTAATCTGGCCGACGCGCACGTTGGCGGCAGGATATCGGCTCCAGTTGAGGTAGAGCTCGTTGGCCATCGCGCGCAGCCCGCTCGTGGGGGCGGTGGTGTTGGCACCAAACTCACCCTCGACGCGCGCCTCGAAATGCTCGGCAAAACTCGCGATGAGACTCAGTCGCGAGCGTCGCGCGTAGAGGCGATCGCCGCCGCCCGTGAAGCGTTCATCGCCGGTGCCGCCAAATTCCGCCTGCACCTGCGTGAATCCGCCGATGGTCACGCGCGTCTCCGTGCCCGCCGGCACGGCGACACCGCTGCCGAGCGCGGTGTTCGTGCCGTTGCCGTGATAGCCGTAGGCCGGCACCGGCGCGCCGAGACTCGCGGCGGTCAGATGGGCGCGCAGCTCGGCGTTTTCCCGCTCGACGGTGGCCAGCCTCGCCTCGAGCGCGCGAAAACGCTCATCGACGGACGCAGCCTCGGTCGCGGCGAACACGCGCGACGCCGTCAGCAGGAAACCGGCGCACAACAGAAAACGATTCATGCGAAAACGTGCAGGTTGCCGTGCCTCGTGGCGGGAGCGCAAGCGCGCAACGACGGAGCCCGCGTCACGCCTCCGTCTTCACCAGGCCGAATCTCCCGAAACGCAGCGCCAGCGTGGGCAGCACGAGCAGGTTGAGCGCCGTCGAGGTGGCGAGGCCGCCCAGAATCACGAGCGCCATCGGGCCCTCGATTTCGCAGCCCGCCTCGCCGCTCTTGAGCGCGAGCGGCAGCAGGCCGAGCGCGGTGACGGTCGCGGTCATCAGGATCGGCACGAGCCGCTCGGAGGCGGCGCGCGTGGCGGTTGTGAGATTCCACGGCAGGCCGTCCTCCGTCACGAGGTGCTCACAGTGCGAGAGGAGCATGATGGCGTTGCGCGTGGTCACCCCGAAGAGCGTCACGAAGCCGACCAGCGAGCCCATCGTGAGCGACCCGAGGGTTTCGGAGCCGAGAAGTCTTGCGCCGTAAACCACCAGCACGCCACCCGCGAGGGCGAACGGCAGGTTGACCAGGATCACGGCAAGATTGCGCCAGTGGCCGAGCACGACGGCGAGCAGCAGCAAAATCCCGACGGCCGCGAACGCCGTGTGCAGCAGCAACTCGCGTGTCGCCGCCTTCTGCGCTTCGGCGGCGCCGGCAAACTCGAGGTAAACGCCCTTCGGCAGCGGAACTTTTTCAGCGAGAATCCGGCGCGCGTCGGCCACGAACGACTGCACGTCGCGAGTCGGATTACACGTGATCGTCTGCCGGCGGCGCGCTCCGTCGTGGAGAATCGAGAAGCGGCCCTCGGTGCGGTAAACATCGGCGACGGCGCTGAGCGGCACGCGCTGGCCGGCCGGCGCATTGAGCAGGAGGGCGCCGATGTCCTCGGGATTGCGACGGCTCGCGGCGTCAAGCGTGACCGCGATGTCGTTGACTTCGTTGTCGCGGTAAATCTGCGCGACCACCGTGCCCTGGTAGGCGGTGTCGATCGCGTCGAGCACATCGACGGGCCGGAGGCCGAACGCCGTGAGCTGCGCCGGCCGCAGCCGGATCGCCATCCGCGGCGCGCCGGGCGGCGCCTTCACCTCGACCTCGGCGGCGCCAGGCACGGACTCGAGCGCCTTCGCCACATCGGCGGCCTTTTCGTCGAGATCATCGAGATTCTCGCCGAAGAGGTTGACGACGACCGGCGAGGTTTCGCCACTGATGCTCTCGCCGATGCGGTCGCCGAGAAACGTCATGATCTCAAACTGGATGCCCGGGATATTCTTGAGCACGGCGCGAATCTCGTCGGACACGCCCTCCTCTTCCTCGCCGGAGAGCGGCTTCAGCTCGACGTGAAACTCGCTCTTGTGCGGCCCCCACGTATCCTCGCCGAGCTCGGCGCGGCCGATTTGCTGCTCGACGGTGGCGATGTGCGGGTTCTTCAGCAGCGCCTCGGAAATCTGTTTGCCGATACGCAGCATCTCGGTGAGCGACGTGCCGGGGGCCGCGGATACGCCGAGCACGAAATGCCCCTCGCGAAACTCCGGCAGGAACGCACCGCCCAGCGACGAGAGCCGCGACAACGCCACGACGACAAACACCACCACCGCGCCCATCACCGGCCACGGGTGGCGCGCGACACCACCGAGCACCTTTTCATAAAGCCCGCGCAGGAACGACTGCAGCCGCGGCGCCGAAGCATCCTCCATGTGGCGCGAAAAAAAGACCAGCGTGAGCGCCGGCGTGACGGTCAGCGCGGTGACCAGCGATGCGAGAATCGCCAAAATGTAGGTCTTGGCCAACGGGGCAAAGAAACTGCCCTGCAGCCCCGTGAGCGTGAGCACCGGCAAGAAAACGAGCGCGACGATGAACGTCGCATACACGACGGCATTCCGCACCTCGAGCGACGCCCCGAGAATCACCGCCATCGCGGGCCGCGGCGCCGCGAGCGCGGCATTCTCGCGCAACCGGCGGACGATGTTTTCGACGTCGATGATGGCGTCGTCCACGACCTCGCCGATCGCGATCGCCAGGCCGCCGAGGGTGATCGTGTTCAGCGAGACGCCGAGCCGGTCCATCACGATGACGGCCGAAAGCAGCGAAAGCGGAATCGCCGTGAGCGAAATTAGCGCCGTGCGGATGTGACCAAGAAAAACGAACAGCACGATGGCCACGAGCCCGGCGCCGAGCAACAGCGAGCCGCGGATGTGCGCGAGCGAGTTCTCGATGAACGTCGCCGGCCGGTGCATCCGCGGGAAGCACGTGATGCCCTCGCGCGCGAGCAGCGGCTTCAAGTCGTCGAGCGCCGCTTCGAGCAGCCGCGTCACGTCCATGGTGTTCGCCCCGAACTGTGTCTTCAGCGTCAACAGCACGCCAGGTTTCCCCATGACAAGCGTGTCGCCGATTTTCGGCGCGCCGCCGTAGGCGACGGTCGCCACATCCTTCAACCGCACGGGCGCGCCGCCGGCCGTGGTGACCACCGCCACGTTGCCCATGTCCTCGGGCGTGAGCAGCTGGCCATCGGCCTGCAGCACGATGCGCTGGTTCGCCGTCTCGATGAAGCCGCCGCCGCGCACGCCGGTCGCGGTGCGGGCGGCATTGAGCACATCGGTGAGCGTGAGACCGCGCGCCACGAGCTGTTCGGGATGCACCTGCACCTGCATCTGCCGCACCTCGCCGCCGAACACGCTGCACCCCGCTACCCCGGTCACTGCAAGCATTCGCGGCTTGATGGTCCAATCGGCTATTGTCCGCAGTTCCATCGGCGACAGTTTCTCGCAGAGCAGGCCGACTTTCAGCACGTCCATCGTCGACGACATCAGGGGCGTCATCTTCGGTGGCTTCACACCGGCGGGAAGCTGACTGGCGATTTCGCCGAGTTTTTCGCCAAGCATCTGGCGCGCGACCTGGATGTTCGTGTCGGCTTTGAACACGACGGTGATGACCGCCAGCCCCTGAATCGTCTCGGAACGCATCGATTCCTGGTTGCCGAGGCCGTTGATCGCATTTTCCACGGGCCGCGTGACGAGCGTCTCGACCTGCTCGGGCGCGAGACCGGGGGCCTCAGTCTGCACCGTCACTTGCGGCGGCACAAATTCGGGAAACACGTCGAGCTTCGCGTGCGCCGCGACCCACACGCCGTAGGCCACGACAACGCACGCGAGGGTCAGCACGACGCCGCGGAACCGCAGCGAAAACTGGACGATGGCTTGCAGCATGGCTCAGCCTTCGCTGGGCGCGCCGCCCGCCTGCAATTCCGCCGACAGCAATTGCGCGGCGCCGGTCGTGACGACTTGGTCGCCCGCCTCCACACCACCCGCTATTACGACGCCATCACCCACCGAGCGGCCAGGCGTGACGAGCTTGCGCTCGAACGTGTCCTCTTCGCCGAGCACGAACACCCACGCGCTGCCCTGGTGGTAAACAACCGCGCTGCGCGGCACGACGAGCACGCCCGCCGCTTCGCCGGGGCCGGCGAGCGTCGCGCGCAACGCCGCACCGGACGGCAGCGCGCGGCCGCCGACGAAGACGAAGAAACTCGCGCCTTGCAGTTGCGGGTCCGCGACCGGGGCGGCGCCAAGAATCTCGGCTTCGATAACCTCAGTGCCGCCGAGCAGGGCGACGCTGGCCTTCTTCACATCCGCCGCGGGCACGTCGCCGGGCAGCAAATCCAGGCGCACGAGCGCGGCGCCCGCTTCCAGCCCCGCGATGATTTTCTCGGCACCGGTGTCGGCGAGGCTGCGGCCCCAGCCCGCGAGCAATCGCGAGCGCGCCGAGAGCACCGCGACGCGGTCGCGCGTGGCGACGGCCTCGGCGAGCTCGACGCTTTGCGCCGAGGCATTGGCGCCGGCCTTGAAAAGTTCCTTCGCCCGCTCGGCAGCCTTCTGCGAGGCGAGGAGCGATGTCTTCGCCGATTCGAGTTCCGCCACCAGCGCGACGAACGGCGCCGGATCCAGCACGCGGCCGAACGCATTCACCTCGGGCGCAAGCGTGACGCCCGCGGGCTTCGCGAGCACGATGCCCACCGCAGCGCGCTTCGCGGCGTTGAGGTGGAGCGGATTCTCCTTCTCCTTCGGTTTTTCGCCGGGAGCCGCGGCCGCCTCGGCCTTGGCGGGCTCGGCGGCGCCAGCGTGGTGCAGTGCGACCCAGGTCGCGCCGGCGCCGACGACGAGGCCGGCGATGATTCCAACAGCGAGTTTGTTCATGGCGTGCGGGAGGGTTGGACGCGCGCCGCATCGGCGAGCGCGGCGAGGTTGGGAAACGGAGCTTGCAGCGCGTCTTCGAGCTGGCCGGCCGCGAGCGCGGCGGCGGACTCGGCGTCCGCGAACGCCACCTCGGCCGCGGCGAGATCGAGGCGCGCGGTCTGCCGCTCGACCTGATCGGCGGCGCCGAGTTGGAGGCGCTGTTCGGCGAGCGCGTTTTGTTTTGCCACCTCGGCCCGGACGCGGCGCGCGTGTTCGAGCTGGGTCGCGGCGATCGCCTGCGCGGTGGCGGCGGCCTCGATGCCCGCGACGGCCTGCGCCTGCACGGCGGTGAACTGCGCGGCGGCGGCGGCGCGGCGCGCGGTCGCCTCCGCGATCGGCCCTTCGTTGCGGTGGAACACCGGCAGCTCGAAGCTCAGCGCCACGCTCCATTTGTTCGCGCCCTGATCCCACTGGTAGCCGGGGCCGAGGTGAAAGTCGGGCTGCTGTTTCGCGGCTGCGAGGGCGAGGGCGGCCTCGGCGGAGTGGATTTTCGCCAGCGCCGCGAGCACGTCGGCGCGCGCGTGCAGCGACTGCCGGCGCGCCGCCGCAAGACCATCGGTGGAGAGCACGGCGCCCGCGGGCGGCGGCGGCAACGCGACGCCGTCGAGCGCGGCCAGCGGCAACCCGATCGCCGCCGCGGCGCGCGTGCGGGCGGTCACCTGCTGGCCCGCGGCCTCGACCGCCGCGGCTTCCGCCCGGAGCAGCGCAAGGCGCGTCGTCGAGAGTTCCACGGCCGACACCGCGCCAGCCGCGAGACGCTGTTCGAGGAGCGCGAGCAGTTCGCGTTGCACGCCTGCCTGCGCGCGGAGCGAGGCCTCGCGGCGCGCGGTGGTGGTGGCCTCGGTGAGTGCGGCGCGAAGTTCGCTGCGCACCCGCCACGCCGCGGAAACCACGGCGAGCCGCGCCGCCTCGGCGTCGGCGCGCGCGATGTCCTGCTGGTGCGCGCGCTTGCCGGAAGTCTGGAAGAGAAAATCGAAATTAATCGCGGGAAACCACGGCGACAGCCCCGGCTCGTGGGTCGAATTGTAGCCGGGCGTGAGCGCGACCGTCGGATTCGGCCGCGCGGCGGCCGTCTGCTGCGCCGCGCGCATCACGGCCCATTCCGCCCGCGCCACGTCGAGCGACGGGTGATAATAGAACGCGACCCACGAC
>Ga0163199_1003145_pt1 | contig 10005 bp, 8 predicted proteins | sample PL_2010_150m_FD_113537 | JGI IMG/M metagenome (GOLD analysis project Ga0163199, IMG submission 113537) | Freshwater microbial communities from Powell Lake, British Columbia, Canada to study Microbial Dark Matter (Phase II) - PL_2010_150m | ecosystem: Environmental > Aquatic > Freshwater > Lake ...
CTTCAGCAATATATCATTTCAAGGAAAACTGCTTAGGGGCTGTTACAAAAGAACCATTACATTTCTGACCATTTTGTTACGGCTCCTTATGCCGGACACGGCATTTTCAATGGCACGATTATTTTTGAACGACGGCTTAGAAGCGGAGGAAGTGTATGCCCCATTATTTGGAATTTGATGGGATAAATGTTGAAAAAGCAATTGAAAAAGCATGCAAAGAGTTGAATTTAAAAAAAGAAGAAATAAAGCACGATATTATTTCACATGGATCAAGCGGTATATTTGGGCTTGTCGGAACAAAAAAAGCAAAAATCAGAGTAGCAATACAAGATATTGAGAAAGAAATATCACATGCAGATTTTAATATCCCGGAAGAAAAGCTCTCCGGAGCTCTTGTTTGTGATGAGAAAAATGAAAACGGTTATATTGAGAAAGGGCTTGATATCCTGAAAAAGATCCTTGATACCATTACAGATGGCGCCAAAACCTCAGTTAGAAATGATGGGGAAAATATTTGTTTTGACATAGACTGTTCCAATCCGGCGGTTATTATCGGAAAAAAGGGACAATACCTTGATGCAATTCAATATATTGTTGAAAAAGCGGTAAATAAAGGTAAAGACGAAAAATATAATATTAAAGTGGATGTCTGTGGATATCTTGATAAAAGACATTCCAAGCTCAGGGGCCTTGCAGAAAAAATAGCCGAAAAGTCAAAGGCAATTGGAAAGCCGTTGTCATTGGGGCAAATGAATGCAAATGACAGGAGAGTAATTCATCTTGCCTTAAAAAATGACAGTGATATAAAAACACATAGTGTCGGTGAGGGTTTTATTAAAAAGATTGTTATTTCCCCGAGAAGAAAAAGGCCGGCAGAGCGGGTTACTTAAGCTCTATGTTGAGCGATTTTATCTTTCGAAATTATTAAGAGGCTCGATCGGGAGATGGCCTCAGCGAGCCGCAAGAAACAGTAACTTAAGAAACGCCCCGCGGTTGTCGGGAAAAGACACACAGGCAGCAAAGATATCTGCCACAGTGAACATCTGTCCTTTGGGGCTGCTGTCCGGATTGAATAGATGGAAAATGATACTATTGCTGCCATATCAACCCCCATAGGCGGCGGCGGGATAGGGATTATAAAAATATCCGGAACAAACGCCATACCGATTGCCTCGTCCGTATTCAGAAGATCATCCAAAACAGATAAATTCAACGACACAACCACGATAAACGGGACTCTTTTCAGTACCCCCTTGAAGGGTGTAAGTAAGTTGGCGAATTTATTGGCTGCAGGAAAAACGCAGGAAATAAATTCTAACTTACTAAAAGAATCTCACAAGCTATATCATGGGCACATTTTTGATCCTGAAAGCGGGAAAGCCCTTGATGAAGTGCTTGTTTCTGTGATGCTTGCGCCCCATTCTTACACCAGGGAAGATGTTGTTGAAATAAATGTTCATTCCGGCCTTATCCTTTTGAGAACTGTTCTCGACCTTATAGTCAGACAGGGAGCAAGGCTCGCCCTGCCCGGAGAGTTTACAAAAAGGGCTTTTATAAACGGAAGACTGGATCTAACACAGGCTGAAGCGGTAATCGATATTATTAATGCCAAAACTAAAAAAGCACTTGAAATTGTAAATGCACAGGCTGAAGGAGCTTTAAGAGGTTGTGTTGAAGCAATATTGAATCTGTTAAACGGCTTCCTGATAAAAATTGAAGCGGCAATAGATTTTCCTGAAGAAGTTGAAGCATTCAACCTTGATGTGGAAGCAAGGATCATTGAAAATGACGTAATCGGCAGATTAAATGAGCTGATACTTGGTTATAACGAAGGGCATATTTTAAGAGAAGGCATAAGGATTGTTATAGTTGGAAAACCAAATGTGGGAAAATCAAGTCTCATGAACCGGCTTTTAAAAACAGACAGGGCAATTGTAACTTCTGTTCCCGGAACAACAAGGGATATTATCGAAGAAGATTTTATCATATCCGGGATGCCCGCTGTTATTGCAGATACAGCCGGCCTGCATGATACCATTGATCCGGTTGAAACCATTGGAATTATCAAGACAAGGGAACAGATAAAAATTTCGGATATTATTCTTTTTATGGCAGATGCCGTTTCTTTGTTTGTGGAAGCAGACCACAAGATATATGAGAGCTTTAAGGGAAAACAGATTGTTATTGTTATAAACAAGATCGATCTGCTCCCGGAAAACCGGGAAATAATACTGCATGATGATTTAAAAGCCGCGCCATGTGTAAAAATATCGGCTTTATATAATATTGGGATTGACTCTTTGAAAGAAAAAATCAAAGACATATGTATTAATAAGATTGACTATGATTCTATGGCGATTGTTCCGAATCTGCGTCAAAAAATAGCGGTTGAAAAATCTTTGGAAAATGTTGTTTCGGTTTTGAAAGGATTAAAAGCCGGTTTGCCTTATGAAATGGTATCAATAGATCTTGGAGAGGCCATCGGTTCACTAAATGAAGTTATTGGAAAAAATATAAAAGCTGATATTCTGGACCAGATTTTCAGCCGGTTTTGCATAGGAAAATAATGTTTCACGTGAAACATTACCACCAAATAAAATGAAGGAGCATGTTGTGGACATAGATCTCTCTCAGTTTTTTAAAAAATATGAAGCAATTGTTGCGATGGCGGATATTGCGTTTAATAAAGTTAAGGACGGCCATCCCGAATGTGTAAAATGTAAAATTAATTGTTCGGATTGCTGTTATGCGCTGTTCGATCTTACCCTTATCGAGGCATTATATATAAATCAAAAAACAAGGGAAAACTTTGATGGCAACAAAAGGGGAAAACTGGAAGAAAAGTCGAACATAGCCGACAGAGCGGTGTTTAAACTGAAGAAAAAAGCCTATAATGAGCTAAAATCAGGAACGAGCGAAGATGAAATCATTAAAGAACTTGCCACAAAAAGAATTAGATGCCCTCTTCTAAATGAAGAGGATTGCTGTGATCTTTATGAATTCAGACCGATTACATGCAGACTGTACGGGATACCGGTATCTATCGGCGGGGCAGGGCATACGTGCGGATTGTCGGGTTTCAAAGAAGGGAAGAACTATCAGACTGTAAACATGGATACCATTCAAAAAAAGCTGTATGTGATATCGGATGAACTGGTCAGGCATGTCAACTCAAAATATTTAAAATTATCGGAAGTGCTTGTACCTTTATCCATGGCGATTTTGAATGTTTACGATAAAGAATATCTCGGTCTTCCTGATCCGGATAAATCTCCGGTAAAAGAAAAATAAAAGGATGAAATAATGTCTGTGTTAAATAAGGACGAAGAGTTCAGAAAAAAAGCCATTTTTGAGAGCATGTCTCCGAGAAGACAGAAGCATATAGAAAAAAAAGGATATGAGAAGTGGGACCCGTTTGAAATGCCCAAGGACCCTATCGATATCCGGAAAGATAAAACAAAAAGAACCACACAGGTGCTTGTAAGGGAATTTCTGCAAAGCAGGAGTTCCGAGGAATACAGCAACGAATACGGCAGGGGGGCTCTCGATTTTTGCCTTGGTATAATAAATAAGGATGACCGCTATATCGGCATGTTTGAATTTGCATCCTGGTATATTGAACTTTTAAAGAAAGAAGGGCATGAGTTGGAATAATAAAACGCATTAAATGGTACGGTTATTTTATTGAAGATTCCCCGCAGCAAGCTACGGGGAATCTTCGACCGTAAGGACTTTTTATCTGTTTTTATTTAGCTCACTCCGCCAGCAAGTCCGCCTCGGCGGACCTTCGGCGTGATTGCGCTCGCTGTTACGGTTCCAACGGCTTAATACGACAGGATGGAGTTATGAAGAGAATCGGAATAATTGGCGGCATAGGTCCGGAATCGACTGTAGATTATTACAGAAGAATTATTGATGCCTTTCGGGAGCATGGCATTGAATCAGCTTATCCCGAAATAATCATTTACAGTGCGAACCTCGCAGAGCTTATGCTGATACTCGAAACCAGAAACCGGAGCAAGCTGGCTGACTGGCTGGTTGAAAAAGTAGAGTCGCTTTTCAGGGCAGGTGCTGAATTTGCCGTAATCGGGTCAAACACCCCGCATGTAGTATATGATGAAGTGAGATCGAGATCCCCAATTCCGATGCTGAGCATTATAGAGGAGACCTGCAATAAAACCCTCTCTTTGGGTTTGAAGAAACCCGGTCTGATGGGCACAAAATTTACGATGGAATCGGATTTTTTCCAAAAACCTTTTCGTGAGCAGGGAATTTCAGTTGTTCTGCCTGACAAAAAGGATCAGGAGCTTATACACAACAGGCTCTTTTCCGAAATCGAGCTCGGCATCATAAAAGATTCAACCAGAGAAGAACTCTTATTGGTAGTAAAAAGAATGCTTGACAGGCATTCCATAGATTCACTGATACTTGGCTGTACCGAACTTCCCCTTATTCTTACAGGAGATGAATACGGAATTCCCTTCTTAAACACAACAGCTATTCATGCCGAGAGTATCGTTAAATACTGCATTGGATAGGAGTTTAATCAAAAGAATTCCTCGAAACTCTGCTTCGGGGTAGTTCATTAGACATCATCTTTTCTTAATTCTCGATCTGCAGCCGATAGTCAAACGATTCTCAATTTTGTTAAAACAGTACGCAACAGAAAATTAATTCGGTGTATCAACATTTTGGCTCTCAAGAAAAATATGTATATATTCAGCCTCATAAACAGATATTTGACTTTCCGGATCTCTGTATTTGCGGGAACAACGCTTGCGCAAAAGGCCGTGATGCAGACTTCGGGCCGCACAGCCGGTGGAAAGACGCAGGGTCCTTCACCGTTTAAAAGAAAGATGCAGTCGGAGGCAAAAAGCCGGTTTTCATGTTTCAGGCAGATTGCCATACTCTCCCGTAAATGACCGGCCAGCGCCAAAATATAGATAAAATCGCTGAATCCTATTATTTCATCTATTGCAATATTGCGACAACAAAGCCCACCGCATCCGCTGTAACAGCGCGTGAAGGCCGACCGGCCTGCAGCAAGAAGTTTCTCCTCTGCGGCTTGTATTTCCCGGCAGCGCCGGCGTAAATCCGCCAGATCGGAAGGAGTCAGTCGATCTATCGTCTTTACCGTTTTCCTGAAATAATATCCGAGAGACATTTGTGATAAAAGCCTTTCCCTCAATCTCAGCTGTAGTTTGGAAAAGGCTATCGTATTTAAATAATTTATTCAAGCTATTACGATAACAATTTTTTACTGAATGAATACAGGTTCGCATGCAGCCTTGACAAGGCCGCTTTCTTCTGGTAGTAGATCCGCCAAGCCATAATAACCGCTTGATTCCGAGAGGTTATTTTTTAAAAAGCGGTAAATGCCTGTTTTTTATTTAAGGCCTATGGACGCAACTTTCTTATCCAATCAACCAGGCTGCCGTTGATGCAAGATCTTTGAAGAACATCCACTTTTTGCCAGGTACAAGGAAGGCGATAAATTCAGCTGCCGGAATACATTGAGTGTTTCGAGGATGGAGCCATAAGTTACCGCTATCAGGCAAAAAAGGGTGTCATGCAAAGGTTTTGATGTATAGCATCTTTGGTAGCTGTCAGTGCTTTTCATCACACAGCAAAGAACAAAAGAGACCAATTTAAAGCAGGATGATACGTTACAGCTTTGCAGAGTCCCGGCATTTTTGTTTTTGTGGTACGTGTGAGCCTTCCGGCTGACAACAGGGGCATAGCCTGTGATGGTTATACAGCATAAGTAGTTATTAAAAATTAGACAGGAGAAGCATGATAATAAACGAATTTACAAAATTAAAGCTGCATCAGCAGCTTGTGCAGAGAGTGGCCGACCTCGGCTACATAAACCCGACCCCGATCCAGTCCGCCGTTATTCCGGTTATGCTGACCGGTCGTGATGTGATAGGCCAAGCCCAGACCGGAACAGGTAAAACAGCAGCTTTTTCATTGCCGATTCTGCATAACCTTGCAAAAGGACAGGATCATATTCAAAGTCTTGTGGTTACTCCCACCCGGGAGCTGGCCATGCAGGTGGCGGATGCCATGTATAAATATGGATGCAATCTTAATGTGCGTGTGCTGGCTGTTTATGGTGGTCAGCCTTACAGCCGTCAGATAAACTGCCTGAAAAAAGGGGTTGATATTGTTGTGGGAACACCGGGGCGCCTGCTTGACCTGGTTCGGCAGAAAACGCTTGATCTTGGCCGGGTTTCTTCCGTTGTACTGGATGAAGCGGACGAAATGCTCAGCATGGGTTTTATCGAAGAGATCGAATCTATTCTCAAAGAAACTTCAGCTCACCATCAGACCGCCCTCTTTTCGGCAACCATGCCGCAGAGGATTAAGCGTCTGGCCGGACGATATATGCGCGAGCCCGTGTCTTTCAGCATCGGACACAAACAAATCACTCTTGCTGCAATTGAACAGCGTTATTATCCGGTCAATGATGCCGACAAGCTTGCGGCATTAAGCCGACTGTTCGAGGTTGGGCAGATTACAAGCGCGCTGATATTTGCCGGTACCCGGCTTGCGACCGGTCATCTGGCGAATGAACTTGCTTTACGGGGTTTTCCGGCTGAAGCGTTAAACGGGGATATGAGCCAGGATGCCCGTGAGCGTGTGCTTAACCTCTTCCGGAAGAATCGGATCAGGGTCCTTGTGGCAACAGATGTGGCTGCCCGCGGTCTCGATATTGACGACATTTCGCATGTAATTAACTATGATCTTCCCAGAGATCCGGAGCTGTACGTGCACCGGATCGGGAGGACCGGGCGGGCCGGGAAAACAGGAATCGCGGTTTCACTGCTTGCGCCGAAGGATCGTCGGCGCCTGAGCTTGATTGAGGCATATACAAATCAAAAAATTACAAAATCTGCTTTGCCGACAGCAGAGGATATTCATCTATACCGGGACACGCTACTGTTTGAGCAGATGACTGTTTGGCTGAAGCGCGGCCGTTGCCGGCGCGAGCAGGAACTCGTGAAAAAATTGCTGGAAGGGGGGCACGAATTGGGAGAGATTGCCGCAGTGGCCTTGAAGCTTGCCCGTGCAGAGGAGAAGCAGCGCCCTGTTGAACCGGTCGGCGAAGTGCAGGAGGTGAGCCCTGAAAAAACAAGAGTGTCAGGTAAAAGGGAAGAGAAAAAAGGCAGGCGCGACCGGGCCGTCGATTCTCATGAAAAAGGAATGGTGCGGCTTATCTTTAATACAGGCAAAAGAGGCGGAACAAGCGTAAACCATATTGTAGGAACGATAGCTCACTTTGCCGATATTCCGGGCAAGTCCATAGGCAGGATACTCATTCAGGAAAAAAAGACTTTTGTAGATGTTCCGGAGCAGTTCATGGGGCAGGTGCTGGCCAAAACAGGGGCCTACCGGATCGGTAAACAGAAGATCACGGTGGAGCGTGCTTAACTTTTCACTTTTTACGAGTCCATCAATATTCCTTCCTTGAAAAATGAGTTATAATTTAATATATTGACCGGAATTTTACAAATTCTATTATAAATGGTGAAATATATGATCCGGATAAAAAATATTACAGCTTATAACTTTATGATATGCTTATTCTTATGCGTGGCAGTTGCAGTAATTGGATGCAAAGCCAAAACCCCGGAGTCTTCCGGCGGAAAAGAAGTTAAAGGCGCTGCAAAGGGAGCGCAAAAACCGGTCCCCGTCCCCGCCGCCGTTGCAGTGCAAAAAAATATACCGATTGAAATAAAGGCGATCGGAAATATCGAATCGTATGCAACTGTCTCAATAAAAGCCAGGGTAAACGGAGAGCTTCAGAAAGTCCATTTCACTGAAGGACAGGAGGTTTCTAAAGGAAAGCTGCTTTTCACGATAGACCCCAAGCCGTTTCAGGCAGCGCTTAATGAATCTTCGGCAAGGCTTGAAAAGGACAAAGCTCTTTTTTCAAAGGCTGAAGATGATTACCGGCGTTATGAAAATCTGCTGCAGAGGGGAAGCATCAGCAGGGAGCAGTTTGATCAGGTTCGCGCCAATCTCAGCGCATTAAAGGCCACTATTCAGGCTGATGAGGCCGTTGTTGAGAACGCAAGGGTTCAGCTTGGTTATACATCCATATCTTCTCCTATTTCAGGGCGAACCGGGAACCTTCTCATCGATCAGGGAAACATGATAAAGGCCAATGACGACAACAAATCGCTGGTTGTTATCGAACAGATTCGGCCGATATATGTCGGCTTCGCAGTGCCGGAGGCAAATCTCTATGAAATCATGAACCGGTTAAACAGGGAAAGGCTTTCTATTACTGCCTTGCCCGAAAGCTCAAAAGCAGTACCGGTAAAAGGCCTGTTATCATTTGTTGATAATTCGGTTGATTCCAAAACCGGCACTATCCGGCTGAAAGGGACTTTTAAAAACCAAGACGGGCGGCTCTGGCCCGGGCAGTTTGTTAATGTGGTGCTGACTCTGGGTGACCGTAAGGATGTCGTTATGGTTCCCTCTCAGGCAGTTCAGAACGGGGCGGATGGACCCTACGTTTTTACGATTACTCAAGATAACAAGGTTGAATATAAACCGATTGTGGCCGGAAGGACGCACAACGGCGAGATTATAATTGAAAAAGGAGGTTCTGCAGGCGAAAAGGTTGTTACGGATGGACATCTTCGGCTCACACCCGGAGCTCCAGTCGAAATTACTGACGGTGTAAAACCCGGAAATAATAATATCAAAGCCGGAAACAAAGAGGTTCGGCCGTGAATATTGCCAGACTATTTATCAGCAGGCCTGTCATGACAACCCTGGTGATGGCTGGCCTGCTTCTGTTTGGGGTTATGGCTTACCGAACATTACCGGTAAGTGATTTGCCGAACGTGGATTTTCCGACAATTCAGGTAACTGCCAATCTTCCGGGAGCAGACCCCGAAAACATGGCAGCAAGCGTTGCAACCCCTCTGGAAAGAGAGTTTTCCACAATTGCCGGTATTGACTCCATGTCTTCTTCAAACGCGCTGGGAACCTCACGTATTACTCTTCAGTTCAGCTTGGAAAGGGATATTGATGCGGCAGCCCAGGATGTTCAGTCGGCAATCGCAAAGGCGGCCCGTCAGCTTCCGCCTGGTATGCCCACGCCCCCGACCTACCAGAAGGTGAATCCTGCGGATCAGGCTGTTTTATACCTTTCGCTCGCTTCCGCCACCCTTCCGCTCTCGGCGGTCAATGAATACGCGGACACCATGATCGCCCAGAGAATCTCCATGGTCAGCGGGGTGGCTCAGGTTGCCGTATATGGCGCAAAAAAATATGCAGTGCGTGTACAGCTTGATCCGAAGGTGATGGCTTCACGCGAGATCGGCATTGACGAAGTGGTTCAGTCAATCGAGCGCGGAAATGTGAATCTTCCGACAGGCACACTTTACGGCGAACATCAGGCGTTCAATATCCAGGCCGATGGTCAGTTGATGGATGCTGCAGGCTTCCGGCCTCTTATTGTGGCATGGCGAAACGGGTCTCCTGTGAGGCTTGAGGAGATAGGAAAAGTTTTTGACAGCGTTGAGCGCGATAAAATTTATACCTGGAGGAACAATGTCCGCTCTATTGTTCTTGCGATTCAGCGGCAGCCCGGGACAAACACTGTTGCGGTGGTAAACGATATAAGGAAGCTTTTGCCGGTATTTGAAAAACAGCTTCCGGCAGCGGTACAGCTTGAAGTCATGTTCGACCGTTCCGAATCCATAAAGGATTCTGTGAATGACGTTAAATTTACCCTGGCTCTTACCATCTGCCTTGTGATTATGGTCATTTTCATCTTTTTAAGAAATCTTCCCGCGACCATTATTCCAAGCCTTGCTCTTCCGATGTCAATTATTGTCACGTTTGCAGCCATGAAACTCATGGGATTCAGCGTTGACAACCTCTCGCTGATGGCCCTGACGCTTGCGGTAGGCTTTGTAGTGGATGATGCTATTGTAATGCTGGAAAATATTGTTCGCCATCTTGAGATGGGAAAAGGGGTATTGC
>Ga0163199_1003147_pt1 | contig 9999 bp, 9 predicted proteins | sample PL_2010_150m_FD_113537 | JGI IMG/M metagenome (GOLD analysis project Ga0163199, IMG submission 113537) | Freshwater microbial communities from Powell Lake, British Columbia, Canada to study Microbial Dark Matter (Phase II) - PL_2010_150m | ecosystem: Environmental > Aquatic > Freshwater > Lake ...
CCTATTAAAGTCAGCGCTCACTCGCTGGCTGATCATGGAAAATATCGCGAAGACAATGTTTCGATGACTTTTACGTTCCCTGATGGCTCTATCGGTGTAGTGGATTATCTTGCCAACGGCGATAAATCATTCCCCAAGGAACGGCTCGAGGTGTTTTGTGAAGGGAAAATAGCGATACTCAATGATTATGTAAAATTGGAATTCATCGAAAATGGAAAGCGGAAAGCAAAAAGCGGAGTACAAAATAAAGGCTGGAGGCGCGAAATGGAAATCTTCGCCAGCGCCATTCGTGAGGGCGGTCAACCTCCGATCCCATATGAGCAATTGTTCGGTGTGACCGAAGCCACATTCGCGACGGTCGAGTCTTTGCGGACGCAGACAGCAATAAAAATCGCGAAGGTGTAAAGTATTTATTCAGTAAACTCAGGCAGAGAAAAAAATGAAAGGGTCGTCTTAATATGACGACCCTTTTTGCTTTTAGCATTTCATACTCGATGAACAATCACACTTTCGCTGGTTTTGATAAGCCAAAGGACTGAGCTATACTGAACGCGGTCATAAACTGAGGATTTGTCACATCCGATTTTTGCCACAGAGATCGAAGAGACCTTTGAGGAAAACCTCTTAAAATCTCATTTTTCTCTGTGGGCGTATTATCCTGTGGGCTGTGGCTAATAAAAAGCGCAATGTATGCCCGTGCTTGGTATAGGTAGATTGAGTTATTTCGAAACTCCCAATAAATTCAGTGTCGCGTGTGCCGCAATTGGCACAGCCGCGCACACTTCGGGCGTTAACTCCTCGCTAAATTCAAAAGTTTGTTCCGTCGTAATCCCCACGACCATGATGTGTTTTGGCAATTTCGCGCCCAACTGACTGCCGATTTCCAACGCGTTTTGCAGAGATGTATCATGCACGCTCGTTGTATGGAATGCTGAATAGTTTGGCATATCCTCCAACCGCAGGACGAGAACCGACCCCATTGTCTCATCGGACTTGAATGCATCTATCAAAATGGCATTATCGTAGCCAACAAGATGCTCCATCAAACTGATGCCGCCCAGCGAAAGAAAATCCACATCCACAGGCGTGCCTGCAGGTAATTGATTTTTCACTTCTTCAGCGACTTTCCACCCAACGCCGTCGTCACCCAGAATGGGATTACCGAGCCCAACAACTAAAATTTTCATGATGATATTCTCGCTTCTTTCCAAGCCCAATCTTGATTCTGTTCAACAAAATTGTTTCAGTATATTGACGGGATTTCCGTCCGCGTCTCGAATGGTGATCTCCAAAGGCATTTGACCAGGCAGCGAATGAGTCGCGCATCCGAAACATGGGTCATACGCTCGGAATGCCATCTCGACCATGTTCAACAGACCTTCGTTCACGACGCCGTTTTTGATGAGACTCGTCGCCGCCTTGTGTGTGGACATCTGGATCGGCGCATAGTTGTTGGTGGTGCCAACGATGAGATTCACTTTGGTTACGATGCCCCGTTCATCGGTCCAGTAATGATGTGTGAGAGTGCCACGCGGCGCCTCGACGATTCCGATTCCTTCTGTTGGAATTTGAGTCGGTTTGGTGTGGACATTCGGCGATGTGATCTCAGGGTCAGTCGCCAATTCCACCCAGCGTTCTGCGGCGTACAGCAATTCAACCAGTCGCGCCCAATGTGTGGCAAGGCGTTGATGGACTGGTTTGCCGCCGAGCGTTGCGTAAAATCTTTCGTACTCTTCCTGCGCGCGGGGAGTGGCCATGCCGTCGGAGGCGTTCAGGCGTGAAAGCGGAGTGGCCATGTAAACGCCAGAATCTTCGCCGTCTACAAAACCTTTCCAGCCAATTTTTTTGAGATATGGGAATTTGAGATAGGTCCACGGTTCAACATGTTCGGCGATATGTTCAGTGTATTCCTTCGGCGCGTATTTGATGAACTCTTTTCCGTTCGGGTCTACCACGCGTACTTTGCCATCGTAGAAGTTGACTTTGTGATTCTCATCCACTAGACCCATGTAATAGGTGCGGTGTGTATATATATCGCCGAGGATCAGGTCAACGTAGGCTTTATTGCCAAGTACAATGTCATCGAAAATTTTGAGGCTGAATTGTGCGAAGTCAATTGCCCAGCGTCCCATTTCTTCGATCTCTTTGCGTTGTTCTTCGGTGATGCCCTTTGTCATGCCGCCAGGGATGGATGTGCATGGATGAACTTTGCGCCCGCCGAGCATTTCAACGACAGTGTGCCCAACCTTGCGCATTTGAATGACCTTGCCGCCGATCTCCAACCCCACTTTATGGATCACGCCCAAAATGTTTCTTTCTGCAACGGGTGCATCGGGTCCCATCACGAAATCAGGTCCGCCCAGCGCGTAGAAGTGAGTCGTGTGATCGGTGCAATAGAACGCGGAATAAAGCAGCTCGCGCAGCATCTTTGCTGTGCGCGGCGGATCAACTTTGTAAACCATGTCTGCCGCTTTGGATGCCGCCATGTGATGCGCCTCGGGGCATACCCCGCAAATACGATTCGTAAGAAGCGGCATTTCTTCAATGGGGCGGCCTACGCAGAATCGCTCAAAGCCGCGCAACTCGGGAATCTGAAAATAGGAATTGGCGACATTGCCTTGATCGTCGAGAAAGATCTCGATCTTGCCGTGACCTTCGAGACGGGTGATGGGGTCAATGGATATTCGTTGAGTCATGATTTTCTCCTCTACGCCTTTTCCCATGCGGACTTGGTTGCCTTCATCAATGACCCCGCCAGGTTGAAGCGATAGACCTGGCCAGTTGGGTCAGGGATGCCATCCAGAATGTGTTCAATTTCTTCGGGCGTATTCGCGTCAATGACAGAGGCAAAAGCTGTGATCAACCGTGCGCCGTAATCTATGACGCCCTCTGCTGGCCCGTAACATCCGATACACTGCGCCCCCGCTTGCGGACAGCGCGCGTTGCATCCACTGCGTGTGGCGGGACCATTGCACGGCACACCTTGTTCGAGGATGCAGAGAGTCGGGTCAGCAGGCGCGATGTCTTGAATGCGTTTGAATTCTTTGACCATTTTCACGTTGCGCGTGCGCGGACATTCATCGCAGACCGTTGAGTTGCCCACTCCGATCACCGAACCTTTCGGCGGCAGTTCCGCTTTCCCTTTGATAACATCAATTACCAGATCGATCACCGCCGCGATCTGATGTGATTCAGGCGGACAGCCTGGCATGAAGTAATCCACATCCACCACCTGCTCGAGCGGACGCACAACTTTTGACAGCGTAGGAATGTGCAATTCACCTTCAGGTACATCAACTGTTGTACGCGGATAAATCTCATTGGGATTGTCAGTGGTGATGGTGTTGAATGCCGTGTAAACAATATCACCCACTGGACTCAAATTAGCAAGCCCGGGGATACAGCCTTCGCAGGCGCACGAACCAAACGCTACCAGTATTTTTGATTTCCGCCTCAGCAGTTTCGCGAGGCGCTCATTTTCATCGTTGCGAATTCCACCGTTGAAGAGTGTCAGCAGGATCGAGTCATCTTCCATTGCTTCCACGTCTTTATATTTTGCATCCATGGCGACAGGCCAGAAGACGATATCAAAGTTGGCATCAACATCCAGAATTTTTTCGTGGGTATTGAGGACTGCGATCTCACAACCACCGCAAGAGGCGGCCCAGTACATGGCAAATTTTGGCTTTGGATTCACGCGGGCACCTCCTCGGAAGAGTTATCAGTAATCAATGACCAGTTATCAGACTGATCACTGATTACTGATAACTGGTCACTATCTTTGCTCCAATTCAGCGGTCCTAACTTTCTTATCTCTTCCACGAATAAAGTCGTCTCACTTGCAAATCTTGCGCCTTCCGCCGCGCTTGCCCAAACGAGTTTCACACGTTCGGGTTCAATACCCAAACCTGATAGCACACGTTTGAGTAAAAGATAACGGCGCAGGGCTTTGTAATTTTGCTCGATGTAATGACATTCACCAGGGTGACAGCCAGTGATCATCACTCCGTCTGCTCCTGCTGAAAGAGCCCGCAGCACAAAGGTCGGGTCGAGGCGGCCTGAGCACATCAAGCGGATCAGTCTCACATTCGGCGCGTACTTCATTCGCGCAGTCCCAGCCAGATCTGATGCGCGATAGCTGCACCAGTTGCAGGTAAATCCGATAATGGTTGGTTCAAAATGATCATTGTCCATAAGATTCTCCTGACACGTCAAGCAGCGATAAGATTTCTCAGCAACAAGCCGTCTATCTGCGCCATGATCTGTGCGTCGCTAAAACCTGTGCCGCTGATCGCGCCTGCGGGGCAAGCCGCGACGCAAGTTCCGCAGCCCTGACATAGCGCGGGGTTGATATCAGAAATCTTGTCATCTTCAATGTATGCGATGGCGTTGAACGGACATAACCCATTGCAAATACGACAGCCCGAACATGTTTCTTTATTGATGCTGGCTTTGATCGGCTCAAGCATAACTTCTTTTTGAAGTATCTTATCCAGCACACGCGCCGCTGCCGCCGCGCCCTGTGCCACACTCGACGGAATATCTTTTGGCCCCTGTGCGCAGCCTACGATAAAAACACCTTCGGTCATGGTGGCAACGGGATCAAGTTTGGGATGTCGTTCTGTGAACCAACCATCCATGGAACAGGAAATGCCGAACATCTTTCCCACTTCCTTCGAGTCGGCGCGCGGCTGTAGTCCGCTCGAGAGGATCACCATATCAACAGGGATTCGTCTCTGTTTGCCAGCCAGCGTATCTTCCACTTGAATGATGAGTTTGCCTTTTTCGCTTTCCTTGCGCGCCGCGTTCGTGACCTCGGCCACTTTGCCGCGTACGAAGAGCGTTCCTTCTTCGAGCACGCGTTGATAGAATTCATCATAGGCCTTGTATGCGGTGCGCATGTCTATATAAAAATTGTAGACTGTTGCGCCTGTGCGTTCATGGACGAGATGGGCAAACTTCAATCCCTGCATACAACATATCACCGAGCAATAGTTATTGAAATTCTTGTCACGCGAACCTACGCAATGGATAATGCCCACGCTCTTGGGGGTCGTCTTTCCATCGCGCAAAACGATGTTGCCTAAAGTCGGACCTGCCGCGTTGCTTAATCTTTCAAACTCGATGCTGGTAAATACATTCGGCAGCCGTCCATAACCGTAATTGCTCACGCGCCGCGCGTCGAACAGGTCATAGCCTGTGGCGAGGATGATATTGCCAACATCAATGTTGATTTGTTTATCCTGTTGTGTAAAGTCGATCGCATTCGTCGGGCAGAATTTTTCGCAAGCCTTGCATGTGCCTTTGATGAAGTATGTACAATTCTCCTTATCCATCACGGGGAAGTTCGGCACGGCTTGCGCGAACGGCGTGTAGACCGCCTTGCGATATCCAAGTCCTGCTTCATAAACATCATCAATTACTTTTTTCGGACACTTCTCCTGACAAATTCCACAGCCTGTACAAAGTTCTTCGTTGACAAAGCGCGCCTTCTTTTTAATCGTCACATGGAAGTTGCCCACGTAGCCCGCAACATTTGTCACTTCACTCCAGGTTAGCAATGTGATGTTCGGATGCGTGCCCACTTCCACCATGCGCGGCGTGAGGATGCAGGCCGAACAATCCAGCGTCGGGAAAGTTTTATCGAACTGCGACATGTGCCCACCGATGGATGGTTCACGCTCCACCAGATAGACATGGAATCCCGCGTTCGCAATTTCCAACGCTGATTGGATTCCAGCAATGCCGCCGCCCACCACCAATGTATTCGGATTGATCGGGACTTTGATCTCTTCCAGCGCGGCGTTCTCGATCACTCTTGAGACTGCGCCTGATACCACCGCTTTTGATTTTGCCGTGCCGATAGTTTTATCTGAATGCACCCACGAGACCTGCTCGCGGATCGAAGCCAATTCCACCAGATACGGATTCAATCCTGCGTTCTTGGCCGCTGTGCGGAATGTCTTCTCGTGCAAATGCGGAGAACATGCCGCGACCACCACGCGAGTTAGCCCTAACTCTTTGATATCTTTTTCAATTAACTCCTGCCCGAGGCTGGAGCACATAAATTTATATTCGCGTGCGATGACCACGCCCTGGTGTTTGAGTTTTTCCGCCGCCCAGTTTGCGACATCCACCACATCCACCGTGCCTGCGATATTCGTGCCGCAGTGACAGACATAGACTCCGATTCGCTCTGTCATTTCACCGCCTCCTTCCGCGCTTCGTGTTTCGTCCAACGGCGCGGCATGGGCAACCCTTCATCCTTCTTGCGCGGCGCGGCTGGCTCTTGTGTGACAGGTACTTCAATGCCGAGATTTGCCAGCGCGTTGCGCGAGCTGACGAGTTCCAAGCCAATGCCCAGCTTGCCAGGCTCCTTGCCAAAGGCGAGTCCCATCAATTGTGTGAAGAACAATACCGGCATGTGGTAGTTTGTGCCGAAGAAATGGTTGGTTTCGTTTTGATACGCGTCAATATTCATCTGACACATTGGGCAGACTGTGACCATCATATGCGCGCCCCGCTCGGATGCGTCAGAGATGAGTCTGCGGATTAACTCGAAAGCAGTTTCAGGTCCGATCTGAGTCATGTGTCCGCCGCAGCATTCTGTCGTGAGCGGATAATCGATCACGTCTGCGCCTAATGCGCGCAGTAAGTCGTCTAATTCTGTGGGATGCTCATGGTCAGACCAGCGGTGTTGATAATCAGGCCGCGGCAACATACAGCCCATGTATGGCACGACCTTGAGTCCGCTCAAAGGGCGTACGACTTTACTTCGGATGGCTTCCAGTCCCACGTCATAGACAAGAATGTCGATCAGGTGACGCACATCGAGCGTGCCCGCTTTATATTCCAATCCACCAGCGGCAAGAGCTTCATTTACTTTCGCACCTAATGTTGGGCGCTCCTGCATGTAGTAATCCGCTTTGGCAAGGTTGAGATAACAAGCCGAGCACGGCGCGACGACGGTACGCGTGCCACCCGTCCCGTTTACGGGGTTCATTTGCTTTGTGGCGAGTGCAAGGTTGCGAGCGATCAACGAATAGGCGGGGATTAGATTGATGCCAAGATATTCGGTCGCGCCGCAACAGTTCCAGTCGTCAATTTCTTCGAAGTGTAGATCGAGCGGTTCCATAATCGCATCGAGCGAATCTTTGTAAGCCTTTGCGCTGGAATCCATTGAACAACCTGGGTACAAAAGATATTTGTTCATGAGGTCAACTCCAGTTGTTTGGCGCGGTCTAATATTTTTTTCAGTTGATCGATGTGTTTAATACTTTTTGGTATGATGGCCATGCGCCCCTTTGTGATCATGCCAAGTCCCATCGGCATCATACCTGGCAGGCGTAACGGGAAATGTCTAAGATAATGCCGTGTTGCCAGCCCAAGTTCATAACCGCGGCCAAAGGTCTCGACCATGCCAACAAAGGTCTGCGAGAAATGCGGTGCTGTTGAGTCGGTATATAATTTTGCGTGGATCGCCATGCCCTTAAGTGTGTACATCACGTCCGCGATATGCACCTCCTGAGGACAGCGCACCACGCAGTGATAGCACGAAACGCACAACCACGGAGTGTTACTGCGCAGAACTTCCTCGCGTATGCCTGCCCGTAGCATGGCGAACAACATGCGCGGCGTGTGATCCATATCCTCGGCAACAGGGCAGGAGCCTCCACAAGTTCCGCATTGGATGCACATCTCCAAATGCGAAACGCCCGCCGTCTTCATACTGACTTCGTGTAAAAGGGAAAGGTCTTCTTCGCGGTTCATTCCCGCGCGGACTCTTTCATCTGTCATCTGGGGCATAGTGCCTCCGTGCTTTTGCAACTCTACCTGCCGCGTAAAGGACACGACAGACCTAAATCAGTTGCTGCTCGGTACGATAGGAATCGTCCATTTGCAGTAAAAATCAAATCCCCTATCTATTATTATAGTGATTTATTTCACAATAAGAAGTGACAAAAATAACCTAACCAGCCTGACAAAACTCTATTTTCGCAAAAGAAGATTTCAGCGCCGAATCAAAAATAATCCCGCAGGTTGAATGGCTTTTATGCGTCTGCCAACAACCTGCGGGATGATTCGAACTATTCGCGATTTTTTTTATTCTTCCTGACGCCTAATTCTTGCTCCGCACACACGGCAGAAGCGGTCATTGGTTTTTGCGCGTGTACCACATTGAGGACAATATGATTCTTCGTCGCCCTCTTCATTTTCCTGCGGGGTGTGGTGGATCCTGCGGCGTGTTTTCTTTGTGGAGCTGCGGCCTGCCAGCCAGTAATAGATAAGCCCGCCTACGATCATCACGATTCCAATGCCCCCGATAATATAAGGCAGTGAATTATTCAATGAGACCCGGCCCGGGGTATTTTCATCCACAGGTGCGGCAGGTTGAACTCCCTGCGGAGGTGAGACCAGCGTGTCGGTTGTTTTTGTATACTTTAGATCCAAAGTGAATTGTTCACCGCTTTTCAGTTTGATAGCGCCGCTCTCGTAATAGGTAAGCCCGCTTTCTACAACTGCCGGCCCAAGTTTGGGAGTCGTGGAAAGCGCAGAAGTATCTAATGGCTCAAGCACACGGATACCAAATGCGTCTACCGCATAATCGCCATTCCATAAATATGAAAAAGTGCGCTCATGTACTTTTATCGTGATCGGCAGATAATACTCAAAACGTGCTTTGGGATTGTTCAAATTTACTGTGAAAGCCTGTAAGCTGCCCTTCTTTGTTGGCCCTTCATAAACGGCGTTGACCAGACTTCCGTCGGCTGAATAGGTTGCCACAGCCACCAGGTTGGCATCCTGTGGAATATGGAAAGTCATCTTGACCGGGAAGAGCGTGGTGGCTGGCAGTTCAAAATCTGCGAGTACCAACATGCTGGGCTGGTCATATTCAGGCCATAACTGAATGTTCATGCCAGTCAAGGTCACGTTGCCTTGCGCCGCTGTCATGGAAGGGAATATTAATAACATCCCCATTGTTAAAATTAAGAACCACTTGCGCATCGAAATACCTCCGAACATAAAAAGTTTCCTGTATCTTACCATGCCCGGAAAGTAGCGGATATCCCCAGAACATCAAGATTTAAGTATGGCCTGCGGTAGCGCGTATCAATTGCCAGCAGGCGCGATTATAAGGCGTGGAAATTCCGTGGAACTCAGCGCGCCTTGTTACCGCGCCGCAGATGGCGTCAATTTCAGTGGGAGCGCCGCGGCGCACATCCTGGAACATCGAGGAATGATTCGTGGCGGTCTGACGCGCCACATCTTCCGCCGCACGGACAGGATTGCTGAATGGCAAATTTACATTTTCAGCCATTGCAACTTCCGCTGTTTCACGCGCCAGCGACGCCATTACTTTGCGGGCGTTTGGATGTGACAGCAATTCACCGTTTGAGATCCTCAGCAAAGCAGTCAGCGGATTGATCGCGGAGTTGATGACCAGTTTGCCCCAAATGAGCGACTTGGCATCGTTCACGATGTGTAAATTAAAATTAGAGGATCGCAGAACCGCTTCAAGCGGACCGAAGGCCGGATTCCGTTCAATGGAGATTATCCCATCCCCGCCTGCGCGCACCAAGCCCGGGCCAAGCAGAGTCGCGCCAGTGGTGGTAATGCCGATTGCAACCCGGCCAGCTCCCAGGTCATGCGAGAGTATTTCACGGTTGCCGAGTCCATTTTGGAGAGTCAGCGCGAGTCCATCATCCGCAAGAGATTTTTTCAATTGGTTTGCCGCGCGTTCCGTCTGCCAAGACTTGACCAGCACCAGCGCAAATTTCACGCCGCTCACTTCATAGGGTCATCCGTCGCGTGGACTTTGTATGCGCGTTCATTTCCATTTGCATCTACAATGCGTGCGCCATTTTTTTGCAGGGCATGCAGTCCATGTTTCCAAGTTCCAAGCATGGACACGGAATGACCCGCTTCGCTCAATCGCGCCGCGAACAAAGTTGCGAGCGCGCCAGTGCCGACTAGTAAGATGGAATTTTGATTCATAAG
>Ga0163199_1003148_pt1 | contig 9996 bp, 7 predicted proteins | sample PL_2010_150m_FD_113537 | JGI IMG/M metagenome (GOLD analysis project Ga0163199, IMG submission 113537) | Freshwater microbial communities from Powell Lake, British Columbia, Canada to study Microbial Dark Matter (Phase II) - PL_2010_150m | ecosystem: Environmental > Aquatic > Freshwater > Lake ...
GCCGTAGGGCGGGATTCCCATCCCGCCATGTCGATGTCATTTTAGCTCCCAGTTCTTCTGCCAGTAGGCTATCAGGCTCGCGCCGGTGTACGAGAACGGCGGCAGGCTGTCGGCATTGCTCTGGCGGCGCCACTCCAGCTTGATGGATTCGGTGTCGCGGTAGCTCCACTGCCATGCCAGCATCAGGTACTGCTGCTTCTGCAGCCGTACGGCGCCCTCGAACAAGAGCGGGCTGTAGCCCTCCGCATCGCGCAGGCGCCGCCATTCGCCGGCCGCCTCCAGCCGATGGCGCGGCGCGAGCGCGTAGCCGACGAGCAGTTGCGCCACCGGGCCCAGCCGGTCGCCGCCAGGGCGCTCGTTGGAGGCGCGGTCGAGTTGCGCGCCGGCGCCCGCCTGAAGCGTCAACGCCTCGCTCAACTGCGCAAGAAACTTGAAACGGCCATCCAGAATGATGCTGTCATAGGCGGGGTTCTGCGCGTAGCGGTAGCGCACCAGCGTGAGATCGGCACCGGGCCGCAATCCGCCGGGTGAACTGCGCACCGGTGCCCAGAGGCTCGTCCATAAGCCGAAACCGCTCTGATACGCCGTTGACCCGAGCCACAGGCGCGAGCCCTGCAACTGCGCATCCAGGCGCCAGCCGTCAAATTCCACGTGGCGCGCAATGCCCCCGGTAAGCAGCCCGATGTCGAAGTCGTGCTCAGTCGAATAGCGTCGCAGGTTGGCGCCGCCGAACACCTGCCACTGCGAATTCCCCGATGGATGTTCGAACAGCGGATGCTCGAACGTGAGTTCGCTGCCGAGCGCTCGGTCAGCGCGCGGCAGATAGCTGTCGGTGAGTTGCAGATCGATCGTCTGGCCCGGAAGCCCGAAGCGCACGAAGGGCGAGTCGGTACCCTGGTTGACGTTGCCGACATGGCCGGCATACAGGCGCAATGTCAGCCGCGTCGGCGCCAGCGTGCGCTTGCAGCCGCTCGCGCGGTAATGCGCGATCACCTGGCGCAGCGCGGGCGCCGGGTCGAATGCGGTCTCGACGTAGGCAAACAGCGACTCAGCGCGGTCGCGGTGGCCCAGGTCGCAGTAGGCGATGGCAAGGTCGAGCCACGCGCCGGCGTGCTTGGGCTGGTGCGAGAGCACCTCGTTCAGGAGGATGAGCGCGTCCTCCTCCCTGCCCTCGCGCAGCGCCTTGATCGCCGAATCGTAGCGGGAGTCGGCCGGGTCCGGCGCGGGATCGGCGTGCACCGTGCCGGTGAAGAGGACGAGCAGCGCGAACAGTGCCAACAACAGCGCAAACACATGGGAAAAAGTGGTGAGGCGCAAGAATGGTCTTTTCAGGTTGCGGTTATTCGGAAGTGTGGGATTGTATCCGGCGGCAAGGGATTGCCGCCCTACGACTACGGCATCGTGCGGAATTTCGGCGGCAATCCCTTGCCGCCATTCATCACGTCCTGCGCGAGAGCAGAAAAACGAGGTCGCCACGTTCGCACGGCGGCGGCGTTTCGCAGCCGCTTTCGGCGGCAAGGGATTGCCGCCCTACGAGGTCTGGGCCGTAGGGCGGCAATCCCTTGCCGCCATCCATCCCTTCGTCCCAGCAGCCTGAGTAGTAAAAACCCTCGACGTTTCCGCCGGCGCGCTCGACCAGCTCGAACAACTCCGCGGCGACGAATTCGCGGAAATGAAAATGCGCGTCCCAGTTCGCCGCCGATCCGGGGTAGAGCGGCTGCGGGTTCCTGCCCTGGCGGATGAGTTCGAGATTCTCGCCGCGCAGGAAGTTCGGCGTGGTCAGGTAAAGTCGCCCCGTCACCTTGAGTTTGCGCAACAGCCATGCGAGCAGCGCCAGCGGATCGGCCACGATGTGCTCGATCACTTCGGTGAAGACGATGAGGTCGTATTGCCCGTCGCGCGGCGCCTGGTTCTCCTGCAACGCGTCGAGCCGCTCCAGATCGACGCTGTAATGGTTGCGACAGTCGAACAGTTCGCGACAACGCGCAGCGGTGAAACCCGGATAGTGCTCACCCGCGGGCCGATCGCAGACATCCAGGCGCAGATCCGGGCGGATGAGCGCGTACATCGCGCTGAACTGGGTCGCGCCGAACTCCAGCACTTCGGGCGAGGGAACGTCGCGAATGGCAACCAGCACCGCATTGAAGAGTTCCCAGAAACGCCGCTTGTGATCGAGCAGGTATTCACGCTGCCCGATCACCAGGCGATCGCGCGTTTCGGCGAGCTTCGCCCAGAGTTCCTCGTAGCGATCCCAGCCGAGCGCGGGCTCGGCGAGCACCGCGCGCTCGAGGTCGAACGAAAGCGCGGGCGGTTGCCAGCGTGGCTGCATCGCACGGCGCCACAGATGCCGCTTGGCTTCGGCGCTTTCCACCAGGGCGGCCAGCACGCGCTCTGGCGGTTCGCCGCGAAGCAGCGAGGCCGCGTAGTGCGTCTCGCCGACGGAATCGGCCTCGCGGCCGAGCAGCATGGCGTAACAGGCGCGGACGAATCGATACGCCGAGTTTTCGCTCCAGCCGGGTTCGGGGCCGGGATCCCGCGTGAGTCGATCGGCGGCAGGGGATCGCCGCCCGATAGTTCGTCCGATGGTTCGCTTGATCCAGGATTTCATATTGCGTTCAAGACACGCGGTGTTCGGCGGCAAAGGATTGCCGCCCTACGGGATTGGGTGGGATTCGGCGTTCGGCGGCAAAGGATTGCCGCCCTACGGCATATGTCGAGCTCCGATGCCGTAGGGCGGGATTCCCATCCCGCCACCATTGATGACATTTCGCGGCGTGCGACTCGGCGGCAATCCTTTGCCGCCCTACTGTTTATCATCCTCGGCCTCGAATATCGCTTCCTCGCGCACGCGCCCGCGCAGCATGAACGAGCCGGCCGAGATGAGCCGGTGTCGGCGCGAACCGCGCGCCGTGGCTGCTCCGACGAGAAGCGGCCGGTCCTGCTCGCGCGCCAGCGCCTGGAGCCGCGCGCTGAGATTGACGCAATCGCCGATCGCGGTATAGGCGCGCCGGAAGCGCGTGCCGAGGTCGCCGACGACGGCCTCGCCGGTGTTGACGCCGATGTGCACGCGCACCGGCGGCAGGCCGCGCGCGGACAAACTCTGATTCAACTCGCGTAGCGTGCGGTGCATATCCAGCGCCGCGTCGAGCGCGCGGTCGGCGTGGTCGGCAACCGGCAGCGGCGCGCCCCAGAAGGCCATCAGCGCATCGCCCATGTATTTGTCCAGCGTGCCGCCGCTATCGTGCACGGTGCGGGTGAGCGCCTCCAGCACTTCCTGCGTGAGCGCGGCGAAGCGCTCGGGCGGCAGGCTCTCGCCGAGCGCGGTGTAATCCTCGATGTCGGCGAACAGCACCGTGATCTCGCGCCGCTGGATCGCAAGCGCATCGGTGTGCGAATGCGCAACCAGTTCTTCGAGCACAGCCGGGGGCACGTAATCCTTGAACGCATCGTAGAGACGGCGGCCGGCCTCCTGCGCGAAATACCATTCGAGCGGGGCACCCACGACCAGGATCACGGCATAGGCGATAAATGGCGCGAGCGCAGGCTGCGCCAGCGCGGGCGGATACCACATGAACACGATGACTAGCCAGCCCACGGCAAGCACGAACAGCAGGCCAAGGGTCGCAAGCACCTGTGCCCGCATGACCAGCAGCGCAAGCAGCGCGATGCTCGCCGCGATCCAGATCCAGGGCAGCGCGCCGCCCAGCGGCGGCGCGGCGGGCTCGGCGGCGATCGAATCGAGCAGCGAGGCGACGATCTGCGCCTGCACCATCACCCCCGGCACCACCGGCGCGAGCGGCGTGGCGACGAAATCGGCAAGCCCGAGCGATGACGAGCCGACCAGCACCAGCGCATTGCCGAGCAGTTCGCGCGGCGCGACATGCTCGATGATTTCCACCGCCGGAATCACAGAAAATGCGTCGCTCGAATAGCGGAACGGGATCGCGTATTCGCCGTCATGATCGACCGGAAGCGCGAGGCGCAACTCAGGGGCGGCTGCGATCGCGAAGCGCCGCCAGCCCAGCGCGAGAGCGTCGGGCTGCGATTGCGAGCGGCTGGCGCAGCGCAAGAGGGCGACTGCAAGCAGCGTGTAATCGCGCTCCTGCCAGCGCACCAGCGGCGGAATGCGCCGGATCACGCCGTCCGCATCGGGTCTGAAGCTCACGTGGCCCGCGCAGGGCGCCTGCGCAAGCCCCGCGTGGTTGGCGATGAAGCCGGTCGCGCGCGGCCATTCGAGTCCATCGGGTGCGCGGCGCCCGGCGAAACCCGCCGCAGGCACGCCCACCTTGAGCGGCTGCGACCGTTCGCCGAAGTCGAACGCCTGCGCGAGCACAAACGGCTTGTCGCGCGCCAGCCGCGCGAGCGCCGCGTCGCCTTCGCGGTCGGCAGGCTCGGGCAGCATCATGTCGATCGCCACACCCGCGGCGCCGTAGTCGTCGAACAAGGTCCGCACCAGGTCGGCGAGCCGGGTGCGCGGCCAGGGCCAGCGCCCGAGCGCGGCGAGGCTCGTTTCGTCGATGTCGATGACCACCACGCGCGTCTCGGGTGCCGATTTCTGCGTGGCGCGCTGATAGCGGTCGAGCAGAAAGTTTTCCGTCCACAGATACGGATCGGGAAGCCAGAGGCGAAAGCCGATCAGGACCGAAAGCGCGACGGCGGCGCCGGCCACCGTGAGCCGCGCGAGCGGGTGCGCGGGCAGCCACGCAAGCGGCGAGCGCGAACCGGTTCGCAAGGGAGCGCCGGAAGCAGCGCTTCCGGCGGCAAGGGATTGCCGCCCTACGGTTTGGTGCGATGAGTTTCGGCTGGGCAAGATGGCGATCGCAGCAATGTCGCGGAGCGCATTATGCCTTGTTTGCCGCCGAGTTTTTTCGATGAAGTGATTCGGCGGCAAAGGATTGCCGCCCTACGGTTGCACCGAATCACGCACGATGCCGTAGGGCGGCAATCCTTTGCCGCCATCGCCCTTGCCACCATCGTGCATCCCGCCATCACGGCTGTACACGAGCGGACGAGCTACGCGTTACACGGTGAAACGGCAATTCTTGGCCGCCAACTTTCATGCCCGACTACCGTCGATATTACGCCGCTCATCAAACCGTGTTCGTCACCATCGTGACGCATCGCCGGCAACCTTTATTCGCGGAAAATGCAACCGTAGCAACGCTCATTGCCGCGATCCGGCGTGTGAAGGAAACGCACCGGTTTCGGCATATGGCGCACGTCATACTTCCTGATCATTGGCACTGGCTGTTTCGCACCGAAGGCGAGGAAAACTTCAGTGCCGTCGTCGCGGCCGTGAAGCGCGACACGAGCTGGCGGCTCAGGCAAGAACACGGCCTTCGCACGCCGTTTTGGCAAGACCGCTTTTACGATCATGTCATTCGGGATGACGACGATTTCGCGCGACATCTGGATTACATTCATTACAACCCGGTGAAGCACCGGGTCGTCTCTTGTGCAATGGCGCATGCACATTCATCGTTTCGGGCATGGGTTGATCGCGGTGTTTATCCACCGACATGGGGAGCAGATGAACACGTGCCCGAGTCGATCAGGGATATGAATCTCGAATGACGCGCTTGGCGGCGACGTTGGATGGCATTCGGCGGCAAGGGATTGCCGCCCTACTCCGATGCCGTAGGGCGGGATTCCCATCCCGCCGTCATCGCGCGTGATTCGGCGCAGGTTGGCTATCGCCGCCAGAATGTGGCGCCGACCGCTGAGGTCGTCGCGTCGATGCGCCGCGCGAACATCAACCCGGCCTGATCGGCCGCGGAACCGGCGAGCGCGCCGCGCACGTCGGCGTTGGAAGTAATCACGTTGCTGTACAGCAGGCCCTCGCGCGTCACACCGCCCTTCGCCGAAACATCGGTGGTCCGATTGTCGTTGGTGACATCGAACCGCGTGGCAAAGCTCCGATTGTTGAAGTCGATCGTGAGCGAGGGGTTCTGTATTTGCGCCTGCTGCACGGTCTGCTTCGATTCGTCATAGAAGAAACTGCTATACGATTGCAGTCTGAAATCGAACACACCCGAGCCCGGCATGACCATCTGCGGTGCGGCATCGCGCGTGATGGCAAAAAGCGGGTTGAGCCCGATCAACTGACGCCCACCTGCCGTCAACTCGGCGAGCGAAGCCGCCGGGGTTTCTCCGGCGAGCGCTTTCCAGCGCCCCCATTGGACCGCCTGCGGTTCGATGGCAGGCGGCACGACGATAACCGGCAGAATCACTGTGGCAGGCGTCGCCGGGAGACGGTCGATCACGCCCTGCTCCTGCCTGGCGGCGAGCGTCTGCGCCACGGAAGCAGGTGCGGCGACGGCGCTTACTTTGCCTGCCGCGTCCTGGCCACGCCCGTTCTCGTCAGGCAACGGCGGCGCAATGCGCTCGGGTGCGAGATTCCTGAATTGCGCATCGAGCAGCGCCGGCCGCTGCTCGCCGCGGCGCAACTGCAGCAGCGCATCAGCCCGGCCGGCGTCGAGGTTCGCGGCGTTTGGAATGCTGCATGGGCCAAGCGCGTCGCGCGCGCAGCCCTCGCCGAACGGCGCCATGGTGACGCCGCCCGATTGCACCGCGATGCGCGTGACGTTGGCGTCGGCATAGACGCTGAAGTCGGTGCCTCGCAGCCCGATCGCCGCGATCGGCGTGTTGAGGCGGTATTTGTCGCGCGCGGCCTGTGCGCCGCGCCCGGAGATTGCGCGCATCACGCCCTGCTCCATGCTGATGCGGATGCGCGACTCGCCCGGTTTGGCGGCATCGAAGCGGTAGATCTCGAAACGGGCGCGGGTGTTCGGGCGCAGGCTGATGAAGCCGTTGTCGACTGTTTTCATATAGACGTAGCCGTTGCCGCCGGTCGTCACTGCGTCGCCCTCGTCGATGGCGTCGCCCACGCGCAGCGCGCGCTCGGCCTTGCCGTTCACGGCGGCGACTTGCCCGATCGACATGATGACCTCGCCCACGCGCGGGCCGGCCGCCTGCGCGGCGAATGCCACCGTGAGCCCGAGGAGGAGCAACAACCAGCCCCGAATCCACCCAGAGGCCGTGAAAATGCGCGCTTCCGGGAACTCCACCCTTTGGGGAGCATTCCCGGCAGCAGTACCGATGACCCGATTCGACATAGCGGCTATTATAACGCCTAGAAAACACCAGGAAATTCCGATTTGCGACAGATGCTTGCCGTATTTCCTCGCAAGGCCACCGCAAGGAGCCTACTGTCCGCGCATTGCAGCAAAATGATGTGACGACCGTCACAAAATGACATACTAGCAATATGCGGGCGAAGGAGCCGTAGGCAATCTCTTGCCGACAAACCTTTGCTGGCGGCATGGGAATGCCGCCCTATGGCATCGTGCGGAATTTCGGCGGCAAAGGATTGCCGCCCTACGTCGTTGCGGGAACATGCAGTGAAAGGTATCGCGAAGCCGTCGAGAGAAGGGCGTAGGTCGGCAATCCTTTGCCGACAGCGCGTCGTTGCCGATGGTGCAACAAGAGGAGTGCGATGGTTCCATCTGAACTGTTAAGCCGGATTTCACTGATCGACGGGTTGGACAGCGCGACCCTCGAACGGCTGTCGCAGGCGATGCGCCAGCGCGACTATCAGCGGCGCGAAACGGTAATCCACAAGGGGACAGTGGGTGACGATCTGCTGTTCCTCCTGGAAGGCCGGCTGCAGGTGATCGATGTCACCTCCGACGGTCGCGAGATCGGTATCCATTTCATTGCGCCCGGCGACTACTTCGGTGAACTGTCGATCATCGATGCGCAACCACGCTCGGCTTCGGTGGTGGCGAGCAGTCCGTCGAGCGTGGCTTTCCTCGGGAAAACGATCGCGCAGGATCTGTTCTATCGCCACCCGGTGGTGGCCGAGCGGCTCATCAAGCGCATGGCGCAGATCATCCGCATGTCCTCGGTGAACCGCGCGATCCTGTCGCTGCCGCGCGCGTTCCAGCGGGTCTACGCACTGCTCTGCAACCATACGCGCGTCAATCCGGGCGGTCTGGTCACCATCGAGCGCATACCGACGCAGGCGGAGATCGCGAGCATGGTGAATACGAGCCGGGAAACGGTGTCGCGCGCGCTTGGCATCCTGATTCAGCACCAGATCGTCGAAAAGGATCTGCGCCGGCTGATCGTGCGCAAGCCCGAGGAGTTGAAACGCGCCGCCTCGCCGGGCAAGTAGCGCCGGCGGCAAGGGATTGCCGCCCTACGGCATCGTGCCCGATTCGGCGGCAAGGGATTGCCGCCCTACGGCATATGTCGAACTCCGATGCCGTAGGGCGGGATTCCTATCCCGCCATCATCGGTGACATTTCGCGGGGTTCGGCGCGCGATTCGGCGGCATTGGATTGCCGCGTTTACAGCGTGGCCAGAAATTTTGCGTAGCGAGCGGCGATGAGTCGCCAGTCGGCTTGGGCTTCGACGTGAGCGCGCGCCTGGCGACAACGGGCATCGATTTCCCCGGATGGCGTCGCGCGCAGCGCCGACAATGCGGCCGGCATGTCCTCGACCGTAGTCTCCCAGAGGTCCTCTGGCGTAAAAATCCCGCCACGCGCGCCGAACGCGGTGCTGAGAATCGGCAGGCCCGCAGCGGCGTAGTCCATCAGCTTCAGGTTGGTGCCCGAACCCTCTTCCATCGGGTTCAGGCCCACGTCGGCGAGCGACAGCCACAGCCGCTTCTCGGTTTCGCTCACCACGCCGACGCAATGAAAGTTCGCCGGTCTCGCCGCCAGCGCCGGGTCCACGCATACGCTGCCGAGAACAAAGAAATTGATGTCCGGCCGCTGCGCAGCCAACCGGATAATTTTATGCGCAGCGCGAACATTGGGCAGGTGCCAACTGCCGGTGAACAGCACGCCAAAAACATGCTGCATCCCGAATTGCGCCTTGAGTCGCGTTCTCTCCTCGAAATCGCAGAACGGCAGCGAGTCGCAGTCAACGCCGTTTTCGACGGTGGCGAGCGTGCTCGGGTCCAGTCCATAGAGATCGGCCAGCCGCCTGCCGTCCTTGTCGCTGCAGGCGAGCACAAGGGGCGCCTGCTTCGCGCAACGGCCTTCGGTCTCGCGCACCAGTTCGACCAGGTCGGAGCGCCCCGGAAGCATCTCGCGCTTCAGATCCGATTCCACGTTGTGCGCTTCGTAGATCACCGGGCCGCGCCAGACCCAGCGAATCGCCGGGTACACGTAGGGGTGACTCGCCACCACGAAATCGGCGCGCTCGGCGTAGTGCCTGATTTGTGCGAGCCACTCCGTGCAGGAGCGAAACTCGGTCACGGCCACCAGATCGGCGGCAGAGACGCCAAGTGCCCGCGTCATCTGTCCCTGCGCGTCGGACATCTGCACCGAACAAGGCACCAGCACTTCGGTGAAGCCCCGATCGAGTACGCGCGTTTGCGCTTGCCACGCAGCGGGGATGAGATTGATCTGCACTACGTCGAGGTGGGCGGCGAGCCTGCGATACAGGTGGTACATGCGCTGCTGCCCGCCCGAAAGCGGCGGATAGGAGGCAAACGTGTTAACCACGACGATGCGCTTCCTCCAGCGCGCGCGCGCGCCGCGAGGACTTGGCTCGAGCAGATCGCGCACTAGGCCCGACCAGGTGATGTGCGCAACGCTCGCCGCGGCGCGCTTGCCCATTGCGATCGTGGCCTCGCGATCCTCGACGAGCCGCCGCATTCCCCGCGCCAGCGCCGCGGCATCGGGTTCGACGAGCATCCCATTCTCGCCGTGTCGCACGAGTTCGGTGACACCGCCCGCATCGAAGGTGGTGAGCACGGCCTTTTCCGAGCGCATCGCCTCGACCGTCACCAGGCCGTAGTCTTCCTGCCGGGGCACGAACGGCACGAACAGCGCGCGCGCATATTCGGTCGCCAACTCCGCATCCGAAACGCGGCCGAGAAACCGGATCGAGTCGCAGCCTGCGGCACGCTCGCGCAGTCGATCGAGCTCGGGGCCCTCCCCGGCGATGCGCAGCGGCAGCGACACTTCGGCGCGGCGGTAAGCC
>Ga0163199_1003149_pt1 | contig 9995 bp, 8 predicted proteins | sample PL_2010_150m_FD_113537 | JGI IMG/M metagenome (GOLD analysis project Ga0163199, IMG submission 113537) | Freshwater microbial communities from Powell Lake, British Columbia, Canada to study Microbial Dark Matter (Phase II) - PL_2010_150m | ecosystem: Environmental > Aquatic > Freshwater > Lake ...
GATGCACATTAATCTGTTAAAAACTTATAAATCAAATAACCAAAATTTATTTGTAACAATCCGAAAGCTATTCCGCTGTATAGATCTAGACGATCTACTTCATCAAGTTCGGATCGATTTTTTGTTTGAAGATAATCATCATATTTTCTATCGGCTTTGATCTTAAAATATGCAGCGACACCGCCTATAACTGCCGCACTTCCAATCAAGATCTTAAATGTACCAGAACTAAAGAAACTTTTTGTTTTGTTTTTATTTATATACTCGTAAATATTTGATTGAGCAGAAGAAGATTCGGTTTGTTTCATATCGTAATTGAAATGATAAACTTTATCACATTCAAAAATTCTAAGGGTATCATAAATATTTTTTTGTCCCCACTTGAAAGAAGAATTCTTAATAAATAATAAATGGTTCCCTTTAGTAAGATTAATTTCGGCTTTCTCTTTCGTTATGAATAATGTGTCAATATAAATGCGTGCTTCAGCATTATTGGTAATAATTTCAACTTTGCTTTTGCAATCTTGAGCAAAACAGTTTACTGAAGAAATTATAATAATAGTAATCAGCTTTAGTATAAAACTATTATTCTTTATTTGAAATCTGATACGCATTAATTATTCCTTTATCGGCACCTAAATATAAAATGCCGTCGTGATAAACCGGAGAAAGTTTAACTCTCTTCTCAAAATCATAAGTTTTAGCTATCTCTCCATTGTTAGTATCAATAAAATAAATTTTTCTGTTCAGATCAGGTTGAACAAGATAATTTTTGAAAAGTGCAGGAGTTGTGTTTATCACTCCGCCAGTCTCTATTTTCCAAATAATCTTGCCAGATGATTTATTAATACAAAATATTTCTCCGGCAAGATTTCCTACAAACACTTTATCATCATTCATAACCGGAGTAGAAAGAATTTTACTTTTTGTGTCAACTGTCCAAACAATTCTGCCATTATTAACTGTGGCGCAAAATAATTCCCCGTCGTTATCTCCGAAATAAACATAATCTCCTTCTACCGAAAAATCTCCTTCAATACCATTACTTATATTTATTCTATATTTTATTTCACCGGTATTAGACGAAACTACAATCAACTCCCCCTTTTCATTTCCAAATAGAATTAAGTCACCGTTTGATGCTGGTGAAGATTTAGTAGAAACTTTTGTAGTTAGGCTCCATCCTCTTTCGCCAACAAAATTAAATTTAATTAATTCTCCTTGATCTGTAAGAACAACAATTCCATCATTCAATTTTATCATTTCATTTTGTACACTGCCGTATATCTTTGATTCTAATAAAACATTTCCATTTAAGTAATCATAAATCTTCAATAAAGAATATTTTTCGTTGAATTGATTTAGTAAAATAAACACTCTTAAATTATTAACGATAGGAGTGGTTGAAATAGAGCCAGTATATTTTTCATAACCAAACATTTTGCCCGTAGTTCTATCAAACGCATAAAACTTGCCGGATAAATCTCCAACGAAAAGGATATTATCATAAATAACAACAGAAGTATTAGTTTGGCTTCCGCTTGTTTCCGCTGACCATTTTAGTTTTAAGCTATCGTCAATAGAAATATCATTGTAAAATTTCCTTTCGGGATTTTTTCCGAACATAAAATATCCAGGACCGCCAACAATCATATTCTTAAAAGCAATCGGCTGAGTGCAGCTTAAAAGAGCTAACAAAATAATCAGTGAGATATATTTGATATAATTTTTTTTCAAAAATCCCATCCGAAGAAAAACTGATAAAATAAACCCGGTTGTAATTGAGTAAAATCTTTTTCAATTTTTTTGCCGATATCATACCTTAAAGCAAAAATATTGAAGATGTTTATTCTAATTCCCGCTCCTATGCTGCCCAAAGTTTCTTTATAATCTTTATCCCAAGCAGCACCGGCATCAAAAAATGCCGCTCCTCTGATCTGAAAAAATGATAATCCAAAAAATGGAAAGTTAATCGTAAATTGATCAACAAGCGGGAATCTCAATTCAATAGATGACAACCACATTTTCTCTCCGCGTATAGACCAACGATTCCATCCACGCAAATCCCAACTTCCACCCGCAAAATATCTTCTCGCTTCCTTACCATCATTAATAAAAATTGCTGCTCGAGTTGCTAAGCTGCTTCTTAAACCTAAGCGGAAATATTTTCTATAATCGGCTATAATGGAATAGTAGTTTACATTACTGTATTTAACATCGCTGGTGTAGCCGAGTAATAATCGAAATCGTGAACCGTCAACAGGACCTGTAACAACCCAAATTGAATTATCATGAACAAATGAAATAGTATTAGTTACAAGAAGAGATTTTCTAGTAATAAAACTTCCGGACAATTCTTTATCTGAATTTGCAATATCCATTTCTGCTTCAAGCCGTTGGAACGAAGAGAACGGATAAATAAGAGAAATGTAACCGCCGAAAACTCTTTCGTAAAAATATTCGTCTGATTCTCTTATATCGTAACGTCTTCCCGAATAATTGAAAACTCCGAATCCATAATTTGTTCTATCTTTCAAACTAACACGCGCAAGTGATAAATTAAAATTTTTCAGAATCTCACTTTGTATTTCTGCAGTATTGGAAATATAAAATACATATTGTTCGTCGCCTAAGAGATCGCTCAAACTTAATAATGCACCGCCTCGTGTTCCGTAAACCGGATCGGTTACTAATTGACTAACGGCGTAATCTAAATTGTATTCTTTTTCATATTTAAGTCGGTCATACTCTGCAGTTAGTTTAATCCTTTCAAAAATCCATTTCGATCCTAAATTCTCAAAATTAAACGCAACGTATTTTTCATTTTGTATTGAATTTAAATCGAGAGAATAAAATTGAAAAGAAAAATTTTCAAATCCGGAAGTAACAAGTGTATTCTTATCTACAAAGGAAAAATCATAAACACTAGTAATGAACTTTGTAACTTGAGTCATTCCGTTTGCTCTATCTCCGCCTACGGGAATTTTCCAAATATTATAAGTGCCGTCATAATCGCTTGTAAAGTAGAGTTCTGAAAAATCTGGTGAAAAATGCGGAGTAGAAATATTTGCGTTAACATTTGTTAGGTAAGAAATATCATGTGTTGTCAAATCGTATTCAAATAAATTATACTTTTGTTTGAAAAGTCCGTCAGTGCGGTCGGATGAAAATATTATTTTACTTCCGTCCTTATTAAATGTAGGATCGATATCTTCGTAATAATCATTAGTTAAACGAGTTAGTTGTTTTGTATTTAGATCATAAATAAATAAATCACTAAAACCTTTTGTATCAGTCGCTGTAAAAACGATCTTATTACCATCGGCAGAAAAACTTGGAGCTTTAATTCTGATCAAACCGTCAAACTGAAAAGTATTAATTAGCTTTTCTTCTTTGATTGAATAAACATGAAGAACATCGGTAGCTTGACTTCTTGTAATGAAAACAAGTAATCCGTTTGAAGAAACCGAAAAAGTATTTTCTAGTAGATGGAATGCTTCAAAAATTGCATCACGTTCGCCTTCAATTAAAACTTCAGCTTCGGCATAGTCGCTGCTATCCGGTTTATAATCCATCCTCATAACAGAGGTGTAACCGACATGATTACCGATGAAATAAATTTCTTTTTTATTACCATTCTGAAAAAATCTTGGAGCAAAATTGAAACCGGCATTAGTAATTTTTTTTGCTTGAATGAAATGCGGATAGTTTTCTTTGTATAGTGGGAAATATTTTTGTCTTAAATCGTAAGTCCACTTATTATCAAGATCATTTATTTTTTCACCGGTTACAAATTCTAAGAGATCCGTGAATTTATTAAACCTCCAAAAGTTTTCTAAGATTGCAAGAATTTTATCTTCACCGTAATTCTTTCCAACAAACTCTAAAAATTTTTGTCCCTCTTTATACATTAAATATCCTGAAAGATATTCAAGATCGGTAAGGGGAATAAAATTTCCGTTAAGAACGGCATCACGCATTACCATTTCGGATTGTGTGTCCCAATCGGACGACCAATATTCTGCAAGACCTTCTACAAACCAAAGCGGCGGCATTTTATCCGTGTTGATTCTGTGATCATTCAAAATATTATAAATTTTATTTGTCATGAAAACATGAACCAACTCATGTCTGATCACATGCTTAAATTGAGCAAGATTTCCTAAATAAGGAATTACAACTCGTCCTTTCATAAATTCAAAAAAACCGCCGATACCTTCTGGGATAAATCCGGGAGAAATATTTGTCTGCTGAAAATGAGTATGAGTGTTGTAAAATATGAGAGGGATTTTATTTGTTACATAGTGATTGAATTTTACTTTATGAGATTCAAATGCTTCTTCGGCGAACCTAGCACCGATCTCTGCTATTTCTGTAAAATCATCATAATAATAAATATTGAAGTGCTCGGTCTTAAGAACTTTCCAATTAAATTTTTCGTATTGAACTTTGTTACGTCCGAAGAAGTAAAATTGGGCGGAAATAATTTGAGGAGCTAAAAATATAATTAGTAAATATATCCGCCAATTTTTTATCAAAGATGTGCCTTTAAATAATTTATACTATCAATACTTGTCGGATCAAATTCGCGTAATACAGCGTGATAATAAGTTGCCCAATCGCCAAGAAAGATTAAATCTACCAATCTTAGTTTTGCATTAGCTTCGTTACTTTTAAGATCAATAACTTCCGCTCCGGCTTTTCTAACCATTTCGGAAGTTAGATCATATCGTTTCTTAACTTGAGGATGATAACCTTCATCAAGAATATTGATCAGCTTTATATTCATTGTAGGTTTATATCCTTCCCATCCTAAAATTTCATTATGATCGAGTTCAGGCAAATATCCAAAGAAAGCATGATGTTTGGCATTTTCATTAAACTGTCCTTTTATTCTTGTTCCTACAACAGACGTATAATCGCTAACTGCATAAATTAATGGAATAAAACCAAGCATCTGTTCGGCTAAATTCAATGCAGCATTAGTCTCTTTCGAATACTCTAATCCTTTTCTTTTTAATAACTCAATTACTTGTTGAACATTTTTTGTTTGACTGGGAACTAATTTCAATGAATGGACAATCTTAAGCAATGTAAAAAAATTTATCCAGAGAGCGAACCTTGGCTGATAACCCTTTAATAGTTTAGCGAATGGTATATTCTTTTTCATCGCAATCTCTTCGATCTTACCACCAGTTGATAAACAAACAATTTGACATTTCTTTTTTATCGCTTGATTCAATGCTGCGATTGTTTCTTCTGTATTGCCTGAATAAGAAGAAGCGATCACCAAAGTATTCTCATTAGCATAAAGAGGCAGTTCGTAATTTCTGTTCACTGTGTAGGGATATTTTAATTCAGTACGTAAATAATTTTGCAGAAGATCACCACCGATTGCAGATCCGCCAAGACCGGTTAAAATAATATTTTTGATCTTGGATGTTTTAATCGATGATACGCTAAACTTATTATTCCATGCATATTCCACCTGCACATAAGAATCAGTTAATACTTTGAATTGATTATGAACATCATACTTCGAAATCATTTCTTGTAAGTTCATTTTAATCCTCAATAAAAATTTATTATTTGGTTTTTTATTTTTCTGTTATAATACTCATGAATTGCATCGTTTATTTCTTTTTCAGTCTTGAGTTCTAAACATTTATTTGCCAAAAGCTCTACTTCTTTAAGGTCAATGCTTCTTATTATTTTTTTAATGTGAGGAATAGCAGAAGCTGAAACACTTAACGATTCTAATCCCAGTCCGATTAATAACGGAACTGCAAACGGATCGGCAGCCATTTCACCGCACATACTAACCGGCGTTTTTGTTTTTTTACCATTATTAATTATGTGGTAAAGTGTTCTAACAACAGCAGGATGAAATTCTTGATAGATATTCGAGACAATATCGTTTCCTCTATCAACTGCCAGTAAATATTGAATTAAATCATTTGTACCAATGCTGGCAAAATCAACTTCACCGGCAAAATCTTGCATCATCACAGCTGCGGACGGAATCTCGATCATAATTCCAACGCTCATATGCTTATCGAAATGTTTCCCTTCTTTTTTTAATTCGGATTTACATTGATCAATAATTTCTTTAGAAGCTCGGATTTCATATAGAGAAGAAATCATAGGCAGCATAAATTTTATATTTTTATGTGTACTTGCTCTTAAGACTGCACGTATTTGAGTTTTGAAAAGTTGAGTATTATCTAACAACAAACGAATTCCTCTCCAGCCTAAAAACGGATTTGGTTCTTTTAGATCAACAGGCAAAACTTTATCTCCGCCGATATCAAATGCACGGATTATTACAATTTCAGGATAAATCCTTTCCGCAATATTTTTATAAACACTGAATTGTTCCTCTTCATCAGCGAATGTTTCATATACTTCGAACAATTGTTCTGTGCGTACAAGACCAACACCTTTTGCTCTGTTCTGTACAATAAATTCCATCTCTTCAATTAGATCAAGATTTGCCAACAGTTGAATCTCTTTACCGTCTAATGTTGTTGCAGATAAATCGCGGAGTTTAATTAATTCATGATCTTCTTTCGTAAGCTTATCAATTTTCTTTTGATAGTGTTGAAGCTGTTTATCGGTAGGATTAATAATTACTTCACCTTTATATCCGTCAATAATTATAAGATCATTTTCTTTAATCCTATTAGTTGCATCATGCAGACCAACAACAGCCGGAATATTTAATGATCTTGCAACAATCGCAGCGTGAGAAGTTAAACCACCAAAATCCGTTACGTATCCCTTAACATTTACACGTGAGAATAAAACCGTATCTGATGGAGTTACAGTTGTAGTAATTACTACAACATCATTAGTAATTCTGGATTTCCATTTTTTCTTTTTGAGATTTCTAATAATTCTATTCTTTATGTCCTCAATATCATGAGAACGTTCTTTCATGTAAGATTCATGCGAGAGGTTCATAAGATCTGTGTATTTAGAAATCTCATCATTAACGATGTATTCCGGAACGCGTTTTTCATTTTTAATTCTATTTTGAATTGTTGCGACAAGAATCGGATCGTCAAGGATCATAATTTGAGCTTCAAATATTGCAGCTCTTTTCTCACCCAGTTTATCAACTGCAAGAGAAAATATTTTCCTTAATTCTTTTTTGGATTGGTGCAACGCTATTTCAAGATTTTGTAGAGCTTCATTTACATCTGTGATTGGATCATTAACAATTTCTTCTTTTTCTTTTTTGTAAAGAAACGCCTTCGATATTGCTATACCAGGTGCGGCAGCAATTCCTTTTAAAATATTTTCTGATTCAGATTTCATATTATAGTTCGTCAAACCCTCTGTTAAAATAATCTACTATTTCTTTAGAAGCATGTTCTTCATCTTCCCCGTCAAAGATCAACAATATTTCAGACCCTTTTTCAGCAGCAAGTGTCATAACACCAATTATACTTTTCCCGTTTATGTGAAGACCATCTTTATTCAGAAAAAAATCGCATTTGTACTTTGATGCTAATTTAACAATTGTCGCAGCCGGACGAGTATGTAAACCGGCATTATTGATTATTTTTATTTTATGTTCGATCATTTGTTCCTTGTAATAAGAGCATTAGCTAACCAGATCATTAAATTTTTACCTTCACCTTTTTTTAGTGATGATAAATTCTTTAATGCCAATTTAGTGTATTTCATAATCTCGTGCTCAGCATCTTTTATAACTCCTAATTTTAGATAGAGCTTACTATACTTATGAATTTCACTGCGTGAAATTCCCTTTTGCTTTATAACTTTGATAAGTTCAGTCCGATCTTGAAAATTAGATTTTTCAAGTGCACGTAAAAATAAATATGTTTTTTTCCCTTCCACTAAATCGCTTCCAATTGTTTTCCCAATTTGATCTTCTACGCCAACAATATCAAGCAGATCATCTTGTAATTGAAAAGCCATGCCGAGATTTTTACCATAATTTGAAACTGCTTTAATTTCTTTTGCTGAAGCACAACACAGTTGCGCACCTATTGAACAGCACATTTCAGCCAACGCTGCAGTTTTCTTATAGATCATTCTTTGGTATTCAGTTATAGAAACGTTTTGTCGAAGTTCAAAATCTTTATCTAAGCTTTGTCCTTCGCAAACTTCAATTACACCATGTGTAAATGCTGAAACAATTTCTTTTACATTATTCTTACAATCTTTTAGAAGACAATCGTAAGCAAGCGCGATTAAATTATCACCGGCAAGAATTGCAGTGTTAACATCATACTTTTTGTGAAGTGTCTTTCTTCCGCGCCGTTTCGGAGAATTATCCATTATGTCATCATGTGCAAGAGTAAAGTTGTGAAGTATCTCTACTGCGATTGCTGCATTATAAACATCCTTAAATTTTCCACCAACAGCTTTCGCTGAAATTAGAACAAGAAACGGACGAAGACGTTTTCCTCCTCCATTTAGAATATAAGAACAAGGTTCATACAGATATCTTGGTTCTTTTCCTTTTAAAAGTAGTCCTAATTGCTTTTCAATTTTTGCTATCTCATAATTATAAATACTATTAAATTTTCTCGCATTAGAATTCAATACAATTCCTCTTTTCTTATTAATCCTACTTTCTTAAAAGTTTGAATATCCTTGCAACCAGTTAAATACATAATTCTTTTTACTGTTGAGAACCAAGATTGGATTAATTCTACAACACCATTTACATCATTCTTCATAACTTCTTGTAAAATAATTCTTGCAGATGCAGAAAGATCGGCACCAAGTGCAATTGATTTCGCAATATCAACTCCGTTTGAAATTCCGCCGGAAGAAATAAGTGTAAAGTCAAAATCTTTTTTTAATTCCTTAACTTTTCTAACACAATATGAAGTAGGCAATCCCCATTCTTGAAAATAATTATCTTCTTTATTACTTCTCATTAATTCAACCGCAGCCCAGCTTGTTCCACCTGCACCGGAAACATCAATTCCTTGAACACCGGCTTCCAAAAGTCTTTTAGCTGAACGCTTACTTATTCCTGAACCAACTTCTTTAACAATAATCGGAGTTTTAATTTTAGAACAAATCTTCTCAATATTTTTAATCAATCCCTTAAAATCCGGTTCACCTTCTGTTTGTAATAATTCTTGAAGCGGATTTACATGAATGACCATCCCATCCGCTTCAACAAGATCAATAAGCAATCTAATCTCATCAATTATTTTTTTTGATTTAGCAACTTGAGCTGCGCCAATATTTCCGAGTATAGGAACATTTCCTGCATTCTTTCTAACTACTCTATAAGTGGAGTGATACTGTTTGTCTTCTAAAGCTTGTCTTTGGCTTCCAACACCTATCGGAATTTGGAACTCTTTAGCTACTGTTGCTAATTTTTCATTAATACTTTTAGCTTCTTCAGTTCCGCCAGTCATACAAGAAATTAAGAATGGATAATTAATTTTCTTTTTAAGGAATCTAGTGGATAGATCAATTTTATTAAACTCAACCTCAGTTATTGCGTAATGTTCAAATTCATAGTTCTCAAATCCATTAGTCTTTGTCTTGAATGAAACATTCTCAGAAAGACAAAGTTCTATGTGATCTTTTTTCCGATTTGAAGTGTTGCTTTCTTGCATGAATATTACTTTTTTATTTCGTGAACAAAATAAATATTTTTTAAGTGAGAATCTTTTATTGCTTATAACTCTTTAAACAAGAATTTTATATAACAATCGGTTAAATTGCTTTAGAAATAATTCTTAAATCATAAGGTAACTTTATGACAAAAGTACGATTAAATTTCTGGCAAGTTTGGAATATGAGTTTTGGTTTTTTAGGAATACAATTCGGTTTCGCTCTTCAGAATGCAAACGTCAGTAGAATATTTGAAACTCTGGGAGCGAGTATAGATCAAATACCAATCTTATGGATTGCAGCACCAGTTACAGGATTAATCGTTCAGCCAATCATAGGTTATTTAAGCGATAGAACGTGGGGAAAATTAGGCAGACGTCGCC
>Ga0163199_1003150_pt1 | contig 9994 bp, 8 predicted proteins | sample PL_2010_150m_FD_113537 | JGI IMG/M metagenome (GOLD analysis project Ga0163199, IMG submission 113537) | Freshwater microbial communities from Powell Lake, British Columbia, Canada to study Microbial Dark Matter (Phase II) - PL_2010_150m | ecosystem: Environmental > Aquatic > Freshwater > Lake ...
CATTGGCCCGGCTGAAGTTGATCACCCCCACGACGAACTGTGTGGTCTTTGTTTTTTCGGATGTGACCGGATAGAGGAGCCCCACGGCCGGTCCATCTTCCATCTGAAGGCGGACGTACTGAGGTTTGCGGGACGCCGCCACCGAGCTGACCAGGCTCTCCGGCCACTCGTAGCCGACGCGGCTCGCCCCGGCTATGTATTCGATGTAATCGATATCGTAATTGACGACGGTGAAGATGTCGATGCGGGCCAGACGGATATCGGTCTGGATCTGTTCTTTAAGGGCGGTGTCGAGCGTGGAGAGACCCTGGCCGGTCGGGAAATGGGTGTAGTAGGTACTGACCGTTTCGGCGACGCTGGAGAGGCGTTTCCCCTGCTGTTCGACCAGAATCTGGTCCAGCGCGCGGATCTGAACCCAGCCCCAGACGGCCATCGTGACGACCAGTCCGAGGACGGTCAGGATCATCAGGCGTGTACGGACAGTCATGGATCACTCCCCGGGGAATGGTTTCCGGAAGCCCGGTTGTCCCCGGCCGATTATAGTGCAGGCCGGGGGGGAAATGCACGCAAATGATCGGCGAAAAAAAGGGGGTGCGGAGATCTCTCCGCACCCCGTACATCTGTTCGATACCCAACCGAAAAAAATTACTTCGCGGCGGGAGCTGCCGGAGCATCAGCCTTCTTCTCGTCCTTCTTCTTGTCGGCCTTCTTCACGTCCTTCTTGTCGGCCTTCTTCTTGTCGGCCTTCTTCTTGTCGGCCTTCTTCACGTCCTTCTTGTCGGCCTTCTTCTCAGCCTTCGCGGGATCAGCCGCTGCCGGAGCCGGGGCGGCGGCGGGATCAGCCTTCTTCACTTCGGCTGCCATTACGGACGTGCAGAACAGGAATACCAACGCGATTGTCCATACCATGAAACGTTTCATCTTAACTTCCTCCTATTTCTATTTTTGTTTTTGTCAGTCCCCTTCCGATCTGCCGACAACCGGCGATCGCGGGAATCTGCCCTATTGGCCTTCATCCCATGAGCATGAAGGTTAAAAACTACTTTGTTGCCGGAGCCTTCGGAGGGGAAACCGGTTTCATCTCCTTCGGAAGCTCCTTCTTCACCGCCTTCTTGACAGCGGTCTTCTTCGCCGGCGCCATCCGGATCAGAACGTTCCGACCATCCTTCTCAACGTAGCTGACCTTGACCGGATCACCCGCCGCGATATTGGGAAAGGGTTTCTCCAGGATGAATTCCATCATTTCCGCTTTGCCCTTCAAGGTCCGCTCGATTTTCAGGCCCGTGCCGGATATCTCCAGCACCGTCCCGGCGGTGCTCATCTCCGGGATCCGCGGGGGGAGGGGAGCGGCGGACCGTGGTTTCTCCGCGGCAAATACGAGCGTGAAACAGAGAAGCATCAAGATTGCCGCCAATGTCAGAAACCGTTTCATCCAACAACCCCTTTCTTTTCCTTGGCCCGGCTGTTTCCCGGACGCTACCTTGACAGCAATGTGCGTGCCAACGGTGAACAATCCGATCGTGATTGGAGAAACCGATGTAATATCAGATGAGATAACGTTTCGGTCTGCCGGGTCTTTCCGTTCCTTTCGGGGGGGAATTGTTGAGAACTTACCCAGTGGCTGGGGAATTGTTCCTCAGATGCCTTCGGATCGGGAACGCAGGCTTTCTACCCGCCGAGGAGTGAGGAATGAGGAGGCAGGGAAGAGGTTATTATTTCTCACTTCCCGCTGTTTGACATGATCATCTTCAGCGCCGCGGGGACGATCTCCAGATCGGCCGGGAGGGTGCCCGGCTGTTCCCCGTCGATGTCCAGCAGCACCCGCTGCTCCGAAGCAGCGGCCACCCTCTTTCCCGTCTGCATGGAGACCTGCGAGATGACTTTGATCTTGCCGGTGTAGAGTTTTGGGAGGTGCCAGAAGACGAGCGGGAGGCTCATGGCGCCGATGACGGTCACATGAAAGAGGCCGTCGTCGGGCTCGGCGTCTGGTGCGACCAGCATCCCGCCGCCGTGATAGCGTCCGTTCGCAACAGCGATGTTGAAAATATCGACCGTCTGCCCGTCCAGATCATCCACCTTGATGCGGATACGCTTCTTCTCATAGGCGAACAGGGAGACCAGCGTGCCCCAGATGAAGGTGATGAATGGTCCGCAGGCCTTGCTCGTCCGGTTGACCCGGTCCACAACCTCCCCGCCGAGGCCAAAGCTCGCGATATTGTGAAAGTATCTTGTGCTGGTACCGCCTTGATGGTTTCGGAAACGGATGCGTCCGAGATCGATCGTCCGGACGTAACCCTCCTGGATGGTCTGGAGAGAGGGTCCGTTCCCGGACGGGATGGGCATGGTCCGGCAGAAGTCGCAACCGGTGCCGTTGGGGAGGAAGCCGAGGACTGCATCCTTGCGGATGGGGCCGCTTTCATCAAAGAAGCCGTTGACTGCCTCGTTGAGCGTTCCATCGCCGCCCACGCAGACGATCCGGTCGGCGCCCTGGAGGAGCTGTTCCCGGGTCATCCAGGTGGCGTCGCCCGGTCCTTCGGTCAGGCAGGTTTCAAAGGGACCCAGAAGATCGCCGGCCATTTTGCTGATCCGGGGCCACTCTTTGCCCGTCGACCCGTTTCCCGCATGAGGATTCACCACGAAGACGGTTTTTTGGAAAACCACGTTCCACCTCCCGCGCCCTTTGGCAGATTGTGAGGATTCGTGCGGTAAAAGCGGCGGGAGTATAACACGGATATTTTGATTCCGGTAGCTAAAAAAAAGGGGTAAAGCTTAAAAAGAAGCAAAAGAATTGCTTTCCGGAAGGCTTTTTGATATCCATCTTATGCAAGCCGGGAGACCAGACCGATCAGAAACGGGTTCCATGACACAGGATTGCAGCAGACTCAAATTCATTTCCGCCTTCTTCTTCTTTCCGATGCGCTCCCTGCTGGGGCGGATCGGTTTCGGGTATGATATCTCCCGGATCGCCAATGCCTACTATCGGGTGAAATTCGACCGGATTCCCTCGGCCGAAAAGGCAGTCATTCTTCCCCACTGCCTGATCGGGGAGAAATGCAAGGCCCGCTTTTCCAAGGAGGACGGGGTCCTCTGCGTGAATTGCAAAGACTGCCGCTGCGGGGAGATCCGCCTTCTCTGCGAGGAGGCGGGGTGGCAGTTCTACATCTCTCCCAGCACGAATTTCACGAAACGCCTCGTCCAGAGAAAGGGGATCCACGCGGCGGTCGGCGCCGCCTGTGATTTTGAAATCGAAAAGGGGATCCGCTCGACCCGAATCACCCTCCGGGGTGTCCGTCTGAAGCAGAGGAAGGTAATCCCGCAGGTGATCGTGACGGCCCGCTACGACTGTCTGAACAACGATATCGACTGGGAGCGGCTCCGCAGGATGATTCGGGATGGGGCGGGAGGCGTCTAACGATGGAACATTCAGTTCCGGATTCAACCCCCCCCTTTTTCGCGATACATGGAGAGAGATCCGGCCGCGTGATCGTGGTCGGCGCCGGCGCCGGCGGGATGATGGCCGCGGGGCGGGCCGCGGAAATGGGCACAAACGTGCTGCTTCTGGAAAAAACGGACGGTCCGGGGAAGAAGATCCTCGTCAGCGGGAAGAACCGATGCAATCTGACGAACGCCCGTGACCTCGAGGATTTCTTCTCCATGTACGGCCCGAACGGCCGCTTTCTCCAGGGCGCATTTCACCGCTTCTTCCGGGATGATCTCCTCGCCTTCTTTGCGCGTTACGGCGTGGAGACGAAGGTCGAACGCGGCGGGCGGATTTTTCCGCTCTCCGACGACGCGGCGGACATCGTGAAGGCCTTCGGGCGTTATCTGAAGGATTATGGTGTAAAGATCCGCACCGGGGTCTCCGTGAACGGGATCGCCGTCCGTGCAGGTTTTGTTGAGGGGGTCCGGACGGAGGAGGGTCTTCTTCCCGCCCGTGCCGTCATCCTGGCGACCGGCGGCGCCACCTGGCAGACTACCGGTTCGACCGGCGACGGCTACCGGATGGCGGCCGCCGTCGGCCACACCGTGACGAAGCTCCGACCCGCCCTTGTGCCGCTGGTCGTTATCGAGGTCGAACGGGCGAAGTCGATGCAGGGGGTCAGCCTCCGAAACGTCCGGCTCACGGCCTTTCGCGGTCCGGCGGAGGCGATTGACCCCGCCCTGACTCCTGCAAAGGATACCGGCCGGGGGGTGGAGAAGAGGCGTCGGAAAGGTCCCGTCATCGAGAGCCGGATGGGGGAGATGCTCTTTACACACTTCGGGATCGGTGGCCCGATCACGCTGCTGATGAGCCTTTCCGTTGTGGATGCCCTCGCGGAAGGCCCGGTCAGCGTTGCGATCGACCTGAAACCGGCCCTCACGGCACAAGAGCTCCGGGTCCGCCTCCAGCGGGATTTCGACAACTTCGGCAAACGGGGTTTTCGCAGCCTGCTGGCGGGACTCCTCCCCCACAAGATGGTCGAACCCTTTATAGAGATGACCGGCATCCCCGCGGACCGGCCGGGCCATCAGATCAGCGCCGCGGAGCGGGAGAAGCTGCTCGGTCTCCTCAAGGCCCTCCGCTTCAACATCCGCGGGGCGCTTCCGATGACCGCGGCGATCGTTACGGCGGGCGGGGTTGCGCTTGGGGAGATCGATCCCCGGACGATGGCCTCTCGCCTTGTTTCCGGCCTTTTCTTCTGCGGGGAGGTGATGGACATCGACGCCGACACGGGCGGCTACAACCTTCAGGCGGCCTTCTCCACCGGCTTTGTCGCGGGCGAGGAGGCCGCAAAGCTTCTTCTGTCGTGAAAGAGAACAATGGTGTGCAAGTTATTCTTCTCTTTTGCTGACATGAGTAATCAGGCGGAGTGAGCTAAAGTTGATATCAAAATATCAAATGAAATATTAAACCATCACCAGGAGGAAAAGCATGAAAAAAATCCTGATCATCGCATTGGCCGTCATCGTGCTCATCGCGGCCGGGGTATACCTGTACCTGCGCGCGGGGCTGCCTGATTACACCACAAACCTCACGGCGGCCGGGCTCACGGCGCCGGTCAGTATCGAACGGAACCGCTTTGCCGTGCCCACCGTAACGGCGAAGAACATGGAGGATCTCTACTTCGCCTGGGGTTACGTGAATGCCCAGGACCGCATGTTCCAGATGGAGTTCACCCGCCGCGTGGGGCAGGGGAGGATAGCGGAGTTTGCCGGCGAGGAGGCCCTGTCCAAGGACATATTCCTGCGCGCCGTGCGTTTCTATGACCGGGCGAATGACTACGCGAAGGCGATGGATCCGCAAATACGCGTGCACTACCAGCGCTATATCGACGGCGTCAACCATTACCTCGACACGAAGGGGCCCAATCTCTATATGAAGCTCATGGGCATGAAGAAGGAGAAGTGGGAGATCGCCGATTCGGTGCTTGTGGGGGTCATGCTCAACTGGAGTCTGGCGTACAACATGAAGCATGAGCTGCTCTATCACCGCATCCTGAAAAAGCTGGGGAAGGAGAAGGGGATGCAGCTCCTCAATTTCTCACCGCCCGGCACGCCCACCATAATCGACGACCGCGTGGCTTCGATCATGACTGTGATGAATGAAGAGAAGCTGGCCGCTCTCGTGGGCGAGTTCGACTGGCTCCTGGGCTGCCGCTCGGCGTCCAACAACTGGGTCATAGGACCGAAGAAGACGGCCCACGGCGGCGCCATTCTCTGCACCGACATGCAGGTACACCAGTCGAAGCTTCCTAACGATTTCTACTACATCCGCGTGAAGGCCGGTGATTTCGAGGCGACGGGCGCGCAGGTGGCGGGCGTTCCCTTCATCGTTTCAGGCTACAACAAACACTTGGCCTGGGGCCTCACCAACCAGGGGGCCGATATGGTGGATCTGTTCGTGGAAAAGATCAACTGGGACAAAAAGACCTATCGCCACAGGGGGGAAGACATCGCTCTCACCGCGAAGGAGCACGTTTTTCAGATAAAGAAGAAGGGGCCGGTCACGAAGACCATCTATTACGCGGGCGCCAAGCCGGTGCTCTCCGAGGTCTTCAAAGACCTGGGCTTTGATGTGAGCCTCGACTGGACAGGTTTCGATTACTACAACAGCGACGGATTTTTCATGATTAATGCCGCGAAGAACTACAACGAGTTCATGAAGGGGGCGAAGAAGATTCGCATGTCGCCGCAGAACCTGGTCTATGCCGATGATATGGGCAACATCGCCTTCCGTGTGATCGGCTCTCTGCCCCTACGCGATAAAGGCACGGGCAACATCATCCAGGACGGCGAGCGCACGCCACGGAACTGGAAGGGCAACATTCCCGACGACAAATATCCGCTGGTGAAGAACCCGCCGCGCGGATTCATCGCCACAGCCAACAATAAGAACGTGAAGGACTATCCCTTCGAGTTCAATCCCACCTACGCGCCCAGCTACCGCTACGAGAACATTGCACGGATGCTGCGCGATAAAAACGGCATCGACGTGGACTACGCCAAGAAGATGCAGACCGATACGCACACGGTACTCTCGCGTAGGATCATCGCCATCGTGAAGAAACACGTAAAGGTGGACGCGAAGGACGCCATGAAGAAAAAGGCGTACGATATGCTGCTCGCCTGGGATGGCAATTCGGCCATCGATTCTGCCGCGTCATCTGTGTACAACACCTTCTACGTGCGCTTCGCCTGGCAGGTTCTTGCCGACGAACTGGGACCAGAGCTGGCGGCGGAGTATATCACGGAGCGCTATATCAGCATGGAGCGCTTTCTGGAAATGGCCGATACGGGAAGCCTCTTCTTCGACGATATAAGCACCCCCGCGAAGGAGACGGTGTCCGATATCGCGACGCGCGCATTCACCGAGACCTGCGGAATGCTGGAGAAGCAGTTCGGGAGCAAAGACCCTTCATTATGGAAGTGGGGAGAAATACACAAAATACGGTTCGACCACGTGCTGGGAAAATCGGCGCTGTTGCGCCCCTTCGTGAACTACGGGCCGCTCTCCTTCGAGGGCGACGGCGAGACCAACAACCGCGCGCGCTTCAACGAGGTCGCGCCACCCTACATCACCGACCTGGCTTCCGCGCCTCGTATGATCATCCGCTTCGATCCGAAGCCGAAGGCGTACATGATGCTCATCACCGGGCAAAATGAGTATTTCATGAGCAGGCACAACACCGACATGACCGACGCGTGGCTGCGGCATGAGTATTTCTGCATGGAGGATGAAAAGGCGCAGTATAGTATGACGATAAGACCGGCAGTCATAGGGGGGAAGTAGGGGTGTCTGTGTTATAGGTCCTTAGGTCCCCAGGCGAATAAAGGGGTTCCATTTTCTGCCCGTTTTTTCAATCAATCAGGACTTGGTAGAGGATATCACCATCTGATCATGTCCAGCTTACAATATATTCCATGTCGTCTGATTTGATTTGAGGATTCTTGACATTCCAATCTCCTGTAAACCCAAACTCATTTGCCGACAATTCAAAATGACACATGGCAATACCCATATCAACGTTCTGGAGCCGGATATCTTTGACAATATTCTCATATCCCGGCGTTCTTTTAAGGTAAAAATGAAAGGCATTTTGATCCTTGCCCTTAATGATTCGCCATGGTTGTTTGTTTGACGCTGACGGAGCTATCCTGACGCATTCAAGGGGTGTGTCAAAGCTGCCGGCATTTTCTTTATCAAGAAAAGTGTCAATGTCGTGAAGATAAAAAAGTTCATGCCAAGGTTTTCTCTTATCTGACGCGGCAACAAATCTAAACATCCTGTCAACTACTGATCTCTTATCGCTGGAGTATCCGACAGGACTGATAACCGGTAATAATTCACTTTCGCCGAGGTTGATTTTCCCGGAAAATCCACTTCTCTTGAAAGTGCCCCCCAATAAACAGGTTCCCAGCCCCAGTGAGGTTGCCTTCAAAATATTCTTCTCCATGCAGTAGCCATAATCCTCCATCGCCCTCGGTTGTTTTTCAACAGTACCGACAATAAATTGTCTGGCTCCCTTGATGACGCCATAGGTGGTAAGATTTTTAAGCTCACCGATTTCCATATCGTTGAAATCTATGAGATGAAAACCGACCTTGCTTCCCAAAGGGGTCTTTGTGTTCCATGCCAGAAAGTGTTTCAATTCAGATATTTTCTCCGGCTCAATGGCTCTGTTGCTATATGTCCGGCAGGACTTTCGAGTTTTTATGGTTTCAATAATGGTCATCAGTGCCTCTCGTTAAATCCCGACAAATGTTGAGTAATTCCTTCTTTTCATCCGGCGAAGCCATCGACATTCATGTCGGTTGATTTCCATTGACAACCCCTCCGTAGACATGGCCGCCCCCACGTGCCTCGCCGTGGCGGGCCACCGCAGCGGCGAGGTCGCCGAGGAACTCGTCGACCACACGGTCGTGGCCGGGCGACACCATCAGGTGGAGTCCACCTTGCTGTCGGTCGAGGTTCCACCCCCGGTCGTCCATAACGTCGCAGACGGCGTTCATATCGACGGTGTCGGAACCGAACTCGAACAGCGAAAGGTCGGGGTCGAAGTTGATCCGCAGACCGTCGATCGCCGTGATCCCCGAACGGAGACGCTTGGTGGCGTCGAGCACCCGTGACGTGAGCCGCAGATAGCCCTCCTCGCCGAGGTGGTTGATGGCCGCCCAGGCTCCGGCGATCGGCGCGCCCGATCGCGTCCCTGCCGATGACGACGATACATAGAGGCCCCCCGGCCACGAGTCGTAAATGAAGACCTGGCGCTGCAGGAGGTCGCGGTCGCGATAGAGAACAACCGAGGCGCCCTTGAACGTGTAGCCGTACTTGTGGATGTCGGCCGACAGCGACGTGACCCCCGGCACGCGGAAGTCCCAAGGGGGCACGTTCTGCCCCAGTCGCTCCCACCACGGGAGGATCCATCCGCCAAGGCACGCATCGACGTGACAGAGCACGTCGTGCTCCGCAGCAAGCCCCGCGATGTCGGGGACCGGGTCGATGACCCCGAACGGGTAACACGGGCTCGATGCCACCAGCAAGGCCGTCCGGTCGCCGATCGCCTCGGCGTAACGCTCGGGTACGGCTCGCCCGTCGGGCCCGTGATCGAGCCGAACCATCTCCACGCCGAGGTAGTGGCAAGCCTTCGCGAACGCCGGGTGGGCGGTGTCGGTGCACACCAGATGGGGGCGCTCGATACCCCGCGACCGGGCGTGGTCGCGCGCCGTCTGCACGGCGAGGAAGATCGATTCGGTGCCCCCCGACGACATCGACCCGCATCCGGCGCCGAACAGGCCGACGGCCATGTCGATGACCTCGGTCTCCATCTTGAGCAGCGTCCGGTAGCGGAAGGGGTTGAGCGCGTTCTCGTGAAGGAACATCGCGCCGACCGTGTGGAGCAGCTCGTCGAGTTCGGGGTCGTCGGTGTTGTACACAAGGCTGAACGCCCGACCGTGGCGCCAGTCGATGTCGCCCTTGCGCAGCTCTCCGATCTCGGCGAGCAAGTCGTCCGCGCTCCGTCCCGTACGTGGAATTCTCACATCTCCCATAGTGGAACTGTTTTTTTGTTTTTTTGATACTGGATCCGAAGTGGTCGTGCCATGACTTGGAGTGTATGGTTTTATGTTGCTATGTCAAGGATAAAGATTGTCAAAGTCAATGGGGTGAAACGGGTTGACAAAACGGAATATCTTTTGATGTTCAGGAAGCACGCATCAACCGGATGAACCGCAAAATCCTTCTGCATCAAATCTACTCCCTGTCGGGAAGCCGGGAGCTGATCTTTCAGGGGGGGACGGCGCTTCCTGCCGTTTCCTACCTGATTGCCTCCTGCCTCGAAAGAGGCTGGATGAGATGGCGAAGGATTTTCCCGGGCCGACCCGGAAGCTGGCCCAAATTATCCGCTCGAACTGAGTCCATCCCCGGGCTGGGATTGGTCGGGATCACCGCATTGATTCGACGTACTGGACGATCTTCTCGCCGAGGGTCCGGACGACATGTTCGAACTTCGCCTCG
>Ga0163199_1003151_pt1 | contig 9994 bp, 7 predicted proteins | sample PL_2010_150m_FD_113537 | JGI IMG/M metagenome (GOLD analysis project Ga0163199, IMG submission 113537) | Freshwater microbial communities from Powell Lake, British Columbia, Canada to study Microbial Dark Matter (Phase II) - PL_2010_150m | ecosystem: Environmental > Aquatic > Freshwater > Lake ...
AGAACGGCTAGCCGTTCTTTGGTCGGGCGGGTGTGATAGGCGCTGTAGACAGGGTTGCAAACTACATGACAGTGTTGATTTTGTCCGTTGACCCGTGTCTTGGTGTCATCGGTATGTTGATACGGGCTGCTACGCAACCCCGCTTCGTAAACGGCATCTTTCTCGGCATGGAATATATCCTGCTTTTTGATCAGCAAGTTCGATAACTCCCCACCCGAAATCTGAACGCCTACGTTTTTCAGAAACTCAAGTATCTTCGGTTCGCTCATGTACCCACCGTTATATAACGTCAGCACCAGGCTCTTGACCCCCGGACCATATTGTCCTTCATACCCACACGGCAATTTAGCCAAGTAGGTCTTGCGTTCCGATGCCGAATAAAATTTTTGCTTGCGGAAGCAAATATTATCAGTACCCAAACAGAGGTCCTGCACTATCACCTCTTCGTAGCCCTTGAATTGTGCATCTGCCGGCAAGAGGGCTGGGTCTACTTCGATAATTTTTTCACGGTTAATCTTCAGGTCGGCTTTCTTGCTACTTTTCTGATGCCGCTTTTGTCGATGACGCTCTTTCTCTGACGAGTGATTTGTCACCACTGGGGGAGTGTTGGGCTTGATATTCGGTTGACCCTGTTCGCCCTTCGAGCGATTTATCTCATCTCGTAAACGCTGGTTCTCAATCTGTAAATCTCGTAAGTCCACGGACAGTTTCTCGATCAGATTCAGCAACTCGGCGATCAACTGACGAGCGTTTTCTTCATGGATGCCAGACAGATCAATGTTCTCAAGCACGTCTATAGTTTACTCGCTCTCTCACTTTTTAGGAGAGGCTTTTGACTTTTCCGTTTCCGCTATTTATTGAGAAGATACCTTGATTCTTTATAAACCTGCGTGATGCGATCTTTCGTGTAGCGTGGCGAGAGAAAGTGTAGCCTGCAATTGCGACAGACCACGACGGCAAACGGGTCAAAGCGATATTTTATTTCTGTGCCAAACGAATCGCTACAAAGGGGGCATACGGCGGTTTCCAAATCACCGTTCATTTGCGGTGGAGAATTCCGGCAAGGTCGCCTTGATCGCGACGCGCAAAGGCTCGGAGTAATATTTTATTGAGTTGTAAAAGCGAGATCATAATCAGGAGTCCCCCACCCAGCACCAATAACCAATCCCGCAAAATAATTGGCAGGAATTGCAAAGCCAAAAAATAAAAAGCGGTGTTGAAAGGTGGCTGTAACACGAGTGGAGTTATTATCTTCCCAATCCCCACCCCAAAAAGCAATACACCGAACACAAAGGCGACCATCCAAGCTCGGGTCAACCCGCCGGGTTGTAACCACTTCCAAAAACTTGCGCGATAATAAATTGAGAAAGTGTCAACGAGCATCCCTATCATTTGCTGAAAGCGGATGCGTCCCCAAACGCCCTGACGACGATAGTGGATCTGCACTGGATATTCGATGATCTTACTATTGAAGCGGCCTGCCACTACGAGGAGTTCAAGATCAAAAGCAAAATGTTTAATAGCGAGGCGCGGCACGGCTTTATCTAACACTTCACGCCGAAAAAGTTTAATGCCGGTTTGAGTATCATGGAGTTGAAGCCCGAAGAGAGCCGAGACGAAAAAACTGTAGGCTGCGCTGAGGAGGCGGCGAAAGAGAGGAAAGCGGCTGTTCGATTTGACTCCGATGGCAATATCCGCTTCGCTAGTGTGCAGCGCGTCCATCAGGAGCAACAAATACTCCGGCGCAATCTCCAAATCTGCGTCAAGGAAAGCTATCACCTCGCCCGAAGTCAAAGGGAGACCCTGTAAGAGCGCCTTGCCTTTGCCGCTATTCGTCTCAAGCCGGACAACCTGCACTGGCAGACCTTCCAAACACGCGCGCTCACTTTCACTAAAGGTGTCGTCACTGCTGCCATCATCTACAACCACCAGATCAAAACTGTGCGACTCTAAAACATGGCACACTCTCTTAATGTTGGCGTAGATGTGATGCCCCTCATTGTAAGCAGGCATAATAACGGATAGCATAATGGAGACTACAGCATTTATTTCAAAGCGCCTGAATCGACTCGGTAAATAATCAGCATCGGCGCTTTACAATCATCAATACGTTCTACGGTGCCTCCCGGCATATACTGCTGCACATAATCCATTTCCTTTTCGCGTTGAGGAATAAAGAAGAAGATAGATCGAATGCCCGGCTTCACAAAGGTCGGCGCAGCAGAGAGAGGATCATTTACATTGGTTATATTAACGCCACCGCTTAAATAATTCACCGAGGGGTGAGTGCCATATTGAATTAGAGGAAAGCCAAAGAGATAAACGTTATAACCTTTGCCGGTTTGTCCCAAATACTTTCCCATATACGAGGCGTAGCGAGTCGCCCAATCACCATAACGGCAGTTGCTGCTGTAGTCTACAAAGTAATAGTTAAGGTTGATAAAGGCGGCGACGACTAAGAAAGCGGCGACAGGCACATTACGTAACGCGGCAGAAACTTCTAAAGTCTTGAATCCAAATTCGATAACACGATCTAAACCTAAGCCAACAAAAACGCAGACAACGGGAAAAATAATTAAAATTCGGTAAGCGTTATCAGCAGGCACAACTACCAACGCTCCACCCACGACTATCCCGGACCAAAACCAAGCTTGCAAAGATAGGTGCCTTACATTAAAGGTATGCCATAGCGAGTAGGCAATCCCTAAAATGAACAGAGCACTTGAGACAAAATCAAGCATTGGCAATGATGAATTGTAATGAGCGGCTGCTGGATAGTAGGTCACAGTCAAAAATGCTTGTGTAATCAGTTCAGCCAAGATCAAGACCGCGCTCTTACCCGTTCCACTAATCTCATTTGCCAACCAACCCGATTGAATAATGCCCATCTGATTCAGACGCGACATATATTCGTCCGGATACTGAAACGCCCACCACCACATAGGCGTACTGACAACCACCATCGCGCCGAGTGCCGCTAGTAAGCTAGATTTGTTGTCCAGCACCAATCGGCGGTTGATGATCCATAAGACGAATACCACCACAGGCATTAACAAAGCGATGAGGCGCGCTCCCATATAAACATACTGAAAGAGTCCGACGGTCACGCCGCATAACACTAACCGCGAGAGACTACGCTTCTCCAACCCGGTCACTAAAAAATAAAAAGTTATTGTAGTAAAAAGCCCGTCCTGAATACCCGAAGCCACGATGATGCGGCTGAAGTGTAGATGAAAATGGGAAACCGTCATCAGCGCGGAAGCAATAAACGCTACCCGACTATTGAACATGTACCGCGCAAAAATATATAACATGACCACGTTCAACGTACCGCCCACAGCCGACACCACACGCAGAGTTGTTGCGCTTGCGCCAAACAGGTTTACGACACCGGCCAGCGCAAAGATATACAACGCCCCCTGGTTTGATATGGCGAGCATCATGTTTTTGACGTCGCCTCGCAGCACCAACGTTATCGCCGAGCCAATGATACCTTCATCACCGCTTACTACATCAGGAATAAAGCCAAGGTAAGCAAATCTAAGGAGAGCGGCAATCGTCGAGAGTCCAACAACCATCAACACTTCACGCCAATTCACTCGCCACCACATATTCACATCAATATGCGGTAGGCGCACAAAGGCTGTTACATACATCGCACTACCCATGACCCATAATGCAAAAACATCCCAATAACTCTCACCGCCTATCTTGGATGCCGTCTGCCGCACGGCTAGATACACTAAGGCAAAACTTAACGTGACCAGTGAGAGTCGGATTGGCTCACCACGAATACGCTCAATGATTTGACGCGCTCGATCCAACCAAGAGGGCGAATCAGAAGGGATATATTCAGAACGACGAGCGAGGAACAAGAAAAGCAGAATCGCTACAACGAAGAAAGCAACGCCATTCCACAAATCTTGCTTAATGAAACTAAAGAAATACTGACCGGCAAGAGCAAGACCCAATACCCCTATTGCCATCGCCAAATTCTGCTGGCTCACAGTATCCATCTTTGTGCGTTTAGCGTTGCCGGATACGGGCAGGTCAGAATCCGTTATCTTTGACTCATCAGACATAGATAGGCTCCCAAAATTAGTATTTCAATTTGAATAGGATGAAGTGACTCCAAAGCGCATAGCTATTATAGCCATCTGAACAAAAACAAAGCGGGACGATCAGAAAACACGAGGGGGAATTTTGACTGGATTGCAACTGATCCGCAACGTCGGCTACATCTCGCTCCGCCCCTCTAACGCGCGGGCAAGAGTCGTTTCGTCGGCGTATTCCAAGTCGCCGCCGACGGGCAAGCCGCGCGCGAGGCGTGTCACTTTTAAACCTAACGGGGCGATCTGTTTTTGCAAATACATCGCCGTTGCTTCACCTTCGTAACTGGGGTTGGTAGCGATGATCACTTCACGCACTTTGTTGTCGCGCAAGCGATTCAACAATTCTTTGATTCGCAAATCGTCGGGACCCACATCATCCACCGGCGAGATCGCCCCATGCAAAACGTGGTAACGACCTTTGAAGACGCGAGTCTTTTCAATAGCGATCACGTCAAGCGGCTCCTCTAACACACAAAGCACGCTCGCCTCACGCGCTTCATCGGAACACACCGGGCAGGGATCGTTCTCCGTCATATTGAAACAGATCGAGCAGAAGCGCGTGCGCTCTTTCATTTCAACGAGCGCTTCGGCTAACGATTTGCTCTGCTCCGGCGGTTGGCGCAACAAAAAATACGTCAGGCGCGAGGCGGTCTTGGGTCCAATGCCGGGCAAACGTGAGAGCTCGTCAATGAGAATTTGAACAGGGCGGGGAATCGTAGAGGTCGGTGGCACTTTAATTCTGACACGATGACAAGATGACAAGATGAAGGGATGACGAGATGATCCAAAGTTAAAGATCATCGTGTCACCTTGTCATCGTATCATCTTGTCAAGAGATCACATTCCCGGTAATCCAAGACCACCCGACACAGATTGCAACCGCTCTGCCGCTAACGCTTGCGATTTTTCAATCGCTTCATTGATCGCCGCCACTAACGTATCGCCGATCATCTCGGCATCACCCGAAGCGATCATCTCTGGTGAGAGCGTGATCGATTGAATGTGCTGCGCGCCGGAGATCACCACCGTCACCGCGCCGCCGCCCGCCGTCACCGCGATGCGTTCACCCGCCAACGCCTCTTGCGTCTTCACCATCTCTTCTTGCATCTTGGCAAGCTTCGCCATCATGTTCCCACCGCCCATGTTGCTGGGCATTTTCATTCCTCTACCTCGTGACATATTTTGACTCCTCAAAAAATTTTTAACGACTGAAGTGATGACAAGATGAAAAGATGACAAGATGATCTTACAACAAATCATCCCTTCATCTTTTCATCCCTTCACCCCTTCTGTATTTTTCCGCCCATACGCACCGCCTCTGCCACCACGCTATTGCTCGGCACATTAGGCAGAGTCTCGGCTTCAGATGAATTCAACACACAACGCACTTTAACCGCCAACCCCACCACGTCGTAGATCGCTTTGGCGATACCGTCCAAGTTCGAGGGCGCATCGGCTTTGGTCAACAACACCTTTGTTTGAAAACCCAACACCACCAAATCGCCTTCCATGTTGATCGGCATACATCGCTCCAACAATGCCGGAAGACTGGCGTGATATTTTTTGCTGGCGACTCGAATATCCTTCCAGCGCGAAATAATTTTATCAAGATGAGGATCATTCGGCGCTGATGCGGAGTCGATCTTCGGCGGCGCAACGTGAGTCGCAGGTGTCGCCTTCGCGGGCGCGGACGCCGCCACTGGTTGAATCGCCTCCGCCGCCGTTGTCGGCACGCGTAGCGATTCGACGAAGGCGAGTTCCAAAGGAAGTTGCGAAAGCCATCCCCCTCTCGCCTCATTTGCCGCGCCATTGAAAGATCGAATCGCCCTGATCAACAAATTAGAATCGAACTGCGCCGCCTGCGCCTGCATCACTTTACGAGTCTCGCTGGTGACATCCACCAGAGTCGGGTTGCCCAGCCGCATCAACAACAAGCCGCGCAAATAATCTACCAACTGCCGCGCCAACTGACGCGGATCAATACCGTTATCAATCGCGCTGTTGATCAACTCAAGACCTTGAGCGCTGTCACGCTCGGCAAGTGCGCCCGTGATGTCTTGCACCGCGCCCGTTCCCGCCGCGCCGAGCAATGCCAACGCGCTGTCGAGAGTCACTTTTTCATCGGGTGAGATCACCAATTGATCGAGCAAACTGATCGCATCGCGCAAACTACCCGTTGCTTGACGGGCGATCACCTCCAACACCTTCTCCTCCACTTGCAGCTTCTCGCGCTCGGCAATCGTCTGCAAACGGCTCACCATCTCGGTCAACGGGATTCTTCGGAACGTATGCTTTTGACAACGCGAAGCAACGGTGGCGGGGACTTTGTGAATTTCAGTGGTGGCAAGAATAAAGATGGCGTGCGACGGCGGCTCTTCGAGAGTTTTGAGCAAGGCGTTGAACGCGCCCATCGAGAGCATGTGCACTTCATCAATAATATAAATCTTGTAACTGCCTTCGCTCGGCGAAAAATTTATTTTGTCGCGCAAGTCGCGGATGTTGTCCACGCCGGTGTTTGAGGCGGCGTCAATCTCGATCAGATCGAGGAAGCGTCCTTCGTTAACGGCGACGCAGTTATAACAAGTATTGCAGGGACGTTGATGTGGATCGCTGTGTGTGCAGTTAAGGGCTTTAGCGACGAGCCGCGCAGTAGTGGTCTTGCCCGTGCCGCGCGGACCCGAAAATAAATAGGCGTGCGCCGCGCGCCCCGAAGCCAGCGCATTTTGAATCGTCTGCACGATATGTTCTTGCCCCACCACTTCGTCAAAAGCGGCAGGACGCCATTTGCGGTATAACGCTTGATCAGCCATATAAGAAGATTGAAGATTAATGATTGAAGTGAAACCGATATTTTTAAACCTAACGCGCCGTAGATTCGTGACGACTCAGCGTCATTGCGAGTCTTCGAGAAGCAATCTCATAGCGCGATCGAGATTGCTTTCCGCTCCGCGAAGTGCGCTCGCAATGACGGTTCGGCTGAGCAGTTGCGTAGATTCTAACAGAAATATGAGAGCGTGGACGAAAGGAATCACATTCCGCAATCTACATTCCGCATTCCGCATTCCACATTCCCCATTCCGCAATGGCGAGGGTGTATAATCACTTCAGCGCGAAACAATATCACGCGCCAAACATAAGGAGATTACCATGTTCGGTCTCGGAGTCACAGAACTTCTCATCATTCTCGTCATCATTATCTTACTGTTCGGCGTGGGTCGCATCGCCAACATCGGGCGCGATCTGGGCAGTGCTATACGCGGCTTCCGCGAGGGATTGTCGGGTGATGATCCAAAGAAGAAAAAAGAAGAAGAAAAGAAAGAGTAGAGATTGGAAGTTGGATGTTGGAAGTTAGAGGTTGGAGAGCGAGTCTCCAACCTCTTTTTATTTGACTTCATCGGAAATAGCTCTTTGCAATTTCGGAGTGGCGTGGAGGACAGTTTTCTAAGCGTCATTGCGAGCGCACTTTGCGAAGCAATCTCGGTCACGCTTAGAGATTGCTTTGCGAAGCACTCGCAATGACGCCTGAGCAGTCAACTATTTTCTCAACCACCGCCTCATCAATTCCACCGTCACCTTCACCTTGCCCCCCTCCACATCAATTACATCGCGCCGCTCTAACGTTTCCCAACCACGCGCTAAAGCAGCAACATCAAATTGATTCGTGAGCGACGATTCGACTTGTGATCGTTCTACCCACGCTTGACGATCCGTTTGAAGCATGGCTATGGCTTTGAGCAACGTTTGCGCTTGCGGCACGGGAGATTGTTTGGGCGACAAGGACTCGAACACGGCGCGGAAGTATTCGTTTTTCTCCAACGTGTTTTGAATTTCGATCTCGGCATCGTCCATCGTCGCCGTGGGCAATGTTTGCGCGCCGCCGCGCGCCAGACGCAAGTTGACGCGCTCGACAATGCCGGCGCAGATGGATTGCAGCAACAACGGTTGCCCGCAGGTCACTTCGATAATTTTCTCTACGGCTTGACGTTCATAGTTGAGCGGAAAATCTTCCCAAGGGTTGGTAATTAATTCGTAAGAAGCATCGTGGTTGAGATAACCCACTTTGATCAGATGGGCGATGCCCAATAATGGATTCCAATAATCGTGGCGCATTTCGTCGAGACGGTGCGACCCGGCTAACGCCAACGCAATACGTTGACGATGCTGCATCACAGTGCGTAACGACAACATCAAGTCGGGTGGGAAGATTCCTTCTTGAAGTTTCTCCTCCGCCCGTTCAAATTCGTCGAGCATCAACACCGCCCATTTGCCTTGCGGCACGGCGGCTTCAACCGCATCCAGAAATTTGCGAAAGGCAATGAAGGGTTCACCGCCGTAATCGGCGAGGGAGGGGATTGGGAGCAACTCAAGACCCTTCGGGTTTTGTAAACCCGAAGGGTCTTGGTTCGCAAACAAAAGTTTGTTCAACTGTTCCGCCGTCGAGTCGGCAAGATTGTAGAGAAACGCCCCCACGCTTTGCACCGCCGCCAAACCTTGCAGATCAAGAAAGACGGGCAAGTATTCTTCACCCAGACCCGATTCGAGATGCAAAAGAATAGAAGTCTTGCCCATGCGTCGTTGACCATAGAACAGAAGCGGTTGCTTAACCTGCTCGTTGCTCCACAAACGCATGGCTTCGTTGTAAATATCATCGCGCCCAACGAAGAGGCGACCGTGTTGATTACGCAACGCCGGACCGACGATGTAGTTGTTGGGGATTCTATTGAGTTCAAGAACAGACCGCCCGACCTCACCGCCTGCTTTGGTGATGATCTCAGTCCACTGTTCGATCACTTTCCATAAAAAATATTTATCAGGAATGAAACATTCTTCGTCAACATAATTGGACAACTCGCGCAAAGCGTCGTTAGCGCGAGAGAGGATGATCGCTTTGCTCCCTTTGCTCGTTGCGCCGCTTGCCAGTTGCGCTTCACGCGCCACAGAGTCTAACTGGCGCAAGGAATACATCACTTCAGGGCTCAGCTCAGGTTCAGGCAAAGCGTTTAACCAAGCATTGGCGTCAGCGTAAGCGGCGATGCTTGAAAAGTCATGGCACTTCAAGAAACCCCGTATAGCAAGGTAAGAGCTGACAACTTCAAATGAATGGGGCAAGTTTTGAGTCCGCGCAAAAATGCGAAGCGCTACTTCAAGATGCCTTAGTGGATCATCAAGAGCATCGCGCATTGTAAGAACATAATAACCCGCACACACAATGTGATGCGGTAGATCTAAACGCGGATTAAGCGGAAACCAATGATCGCGCAGACGACGCGGGAAAACATACAACTTCCTAAAAAAACTATTCCACAGCGCGTTACGAAGCGAGACGGTTCCATATTGAATTAAATCCCACCGCACACTCCGCAACAACAAGCGACACCATTCATAACTGCGCGCCCCGCCCTCTTGCGTCAGCACGTCGTTAACCGCTTGCACCACAGGGATGAATTGCAGAGAATAATTAAGATACTCATCACATAGCGCTACGCCGCGCGCAGGATCACTTTGCAATTCGTTCAACAACACCCGGCGCAATTTAGGGAAGGGCAACCAACTCGCCCCATCTATTTTCACGGCAGGGTGAATATCTTTTTGCGACCAAATGAAAGTTAATAAACTCAACGGATAAAACAGCACACGGCTAGCCGCCACGCCAACCACCACGCCAAACACCATGCCTACCGCCACGCCAAAAAACACGCCAAAAAACACGCCAAAAAACACGCCAGACACCACGCCAAACACCACGCCAAAAGACAACACGCCAGACAACACGCCTACCGCCACGCGACCCGCCACGCCTACCGCCACGCCACACGCCACGCCAGACAACACGCCAGACAACACGCCAGACAACACGCCAAACAACACGCCAAACAAACCAG
>Ga0163199_1003152_pt1 | contig 9992 bp, 9 predicted proteins | sample PL_2010_150m_FD_113537 | JGI IMG/M metagenome (GOLD analysis project Ga0163199, IMG submission 113537) | Freshwater microbial communities from Powell Lake, British Columbia, Canada to study Microbial Dark Matter (Phase II) - PL_2010_150m | ecosystem: Environmental > Aquatic > Freshwater > Lake ...
AGACGAGACAAGGCCGCGCGTTGATACGGGTTGGTGCTGGATACGAACGTCGTCGCGACGGCAGTTGTGTGAGGCCGTGCGCCGCGGCTGCTGTTGTAGCCCGGTCGCGGGAAGCCGGTGAGTCTTCTTTGTGCGATACGTCAATGAGAGTAACCGCACTTTGACCTTGACTTGATCGTTCCAGCGAGGCCAGATGCGGCCGGTCCGTCTTCCTACCGCGAACGACCGCAACTCGGCCAAAGCTGCCGGTGGTAGCTCACCCTGTGTGGGGCAGTAGTCTGATGAGAACCGGCCCGTCACCAGTTTCCCAGCGCAAACGTCAGCTTTCGCACCGGCTGAAGGCAAACTCGCGACCCTAGTCAGTGGTAGCTCTGATTGAGAAAGCGGGCGCTCAACGTTGGAAGTGAGCGGCGGAGCGCCGCTGGCGCGGGGTTCGCTCGACTGACAGGTTGGTCGTCTCAGTGCGCATAGACAATGGCTTCAATATTTGGATCGAACCATGAAGAGAAGCGTTCCACTTCCGCCACAGCAGCGAGTAGCTGTGCTTCACTGACATGTACAGTGGGTAACATGAACCGAGGTTCTGTTTCCTCGCCCGAATAGCCGAGAAGTGCCATCTCGGTCTTGTCTACGAAGAACGGATGCCGAAGTTTCCTCAAATCAGAAGCGGAATACTGCGTCTTCTGGTCAGCAATCGAAGGCGGATGTTCAATGCGATTTCGCACCAGAACGACCTCTTCGAGCAACTTCAAATTTGCCGGACCCGCCGAAAAAGCGATGTTGAAGCGCTTTGTGAAATGGGCGTTATAGCCCGCCAACGAGCCTGATTTCTTGAATAGCGGTTTCAGCGATTCCTCAACCGCGACGCCGCTTTGCCTGACCCATGATTCAAGATAAAGATGAAGTGCTGCGGCGAGCATCGAGACACATGCGTACGCCAAGACGTGAAGAGACTCGTCAGCTTCGAGCCACTCCTCTAGGAATGGTGGCTCGTCGTCTTCGCTGTATGGCGGGACAAATGGTTCCTCATGAGCCTCGATTTTTCGCTTGCGCTCGACATAGGGCGCGGACGCCGTAGCATAGAACTGGCGGATAAAGGCGATGCGAGAATCCAAGAAATAGCGCACATCCACGGCCTATCCCCCAAACGCCCAAGGCTCGCGTTCTCGCCGCGGGCAGGGCGCGCAGCGCGAGCACCGTCGCGCGTGGACCGCGTTGTTAGCTCTCGCCATGTGTTTGGTCATAGTATTTCTGCCGTGCCTCAGCGAAGAAATTCTTATTTTCCTTGTGTCTATCGACGATCCACCTCGCGAAATTGTCGCTGTACTGAGGGCTGCTAAACTTCGGAGTATGGCAATACCGGGGATCGCCATCGATGTCGTGAACTCTCCGAACGGCCAGAATGTCGTATGTATTTACGTCAATTCCCTCAGGCAACATTCCGTTAACGACGTCGACCAACTCGGTTTGCCTATGCGGATAGGTAGTGTCGTGGTCAATTAGGCGGTAACCCGGAGCATTCGGGTCGTCAACAAGGCGGATCGGGGTGGCTTCGGGCGAATTGCTTTCCTTCACCTCGCCCGAAAAGACAGTGACCGAGGAGCCCTGCGGCGCCCTAACAACCTTACGAACTCCATCGAGCCATTCGCCCCGAATCGCCTCTAGCTGACGTTCGATGACGTTCCTAATGTCCTCGGTTGTGCCCGGTTCACTCTTGGCACCATGCCGGAAATATACAGTTCCCTTCGAAAATGCTGTCTTTTGCTTTTGCTTGCCTTCGACTTCAAACGCATATGTGCCCACCTCTGTAAACACCATGGGCACTTTGACAGCAGCGATTTCGATTACTGCGATAGTATCGTCCTGCTTCTTGGCCTCATGCACCTCCAATTCGCCAAACTCAAAGCCGGTGTACTTGCGGATCTTGTCGACGAACTTCGCGTGGTCCAGATCGAGTACCGATTGCACGTTGCTCTTGGAAGGTGAGCCCCCGTTATCAAGGCCAATCACGATGGCGCCGCCACCGCTGTTGGCCATGGCTACGATGTCTTTTACAAGCTCGCACCAATCTCCAGTCGACTCCGGGTCAAAGATACTCTTGAAATCTACTGACTTTGATTCGCGCTTGGCCTTAAGCGCCTTGTCAACGAGCGCGGACATATATTGCGATAGCTAACCGCCGCTCTTCAGCGGCCAAAGAATGCTGGCGTGCCATTTGCGCCAACAAAGAGCATGACAGTGTTCGTAGGGCCGGCTGCAACGCTTTGTTAGGCATTTGATTCTCCATCCCTCTGCTCCCTCTTTTGTATCCTTTGCTGACGTTCCTCTTCCCACGCACTTCTTTCACGCTCTCTATCTTCATGGTCGAATATGTACACTTTCGGCTTATGGAAGCCAGTCGAAAGGTGATGAATATCTTTTTGGATCGTTTCGAGGCTTTGCGCAATAGAATATAGGTGAGGCTTGCCCAAACTGCCGTATCCTTCAAGTTCAGAGAAATCCACTCGGAAGGTTTCACTCTTCTTTGTGCCATCAGCGCTCTTATAACTTAGAGACACATGTAAAACGGCTTTAATTTTTTCCTGGTAATTCTCTACCATCGATGTAAAGCCCGATCGCAGAATCTGCTCCGGCCCTAAGTAATTTAGCCCCTTCTCAAATGCCCTAACTTTAAGAAAATCCTTCATCAACAACTCGCTTCCGGCTACCGAGCCCTCTGGCGTTATTGAGATACGGATATCGAATGCGGGTCCCAAACCAATGTTTTTAATGTATAGATGGCCGAAATTTACAAACTCTTCTATTGGCAAAAAGTATGCGGACAATCTCGGCTCAGTCTGCGCTCGCCGCATTTGAGCGGTCTCTCTCACAAGAACAGCCGTTAGTACGGCGTAAACAACCGTAGAAATGGCCACAACAGCCGTAAATATCAGGGTTGCAAAGTCTTGGTTTTCAATTAGCCACTGAATCATGATGTCGATTGCCTAACAGGAATTCGCATGCATTCCGATGCAGCCTATCAAAATAGATGCCGCAGCCGATCGCAGAAGTTCCTCGTTCTTATAGCTTTTCACCTCACCCCCGCCCTGCGCCGTGTTGTGGGCGCTTCACTTTGCGCGCTTTGCGCGTATAGGCTGCACGATGCTGCTCCCTATCATAGGAGCCTGTGGCGGCCATTTGCAATAGGCCATCCGTCACATCGGTGGTTTACGCAGCCCATGCTGCGATCACCAGCGCAACTCGAGCACACCTGAGAGTTCGGCCCAATTTCATCATCAATTGCCGTTGACGAATCTACATCGGCCGCCTGTATAGCCCAGGGCCAGCGGCAGCAATGGCGGACTTTCAGACCTTCGAGAATTAAGAACGACGCGCAGCACATCGGCCACAACGGCTATTGGGTGTGTCGCCACCAACAATCGCAATGTGCTGGTCAACGGTCGTAGCCCTGGAATTCTGGCCCGGTCGCCGCTTGACACTTCAGGCTACAGCCGGATCCGATCCAAAGCGGTCAATCGGGTACGCTAGCTCCCGCGCGGGATCAGCAAAGATCTCGGTCTTCCAAGCCCGGGACTTACCTTGATAGTCGGCGGACCGGGGAAGACTCGATGAATAGGCGTTTCCAGCGTGCGAGATGTGGTCGACAAGGTCGCGCGGCAGCCGTATCCTCTCCACAATCGCAACTCGCTAAACTCCAAAAGGGACCGTGGTGTCACGACTTACTGATCTAATTGCTCAGGCCAAGGCCAAGGACCCTCAGATGGGGGCCGACCTGGAGCGGGAGTTCAGGGCACTCTCGTCCCGTTTGCCCTTTGGTCTGAACTTCGAGCGCCACCGCCCGGAAGCGGTGGAACTGCCGCAGCGCCCCATCCGCAAGGGCGACAAGGTCCGCGTTCTGCCGGAGCGAGGCTCGACGAAGAAGGGCGATCCGCGGCTGTGGGTAGTCAGGAAGATCGTCAAGCAACACGGCAAGAAGCTGGCTGAACTGCATCTGCTCAACGTGGAGCCAGGCAAGGCTGAATCTCAGATGGTTGCGATCGACGACATCGTCGTCGTCGCGGAATTTCGCGACACCATCTACCCGGGTCTGGTCAGTACCGGCGAAGTCGCACGCGGTGGTGATAAGCCATGCCACACGGTCATCAACGGCGAGAACTACCATGTGCTGAAAGCTTTGACCTGGACACACCGAGGCAAGGTCGACGCCATCTATATCGACCCGCCGTACAACACGGGCGCGAAGGACTGGAAATACAACAACGATTACGTCGAGGGCGAGGACCTCTACCGACATAGCAAGTGGCTGGCGATGATGGAGCGGCGCTTGTTGCTGGCGAAGGAGTTGCTGAATCCGGCGGATTCCGTGTTGATAGTCACGATCGACGAGAAGGAATATTTGCGGCTGGGGTTGTTGCTGGAACAGTCGTTTCCGGAGGCAGCCGGAAATATGCAGATGGTCTCTATCCGTATCAATCCATCTGGAGTTGCGCGTGGCGGTGAGTTCCGAAGGAGCGATGAATTTGCTTTTATTCTCCGATTTGGTAAACAAGGAATTGAACCTTGCATATTAGGCGAACAATGGCTGATTGAACAACGCCGAAAGGACAGCAAAGGACCTGAGTGGAACAAGCTGCGCCGCACAGGTACAAACACCTCAAGGTCAGATCGACCAAATTTGTTTTACCCGTTGTTTATTGACCCGATTTCAAATGTGCTGATTGATGTGGGTGAAGCCCTCCGATTGAGTCAGTCGATACACGAAGTGGCTGCGCCAGACGGAGCACTGGTCGTATGGCCAATTCGCTCTGACGGCTCGGAAGGGAACTGGCAGATTGGCCCAGATGCTGTTAGGGCGGCGAGTGCGAAAGGTTATGTGCGCTTGGGAAAGCAAACGAAGTACGGATACGCGGTTTATTACCTGAAGTCTGGTGAACAACGGAAAGTTGAATCTGGCTACTTTAAAAGTTTTGGGCGGCGTCAGGATGGTTCGCTGTTGCTTGAGCGAGGAGACGGCGATGAACTTGGTGCTGTACCTTCTACTCAATGGGTAGCCACTAGCCACGACTCGGCAACATACGGTTCACGTTTGCTAGGAGGCATGCTTCCCGGTCGTCGTTTCCCGTTCCCGAAATCGTTGTATGCAGTTGAGGATTCACTACGCTTCTTTGTCGCAAAAAAGCCGGACGCTATCATCCTCGACTTCTTTTCCGGCTCCGGCACGACCGCGCATGCCGTAATGCGCCTCAACAATCAGGATGGTGGCAAGCGTCAGTGCATCAGCGTCACCAACAACGAAGTCGGCGCGGACGAGCAGAAAACGTTGCGCGAACAAGGCTTGCGCCCCGGCGACGCGGAATGGGAAAGGCTGGGTATCTGCGACTACATCACCAAGCCGCGCGTGCAGGCCGCCATCACCGGCAAGACGCCGGATCGGGAGCCGATCAAGGGTGATTACAAGTTCACCGATGAATTTCCGATGGCAGAGGGCTTCGAGGAGAACGCCGAGTTTTTCAACTTGACTTACGAAACGCCTGTCTCCGTCAGCCACCACATGGCCTTTGCGAGAATCGCGCCGCTATTGTGGTTGCGCGCGGGTAGTCGTGGACGGCGCATCGAAAAGTTGACCGCCAAGGGCTGGGAGGTGGTAGACGCCTATGGCGTGTTGATCGAGCTGGACCGAGCTACTGATTTTCTCAAGACAGCACGAAAGGCCAAAAGCCTGCGCGTCGCCTACATCGTCACCGACGACGAGCGCCGTTTTCAGGCGCTGTCCCACCGCCTGCCAGAAGGCGTGGAAGCGATTCGGCTGTATGAGTCGTACCTGACTAACTTCAGCTTCTCAAATGGGGACTGAGGCATGAAGTTCACGCTCAAAGACTACCAGGATGAAGCGGTTCGCGACGTGCTGGTCAGCCTGCGCATGGCACGCGACGACTGGCGCGGCAAGCACACGCGCAAGAGCGCGTTTTCGCTGACCGCCGCGACGGGTGCGGGCAAGACGGTGATGGCGGCGGCGGTGTTCGAGGCGCTGTTTCATGGCGACGACAACTTCGAGTTCGACGCCGACCCCGGTGCGGTGGTGATCTGGTTCAGTGACGATCCGTCGTTGAACGAGCAGACCCGCTTCCGCCTGATGGAGTCGTCCGACCGGCTGCGGCACACCGATCTGGTGGTGCTGGAGAGTACGTTCAACCGCGAACGATTTGAGGCCGGGAAGATTTACTTCCTTAACACCCAGAAGCTGGGCAAGAAGAGCCTGCTGGTGCGCGGCTTCGAAGGCGACGAGACTGGCGGCATGTTCCCCGAAACCCGGCCCGACCTGCGCGCGCACACGATCTGGGACACGATCCGCAACACCATCGAAGACCCGGCATTGACTCTGTACCTGGTGCTGGACGAGGCGCATCGCGGCATGGGCAACCCCGGTACCGCCTTGCAGAGCGAAAGGACGACCCTCGTCAAACGGCTGATCAACGGCGAGAGGGGAGTGCCGGCGATTTCAGTGGTGCTGGGCATTTCGGCTACCGTCGAGCGGTTCAACAAGGCGATGGAAGCGGCGCAGGGACGGACCCGCCTTCCGGACATCAAGGTCGATGCGGCGCGGGTGCAGGATTCCGGCCTGCTGAAGGACACCATCGTTCTGGACATCCCAGACGAGGCGGGCAAGTTCGATACCGTGCTGGTGCGCCGCGCCACCGACAAGTTGCGGGAGTCCACTAACGAATGGGCGGCTTATGCGAAGCAGCAGGACAATGTAGAAACTGTGCTGCCGCTGATGGTGCTGCAAGTGCCCAACAAGCCCCACCCCAACGAGATCGGCGGTGCGCTAGACACGATATTCCAGCAGTGGCCGGACTTGCTGGAGACTTCCGTTGCACATGTGTTCGGGGATCACACGACGCAGAAGTTCGGCAAATATTCGGTGCCGTACATCTCGCCGGAACGCGTGCAGGATGAAACACAGGTGCGCGTGCTGCTCGCAAAAGATGCCATCAGCACCGGCTGGGATTGCCCGCGGGCCGAGGTGATGGTGTCGTTCCGCCCTGCCGTGGATCGCACCCATATCACGCAACTGCTCGGGCGCATGGTGCGCACGCCGCTCGCGCGGCGCATTCCCGGCAACGACCGACTCAACGCCGTGGATTGCCTGCTGCCGTTCTTCGACAAGGACACTGTCGAGGAGGTGGTGAAAGCGTTGCGCGAAGGCAGCGCCGATACGCCAACGTTTGGCCGCGTGCTGATCAACCCGAAGGAAATGAAGCCCAACCCGGCCGCGATGGCAGCGGTCTGGGAGAAATTTGTGTCGCTGCCCTCGCAGTCACGGCCGCAACGAAGCGCCAAGCCGCCGATTCGACTGACCGCGCTGGCGCACGAGCTGGCTTGGGACAAACTGCTCCCGGACGCGGGGCAGAAAGCGCATGCGGCCATGCACGAGGTGCTGGATGCGTTTCTTGCCGGGCGCGGCAAGGAGTTCGCCGTCCAGCGCGAGAAAGTGATGACGGTTGAGGGGCGCACGATCGAGGCCGACCTGCGCAGCGGCGAGACCCGCGACAAGATGTTCCAAACCGAGGCGGACTATGTCGTGGTCAACGACGCCTACCGACGCGCAGCGCGTATTCTCAGCCCGGACATTGCCCGGACTTACACGGAAGTCCTGGCGAAGCGCAAACCCGATGCCAGGGACGACTTCGAGGGAGCTTTGATCGAGGCGCGCGAGGACATCGCGGCGCTGGGCCTGATGGAGAACCTGCAGGTGCTCTTCGACGCGGACGCCACAAAACAGTCCGACGCATGGCTGGCGAAATACCGCGACCGGATCAAGCGATTGCCCGACGACCGGCAAGAGGCCTATCGCCAGATCAGCGCGTTGAGTCGCGAGGCGCAGGACATTGACCTGGTCAAGCCCTTGGCATGGATGGAAGCCACGGCGGAACGTGAGGCGGACGGCAAAGAGATGCAACTGCCTGCGCACAAGCACCACCTGCTCTGTGATGAGAAAGGTTTGTACCCGGCCGCTTTGAAAACGTGGGAGTTGAAGGTGCTGCAGTCGGAAATGAAGCGGGCTGGCTTTAAGTTCTGGTACCGCAACCCGAGCCGACCCAGCCAGGACTCACTTGGTGTGGCTTACGTGGCGGGCGACGAAGTCAGCATCGTCCGTCCTGACTTTCTGTTCTTCTGCGAATCGGCAAACAGGTCCGTAGTCGTGGACATCGTTGATCCACACGGCACGCATTTGGCCGACGCAATGCCGAAGTTGCGAGGCTTGGCCCGCTACTCCGAGACGCACCCAGGTGTTTATCGGCGAGTCGAGGCTGTCGCGGAAGCTGGGGGCAGATTGCGTGTGCTGGACTTGATCCGTGCCGATGTCCGCAAGGCTGTTGCGGAAGCGAACGACGCGAAAAGTCTATACGAAGGCGCGTTGGCGGGCGATTACAAATAGCGTACCGCGCGGCAAAACCGGAATGTCATGTTTCTTGATATGTCATGAAGTCAGGTTATTTCTATGTATTAGTGCACCCATCCGATTTAAATTTCAATACCGGAGGCGGCATGCGAGCACTCCTTAGTCTGGGTAGGTTGATCGAAACAATTCTCCTTATCGCGATGAAGCTCGTAGTGATCTTCTTTGCTGCAATTGTTGCTTTCATTGCTGCGTTGACTTGGAAGAAATGACTTCAAGATACACTGCACCCATCAAATGCCCGGTCGTTCATGCGGAACCTTAGGCGCCAACTCGTGGAATCAGCACTTGCGTGGGAGCGCGTTTTTGGCAATGCGCCTGCTATTACCACGGCAGTCTCGGAGTACGATGCGGCTACGCTCGTCGGCCTTACGCCGGATTTGTACTCGGCGGCCATGCAAGGGATGACTACCGTCCAAAGGGGCTACGACTTCAAGTACAACGGGATGCGATATCAGGTCAAAGGTAATCGCCCGAGTGGTAAGCCCGGTAGCTTTGTCACCTGGGTACCGAAGGCAACCAACTACGATTGGGATTACTTGGTCTGGGTCCTCTACAACCCGACCTACGATATTCAAGAAGCTTGGCTATGGGAAGTCTCGGCGTACAGAGCAGCATTTGACACCGTCAAGCGCCTTTCACCTTCTCACTACCGGAAGGGCGCAAAGCTCCGATGAGGGCCGTGCCTAACCATGCGTCACAGCGGCCGCGGATGAAGCCGCACGCCGCTGAACGCAAACTCTAGAAGTTGAGCTCGGGATGTCTAGCCTTCAAACTCACTACGAAAATCTAAAGGTGGAGCGCGACGCCCCGCTGGAAGTGATTCGAGCGGCATACCGAGCGCTATCGCAGAAGTATCATCCAGATCGCAATCCTGGCGACCCGGAGGCAGCACGAATTATGCCGCTTCTCAATGAGGCGTACCGCGTATTGTCTGATTCCAAATTGCGGACTGAGCACGATTAGTGGATTCATTCCGTCGAAGCATTGCGGGGCCAAACGCAAGGGAATTCTGTGCGTCCAGACGCCCTTTGCTTCCGCTTGTTCGTAGGCGCTGTCGCCGCTGCGTCTTTAGACATGAAGCGCATGCCCGAGCGCGCGCAGCGCCGCTTCCTGCACCGCTTCACCGAGTGTCGGATGCGCGTGGATGGTACCGGCGACGTCCTCCAGCAGCGCGCCCATTTCGATCGACTGGCAAAACGCGGCGCTCAGTTCGGACACGCCGCTGCCCACCGCTTGCCAGCCAACGATCAGATGGTTGTCGCGGCGCGCGACGACGCGCACGAATCCGACCGCCGACTCGAGCGTCAGCGCGCGGCCGTTGGCGGCGAACGGGAACACCGCATGGATGCAGTCCAGTCCCGCCTGTGCTGCATCTTCGGGCGTGCGGCCGACGACCACGATCTCAGGATCGGTGAAGCACACGGCGGGAATTGCAGCCGGAGCGAAGCGTCGGCGCTTGCCGGCGATGATCTCGGCCACCATTTCGCCCTGCGCCATCGCGCGGTGCGCCAGCATCGGCTCTCCGGTC
>Ga0163199_1003154_pt1 | contig 9990 bp, 12 predicted proteins | sample PL_2010_150m_FD_113537 | JGI IMG/M metagenome (GOLD analysis project Ga0163199, IMG submission 113537) | Freshwater microbial communities from Powell Lake, British Columbia, Canada to study Microbial Dark Matter (Phase II) - PL_2010_150m | ecosystem: Environmental > Aquatic > Freshwater > Lake ...
CCGACGACATCACCCTGCCGCTGCTTTGGGCCGGCTTGTTGATCAATGTCGGCAGCGGGAGTGCGGGATTTACCGACCTGAAGAGCGCAGTGATCGGGGTCGCGGTCGGCTATCTCTCCTTGTGGTGCGTGTATTGGGGTTTCAAGTTGGCGACGGGCAAGGAGGGCATGGGCTACGGCGATTTCAAACTGCTCGCGGCGATCGGCGCCTGGCTCGGCTGGCAGGTGTTGCCGCTGACGATCCTGCTGTCGTCGCTGGTCGGCGCTGTGGTTGGCATCAGCCTGATCCTGTTCGCCCGCCACGGTCGCGAAACCCCGATTCCCTTCGGCCCCTATCTCGCCGCCGCCGGCATCATCGCCCTGTTCTGGGGCAGGCCCCTGACCCAGTTCTACCTGCAAATGACTTGAAAGAGTGCCCTGCCGCCTCCATATGGCATGCAGATGCAATGCGCCGAATCCCTTATGGGAGAGGCGCTTAAGTTATAATTCCACCATTCCCAGTTTCGGAGGTCCCCGTGCCAATTTACGCCTACCGTTGCGACAGTTGCGGCCAACAGGACGAAGTCTTGCAGAAGATGAGCGACGCCCAACTCACGGTTTGCCCTGCCTGCAACAATGAAACCTACAGCAAGCAGCTGACTGCCCCCGGCTTCCATCTCAAGGGCAGCGGCTGGTATGCGACCGATTTCAAGGGTGGCGCAGGCGCTCCGGCAAAGACCGAGGGCGGCGCCGAAAGCAATGCTGAAAGCAAAGCCGACGCCCCACCCTGCCAGGGAGGCAGCGGCTCTTGTGCCTGCAACTGAAGTCCCGCATCGCCCGCCGGGATACCGGGTGAAGAAATACTTCATCACCGGTCTGCTGATCTGGATACCCCTGGCAATCACCGCCTGGGTCCTGGCGCTGATCGTGCAGACCATGGACCAGTCGCTTCTGCTGTTGCCGCCGAGGATCCGGCCGGAAATCCTGCTTGGCTTCTACGTCCCGGGAATCGGTGCGATCTTGACCCTGCTCGTGGTATTCGTCACCGGCCTGGTCACCGCCAACATCATCGGCCAGCGTCTGGTGCGCTTCTGGGAACGCGTGCTGTCGCGCATCCCGGTGGTGAAGTCGGTGTATTACAGCGTCAAGCAGGTTTCAGATACGCTCTTCTCCGGCACCGGCGAGGCCTTTCGCAAGGTGCTGCTGGTGCGCTACCCGCATCCGGAAGCCTGGGCGGTCGCATTCCAGACAGGCGCGCCGCCGCGCGAGGTCACGCAGCATAGCCCGGACGAAATGGTCAGCGTATTCATCCCGACTGCGCCGAGCCCTGTCAACGGATTCTTCTTCTTTGTCCGCAAGAGCGACACGGTCGAACTCGACATCAGCGTCGACGATGCGCTGAAGTACATCGTATCGATGGGCGTGGTCGTCCCGTCCGCGCGTAACCACAGCCCTTCCCGACGCACCCAGAGTCAATAGCCTTACACGGAAACCGGAATCATGCGAACACACTACTGCGGCGGGGTAAATGCCGGCCATGTCGACCAGATCGTCACCCTCTGCGGCTGGTGCCACCGCCGTCGCGACCACGGCGGCGTCATCTTCATCGACCTGCGCGACCGTGAAGGACTGGCCCAGATCGTCTGCGACCCGGATCGCGCCGAAATGTTCGCCCGCGCGGAGGACGTGCGCAACGAGTTCGTGCTGAAGATCACGGGCAAGGTTCGCCGGCGGCCGGCCGGAACCGTCAATCCGAACCTCGCCTCCGGCGCAATCGAAATCCTCTGCCACGAGTTGGAAGTCCTCAACACTGCGGTCACGCCACCGTTCCAGCTGGACGAGGAGAATCTCTCCGAGACGGTGCGCCTGACCCATCGCGTCATCGACCTGCGCCGGCCGCAAATGCAGAACAATCTGATGCTGCGCTACAAGACGACGATGTCGGTTCGCCGCTTCCTCGATGCCAACGGATTCATCGACATTGAAACGCCGATGCTGACCAAGAGCACTCCGGAGGGGGCGCGCGATTACCTGGTGCCGTCGCGGGTCCACCCCGGCCATTTCTTCGCTTTGCCGCAGTCGCCGCAATTGTTCAAGCAACTGCTGATGATCGCCGGCTTCGACCGCTATTACCAGATCGTCAAATGCTTCCGCGACGAGGATTTGCGCGCCGACCGGCAGCCTGAATTCACGCAGATCGACGTCGAGACCTCCTTCCTCGACGAAAGCCAGATCACCGGGTTGATGGAAGCCATGATCCGCACCGTATTCCGAGAAACCCTCGCGGTCGAGTTACCCGATCCGTTCCCGCGCATGTCGTACGCCGAAGCCATGCGCCGCTTCGGTTCCGACAAGCCGGACCTGCGCGTGACGCTGGAGTTGACCGAACTCACCGAAGTGGTGAGGGACGTCGCTTTCAAGGTGTTTAGCGGCCCCGCCAACGATGCCGGCGGCCGCGTCGCGGCCCTGTTGATTCCGGGCGGTGGGACTGGCAAGAACGCGCTGACACGCGGCGAAATCGACGCCTACTCGGAATTCGCCAAGATCTATGGAGCCAGGGGACTGGCCTACATCAAGGTCAACGATGCCAGCCAGCCAAACGAGCAAGGTCTGCAGTCGCCCATCGTCAAGAACCTGCACGAGACGGCGCTGAAGGCCATCATCGAGCGGACCGGTGCGCAGAGCGGCGACCTGATCTTCTTCGGCGCAGACAAGGCGAAGATCGTAAACGATGCCCTCGGCGCTCTGCGCACGAAGATCGGCCACGACCGGAAATTCCTCACCGGCGATGCCTGGCGGCCGCTGTGGGTGCTGGACTTCCCGATGTTCGAATACGACGACGAAAACCGGCGCTGGTCGGCCTGCCACCATCCGTTCACGGCCCCCAAGGACGGTCATGAGGACCTGCTCGAAAGCGATCCCGGCGCCTGTCTGGCCAAGGCCTACGACCTGGCGCTGAACGGCTGGGAAATTGGCGGCGGCTCAGTGCGTATCCATCGCGAAGCGGTGCAGAGCAAGGTGTTCCGCGCGCTGGGCATTGGCGCCGAAGAGGCCCAATTGAAGTTCGGTTTCCTCCTCGATGCACTCAAGTACGGCGCGCCGCCGCACGGCGGCCTGGCCTTCGGCCTCGACCGGATCGTTACCATGATGACCGGCGCAGAGTCGATCCGCGACGTGATCGCCTTTCCCAAGACCCAGCGCGCCCAGTGCCTGCTCACCGACGCCCCGTCGGCGGTCGACGACAAGCAGTTGCGCGAACTGCATATCAGGTTGCGGCAGAAAGTCGACGCGCAGGTCGAGGTCGCCAAGGAGTAAGGGGTCCGATGCGGCGCCTCGTACTCGCCTGCTGGCTGGGCTGCGCCGCACTGCTGGTATCGTCCCCGGCGGGCGCAGGGGCGCCCGTCGACATCGGCGAACTCCCGCCGGAAGCACGCGCCACGCTGCGCCTGATCGAGCGCGGTGGACCGTTCCCGCACCGACGCGACGGCATCGTCTTCGGCAACCGGGAACGCATCTTGCCGGCCAGGCCGCGCGGTTACTATCGCGAATTCACAGTGCCGACACCCGGAAGCCGTGATCGCGGAGCGCGCCGCATCGTTGCCGGCGAGGCCCGCGAGTACTATTACAGCGGCGACCACTACCGAAGTTTTCGGAAGATCCGCGAATGACCCGCTCCCGGGACCAATTCGAAACGCTGCTCCGCGATACGGCCCGCGCCGGCGTCTATCACCTGCCCCGGCCGCGCGAAGGAAATCACGACGGCCTGATCGCCGCCGCCGAAAGCTGCGTCTATGTCGTCTTCCGCGTGGACCTGTCACGCGTCCGGGACAAGCAGGGGCTGCTGGAAACGATCGGCAGGGACATGGCCTTCCCCGAGTGGTACGGATGCAACTGGGATGCGCTGGCCGACTGCCTAAACGACCTCGGGTGGCGTCCCGCAGAAGGCTTTCTGGTCATGCTGGAGCACTCCGATCTGATTCACGCCCGCGCCGCAGCCGAACTCGCCACCGCCCTGCAGATCTTCGCGGAAGCCGCCGATAACTGGCGGGAGCAGGGCGTCGGGCTGTGGTGCCTGGTGGACATGCAGGCCGACGGCATCGCCGGGCTGCCGGACTTGTGATGCCGGGCGACAAACGCCCGGTATCGGTGCTGGTGCTGATACATACTCCCGAACTGGACGTGTTGCTGCTCGAACGCGCGTCGCGGCCAGGTTTCTGGCAGTCGGTCACCGGCAGCCAGGAGGACGGAGAACCGCTGCGCGAGACGGCGCGACGCGAAGTGTTCGAGGAAACCGGGATCGCCGTCGCCAGCCAGGATCTCGTTGACTGGCGACTTTCAAACCGCTTCGAGATATTCCCGGAATGGCGCCATCGCTATCCTGCCGGCGTCAGCCACAACCTCGAGCATGTCTACACCCTCTGCATCCCGCGCGACACGCCGGTGTTCACCGCCCCGGAGGAACACACCGGCCATCTCTGGCTGCCATGGCGCGAGGCCGCGGACAAGGTTTTTTCATGGACCAACCGCGATGCGATCCGGATGCTGCCTCTGGGTAATCAGGATGATGGCGAATCAGCCGATTGAGCATCGATGAGTTGCCGGAGGCAGGCCGGGCAATAGCAGCCCCAAGCCATATCCCGAGGGACCCGCAAGGCCGGCAATTCGGCGCACCAGCAGCGCTCCTGACCCGTCTCCATACCGCAGGCGAAGGTCGCGCCGCAGCGCGGGCAGGTGTTTGCGGGGGCTTTGTCGGTCGCGCCGGGACGGGTCATCTCGGCACTGTAAGAACTAACGTGCGGCACCGCAAGTGCCCCTTGAATTCTCCCGCACAAATCCCATATCCATTACATGCGGCTGGGACCACCCTCGCCAATCGATCAACCCATCACCATTGGAGACTTCATGAACAATCTGACCCGCTATGATCCGTTCGACGACTTGTTTCGCGGCTTTTTCGTCCGGCCGGTGGAAATGGGCCCGACGCCCGGCACGCCGACCATCAAGGTCGACGTCAGGGAGAAGGACGGCGACTATCTGGTGCTCGCCGAACTGCCCGGCATCAGGAAAGAAGACATCCACGTGAATATTGACGGCCCGCTGGTATCCATCAGCGCCGAACGCAAGCAGGAAAAGGATGTCAGGGAAGGTGAGCGCGTGCTGCGCAGCGAACGCCATTTCGGCAAGGTTTCGCGCAGCTTCCAACTCGGGCAGGACATCGACGAGGACCACTCCAGCGCCAGGTTCAACGAAGGCGTGCTGGAGCTGACCTTGCGCAAAAAATCCGCAGCCGCAGCAAAGCGCCTGTCCATCCAGTAGTCCGCGGCCCGCCCGCAATGTGGCGCAGCGCCTGCCGGGTGCTGCGCCGCTCCGCCTCGGTGCGTGCACGCTCGCACTGCCGCGATCAGGCGCAAACACACGCTGACGGCGTAGCGGTAGAATCGCGGCTTCGTCGCCATTTTCCGCCCCCACGCCGATGACCGAAACGCTCTCGCCCAATCTCAAGGCAGCCGTCCTCGCCGAGGCCCTTCCCTACATCAAGCGTTTCCACGGCCGCACAATCGTTGTCAAGTACGGCGGCAATGCCATGACGGACGAACATCTCAAACATAGCTTCGCCCGCGACGTGGTGCTGTTGAAACTGGTCGGCATGAATCCGGTGGTCGTGCACGGCGGCGGACCGCAAATCGACGACCTGCTCAAGCGCGTTGGCAAGCAGGGCCGCTTCATCCAGGGCATGCGCGTCACCGACAGGGAAACCATGGACGTGGTCGAGATGGTCCTCGGCGGCCAGGTTAACAAGGAAATCGTGGCCCTGATCAACCATCACGGTGGCAAGGCGGTGGGCCTGACCGGCAAGGATGGCAACCTGATTCGCGCCAAGAAGATGCTGGTCGCCGACAAGGACAAGCCGGGTGACCTGATCGACATCGGCCAGGTCGGGGAGATCACGGCCATCGACCCATCGTTGATCGCCCTGCTCGATTCGGGCGCGTTCATCCCGGTGATCGCCCCGATCGGCGTCGGCGAGGACGGGGAAACCTACAACATCAATGCCGACCTGGTCGCCGGCAAGATCGCGGAGATCCTCAAGGCAGAGAAACTGGTGCTGCTGACGAACACTCCCGGCGTACTCGACGAGAATGGCAAGCTGCTGACGGGCATCACCCCGCGGGACATCGACGCCATGGTCAGCGACGGCACGCTCTCGGGCGGCATGTTGCCGAAGATATCCTCCGCCCTCGACGCCGCGCGCAGCGGGGTGAAAAGCGTACACATCATCGACGGCCGGGTCGAGCATGCGCTGCTGCTGGAGATTCTCACCGACGAAGGGGTCGGGACCCTGATCAAGAGCAAGTAAGCTCGTTTCGAGCGAGCGCCCACTCATGCTGTAACGGCTTTAGAATAGGCATTTGAGCTGTCAGAGACTGCCAAACGCAAGGGGGCGAAATGGGAAGCAAACCGGGCGAGCGCAAGCTGCAGATCCTGCAGGTGATCGCCGAAATGCTGCAGGACCCGGCCGGGGAAAAGGTCACCACGGCGGCTTTGGCCAAGAAGCTCGACGTCTCCGAAGCTGCGCTCTATCGCCACTTTGCCAGCAAGGCGCAGATGTTCGAGGGGCTGATCGAATTCATCGAGTCCGGCCTGTTCAGCGTCATCAACAAGATTTCCGCCGAGGAAGAGGCTGGTCTCAAGCAGGCCCAGATGATGGTTGCCCTGTTGCTCGGCTTTGCCAGGAAGAATCGCGGACTGACGCGGGTCCTGATCGGCGATGCGCTGGTCAATGAGAACGACCGCCTGCAGTCGCGCATCAACCAGCTGCTGGATCGCGTCGAAGCCTCACTGAAACAGTCGCTGCGGCTGGCCGCGACGCAGGGAACCCTGCCGGCCGGTAACGACATCGCGGCGCACGCCAACCTGCTGCGCTGCTACGCGCTGGGACGCTGGCACCAGTTCGTCAAAAGCGGCTTCAAGGACGACCCACTGGAGCAGTGGCCGCAGCAGTGGCCGCTGCTCGCGCCCGCCTTTGATTCCAAGGTGCTGACGCCCGCTGTCGATTTCACTGCGCCGTCGCAGTGAAATCGCCTATCGCTTGTTAAGAACCTCTGCCGCCGCGATGGCGAAGTAGGTGAGGATCCCGTCGGCGCCGGCGCGCTTGAACGACAACAAGGCTTCCAGCATGGTCGCCTCGCCGTCCAGCCAGCCGTTCTGCGCCGCGGCCTTGAGCATCGCGTACTCGCCGCTGACCTGGTAGGCGTAGGTGGGAACGCCGAATTCCTCCTTGACCCGACGCACCACATCGAGATAGGGCATTCCCGGTTTGACCATGACCATGTCGGCGCCCTCGGCAATATCCAGGGCGACTTCACGCAGGGCCTCGTCGGAATTGGCGGGATCCATCTGATAGGTGTATTTGTTGCCCTTGCCCAGATTGCCGGCCGAACCGACGGCGTCGCGGAATGGACCGTAGAAGGACGAGGCATATTTCGCCGCGTACGCCAGGATGCGAGTGTAGATCTGCTGGTGGGCGTCGAGTTCGGCACGGATCCTGCCGATGCGTCCGTCCATCATGTCCGACGGCGCCACCACGTCGGCGCCGGCCTGCGACTGGCAAAGCGCCTGTCGCGCCAGGGCTTCCAGGGTCTCGTCGTTGAGCACGTAGCCGCGCGGGTCATCCGGATTGATCAGGCCATCCTGGCCATGGCTGGTGTAGGGATCGAGCGCCACGTCGCAAATGACGCCGAGTTCGGGGAATTCCCGCTTCAATGCACCGACCACGCGGGGCACCAGTCCTTGCGGATTCCACGCCTCCTCGGCACCCGGTGTCTTGAGTTTGGCTTCGATCACGGGAAACAGCGCCAGGGCGGGGATGCCCAACTTCATGGCGCGTTCGGCCAGAGGAAGCAGCAAGTCCAGACTTACGCGTTCGACCCCGGGCATCGAGGCGACGGGTTCGACGCGCTTGTCGCCGGCGAGGACAAACACAGGGTAGATCAGGTCATTTGTGGTCAGGGTGTTTTCGCGCATCAAGCGCCGTGAAAACTCGTCCCGCCGCATCCGCCGCATCCGGGTTGACGGAAATACACCTTTTAAATTCATGGTTTTATCCCTATTCTTGGGCCATCAATTGGGGGAACTATTCCTTCGAATCGATATCTTACAGGTAGATGGTAGTTGACCATCTCCCGCTTCTCCTCCCTGAGCGGGTGCCCTGATTCCGAGTACGTCGAATTAAGGCAACTTGCCCCCGGCCCTCTCCCCTTTGGCCGGGGGTCTTTCTTCTTCCGGAATGCCCGCCGACTCCCCGTGTTCGTCTTCCAGCCAGGCGCCGATCACCGCCTCGGCCTCTTCGATGCCGCTCTTCTTCAGGCTCGAAAACAGTTGTGCCGTGACCTGCCCGCCATAAACCACGATCGCCTCACGGACCTGACGCAGGGTAAGCGTCGCCTCCTGACGCGACAATTTGTCGGCTTTGGTCAGCAGGATGTGGATGGGATTGCCGGTGGGCACGAACCAGTGGATCATCTGGACATCCAGTTCGGTCAAGGGCCGTCGGGAGTCCATGATCAGCACCAGTCCGATCAGGTTCTCGCGGCGCGTCAGGTAATGTTCCAGCAGGCCCCGCCACTGCCCGCGGACCGCCTCGGGGACCGCCGCGTAACCATAGCCGGGAAGATCGACCATGCAGGCGCCACTGGGTAACCGGAAGAAATTGATCAGTTGGGTGCGCCCGGGCGTCTTGCTGACGAATGCCAGGCGGGTATGTCCGGCCAGGGTGTTGATGGCACTGGATTTTCCGGCATTGGAGCGCCCGGCGAAGGCGATCTCCGGACCGGCCGCCGAGGCGGGCGGCAGATTGATCGGCTTGGCGACGGAGGTTTCGAAAACGGCGTGGCGAAACAACGACATGGTGCGGACGCCCGGGTCCTGCTGGCGGAACATTAGTTGGTATAGAATATCAGGGTTTATGCTATCCGGAGCATCACGATGAACCGCTGCCTGCCGTTGCTTGCCGCCGCCCTTGCCGTCGCCGCCACCGCCGTCTCGGCTGCCGGCCCGACCCCACCCGCCAAAGCCGATCCGGCCAAGGGCCAGCAAATATTTTCGACGGTCTGCCTCGCCTGCCACAGCATCGACGGCAACAGCGTGATTCCCGCCAATCCCAAGCTGGCCGGGCAGCACCCGGAATACCTGCTCAAGCAGATGAAGAACTTCAAGGCCGAAAGCGGCAAGCAGGCTGAACGCGCCAGCCCCATCATGAACGGCATGATCGCGCCTTACACGGAGGAGCAGATGCGCGACATCGCCGCCTACCTCGGCGAGCAGAAGCTCAAGCCCGAAGTCTCGAAGAATCGCGCCACCATCGAGTACGGACGCCAGTTGTATCGTGCCGGCGATCAAACCAAGGGCCTGCCCGCATGCGCCGCCTGCCATGGCCCGACCGGGTCCGGAATGCCGGCACAGTACCCACGCATCGCCGGCCAGTTCACCGACTACACCGAAGCGCAGCTGAAGAATTTTCGCGCCGGCGATCGCGCCAACGACGTGAACAAGATGATGCGCATGGTCGCGATCAAGATGACCGATGCCGAAATCAAGGCGGTCGCCGACTACGTTGCCGGGCTGCGCTGAGCGAGACCACCGCTGACCAGACAAGGGTGGCGCTGCCGCCCTTTTTTCATCGCGAGCCGATGATTGTCGACGCAGCGGAATAAACCGGGCAAGGTTGCTGTTCATTAAGCGAGCGATCCCCGCGCACTTCATGCCCAAAGAACTCCTCGCTACCACTACCTGAATGCATTCGCGTGACGCCATTGCCGCCGAGATTCCACGCCTGCGCCGCTATGCCCACGCGCTCCTGGGCGAGTCCAATCGCGCCGACGACCTGGTCCAGGACACGCTGGAGCGCGCACTGTCGCGCTGGCGCCTTTGGCAGCCCCTGGGCAGCGAGGGCACGCCGCGAGCGTGGCTGTTCGCCATCATGCACAACCTGTTCATCAATCAGCTCAAAGCC
>Ga0163199_1003156_pt1 | contig 9990 bp, 5 predicted proteins | sample PL_2010_150m_FD_113537 | JGI IMG/M metagenome (GOLD analysis project Ga0163199, IMG submission 113537) | Freshwater microbial communities from Powell Lake, British Columbia, Canada to study Microbial Dark Matter (Phase II) - PL_2010_150m | ecosystem: Environmental > Aquatic > Freshwater > Lake ...
CTACATGATCGGGTCGCCGAGCACCGTCACAGCTGAGCAGGTGAAGCTTTCGCGGCAATTCCGTCCCTGGCTCGAGGCGTTCGTGGAATATCGCCGCAGCACCAACTACAACATCAACTCCGAACAGACGCCGTTCTCCTCCACCGCCAATTTCTCGATCGCCGCCACCGCCCCCACCAATCCCTTCGGCCAAGTGGTGCGCCTCTCGATCCCCTCCGACCCGCCGGGCGCGGTCGGCGAATTCGCCATCAAGGTCACGAGCCTCCGCGCGCTCGCCGGCGTGGTGGTCAACCTGCCCCGCGAATGGCGGGTGCATGCCGATGTCACGTGGAATAACGCCCGCACATCGCAGTCGCAGGGCGCGCTGAACACGACGCCCATGAACAACGACTTCAACAACGGCGTCCTGAATCCGTTTCGCGACACCGTCGCCTACCCGCTGGACCTCACGCCCTACCTCGGGCGCATCACGGTGAGCACGAAGAACACGCTCGAGGAATACGCCTTCCGCACCGCCGGCCCGCTCTGGTCGCTGCCCGCCGGCCCGATCAAGCTCGCCGCCACCTACAGCTACCGCAAGGAGGTCATTCCCACCTACGTCATCGACTACGTCTACAATTCCCCGCCGAATACTTGGGTGGCGATTCCGGCCCGCAGCCGCGGCACGGACGCCGCCTATGCCGAGCTGTGGGTGCCGGTGGTGGGCGCCAAGAAGAACTGGCCGCTGTTGCGCCAGCTCGATTTCCAGGTGGCGGGGCGCGACGAACGTTTCAAGGTCACTACCGCCACCGCGCTCGTCGTCCCTTCGACGCCCAACATCGTCCGCAACAAGACCCGTTATGGCGCCGACACGCCCACCTACGGCCTGCGTTACCGGCCGTTTCAGGAGGTGCTGTTGCGCGCATCCTACAGCGAGGCTTTCCGCCCGCCCTCCTACAACCAGTCGGTGGCGACGCCCAACATCCTCTCGACCCGCGTGACCGATCCCAAGCGCGGCAACGCCTCAACTACCATTGCCTATACCTCGGGCACCAACCCCGACATCAAGCCCGAGTGGGGCCAGGACACGAACCTCGGCATCGTCTGGGAGCCGAAAAAGCTCCCGGGCCTGCGGGTGTCGGTCGATTACTCGAAAATCAAGAAGATCGATAACATCGCGACACTCAGTGTGCAGAACGTGGTCAACTTCGAGGATTACCTGCCTGACCGCGTCGTGCGCGACAAGCCGGTGGCCGGTGACACGTTTTCCGTCGGGTCCATCACCTCGGTCGATGCGCGCAGTATGAACCTCAACCACGCCCTGACCGAGAGCTACGACGTCGCGATCAACTACAGCCGCCATACCAAGGGCTGGGGTATCTGGAATTTCTGGAGCCAGGCGACCTCGTGGCAGCACTACCAGGTGCAGGCGACTGTCAACGCGCCGATGACCGAATACATCGGCACCCCGGGCTACGTGAAATTCAAGGCCAGCGCTGGCTTCAGTTGCGACTACAACCAGTGGACCTTTGGCTGGTCGGCGCGCTACGTGGGCTCCTCGCTTCAGCGCACCGCCTACGTGGCGCAGCAGGGTTCCGACCACATCCCGAGCCAGCACTACCACGACGTTTTTGTCGCCCGCCGCTTCCCGCAGGCGACCACGCGCGACGCCTCGTGGTGGCAGCGCGCCCTCAGCCGCTCCGAACTCCAGGTCGGCGTGCAAAACGTGCTCAACAAGACCCCTCCCTTCGACGCCTACTACAACCCCAACTATAACATCAGTCGCTACGGCGACCCGCGGCTCGCCACCTACACGCTGACCGTCCGCAAGAACTTCTGACAGGGCTCACGCATCGGTGCGGAGGGCGTCGCTCCGTCGGCGCCGCCATCAGCAACGCGACACCGCCGATCATCCTGATTTCATTCAATGCATCCCTTCATCTCCATGCTCACGCCAAGGGCGTCCTTCCGCCGCAAGCTCCTCCTGCTGGCGCTGTGCCTCGCGCCGCTCCTCGCAGCGGCGCCGCGCTTTGCGCATGAGGCCAGCGACCTCAAGCCTGATCCGGCCGCCAAGTTCGGCGTGCTCGAAAACGGCCTGCGCTACGTCATCTACGCGAATCACGAGCCCAAGGGCCGCGCCTCGCTGCGCCTGCTCGTGCTCGCCGGCTCGTTGCACGAGGAGGAAAACCAGCGCGGCGTCGCGCATTTTCTCGAGCACATGGCGTTCAACGGCAGCGATCACTTTGCGCCCGGCACGCTCGTCGAGTTCTTCCAGCGCATGGGCATGAGTTTCGGCGGCGACACCAACGCCTCCACCGGTTTCGACCGCACGCAGTATATGATCGAGTTGCCTGACACGAAGGAGGCGACGCTGGCCGAAGGCCTGCGTGTGCTCGCCGACGACGCGGGCGGCCTGCTCCTCCGGGCGGACGAGATCGACAAGGAGCGGGGCATCATCCTCAGCGAAAAGCGCGCCCGCGACAGCATCGGCTACCGCACGCAGGTGGCACAGTTCGAGTTCATGTTCGGCACGACCCGCTTGCCGACGCGGATGCCGATCGGCCTTGCTGAGATCATCGAGAAGGCGCCGCGCGAACAGTTCATGGACTTCTGGAATACGTGGTATCGCCCGGAGAAGCTGGCCGTGATCGTCGTGGGCGAAGTCGAGGTGGCCGCGGTGGAAAAACAGATTGCGGCGGCCTTTGCGGCCCTCAAGGGCCGCGCTCCGGCGAAACCCGAGCCGGCGCTCGGCACTCTCGCGAAGTTCGACGGCGTGCGCGCGGGCTATCATGCCGAGGCCGAGGCCCCGTCCACCCGCGTCTCACTGTCCTGCGTCACTCCTTACGTCGCCGAGCACGACACGGCGGCCAACCGCGTGAAACACCTGCCGCGTCGGCTGGCGGTCGGCATCCTCAACCGGCGCCTCGCCGAACTCGCCAAGAAAGAAAACGCCCCCTTCCTGCAGGCGGCCGTCTCCGTCAGTGAGAATTTCAAGTTCCTGCGCGAGGCCTCGGTCGATCTCACCTGCAAACCCGAACGGTGGCAGGCGGCGCTCGCGGCGGGCGAGCAGGAGTTGCGCCGCGCCACCGAGCACGGCTTCCAGCCGGATGAATTGAAGGAAGTGGTCGTGACCACGGTCAGCGCCCTTGAGCAGTCGGTGAAGTCGGCTGCGACTCGCCGCTCCAGCGCGCTGGCCAACGGCCTCGTGGGCAGCCTGATGGCGGAGGAGGTGTTCACCGCGCCGACCGACAATCTCGCGCTGCTCAAGCCGGCGCTCGAGAAAGTGACTCCGGAAGCGTGCGCGGCCGCTCTGCGCGACGCCTTCGGCGGCAACGGCCTGTATGTGTCGGTCACCGGCAACGCGAATATTCCAGGCGACGCCGTCGCCGCGATCAACACGGCCTACGAGGAATCGCGCGTGGTGGCCGTGCTGCCGAAGGCCGCCGAGGAGGCGCGGGCGTGGGCCTACACCGACTTCGGCGCGCCGGGCAAGGTCACCAAACGCGAGCAGATCGCGGACCTCGACCTCACCCTGGTGACGTTTGCGAATGGCGTGCGGCTGAATCTCAAACGGACCGACTTCGACGCCGGTCGCATCATGGTCAGTGCGCGCATGGGCAACGGCTCCATGACCGAGCCTGCCGGCCAGCGCGGCCTGGCGCAGATTGCCAGCAGTGTGTTCAACGGCGGAGGCCTGGGCAAGCACAGTGCCGACGACCTCCGGCGCATTCTCGCGGGTCGGAATGCCGGGGCCGCCTTGCGCACGTCGACCGATGCCTTCGTGCTGGCGTATCCGAACGTGTCCGCCGCGCGCAGCGGCCGCGGGGCCAGCCCTGCCGGCACCACGCGGGCAGATTTGTTGCTCACCCTGCAGTTGTTCGCCGCCCATCTCACCGATCCTGGCTACCGGGCCGAAGGGCTCCGCCAGAGCCGGTCGACCCTTGACCTGATTTACGGCACCATCGAGCGCACGCCGAGCGGACCGATCGCGTCGGAAGTGGCCAACCTCATTGCCAGCGGCGATCCGCGCTTTGGGCTGCCGCCCAAGGATGTCGTCACGGCGCGCACGCTCGACGAGGTCCGCGCGTGGCTCTCGCCCGCGCTCGCCCGCGGGGCGATGGAAGTCGCCATCGTCGGCGATCTCGATGTCGACGCCACGATCGACGCCGTCGCCAAGACCCTCGGCGCGCTGCCGCCGCGCGAGCCGAAGCCCGCGCTCGCGGAACTGCGCAAGGTGGCGTTCCCGACCCCGCCGTTCACGAAGAGCTACACGATTTCCTCGCAAATTCCGAAAGGCATCGTCGCGCGCTACTGGCCGACGACCGATGGCCTCGAGGCGAAGCGCGCCCGCCGGCTCTCGCTGCTGGCGGGCATTTACAGCGACCGTCTGCGCGTGAAGCTCCGCGAGGAGATGGGCGGCACTTACAGCCCGCGGGCCCAGAGTTCGGCCAGCGATACCTATCCGGGCTACGGCTACCTCATGACGGCGATCGACATTGATCCCGCGGCGGCAGACAAGATCGCGGCGGCGGCGATTACCCTCGCCGACGATTTGGCGAAGAACGGTGTGACGGAGGAGGAACTCAACCGCGCCCGCCTGCCGGCGCTCACCGCGGCGAAGGACGCCTCGCGCAGCAACACCTACTGGCTCGGCAACGTGCTCGCCCAGGCCCAGGAAAAGCCAGAGGTGCTCGACTGGGCGCGCACGCGAATCACCGATCTCGAGGCCATCACCGCCGCGGAGCTCAACGCGCTGGCCAAGGCCTACCTCGGCCGCGACCGCGTGTCGCGCGCGACCGTGCTGCCGGGCAAGTGAGCCGATCTCGGCCTGTTTTCTTACCCATGAAATCCATCTTTCTCTTCCACGCGGCGCTCGTGGTTGCCGCCGCCGTTGCCGCGCCGCTCCGGCTGGGCGCGGCCGATGCCGCCGCGACTCCGGTGCTCTCCACGGCTGATGCCGACTGGCAGGCGTTTCAGGATGCGGTGGCAGCGCGGCCGCCGGCAAATTTCGCCGCCCTCTCGGCCCTCGAACGGTTGCAGTTGGTGGAGCAGATCTATGCCAACGTCCAGGCGCGTGGTGTGGCGTTCATCGAGAAGCATCCCACCGATCCGCGCCGCTGGAGCGCGGTGATGCGGTTGAGCCCGACGCAGCCGCGTTTCGTGAAAGCGTGGGAGACGGACGACCGCGGTGCCCCCAAGCCCGTCATCGATGAGGCCGCCGCCGCCACGTGGAAGATCCGGTGCGAGGAGTTGAAGGCGGCGCTGCCCAAGGCCACCGACCTGCCGAACGACGTGCGTGAGCAACTCCTCCTGCAAGATGCCATGATCCCGTTCACCGCCGCGACCGCCGCGCTGCGCAACGGACAGAAGCTCGACCTCGCCTACCTCCGTGGAAAGGTCGTGAGTTTCGCGGTGAAGCATCCCGCTGCCGCCTCGGGCGCCGCACTCGTCTATACCTACATGAATCTGTTGGAGAAGGCCGAGCCGGATCGCGTCGGCGACGAGTGGGCGTTCTTCACCAGCAGCCCCAGCAAAGCGATCGCGGACATGGCGGCCGGTAAATCCGGCGCTGCCGCGCTCCTCAAGCGCCCGCTCGAGATCGCCTTCACGGCCGTCGACGGCCGCGCCGTGGACCTGAAGACTCTGCGCGGCAAGGTCGTGCTGGTCGACTTCTGGGCCACCTGGTGCGGCCCGTGCATCGCCGAACTGCCCAACGTCAAAAAGGTCTATGCTGCCTATCACGACAAGGGCTTCGAGGTGGTCGGCATCGCATTGGAAAACGGCGGGCTGACGCCGAAGGACACCCCGGATCAGACGGCGGAAAGACTGGCCAAGGCGAAGAAGATCCTGACCGAGTTCACCGCGAAGGAGCAGATGCCGTGGCCGCAGTATTTCGACGGCAAGTATTGGAAGAACGAGATCTCGACGCGCTACGGCATCGCCTCGATCCCGGCGATGTTCCTGCTCGACCAGGAGGGCAAGGTTGTCTCGACCAACGCCCGCGGCGCCGCGCTCGAGACCGAGGTGAAGCGGCTGCTGAAATTCTAGGGCGGATCGTGAGAACCCTTCAGCGCGCGGCCGGCGCACGCGCGCCGGGGTATAGATCTCCGCGCGTCCCTAAATCACAACCTCCTGGATACGCCCGGTTCGCGGGCCCACGGTGACGCTTCCGTGGCGGAAATCGAAACGGCGCATCACGCAGTCAATCCGGTCAAGTCAACGCCCCTCGCCAGATTTGCCGCCGTGACCTAATTTCCCGCGCAACCGATGCAAGGTCTCTTGGACATGGCTCACTCTCCACGAGACGGCTCGTCCGCGGGGGTAGGCAGGAAATTGCGCGCGAGGAAACGAGCGGCGGTGCGGGCGTCGGACTTCACGGCATCGACTTCGTTTTGGAGCGGATCCTGCCGGAGGAGCGCTTCGGCTTGCGGCTGCATCCGGACAAAAAGGTCTGTCGGCACCGCGGCCACTATCTGGCGGGCCACTGCGACCATTGCCGGATCGGCGGTGCTGGCCACCGCGGTGGCGGGCGCCGGCGCGGTCGCGGGCAGCGCGATGGGCTGGGTCTGTTGTTGATAGACCAGCACGGCAACGACGGCACAGGCGGTGGCGCCCGCGAGCGAGAGCCAGCCGGTGCGTGAGCGCCGCGCGGCCGGGGCGGGGGCGGCGCGATCCACGGCGCGCAGGATCTGTTGTTCGAGGCCGGTCGGGGCGTCGCGCCATTCGCGGGCGGCATCGCGCTTGAGGGCGAGTTCGAGTTCGTCGCCCGCGCTGAAGAATCGCTGGCAGGCGGCGCAGGCGGCGACATGCGCGGCACCGGGGCCGCGCAGCGTGCCGGCGGTGGTGTCGCCCAACACCGAGAGGCAGCCACGCACCAAGCGGCAGGTGAGGCGGGTTTGGTCGAGCGGGGAATTTTTCATGGGGTCTTCACTCCTTTCAGTCCGACGACCCCGACTTGTCGGGGTCGTCGCCCGGTCGGGCCGACTACGTCGGGACTGACCGCGACAAAGTCGCTCTGGCCGCAGGCCAGACGGATTTCTTTGGCGCTTTGCTTTTTCATGGGCGTGGGTGAATCCGGGTCAGCAGCACCTGGCGCGCGCGAAACACCAATACCTTCACGTGCGTTTCCGTCAAACCGACGGTCTGCGCGGTCTCGCGCGTGGACAGATCCTCCGCGAAGCGGAGCCAGAGCACCTCGAATTCGCGCGGGGCGAGCAACTCACGGGCGCGGGCCCAGAGGTTCTCCGCCTGCTCTTTCTGCTCGGCGTGACGGGCGGGCGTGGGTTCGTGGCCGGCGGGCTCGACGGGCATCTGCTCCCATTTTTTCACGTCGCGGAAATGGTTGAGCGCAGTGTTGCGGGCGATCGTGAGCAGCCAGTTGATGAGTGGCCGGCTCCGATCGAAACGCGCGAGGTGGTGGTGGGCCTTGATGAAGGTCTGCTGCGTGAGGTCCTCGGCATCCTGGTGGTGTCGCGTCATCTGGCGGAGGAAGTTGAAGACGCGGTGGTGGTGCGTGTGGACGATTTCGCCGAAGGCGTGCGCATCGCCGGCCGCGGCCTCGCGGAGGAGCGCCGCCTCGTCGCAACCCGCGTCGTTCGGGCCCGGGTGGGGCCCGGCGGCGCGGGGCGCGGGGGCGAGGGTCATCATTTCTTGGTCGCGGCGGGTTCGGCGGTCGGCGGTTTAATCTCGCGGACGCTCACCGCGTAGGTGGCCTTGCCGTCGGGGTCGTTCACGTAGGCTACTTTCAGGGTATACGTGCCCTCGGCGCCGGGAAACTGCAATTGCGACTGGTTGCCGCGCGGTCCGGTGGTGCGCATGAACTCGGGCCGGAATACCAGCGCCGCCCCCGCGCCGTCCGCCGGGATGATCTCGATGCGATCGAACTTTACGTTTTTGCCGCCGTTGCTGGCGCGGCCGAGCGTGATTAGCGCGCCGGTCTTGAGCGCGACATTCTCAATGGTGCGCATCATGATCGGCGCGGGGCTGCCTTCGGCGGGCGCGGCGCCGGTCTCGGCTTTCCATTCGGCGAGCGCGCGACCGCTGATGAGCTGCGGCGCGGTGCGTTCCGGCGAGCGTGCGGGCTGCTGGGATTGCTGCAGGCCCTTGATCATCTGGGCGAGCCGGACGCTCGAATACGCGAGGTCGAGGGTGACGGCGTCGCCGTTGCGATTGGCGGCGGCGGAATTGAGGAAGTCGGCGAGCTGTTTGTCGTTGGTCTCGGCGAGCGACATCATGGCAGTCAGGCCCTGGACGATTTTCAACAGCTTCTCGGCCATCTGGCTGTTGCTGGCGACGAGTTCCACGTGGGCGAAGGTGTTTTCGCCGCGCTCGCCGAGCGCGAGCGAGCCGGCGTTCGCCATCTTGAAGATGCGCGCCTGCGGACCGTCGTCAGGGAAGAACTTTTCCGCGGGCACCGTGCTGCCGAAAAACAGGTAGGCACCATCGGAGCCCTGCATGAACTTCCGGAGCGGCGAGGCCGGCGTCTTCGCGAGCGACGGCGCCGCGCCCCGGAACACGTCGCGCGCCTTCAGGATTTGCGGCTTCGATTTGCTGACGATGACGATCGGCTCGGGCGGGAACGCGATGATAACCTCGAGGGGCGCGGTGCTCTTGGCGGCCTTGGGCGCCTTGGACTGCTTGGGTTCTTTTGCCTCCGTCGCCTCCGTGGCTGGCTTGGCTTCGTCGGTTTCCTTGGCCGCCTTGGGGGCTTTCGCCTTGGAGTCCTTGAGCATGTAGGCGGGGAACGGCAGGTCGGTTAGCTCGACGACGTCCGTCGGGCTGGCGAGGTTGGCCTGAATCAGGAGGCTCTCGGCGATCTTCCGCAGATCGGCGGTGCCTTGGACGACGAGGGCGCCGTCGATGTCCTTCGGGTCAGGCGAGAGGCTGGTGCCGTAGGCGGTCGCCGAGCCGATGGTCGCGAGCAGTTTCTGCCAGTCGACGCCGACTTTGCCCGCGCCGGTGTCGACCTGGGCTTTTTCGGCGAGGGCAATCAGTTCCTTGCCGATGGCGCTGGCGCGGAGCGCGTTCAGGTCGGCGTAGACGAGCCACTTGGCGTCGGCTGGAACGATGGCGGGGTTGACGGCGGCGGCGACCCGGGAAAGCGGCACGAGCGGGAAGGCCAGCGCCGCGAGGAGGACAAAATATTTTTTCATGTGACGGGAGGAGTTGTTGCCGCTCATACCCGGAGCAGGGGGTGTTGGTTACAACCGGCTCAAGATTCGCCCGCGCCGGTGAATTCGCGGAGGGTGAAGAGTGCGACGGTTGCACCCAGCGTGATCGCGCAAAACAGCGCCAGCATGCCGCTGGTGCCAAGCAGGCTCGGCGCGGAAGTGAGCGGCTGGGAGCCGCCTAGCAGCGAAGTGAGCAAATCGCGCACCTGGTGGGTCATCGACAGCCGGCTGAGTTGCGTGGGAATCTGGCCGACTCCGGCCTCGATAATACCCGCGTAAAAGAGGCCGATGATAACGTAACGCGTCGTGATCACGCCGCACAGGAAGCCAAACGCGCTGAATGCCGCGATCAGCAGCACCTGGCCGAGCAGGAGCTTGGGCGCGACCGCGGCGAGATCAGGGACGTTGCGCGCGGCGGCGAGCCCCAGCACCAACCCAAACGCGAGGAGGAAATCGAGCTGCGTGCAGACGGTATGGGCGACGTATTTGAAAACGACAAAGGCCGGCCGAGGCACGGGGCGCGTCAGCACATAGTCAACCGAGTTGCCTTTCATCTCGTCGCGAATCGCACCCGCCGCGGACATGAACGCGAGCGCCGGCACGAGGAAGGTGACGTAGAATCCGACGGTCCAGTCGATGAACTCGCCCGGATTTCGGCCGCGCGGCCCACCGGCAAACAACAGCCCCAGCACGACCAGCCCGATGCCAACCGTCAGCCAGTGACCGGGCAGGAGAAACCGGCGGAAGGTGAGCCGCCAGATGCCGCCGAAAGCGTGCGCCAGGTTCGGCGCGACGCGTGGTGCGGGTGCAATGGTGGCGGGCGCGTTCATGGGTGCAGGGC
>Ga0163199_1003157_pt1 | contig 9989 bp, 9 predicted proteins | sample PL_2010_150m_FD_113537 | JGI IMG/M metagenome (GOLD analysis project Ga0163199, IMG submission 113537) | Freshwater microbial communities from Powell Lake, British Columbia, Canada to study Microbial Dark Matter (Phase II) - PL_2010_150m | ecosystem: Environmental > Aquatic > Freshwater > Lake ...
ACCAAAACTTGAATATCGGATTGATCGGCATCGGCAACATGGGTACTCCCATGGCCGGGAATCTCATCAAGGCCGGCTGGAACGTCACCGTCTACGACATTGACGCCGGCAAGATGCGCGCGTTCATTGCGGCTCACGGCGGCGCAGCCGCAGCCAGCCTGGCAGAACTCGGCACGAAGTCCGATGTCATCATCACCATGCTGCCTGACGGTTTCATCGTGCGCCGCGTCGTGCTCGGCACGGACAGCGGGGACGACTGTCTCGTCAAGGGACTCGCGAAAGGCGCGACGATCATCGACATGAGTTCGTCGGCGCCGGTGGGCACGCGCAAGCTAGGCGAGGATCTGCGCAAGTATGGCATCGCGCTCATCGACGCGCCGGTATCGGGCGGCGTCAGGGGGGCGGTCGCTGCAACGATGTCGATCATGATCGGCGGCGACCCAGCGCTGGCCGAGCGCTTCGACGCGCTGCTTGCCGCGATGGGAAGGCGTTTTTACGTGGGCTCGCTCGGCGCGGGGCATGCCGCCAAAGTGCTGAACAACTACGTGTCGGCAGCCGGACTTGCAGCCGCCGCCGAGGCCGTGCGCATCGCGGAGCGCTTCGGCATCGAGCCGCAGGTGCTCGTCAATGTCATCAACGCGTCCACGGGCCGCAACAACAGCACCGAAAACAAGTTCGCGCAGTTCATCCTGAATGGCAAGTTCAACTCGGGCTTTGCGCTGGGACTCATGGCGAAAGACCTGTCGCTCGCCATGGAGGTGGCGGAGGCGTGTAACGTGCCGGCCGAGCTCGGTCACGCGACGCTCGCGCTCTGGAAGAAAGCGGAAAACGCAGTGGGCGCAAAGGCCGATCACACCGAAATCGCGCGCTACGTGAACGAACAAGGATGAGCTAGCGCACGGACAGAGGTCCCCGTTATTTACCGCGCCAATCCGGTTTGCGTTTCTCGACGAAGGCGCTGACGCCTTCGAGCGCGTCGGGACCGAGCATGTTGCTGGTGATGACTTCGCTGGCGAGCCGGTAGGCGGGCTCGATGTCCATTTCGATCTGCCGGTAGAAAAATTTCTTGCCTGCCGCCAGCACCGCCTGTGGTTTGGACAGCAGCACATCCGCGAGTTCGCGCACCGCGCTGTCGAGTTGTTCCGGCGGCACCACGCGGTTCACGAGGCCCCACCCGAGCGCGGTCGGGGCGTCGATGAACTCGCCGGTCATCAGCATTTCCAGCGCCTGCTTGCGCGCGACGTTGCGCGATACCGCGACTCCTGGCGTGGCGCAGAACAATCCAAAATTGATTCCGGACGTGGCAAAGCGCGCTTCGCTGGACGCCACCGCGAGATCGCAACTCGCGACGAGCTGGCAGCCGGCCGCGGTCGCGATGCCGTGCACCCGGGCGATTACGGGTTGCGGCATGCGCGTGATGCTCATCATGACCTCGCAGCAGCGGTCAAACAGCCCGCCGATGAATTCCCGCGTGCGGTTCGCGAGCATCTCCTTGAGGTCGTGTCCCGGACAGAACGCTTTGCCATTCGCGGCGATCACCACCACGCGCACCGACGGGTCGCCGGCGATGGCGTCGAGTGCGGCTTGCAGTGCATCCAGCATTTCCATCGACAGCGCATTGAACTGTTTGGGGCGGTTCAGCATCAGCGTGGTGACGCCGCTGTCATCGCTGCGCAGCAGCATCGGTTGGTCGGCTGAGAGGATTGAAGCAGTATTCATGGGAGTCTCCTCGCCGGAGAGCGGTTTCAGAACTTGTGAGTGTAGCTGAATAACGTGGCACTTTTTGGACCGCTGGCGTCATTGACGGCGCGCCGGGGTCGAAGCGATGGCGTACCTGGGTTATCATAGCTATGGTTATGAGAAAGTCCGAGACCAAAGCCGCGATGCAATCCAGGGCTGTAGCAGTGGCGCCATTTTTTGGCCTGGCGAGGCATGAGCTGCGTGCTTTGTCAGCCCATGCAACGATTCAAACCTTTCCGAAGAATACGGTCATTGTGAACGAAGGCGAGCAGGCTGATTCGATCTTCATCATCCGCTCGGGCAGGGTCAAGGTGTTTCTGCGCAACGAACATGGCCGGGAGGTGGTCCTCAATTTCCATGGCCCCGGCGAATACTTCGGCGAAATGGTGCTGGATGAGGGGCCGCGCTCGGCCTCGGTCGTCACGCTGGAAACGTCGAAGTTCTTCATCATCTCGAAGCGCGATTTCACGCGTTTTTTGTCTGCCCATCCTAACTTCGGGATGAAACTCATCAACCGGCTGATGCATCGGGTGCGGACGCTTACGGAAAACGTCAAAAATCTCGCGCTGCTGGATGTGTACGGCAGGGTTGCCCGATTGCTGCTGGCACTCGCGGTGGAGCGGGATGGCAGGCTCGTCGTCACGGAGAAGTTGACTCAAAAGGACATCGCAGACCGTGTGGGATCGTCGCGCGAGATGATCAGTCGAATTTTCAGGGAGCTCGTTGCCGGGGGTTATATCGATATCGAGAGACGGCAGATCACGATCAACAGGGATTTGCCGAAGGGTTGGTAATCCTTCCCGAAGCTCGCGCATGAACGATGGGATGCGCCAGCGCAGTTACTTCTTCACTACTTTGACTGCAATCTCTTCGAGCTTCTTCGCCCGGATTACCTGACCGTCGAGGCCCGCCTGCTTCGCGCTGCCGCCGTAGGCGACTGTCATCAGCTGGCTGTAGTAGAGCACCGGCATGTTGAACTTCGTACCCTGCTTGCGGTTGATTTCGCTCTGGTAGATTTCGACGTTGGCCTGGCACAGCGGGCACGGCGTGACGATCATTTCGGCGCCGTGATCGTACGCCGACTCGACGATGTCGCGGATCTGCTTTTGGCTTTTCTCCGGCTCGGAGAATGCAAGCGCGCCGCCGCAGCAGGTCACTTTCTGGTCGTAGGCGGTGACTGCCTCGCCGCCGACCGACTCGACCAGCTTGTCGAGATAAACCGGGTTCTCGAACGATTCGCCGTTGATACCGAACGGGCGGTTGGTCTGGCAACCGACGTAACCCGCGAACTTGACGCCTTCGAGCGGTTTCACCACGGGCTTCTTCAATTCATCGTAGCCGAAATCCTCGATCAGCACTTCCACCATATGGCGGATTGCGGACCCGCCTTGGTATTGCAGCCCGGTTTCCTTGAGCGCTTCGTTGGCGTCGCGCTTCAGCTCCGCATTGTGCGCGAGCTTTTCCTTGCTTTCCTTGGCGTTCAACCAGCATGCGGCGCAGGTGGCGACCACGTCCTGCCCGGGCAGGTGCTTTTCGGCGAGCGCAAAGTTGCGCGCGTTCATCACGTGACGCGGCAGCTCGCCCGATTCGGCGTAGCCGATCGACGCGCCGCAGCAGTTCCAATCGGGGATCTGGGTGAGCTTGACGTCGAGCGTCTTGCACATCGAATTGACCGACGTCAGGTAATTCGACGCCGAGCCGCGCAATTGCGACGAGCAACCTGGATAAAATGCGTATTCTTTCCTGGCCATGGTTTTTCCTATAGCCCGCGACGCTTCTTCTCGAGCTCGTGGGCTTTTTTGAGCATGCGCTGGATGCCGGCCTTGTCCTTGCAGTCATGGCCTTTCAGCAACTCGAACGGGTTCAGGCGCTTGGCGAGCAGCATGCCGAGGCCGATGTGGCGCAGCGTCCACGCCTGCTTGATGCCTGCGATCAACCCGTCCTTGAAATAGAGTCCGAGCGTAAGCTTCAGCTCATTGACGCGGCCGGTCTTCGTGCAGTTGTTCCAGAACAGCGCCGAAAAGTGGCGCGTCGGCTGGTCTTTCGGGGCGAGACCGAGGCGGTGCGCGTAGGTCGCAAGCCCGTGCATGATCTGGGTGATCGGCAGCTTGCGCGGGCAGCGCACCACGCAGTTGTAGCACGAGGTGCACATCCACATCGAGTCCGAGCGCAGCACCTCGTCGCGCTTGCCGGCGCGGATCATCATGAAGAGTTTCTGCGGCGAGTGCTCCCAGTGCGGGCCGAACGGGCAGGAGCCGGCGCACACGCCGCACTGCATGCACATCTTGACCCATTCGCCTTCCTCGACGTGCGCCTCGACTTCCTTGAGGAAGTTGTTGGTGTATTGCGCGAGGGCCCGCTGGTTGAGATTGCTCACGTTCGGTCGCTCCTCACGCAAACCCTTTCATCGGACTCATGCCGATTTTCTCGATCACTTTGGCGTAGTCGTTGATCAGCTGCGGCACGCGCGCGATGTCGGTGATCGCGACTTCATAGGTTGCCACGCGCTCGGTTTCGATCGCCATCTGCTTCAGCGTGTCGTCGATCTTGCTCATGCGGTAGGCCGCGAGTTCGGAGCCTTTGACGAAGTGGCACTGGTAATCGTCGCCGTGCTTGCAGCCCATCAGCATCACGCCGTCGTAGCCGGCGTTGATGGCATCGGTGATCCAGATCGTGTTGACCGAACCGAGGCACCGCACCGGTATCGTCCTCACGAACGCGCTATGCACCTTGCGCTGCATGCCGGCCATGTCGAGCGCCGGATAAGCGTCATTTTCGCACGCGAGGATCAGGATGCGCGGCTTTTCGGAGAATTCGTCAGGAATATCGACCGCCTTGATTTGCGCGCCGACGGTATCGACCGAATAGTTCTCGAACGAGATCACCCGCACCGGGCACGCGCCCATGCAGGTGCCGCAGCGCCGGCAGCGCGATTCATTGAACACCGGGTAGCGCTTCTCGTCCTCGTCGATCGCGCCGAAAGGGCACTCGACGGTACAGCGCTTGCACTGGGTGCAGCCTTCGAGCCGCACGAGCGGAAACGACAGGTCGCCCGAGCGCGGATGCGCAGCGCGGCCCAGTTCAGCATTCTCCACTGCCTGGATCGCTTTCAGCGTCGCGCCGGTGGCGTCTTCCTCCGCCTGGGCGATGTCCATCGGGCGGCGCACCGGGCCGGCGGCGTAAATGCCGGTGCGGCGGGTTTCGTAAGGAAAGCAGATGAAATGCGAATCAGCGAAGCCATGCTTCAACTGCGGCACATCCGGCCCCTGGCGGTAGGTGAGGTTGAGGATCGAAATCGGCTTGACCGCGCCTGCCGCCTGGGACTTGTTGTAGGCTTCCAGCGGGGCATTGTCGCCGGCAGCCGCGGCAATTTCCGCGTTCAGCTTGGCGTCGATGTCAATTCCGGAGTTCGGTACCTGGCCGGTCGCGAGCACCACGATATCGACGTCGGCAAGCGCTGTGTTCTCGTTCAGAATCAGATCGTGGAACTTGACGGTGCTGGTATTGCCGGTCGGCTCGACGCTCACCACCTTGCCTTTGGTGAATGTGACGCCTTTCGCCTGCGCGCTGCGGTAGAAATCCTCGCCGTTGCCGGGCGTGCGCAAATCCGTGTAAATCACCACCGTGTTGATATCGGGATTGGCGTCCTTGAAATACATCGCCTGCTTGATGCTGGTATTGCAGCAGAAGCCGGAGCAATAGGGCAGGTGTCTACCGGTGCTGTCGCGCTGGCCGGCGCATTGCACGAACGCAACCGATCTCACTTCGCCACCATCGGACGGGCGCTTGATCGGCTCGCCTTTGGCCGCCGCTTCCTTGGCAAGTTTCTCCAAACCTGCCTGATCGACGATATTGGGGCTCTTGCCGTACGAAAATTCAGTGATCTGGTTCGCGTCGTAGAGGGAGAAGCCCGATGCCTGCACGATGGCGCCGACTTCCTCGGTCGCGGCGCTGCCTGACCCGGTCGCGATTTGGATGCTGAATTGCCCCGGCGAGCCGCTGGTCGCGGTGACGGTCGAATTGAGATAAACCTTGATGCGTTTCTCGGCGTTGACCGCCGCGATCATTTGGTCGATTCCGGTATCGGCGGGGTCCTTATACGGCTCGCGGTACGCAACGCGCTGGTGGAGCTTCGCCGCCCAGCCGCCGAGCTGGTTTTCTTTTTCAACCACCACCACGTCGTAGCCGGTTTTTGCCGCCTCGAGCGCGGCGGTCATGCCGGAGATGCCGCCGCCGACGACCAGAATGCGCTTGTTATGGCCGACGCTCGGATTGCCTGCGGGCAATTGCATTTTCCTGACTTCGGCACAGCCCATGCGCACGTAATCGTCCGCCATTTCCTGCGTCGTTTCCTTTGCTTCGGGGGTGTCGGGCTGGCTCCAGATCACGCCTTCGCGGATGTTGGCGCGCGCCACCGCGACGGTCGGGAACTGGAACGCCTCGGTCTTCGCGCGGCGCGAGCACGCGGCGATCATCACATGCGTGACGCCTTCTTTTTCGATGTCGTCGCGGATCACTTGCACGCCGGCCGCATTGCACAGGAAATCGTGCTCGCGCACGAGGTTCATCTTGCCTTCCTTGGTCGCGATGTTGGCCATTTGCGTGGCGTTCACGCGTTCGCCGATGCCGCAACCTTTGCAGATGTAGGCGGCCGTTTTCAATTCACTCATACCACGGCGCCTCCGGTCCGTTATCGTTACGTAACCGACCGTGGTGTCGGCGCCAGGAAGCATTCGCTTTGCTGTCGATCCCCGCAACGGGGCCCCTCGCCAGGTAGCTCATGCTTCCGCCCTCGCAACTTTGTTCACGACCTGGATCGCGCGCAGCGCGGCAGCGGTCGCGCTTTGCACCGCGCGGTTGACGTCGAGTGCATTGGTCGCGCAACCCGCGCCGAACAAGCCGCTGTTCGCGGCAGAGGACTCGATGAAGCCGCTCGAGTCGGCGATGATCTCCGCCGGGATGTCGGCGGCATTGACCGACGGCTCCATGCCGATCGCGAGCACCGCGAGGTCGTGCGTATTGGCGTAACGGTGATAGCCTTCGGTGTCGACGCCGTGCAGCACCACGTCGCCGGTCTTCTGGTCTTGTTCGATCCTGGCCACTTTGGACTTGACGAACTTGACGCCGGGATCGGCGAGCACCTTCGCGTAGAAATCCTCGAAGCGGTCGATGGCGCGAATGTCGATGTAGTAGATCGTCGACTTGCCGTCGGCGCCGTAGTTTTCGCGCACGTAATTGGTTTGTTTCAACGAAGCCATGCAGCAGATGCGCGAGCAATGCCGCAGGTGGTTTTCATCGCGCGAACCGGCACACTGGATGAACGCGACGTTTTTTGCTTCCTTGCCGTCGGAGGGGCGCAGGATCTTGCCGCCGGTCGGCCCGTGCGGGTCGGCAAGACGCTCGAACTCGACGCTGGTGATCACGTTGGCAAAGCGGTCGTAGCCGTAAGGCTGGATCCTGGCCGCGTCGTAGGGTTTCCAGCCGGTTGCCCAGATCACCGCGCCGGCCTTGAGCTGTATCGTCTGCTCTTTCATGTCGAGATCGATCGCGCTGTACTTGCATGCAGCCTTGGCTTTTTCGGCTTCGGGGGTGCTGATGATCGACGGATCGAGCACATAGCGCTGCGGATACGCCATCGCGTGCGGCAGATACGCCGCTTTCATCTGGTTCAGGTTGTAGTTACTCGGGTTGTCGACCAGCGTAGTGACTGCGTCTGCACACGCGCCGCACGCGGTGCAGTTCTCGTTGACGTAGCGCGGCGTGAGCTTGACCGTCGCGGTGTAATCGCCGCGGCTGCCGGCAATCGCGGTGACTTCGGCGAGCGTCAGCACACGCAGCCGCGGATTGGACTTGATGCGGCGCAGGTTGATTTCCAGGCCGCACGTCGGGTGACACAACTTGGGGAAATAGCGGTAGAGCAGGGCGGTGCGACCGCCGAGCGTGGGATTTTTTTCGATCAACACGACATCCTTGCCGCATTCCGCCGCTTCCAGCGCAGCGGTCATGCCGCTGATGCCACCGCCTACCACCAGTATGGTCTGGTGAGTTGCGATCACTTCCCTCATCACGTTTCCCGGCTATGGATTCGAGCGTGTAATCATACAGTAAGGTACGGCGCTCGGCTAAAAACAGGTTCTATGCGTGCATACAGATATCTAATGCGGCGATAATAGGGCGCATGAACTCGAGTTTTCGTTTTGGCCACGCCGCAGGCAAGGACTGGCAGGAAGCGGCACGGCTTTGCCTTGCGCAGCTCGGCGGGCCGCCGGCGGCCCTCGGCTTTCTGTACGTCACTGATCTGCTCGCCGATCATCTCACGGACATCGTGGAGTTCTTCCGGCAGCGCACCGGCGTGCCGCACTGGGTCGGCACGGTCGGCATCGGTATCTGCGCGACGGGCCGAGAGTATATCGATGAGCCGGCGCTGGCGGTGATGCTCGGTGAATTCGCACCCGGCTCGTTCCAGGTATTCTCCGGCATCAAATCCGGCAACGATCTGGGCCTGGCGCGCCTCAAGTGCGGCGAGCGCAAGGCGAGTTTTGCGATCGTACACGCTGATCCGCAGAACAGCGATGTTCCCGACCTGATCACCGGCATCGCCGGCAAGGTGGAGAGTGGCTTCCTGATCGGCGGGCTCACCAGCTCGCGCGGCCGGAACCTGCAACTCGCCGACAAGGTCACCGAGGGCGGGATTTCCGGCGTATTGTTCGCGGATGAAGTGACGATTGCCACGCGCCTCACGCAGGGTTGCTCGCCGATCGGCCCCAAGCACGTGATCACGCAGGCCCAACGCAACATCATCGTTACGCTCGACGGGCGGCCTGCGCTCGATGTGATGAAGGAAGACGTCGGGGACGCGCTCGCACGCGACCTGAATCGGCTCGGCGGTCTGATTTTCGCGGGGCTGCCGATTACGGGCACCGATACGGGGGACTACCTGGTGCGCAACCTCGTGGGGATCGACCCGGCGCGCGGACTGGTGGCCATCGGCGAGGTGGTCGAGCAGGGCACGCGGCTGATGTTCTGCCGCCGCGACACTGCGAGCGCAACCGAGGACATGGGCCGCATGCTGGCGAGCATGAAGCAAGGGCTCTACACGCAGCCGCGCGGCGGCGTATACTATTCCTGCCTCGGGCGCGGCGCCAATCTGTTCGGCCCGGAGTCGGAGGAGCTCAAGATGATCGAAGCCGCGTTTGGTAAAATTCCGCTGGTGGGATTTTTCTGCAACGGCGAGATTTCGCATAATCGCTTATACGGCTACACGGGCGTGTTGACGCTGTTCGCATGAGAACGATCAACCACATCATCAACACGCTGCCGCTGCCGTGGCTCGACATGCTGGCGCTGGCGTGGTTCGCGCTGTGGTGGCTCGGCTACGTGTGGTACACCGATTATCACCGCGTGCAACAGCCATCGTTGCGGCGTGAGACCGACCGCTTTGTGCGCGACTGGATGGCGCGCATGGTCGAGCGCGACAACCGCATGGTCGATGTCAACGTGATGCGCACCCTGACGCGCAGCTCGCAGTTTTTCGCTTCGACGACGATGCTGATCCTGGGCGCGCTGGTGGCGCTGATGGGCTATGCGGAGAAGGCGGCTGGCGTGCTTGCCGAGCTGCCGTTCGCCCAGCAGGTGTCCGAGCGCGTGTGGGAGCTCAAGATCCTGCTGCTGGTGCTGATCTTCGTCTATGCGTTTTTTAAGTTCTCGTGGTCGATCCGCCAGTTCGGCTTGTGCTCGATCCTGGCCGGTGCGACGAAGAAGCCACCGCCGGATGCCGAGCAGTATGCGACGCACATCGACCGCATTGCCCTCATCATTGCGTTCGCCAACGGCAATTTCAACAACGGCCTGCGCGCGTATTACTTCGGTGTCGCCGCGCTGTCGTGGTTCCTGCACCCGGTGCTGATGATCGTGATCACGATCGGCGTTGTCTACGTATTGCACCAGCGCGAATTCCGCTCCAGAACGCTGCAGGCGCTGACCGGCGAGTGAACGCCGGACCGGCGGGGGCTGCATAGCACTTATCAGTTGATGGCTGCGTGTGCGACACGACGCGGAGCCAGATGATTGAGCACGAGCTGCTGCACATTTTCGCGCGTGAAGTCCATGAAGGCCTGCGCTACTACCGGCAGCTGCTTGCCAATCGGATACACGAAATACCAGTGGCGCTCCAGCGGAAAGCCCTCGACATCGAGCGTGACGAGCTGATCCTGCTCGACCTCGAGACCGAGCGTGTAGCGCGACATGAT
>Ga0163199_1003159_pt1 | contig 9981 bp, 6 predicted proteins | sample PL_2010_150m_FD_113537 | JGI IMG/M metagenome (GOLD analysis project Ga0163199, IMG submission 113537) | Freshwater microbial communities from Powell Lake, British Columbia, Canada to study Microbial Dark Matter (Phase II) - PL_2010_150m | ecosystem: Environmental > Aquatic > Freshwater > Lake ...
CTCGATGACGACGAGCTTGGCTGCGCGCTGCTCGACGATGGCGGGGCGCTCGACGCCGACGAACTGCTGGATGACGGCGCGGAACTCGACGAAGGCGGCGCTGAGGACGATGACGAACTGTTGGACGACGACAGGCTGCTCGACTCCGACGACGCGCTGCTGATGGAACTCGACGACAGCGAACTCGATGGTGGCAGGCTCGACGAGGAACCACTGCTCGAACTTGGCGGAGCCGAGCTTGAGGATAACCCGGACGAACTCGACGAGGCCGAAACGCTGGAGGAGGATGCGCTCGACGCGCTGGCCGAACTGGAGGCGGGCGGCTGCGGCCCGATGTGCGGCAGGTGCGGCTTTCGTTTCTTGTGTGGATGCCGGCGCAGTTGCCGCCGCCTTTCCGGTTTACGCTCGACGTGCCCCAGTTTCTTAGTTCGCCGTCGTTTCATGGACGATGCAATGGGAACCACGGAATACACGGAATACACTGAAGAAGAAACTGCATCTCCTTTCCGTGTCTTCCGTGTCTTCCGTGGTCGCTTTCTGATCTCTGACTTCTGATTTCTGCTCCTCTACGGCTGACAGACCACATTCACATCATCGCTGGCGATGCCGGTCTCGGCGTCGTTGACCACGTAGATGGCCCGATACTTCCGCACCTCCGGCTTGCCGGCCACCAACAGCGCCCGGTTGTCCACGTAGGGCGAGGCTGTGTCCCGCGCCAGGAAGACAAACTCGCTGTTGCCCTCGCGCTGGCTGTAGAGGTTCACGCCGTCGGCCTGGCTCTTGTTGAACGCCACCTCCACCGCGCCGTGCGCCAGCGGATTGGCCACCAGCGTCGGCTGGGCCACCGTCATGTCCGTCGCGTCCGCGACGCCGACGATGCCCAGTTGGATGCCGAGCGCCTCGGTGTAGTTCCGGTGCCCTTTCACGCGCTTGGCCAACAGCCGCACGCGCGCCTCGATCTCGCGCCGGCTGTTGTCCTTCGCGTTGTTCGCGGTCTTGGCTGCTACGCCTGCCGTCGCCGCCGCGCCGACCTTGGCATGGATATCGGTGTTGTCGCCGCCAATCTCCGTCAGGTCGTCGGCAACAATGCCCAACGTCGCCCCGATGGCCGTCGCTGCCGCCTTGAGCCGGTCGTGCCAACTCACAAACGATTCATCGCTTTTCGGCATATAATCACTCTTCGCCATAACTGACTCCTTTCTTGATGGTTACACTGACACTTCAGGGGGCATTGCCCCTGAAAATGTAGCCGCGCCGGAAGGTTTCAGGGGCACGCCGGAAACCTCCAGCGGCACGCCGGAAACTTCCCGGCGTGCGCCGGAATCTTTCAGGGGCGCGCCCGAACCGTCCGGGGGTGTCCCGGAAATTTGCCGGGGCACATCCGAAACCTTCCGGGGCGCGTCGGGATATTCCGGGGAAACGCCGGGAACTTTCGGGCGCACGCTGGAAACCTCCAGCGGCACCGGGGAAACCTTCGGGGATGCACCGGAACCGTTCGGCGGCACTGCCAGAAGCTGTAAATGGTGCTTTTGGTCATTTCCGCGGTCTCTGGATCGCTCTTGCGCGACCGCCAGTCGGTGCATTGTCTCGCCTTTTGCGGGAATCGAATCCATGCGTCCCTGAAAGTTCGCTTTGCTACGGTTTCATGGTGTTTGGGGCGATCTTCTTGAGCGCGTCTCGCGCTGCTCCGCGGATACCGACATCTTTATCAGCAAGAGCGTTCTGTAGCGGTTGAATGGCAGCCTTGGCATCGGGACCGATGGCTCCCAGTGCGCGAATTGCCGCGTAGCGCACACCCCGATCCTTGTCTTTCATGGCAGCAATCAAGGCTGGAACTGCGCTCCGCGCTTCGGGGCCGATACGCCCCAGTGCATCCGCAGCATCATCCCGAAGATTCATCGTGTTGTCCTGGAGCGCTTCCAGCAAGACAGGCACAGCTTCCCTAGCACCCGGACCAATCTCTCCGAGGGCACGGGCAACTGCAATCCGCATTTCGAAGGTTTCGCCCCGTCTTTTGAGAACCTCGATCAGCGACGGCACCGCATCTTTCGCCGCCGGGCCGTAGTCTCCCAGTGTATCCGCAGCCACAATTCGAAGCTCATCCGGTCCGAGCTTCTCGATGTGTATCGCCGTGACCGTGATTCGCGGATTTCGGTGTCGAACGCTCAACATTTCAATCAAAGACGGCACGACCTGTTTCGCTTCCGCCCCGGTTTTCTTCAGCATCTCCAAGGCAAGAAAACGCGTGTCGCCACGCTGCTGGGTATCCGTCATCAGCTTAAGGAAATCTGGAACGGCTTGCTTTGCTTCTGTTGGGTAAATCCCCAATACCACAACCGCCATTCCGAGCACGTCCCTGTCGGGATCCTTGAGCAACTTGACCAAAGACGGAATTGCGGCTTTCACGTCCTCACGACTGCCCATTAGCCCAAGTTGGCTAAGGGCTCTAGTCCGGCAGCTCGCATCTGGGCTTTCGAAAGCCTTGATAAGGTCCGCAGTGCTCATCTTCTTCTCATCGTCATTCGCTGCTGCTGTTCGACTCTCAAGGGCGATGACCGTCATCACGATCAGCACCGCGCGGCATAGCTTTGCGCAACTTCCCGCGATCACGCATCCGACAACAGTGAAACCCGGGTTGATGGAACTCCTGTTTTTCATGAAAGCGTTAGCTTCCGAAGGAATAGTTGAATGGATACGATGCTTTATCGAGAATGACTTTCACCTTATACACATGGCCGGCACTGCCCAAGGTGTTGTAGCCTGCTTGGACGATCGCGGCATCATTGGCTGGCCATGGTTTACCATAATCAAAATCGTATAAATCATTCAACTGACTGTTGTTGATGATGGCGATATTGGTCACTTTCAAGTCAACACGACGAACGGTTACCTGCACGGTTACTTGAATGTCTGCGCCATGAATTGCGTATTTGAGCAGCCAACGGTCCAAAGCTTCGAATGCAATAACACCGCTCATTTGCCATGGGCCAAAGATGTGGCTCTGGTCATTACCCCAATTGTAATTTAGGACCTCTGTCCTGTGTGCCTCTGCCGTCAATATAGGAAGTATTGCTCCATTCTTGAAATCCACGTGTTCTCGAATGGCTGTCGCGACGTAACTTTCAGCGCCGAAGGTGTTCAGTCTGACTGGAGCTAGGTAGTCATCGTCGTAATCCACCCAGACAACGCCGGTGTTATGCTCGGGCTCGTTAGGACTGATTGCATCATCTGTTCCTGTCGCTTCCTCTAGATGGTCTAGGTTATCGAGAAACGCTCCTAGGAACCTCCCAGCCGCTCCGAGGAGCCATCTGATAGTCAACGGCCGCAACCTCATTTTCGCATTACGATACTCAGTGGGATGCACAAACCTGATCCTGCCGTCGCTCTTGATCTTGTCGTCCGGCTGGTCGTCAAACCATGCAATAACACGGAAGAAATCGGATTTGCCTGTGTTCTGCTCGACGGCCGCAATGCCATCCTCATCAACTCCCGACGACACCCCCTCCAAAGTGATCGTATCGCCTACGACAGTGCCGAGCTGCACCTTCACCTTCGCCCGCGTCTCTTCAGTGTCAGGTGTTATTTCGAGTCTTGCCTTTACAGCACCCACCCACTTTCCATTGCTGTCTTTACGGAACCCAACCATGATGTAGTCGTAATCTTTGTTACCAGTGCTTCCGGGATGCAAATTGGCTTTTATGTCGGGATACTGGTCCGACCATATCTCCTCAATTGTGATGCTGCTGCTTTCACTTGAGCTCGACGAGCTGCTTTCCTCAGACGAACTGCTGGAACTCGATGACCCACTGCCCGAGGAACCAGACGATGCCGAGGAACCCGACGACGTGCTGGTAGAACTGGTTGAAGTAGAGGAGGAAAAATGAGAAGACGAAATACTCGAATGTGGAGGAGGATTGGAACTCTGCGAAACCGAAGAAGAACTCGTCGAACTCAGCGACGAGGAACCCGAACTGACGCTGCTGCTTGAGGAGCTTGATAAAGATGAGCTTGACGAAGATGAACTGGAACTGCTGCTGGAACTCGACGAACTGGATGAGGAGGACGAACTGCTGGAAGGTTCGGGAAGCCACTTCTCGGTGAGATAGGTTTGGACCAGCGCCCGCTGGTCATCTTCCATAACAGTGTTCCACAGAAGAAGTTCACAGATGTCGCCCTCAAGAAACGAGCCACTCGCATCGTTGAGAGCGCCCAGGCCAAACGTATCGTCACTTATGTCCGCTCCATCCCGCGTGACCGGCCCCGCAACCAACTCGTCGTCTATGTCAAGGCTGAGATCGTTGCCGTCTTTGACAAACCTAACGACCTTGAAGGTCGTGGGCATCGTGTCGTCAACGCAGCCATTGCCGCTGCCTCCCTGCCAACCATCAGCATTGCCGCTGGCATTCTTGCTCAGTCCAAACCCGTCGAGCGAGGTCTTGCCGCCAAGATGGAAAGCGGTCTGGTTATTGCCGCCGAAGCGCACCCGCAGAACCAACGTCTTCGACGTGTTGCCGCCAAGACCCGACACCGTGCCGGTCAGCAGATTAGCTTCCCCATCAAATCGCACCATCGGCTTGCCGGTTTGGGTGTCAATCTTATACGTCGGTCTCGCGTCGCCGCTGGCGGTAACATGATGGTTGCCGCCGCCCTTGTCTTTCCATCCACCGACGCGATCCCCATCCGCCGTCACCGGCTGGGTCATCGCGGCGTCTTTGAAAAGCGTGCTGGTGTCGCTGGCGTCAAACCAGAGCTTCAACTCCGGCCCGCCGGCGGAGGAAGAAGACGATGAGGAGCCGCTGCTGGACGAACTGGCTGAACTTGTCGAACTGGACGATCCGCTCGAAGAACTGCTCGATGGCGCGCTGCTGCTGGATTGACTGCCGGAGGAAGAAGACGATGAAGAGCCGCTGCTGGATGAGGAGGCCGGATACACCACCAGATGAACGGTTTGGTCCGCCCAGTTTCCCTGCGCGTCGAAATAGCGGTTCGTCCACGTGTAACCCGAACCCACCGTGTCACAATCTATGTGCCCCTTGGTGTAACGCACGTCATTCACGTCGTCGTCAAATCCACAGCCAATGCCCGAAGGCTGGTTGACCGTGTCGAAGTGCGTCACCGTGATGCCGGAGAACGTCTGCTCGAAGAAAATCCTCTCTCCTAGATGCCCGCTCAGATAAAGCGTGTCCGGCGTCACCGACCCCACCGGGCCGTGCGAAGAGCTTGAACCACTGGATGAAGACGAACCGCTCGAACTGCTGGAACTGCTCGGCGGGGCGCTCGACGAACTCGAACCACTCGAAGAAGACGAACTGCCGCTGCTCGACGAGGAGGTAGGATAGACATTCAGATGAACGGTTTGGTCCGCCCAATTCCCCTGTGCGTCAAAATAACGGTTCGTCCACGTATAGCCCGTGCCAACCGTGTCACAATCTATGTGCCCCTTGGTCCAATGCACGTCATTCTCTTCGTCGTCGAACCCGCAACCAATGCCCGAAGGCTGGTTGACTGTGTCGAAGTGCGTGACCGTGATGCCGGAGAAGGTCTGCTCAAAGTAAATCCTCTCTCCCACGTGTGCGTTCAGATAAAGCGTCGCGGGAGTGACCGACCCCACCGGGCCGTGGGAGGAACTTGAACCGCTGCTTGAACTGCTCGAACTGGACGAAGAACTGGAACTGCTGGGAGGCGCCGTCCACTGCGGCAGCGGACTCCCGACCAACTGGCCGTTGTGACCGTTGGCCACATCGTGCAGCACCGTCCCAGCGCCTTCGTAGAAGGTGTAGTTGGCCACCGTGTCGTTGTCCGTCGTGAACGCCTGCGGCGGCGTGAAGTTGCTGTTGTATCGGGCGCTGTTGCTGATCCGCAACGCCCGGATGTAACACTTCTCATACGTGTTCGAGGTCGGACACGCCCCGATGAGGAAATCCAGGCTGTTGTTGCTCAGCGACGAACACGCCACGGCCGTGCCCCCGACGCCGTCGAGAAACAGCCGGATGTCACTGCCATCCCACACCCCCGCCATGTGATGCCACTGGCCGTCCTGAATGGAGCCGTTGTCGCAACTGCTGTTGCCCACATAAAACTTGGTTCCGCTGCCACCATCGCCGAACATGTAGCCGCCGTTGCCAGCGCCATCCCGGTTCCCCATGAACCAGAGCCAGAACACGTGCGGATCGCCATAGAGCTTGATCCAGCACTCGACCGTCAGCGCCGACGGAAAGAACGCCGAGTTGTTCGGCACGGCCACCTTGTTTTGCTGCCCGTCGAACTTCAGCATCTGCGCGCCGCCGCCGCCGCTGCTCGCGGAACTCGACGAACTGGAACTGCTCGACGACTGCGACGACAGACTGCTGGATGAACTGCTCATGGCGTCATGAACTCCCCGGTTGAACGGCTGGAATGACTGTGAACGGATTGCTCCTTCGGGATGGAGCAAAAAGGAAAATCACTCGCGAAAGGAAGACCGCTTGCCGCAGGAAGGAGCAAGGCGTAACTTGCGCGCAAGTGTGTGTGTGTGTGTGTGTGTGTGTGTGTGAAGCGAGATGCGTCCGTTGCGGACGTATCGCATGCGCTCGTCACTTCACTGCCAACCCGGCCCGTATTTACAAACTCCATACAACCTTTTACATCAATTACGACGGCGCGGAGAATTACCCCTGCGCCCCTTTTCTGCAAGCAGATTCCGTTCAACATTCGATTCAACTGTTCGGATCGAGGCATGGGCGCTGAGCAACCGGGTCCATGCCTCAACCGTCTCATTTTTTGCCCCTTCGCCTTTGGCAATTCCGCCCCCCAATCAAAAGGTTTGCTAGAAAAGCCCTAATTGATTACTTTCTTCGGCTCGTTTGAAACTCAAAAGAAAGAAAACGCCAATGTCAGAAGAAGCTCAGCCGACCGGCATGAAGGGATGGATCACCTATCGCCCGGAGATCAAGGTGCTCGATTGCACCATCCGCGACGGGGGTCTGATGAACGAACACAAGTTCAGCCACGACTTCGTCAAGAACGTCTATCAAACCTGCGTCGCCGCTGGCGTGGACTACATGGAGTTGGGCTACAAGGCATCCAAGAAACTTTACACCCGCGACGAGGTCGGCGCGTGGCGGTTCTGCGACGAGAACGACATGCGCGATGTCGTTGGCGAGAAAAACCCGGCGCTGAAGCTCTCAGTCATGGCCGACGCCGAGCGCACCGACTACCACGAGGACATCCTGCCGCGCGACAAGAGCGTGCTCGACATGATCCGCGTCGCCACTTACATCCACCAGATTCCCACGGCGCTCGACATGATCAAGGACGCCCACGACAAGGGCTACGAGACGACGCTGAACCTGATGGCGGCCTCCACCGTGCCGGACCTCGAACTGGAGAACGCGCTGGAAGTGCTCAGCACCTCGCCGGTGGACGTGATCTACGTCGTGGACAGCTTCGGCACGTTTTACTCCGAGCAAATCCGTGACCTGATGGCCAAGTTCATGAAGCACGCCAAGCCGGCGGGCAAGCAGGTGGGCATTCACACCCACAACAACATGCAGCTCGCCTTCGGCAACACCATTGAGGCGATCATCCAGGGCGCGACGCTGCTCGACGCCAGCATGGCCGGCCTCGGCCGCGGCGCGGGCAACTGCCAGATGGAGCTGCTGCTGAGCTTCCTGCACAACCCGAAGTTCCACCTCCGGCCCGTGCTCCAGTGCATCCAGAACCACGTCGAGCCGATGCGCGAGAAACTGCGCTGGGGCTTCGCCATTCCCTACATGGTCACCGGCTGCCTGAACATGCATCCGAAGTCGGCCATGAAGCACATGGAAGGCGACCACTACCGCGACATCGTCCGGTTCTTCGACACGGTGTCGGAAAAGGAGTGCTGACTGCCCGCGGCCCGCGTGCCGTGCGACGCAGTGGTGTGACAAACTCGTGGCTGTGTGCGTGGTCTGTGGCCACTCACTTCTTCATCAGCTTCCGCGCGTGGACCAGCGCGGACAGCACGAACGCCGATGTCACCTCCGGGCCGCCGACGAGAATGCGTGTCGGCGTCTTCATCTTGTTCCACTCGTAAGCCTTGAACGGCGCGCGCCGGCCGCCTTCGCCGAAACTGCGGTCCATGCACGCGAGCGCGGACGCGAACGACGCCGGCTCCGCGCCGAGTTTGGCCAGCGCCATCAGCGCCAGCGCCGCGTCGAAGACGTTGATCTCCGCGGCGAGGAGTTCGTCCTGCACATAGGCGAGCACCTGCCGGCGGATCATCTCGAAGCTGCCGGCGGGGTCGAGCACCTTGCGCTTCGGCTCCGGCAGCGCTTGGAACGCGGCGTAGCATCGGCCGAAGTAGGCGCAGTAAAGCTCCGGCAGGTAGTAGATGTGCGAGCGCGGGTTGGCGAACGCGCCGGTGTCGGCGAGCCGGTCCTGGAAGCGGAGGATGCGCCGCAGCGTTTCCAGCCGCTGAGGGTTCTCGACGATCTGCCAGCGCTCGTGGTTGCGGAAGCTGACCTCCAGCACGTCGAGGTTCAACGTCGGGTCCACGTCGTTGCCGAACGGCTTCTCGCCCGCGAGGTTCGCGATCCACGTCACCACGCCGCCGTCGAAGTCAATGTTGTCGTTGAGCGGCACCGTCGCCGGATGATGGTCGTTCAGATGGCCGATCTGGTGCGCGGCGTAGAAGTCCGGCATCGGCTGGTCGAGGAGCGGATGTTTCGCGCCGAACTGCGCTGCCGCTGAGAGCGAGCAGGCCGTCGTGTCGCAGTCCGGCACGTAGAGGCCGAAGCCGAGGTCGCTCTTGAGCTTCCAGAAAAACCGGCTCATCCGGCAATGCGGCGGCGGCACGAGCGCGGTGACGACGTCAAACTCCCGGCCGCCGTTCGGCAGCCGGACGCGCTCGCGGCTGGTGTCGAGGCAGAATTTCAGCATCCCGCCGATGGCTTCGCGCGCCTGTTTCGCTGCGTCGGGCGAAGCGAGGCCGCTGTCGAGGTAGTCCATCAGTGCCTCGGCGAAGAACGCGTCGTAGTAGGCGGCGCGATGGCGGATTTGCACCGGCGCCCACATCGGCTCGGCGAGGCCGCGCCACGGCGGGTCCAGCAGCGCGGCGACGTGCGGGTTGGCGAGGATGAAGACGCGGGCGAGGTTGAACAGCAGCGTCGCGTTCTTGTAGGTCCGCGCGTTCAGGCCGTCGAGCGCCACGAGCAGGTCGCGGCCGCGCACGTCCGGGTCGCCGACGAGGTTGAACGCGGCGTAGGCCGGGATGAAACCGTTCGCCTCGAACGAGCCGAGCAGGTGCGCCGCACAGCCGCGGATGATGCCGTCCACGCGTTCGAGCGAGACCGGCTCCGCCGAGGCCGGCACTGACGGCGGTTTCGGATGCGGCTGCGGAAACTCGTCGAGCAGATCGGCCAGCGGCCGGCCGATGGCGCGCCAGTCCGGCGTCGCCTCGTCGCGCGCCGAGCGCAGCGCGGCTTGCAACGCGCGGAAGCGGGCTTCGTCGCGCAGTTGCGGCAGCCCGGCGCGGCCTAGGATCGGCCGCAGCGCGACGTTGGAGAGCGCGGTCTTGTAGAAACGGCGCAGGTGCGCGTCGCCGACCGACGGCGACGGCGTCAGCAGCAGTTCGTCGCACAAGTCGAAGATCGTCGGCCCGACCCGCTCGGTCGTGACGATGCGATAGGCGGCGTGCGCGAAATGCCGGAGGTTCATGATGCGGCGAAGAATCGGCGCGGAGCGGCGATCACTTCGCGCCGAGCAGCTTCGACTTCTCGGTTGCGGCTTTGACGGCGCGCATAAACGTGGCGCGGAGGCTGCCGGTTTCGAGGGCGTGAATGCCTTCGATGGTGGTGCCGCCGGGCGAGGTGACCTGGTCCTTGAGCACGCCGGGATGCAGGCCGGTTTCGAGCACCATCCTGGCCGCGCCGAGCACGGTCTGCGCCGCGAGCCGCGTGGCGACATCGCGTGGCAGGCCCATCGCCACGCCGCCGTCGCTGAGCGACTCGATCACCATATAGA
>Ga0163199_1003160_pt1 | contig 9981 bp, 4 predicted proteins | sample PL_2010_150m_FD_113537 | JGI IMG/M metagenome (GOLD analysis project Ga0163199, IMG submission 113537) | Freshwater microbial communities from Powell Lake, British Columbia, Canada to study Microbial Dark Matter (Phase II) - PL_2010_150m | ecosystem: Environmental > Aquatic > Freshwater > Lake ...
CGCGCGGCGTTTTCAAGCACACGCAGAGGCTCGGTTTGTTTGAAGACAGGAAAAGTCTCATGGCCGGGACGGAAATAGAAAACCCGGCCCTGGCCGACGCGCCAAACGCAGGCGCTGCGGAAATGTTCTCCTTTGTCCCAGCGTTCCTCGAATACGACCGCATCGGGTTTCGGCACGTGGAACGGTTCGTCATACATTTCCGTTTGCGAAACGTCCCACTTGAGCGGAAGGCCGGCGGCGATGGGATGCTGTGGGAGCAGCGTCGTAACGTGGCTTGGCGCGCCATCCCCGCGATACGCCGGAAAAATGCAACCCGGCAGGGTGAGCTGCCACACGCCGTTTTCCTGGCGCAACGAAGGCGTCAGCGGCGCATCACGCTTGGGGACTTTGCCGAGGGGGTTTTCGTTGGCATACGCGAATTTTGCCGTGGCGCGCTCGGCCGCCGGGATTTGGGCGAGGGCGTCTTCCTTGGCGCGCTCCTGCATCAAACGAACGAATGGCCGGGCCCAGTGGGCAGAATGCAGCGCGATAAACCCCAACCGGCCCTGCCGCACGCGAGCCACGAGGCGTTCCACGTTTTCGTCCGTGACGAACGGGTTCTTCTTGTGACTCCACCAGATCACAACGTCGGTGGCATCCAGCGTCGCCTCGTCTAGTCCCTGGCCGGGCGTCGCCAGAGAAGCGTTCTTTACGACGAAGCCGGGTTGCGCCGCAAGGTGGGCCGCAATCGTCTCGCCGAGGAATTTGTCGCCGTAGGCCTGCTTCTGTTCCGGTTGCTGTTCATCCCACACCAGCACCCGCACATCGGCGGCAGGGACGAGCGGGACAATTGACAACACGGCGGCGAGGAGGATGCGGTGCATGTTTTCGGACCGCATCGAATCAGAACCTCGTCGTGGTCGAAAGGTGGAAGCGTCGCGGGAGAGATAGCGCGAATCACTACCCATCAGCATGCGCGCAATCGGGCATGGTTTCGCGTGAAGTGCGCAAGCGAGCGGCTGAAGGAAAAACAGGGGACACGTTCATCGCTTGAGCTCATGCCACAAAGCCAGCCCCCTTCCGACCACCGGCCCGGACCTACCAAACGATTTCCAGGCCGCCCCAGCGCGTGATTTCCTGATCGTGGGTGATCAGCGGGACCTTGTGCTCGAGCGCGGTCGCACAGATCAGCCGGTCAGCGGGATCTTTGTGTGACCACTCCAACTGAACCGACCGCCACGCGATGCGGGGTGTGAGCGGCAAGACCCGGAACCGATGGCCGAGGTCTTCGAGCCACGTGGCCGGATCGGGCGCGAGGTCAATTTCGCCGGTGCGCGCTTTGCGGGCGATTTCCAGCAGGCTGATCGCGGCGACGACAAAATCCTCCGCATCGCATTTGCCCGCGAGCGTCCGGACCTTGGGCGAGAGACGCGGCGAGAATTCGGTGATCCACAGCACCGCGTGGGTATCGAGCAAGAACTTCATTGGGCGAGCGAGCCCCACTCTTCGAGCGGGATGGCGGGACCGTCGCGCAGTTTACCGAGCTTGGCGCGGCCGGTCATGCAACCGAGCACGCCGGTGCCCACCCGGCGGCGGCGAAATTCAAACGATTGCCCCTCGGACTCCACGACGATCACCGTGCCGGCGGCCGCGAGCCGGCGCATGCGGGGAAAGTCGCGCTGAAAGGCCCGGATGTTGGTTTTCATGCGTGGCAGTCAAGAGTGACTGACGGCTGAGTCAAACCGCAATCTTGGCGCTCGCCACCACTTGTGCCCCAAACCGCAAAGCCAGACCCCGTTCGGCTGACCCTGGCAATTTGCCGAGGCGGGTGGCGACGAGCTCAAGGCTGGGAACGACAGAGAGCTTCTTCTCCTGCGCACAATTCGCGGCGACAAAGTCGGCGGTCAAAAACATCAGGCCAGAACGAGCTTTTTTTTCGGCCGCGAGTGGAGGCGCTTGGCAAAGGCGCGACGCGCGACCAAGAGGTTGAAAGGAAAATAGGGGACCCGGTCATCATCTGGCCCCAAACCGCAAAGCGACGCCCTTTTCTGAATTTCTCCGTCGGCTCGAACGCGCCCTGTTCGGCTGGGTCAGGGTGCGCGGGTGTTTTTCGGACCATCGTGGTTTTGGCGGAGAAAATCGAAGTCGGCGCGGCCACCGGCCGCCTTAGATGAAACGGTGTAGGTAAACAATCCAACCTTGGTGCCTTCATACCACGCCGTGCGGTAGGGATAGTCGCGATCTCCAAGAATTTGATAACGGTCGCCGTCGAAACTGTAGGAGAGGGTGCCGCGGTAGTGGCGGTATTCGAGTTTCAGCCAGACCTCGTTTTGCCGGAGCTCGGGCCCATCGGCGTAGACAGTTTGGCCGTTGGGTGCGTCGCCTTTTGCAAAACGAATCCGTTTCACGCCGCCTTCGCGGACGACCCCGATCCAGGTGTAGTCGTCGCTCAACGTGCAGAGACCGGCGCGTTGACCGTCGCTGAGTAGGGACGTGTCGAGGCGGGTCACGATGTCGGACACGGCGCCGCAGGGGCGTTGCACGAGCGTGTTGGCAGCGAAGAGCAGGTGGTCGGCGTGATAGTTTACCTTCACGCGGCCCAGTTGGGAAACACCTCCCTGAGTATGCAGCCGACGCGCGGTCAGGCTGAGCCAGCCCGGGCGCGCGGTGAGCGACCAATGGGCGTCGTCGGGATCGTGATTCCACGCCCACTGGCCACCGAGCGTCGCCGTAGAAAACTCGTCGGACGGGTCGGCCGGATTGATCGGTTGCGGTGGCAGCGGCGGCTTCGGGTAGGGCACGTCGATCCCGACGGATTCGCCAATACCGTCGCCATCAATATCGACGCCGATCCACGGCCAGTCGTCGGACGACCAGCCTGCAGGTTGCAGGTAGAGCCGCCGGCCGTAGGGGGCGGTGAGATTGTAGTCATGATGCAGGAAAACCCACTGCTCGCCTGACACTTGAACCAGCGAGCCTTGCGCACCGTTGAAGTCCGGTCGGCCGGAGTGGAAAATTGTCCGGCGTTCGAAAGGCCCGAAGAGAGACTTCGAGCGATAGATGTGTTGGGCCTTGTCCGGACTTTTCCCCGTGGAGGCGACGGAGATGTAGTAGTAACCGTGGCGCTTGAAAATCTGCGGACCCTTGGGCGGGATGTCGGCGATCAGTGTCGTGCCTTGATCGACGATGGTGTCGAAAGTCGCGTTGAGGCGGAAGATTTTCAACGGGCCGGGATTGCCGACCAGCAATAGGTAGCCAGACCCATCGTCGTCCCAGAACGGACATGGGTCCTCGAAATTTCCGCCGAGGCTTTCAGTGATTTTTCGTGGAGCGGTCCACGGACCGAGTGGCGAAGGGGCCGCGCAAAAGAAACCGCGGTAGCGCGTGCTCCAATTAAACATGTAGTAGGTGCCGCGATGAAAACCGACCTCACCGTCTTGCGAGCCGGCGGAGTAGGCGGCGCCGGGGTGGGTGAAGTCGGAGTGCAGATCGCCAAGACGCGAATAGATCCGGCCGGCGTGCGTCCAGTTGACGAGGTCCTTGGACTTCAGCAGCGGCATGCCCATGAAGTGGTGCGAGGCGGCGGTGAGGAAAAACTCTTCGCCGACTTTAAAGACGCAGGGGTTGTTGTAGTCGGCCCATAAAATGGGATTGCGGTAGGTGCCGTCTCCTTGATCGCCCCACGCGGGCTTCGTGGCGGGCTCGGCAGCAAGCAGTGTGTGCAGGGTTGCCGCGAGCACGGCGATGGGGACGGTGAAGATGGGGTTCATCGGGATGAATCAGGGAGCAGCCATTCTTGGCTCGCGCGGGTTTTCGGTTCTGTGAATTTTTCGACAAGCCCGCGGTAAGGTTGATCGGCGTAGCGTGTGGATGCTTGTTGGAGCAGTTTGATGATGCCCTGTCGTCCGAAGGGTTCGATTTGTTTGTGCGTCCAGGCTTTGTCGGGGTCGGCGTAGGCGCTGAGGAAGTCGAGTGCTTTGCGCAAGCTGCGACCATCGCCGGTTTGAAAGTTCCAGAGGTCGATACCGAGGGCTTCACCGAGCCGAGCGAGGCGAATCATGGCGCGAGTGTTGTAGAGGGTGTAGCCGGCGGATTTCGTGCGCCTGAGTTCGTGCGGCATCGTGCCATCGGGTTCGATCTGCGCGGCGATGCGGCGCTGCCGGGCGGCGAGCAAGATTTGCCGGGCGTGCGCCTCATCACCGACAAACAGCGCGAAGCTCGCCGCCTGCACATCGAACCACGTGCCGTGATTGTTTTTGTCGTTCGCTTCCCGTTGGCCCAACTCGCTGGTTGTGAGCCAAGAGAGGAAATCACGAAACCACGCCGCCAAACGAGTGTGATCGGTGGTAGTCCATGCCGGCGTGTCTCGCAGGAGCGCATCGGCATCGAGCACATCCGTCAAATAGGCGGATTCGATAATGCCGAAGGGATTGCCACCCTCCCGCCCGCGAACGCACTGTCCGTAATTGAGGTGCGGATTCATCCGGGTGGCATCGTCCAGAAACCACGTCCTGAGTTGAACGGCGGCACCCTGGGCGTAGCGCTCATCACCGGTCGTTGCATAGGCGAGCGCTAGGCCGCGAGCGATGTCGATCATCTTGCGCAGCCTGGTGTAATCGGAGTCCTTGGTCTCGGGATTTACTTCACCATCGTGTGCAATGTAAGGCAGCCCGTCGGGTGTTTTTGGGTTCGGCCAGTAGTAGGTCGCGAGACTTACATAGTCGTGTTTGTCACTACTTGGCGGAGCGATGCCCTTTTCCATCACGCTGACGGGGGTTTGTTGCAGCTGCTTGTCAGCGGCACGGCGGATGGCTGCGATACAGCCCTTCGATGCTTCATCACCTGCAGCCGCGCGGCGTTTGAGGCCATCAAGCTGCTGTGCGTCGATGCCAAATGTGTTCGGCACGGGCCGCAACATGACGCGACGGGGGCGCGGCTGGGCTTCAGTATGCATCGTCGCGATGGCCCGCGCGAGCGTGGCGTCCGTCTTCGATTGGTTGGCCACCCATCCCGGCCAACGTTTGATCATGGTGAGCCCGAAATCAGTCGGGTCGTGGTGTTTTGCGATGTAAGCCATGAACGCGCGTTCGACGCCGGCGGCGTCATCGGATTTCACGTTCGCCGGATCGAGGATGCTTGATCGAATCCAGGCCATACCACGCAGGTCGCCAGATTCGAGGCTGTGGCGTTCGCTGTTGGCTTTGGCGACTGCAAACGCTTGCCGATACTGCGGCGTCCTCGTGTTGTCCGCGAGATTGATGCCGGTGGCGAGTTGCTGTGCCGAAAAGCTGCCCACCGCTTCGTCGTCAATCCAGACTCCATGCTGGCCCGGCGGCAGTCCTGCGATGGTGAGCAATTCCTGATTCAAATCGGACATGAAGGGCACGAGATCGAGCGCGGCTCGCGCTTCATTTGGAACCGGAAAGGGCAGTGCCTTGGCCAGATAAGTGAATTGGATCTCGCCGTTCTTCACCGCCAACCCAATGACGGTGCAATTCACGGCCTCCACATTCGCAGGCGCGGCGGCGTCAAACGAAACACGGGCCACACAAGGCGAGTGGCCTTGTGCCTTAAGAAATAACGCGGCCATCGCGAAATGCCCCAGCGTTCCCGGATGAATGCGATCCGCACCGACAAGCGTGAACGACGGCTCTTTGGCCTGCACGGCGCGATTGAGCTCCGTCATCGGTGTATGAAAATCAACGAACCCCACCTGACGCTGGCTGGCGATCTCGCGCACCCTTCCTGTCCAGAGAGCGAGCGCATCGTTGCGACACAGGTCCGCCGGTTTAGCGAGCTGCGCTGAGTCGTCATAGGGGCTCGGACTGATCAGAATGCAGCGGACATGAGCAGATTCCAGCGCATCAAGGAGCTTGTTGTAGTCGGCACTCACCACCTCCATTTTTTCGCGCATCGCCGCCTCGACCTGGGCATCCGATTTCCCTCGTTCGGAGAAGCCACCACCCATGTCATTCATCCCGAGCATGACCGTGGCCACGGTCGGCTTGCGCTCCAGCACATCCCAGCCGAGCCGCTTCAGGGTTCGGGGCGCGGCATCGCCCGAACGGCCCGCATTGAAGAAGCTCAGCCGCATCTCCGGGTAACGCGTGGCGTAGAAGAGTTGTATGAACGAGTGATATAATCCGCCGCGCGTGATGCTATCGCCGATCAAAGCCACAGCGTCGCCATTTTCAAAGCGCAGAGGAGGCTTCTCCTGGGCCCGAGCGGAGTGAAAGGCAGCCCAGGTCGAAACGAAGAGGGCGGTCGAGAATTGCGCGATGCGCGTGAGCTGCATGGACGTAAACGGAAATTTGTCGGGATCGATAGGAAGCGGTCGAACGCAGCCATCGCCTTGCTCCCGGTTCGCGCGGCGCTGCACACAAGCACTGGGGTGAGCAATTGCCACGCGGCCATACCGTCCAACGCCTCAGAACTTGAGAGTCGTCGACAGGGTGTAACTGCGGGGGACAAGGTAGTTGAGCATGTAGGGGGTCGCCGTGCGCGCCGGATTCGAGAGATTTCCGCCCTGCGGACGCAGGGCCGTGGTGCTATAGATTGCCTTGTCGTAGTTGAACAGGTTGGCGACGCGAAGATCGGCGAGCAACGTGTAGGTCTTGTTGACCCTGTAGGAATAGGAAAGCGTGGCCGTCGCCGTGTAGTAGGAGGGCGTGAACACCGAATTCATCGCGGTGAGTTTTGGGTCGCGGATCGATGCGGAAGGGTTGGCGGGATCGACCATCGTGTCGGCCGAGCGATTGCCGATGATCCGCCGACCGCGGAAGTTAAAGCCGCCGCCGACGCGGAGATTCTTGAACCGGCCTTCGCGAAACTGGTAGTCCGTGAACAGGTTTGCGGTCGACGTGTCTTGGGCGGGGACATGATTCAGGCTCTGGGAGGCGAGCACGTTTTGGATATTGTTCCACCCGACGGCCGCCGCCGGAGCATCGAGCGACGCGGTCGGTCTCACGGTGGCCACATTATTGGCCCCGACAGTCACGCCGGCATCATTGAGGATATCCCGCAGCAGCTTGTCGTTGCCCGCGAGCCACGCCTGGCTTTCAGGATTTTGTTGGCCGTTGTAGCGACGCAGGAGCGAGCCGTTCAGGAGCAGGCGCCACGAGCGCGTGAGGTTGGCGGTAACCTCCAGTTCGTAGCCATCGCTTTCACCCTTCGATGAATCGTAGAAGCCGGGCGGCAACAACTCCACGCCGCGGGCGTTGATGGCACTATTGCTGGACTCTCCAATCTGCCGCGCCTGGAGAATGGCATTGATGTAGGTGGCACCGCTATCGTTGTAAGCGCCGCGACCGTAGCCCACGCTGTCGCCCGAGTATCGGGTCAGATTCGCCACCAACCGGTCGTTCAGCAGGCTGAAACGAAGTCCGTAGTCCCAGCCGCTCGCCTCCACGCCCGGAGACACGCTGCGGTCGAGGCGCAAGCCGGAGATCGGCGGCAGATTGTAGGTCGTGCCGTAGTTGACGAAGGCGCTCAGCCAATTGGTGACATGCACGACGGTGCCGACCGTATAGTTGTTGGCCTTTCCGGGCACTTTTGGGGCAGTGTAGTCATCCTGAAAGCGGTCCCGGGAATACTGCGTCAGCGGAAACCCGTTGGCGTCGCGCGGGCGGGTGAGCGCGGGACCGGGCGACCCCGTGATCCTGCCGGTCGCGTCTTTCGGCGAGAATGCGAGGGCGAAATAATCCGCGGGCGCGGCCGGGCGGTAGACATCCGTTTTGCCGTCCCAATTCATCGCGTTGTCGCGCAAGGCGATCGTGTCGGACCGCCAGGTCTCGAAGACATCGCGCCGCACCGCACCGAGGAGGTTGATGCGGTCCTTCCAGAACTTGGCGGCCGTCGAGGCCAGAATGTAATTATAGTTCTGTTCGGCGACCAAGGCGTTGTTGTGAAAGAAGTCAGCCCGGACCTGGCTCGTCTGGCCCGAGATCGGATCGACAAAATTCCACGAGGAGGGCGTGGCTTGGGGCCGCGAGGTTTCGTCCCAGTAGTATCGATAGCGGATCAGCAGATCGGTGGGCCAGAAGCGGGGATCCGTGTTTCTCGCCAAGGCGTAGTTGTAAGTGCCCTGGTAATTCTTCTGGCGGGAAATGCCGCCCACGGCGTTGAACTTGTAAGAACCCCAACGCGGACTGTTCAACACGTAGCCGAGCGCGGCGCGCAGGTTCTTCGCGTCGATGTCGTTTGGAAAGCGATAATTGCCGTTGGCCTCGCTGTAGGGAACGAGGAACTTGGGATTGGGTGCGCCGGTCGGCAGATTCCGGTTGATGTCGATATACACATCCGAGATCCCGCGAGTGGCGATCGGGTTGCCCCATTTGTGCACGAGCGAGAGATTACCCGTCAGATCGAGAAACAGGCTCTGGCCAAACTGGTGGGTGAGGCCGACCGTATAGACCCGCGAAATATCCTGGCGGGTCGTGGCGTCGGGAGAGGTCGAGAACTCGCGTGAGGGTAAACGAAAGCTCGAGTTGGCGAACGCCCGGGAGAAGCGGCTGTCGGAAAGGTTGAGCGCATCGAGGATGGGGCTGCCGTTGATGTTGGCCGAATCGCCGGCCAACAGCTGGCCGCCGACCGGCACGGCGGAGCTGGCGTTGCCGCCCTGCGTCTGCGCCATGCTGGCGTAATTGATGAGCGTGTTTTCGCCGGTGGACGGGGTGTAGATCGCTATCCCATTGGTGCCATAGCGCGTCGTGCCGGCGGCGTTGTTCGCGCCAGCACTCCGCGTCGTATACGTGGTGACTCCGTCCCAGCCGGAGAGCCGATCGGCGATGTGCCCGAGGGCGATGTTGCCGGTCTGGCGGCCGTGCTCGGCCTCCACCCGGAGCTCGGTCCCGCGCGATATTTTCCACGTCGCTGCGATGGCGGCGCCCCTGCGCTTGAGGAAGTCGTGTTCGCGCCACGCCCGGTTGTCCATCCACATGAGATTGGCCCGCACAGCGAACCTGTCTCCGGCACGCACATTGACGTCAAGGGTCGCGCGGTTGTTTGCCCACGATCCATAAGAGAAGCGCAAGTCGCCGAAACTGCGCGTTAACTGCGCCCGCTTGCTGACGCTGTTGGGATTGCCACCGAACCCGCCGTTGCCGAATAGAACCGCGTTGGCGCCCCGCGCCTGATCCATCCGTTCGACGTTGAAATTGTCGAAGTTGAACGCGAACGGGAAAAAATTGCGCTGCGGGCTGTTGAGCTGGCTACCGCGAATGGTCACGACGTTTTGGTCGTTCGTGGAGCCGAGCCGCGTGTTGTTGTCGCCGTCGTTCAGGTAGGTGCCGGGCATCCACTCCATGGTCTTGTTGAGGTCGGTGAGATTGAGGGCCTCTATGAAATCCTTGGTCAGGACAGAATAGGCCACCGGGGTGTCCTTGAGTTCACCTGCCAACCGGCCGCCGGCGAACGAACTCGAGGCGACGAAGCCGTCGTCCTTTTCGGTGTTAACGGTGAAAGGTGACAGGACGATGGCCTCATCCTTGGCGGAGGTTTTTGCGGTCTGAGCATCGGCGGTGGAGCCAAGAACGAGCCAGCCGGCGAAGGCGGCGAGCAGAGCGCGGGGTTTGGTGGACATGGTGTTGGTCGTGGGTTTGGGTTCCGGTTGCGACGGCGGAGGCTCGCGGGACGCGAGCCGGTTCACCATCAAAGCCCCCGACTTCGCGTCCTCGGTGACGACCAGTCCGGTGTCGGCGACGAGGCGCGTGAGCGCCTCCCGCACGGTATACTCGCCCCGCACCGGATTGGTCGTCACGCCGCGGACGGCATCGACCAAGAACACCACCTGCCGACCTGATTCATCCGCGAAACGCTTTAGCGTGCTCACAGCATCGCCAGCGGCGATGTCGTAGCTTTTGCGCACCGCCTCGCCGGCCTGCACGGGCGCAACCGCGCACGCCAGAGAACACGCGGCGAAGGCCGCGTGCGTGCCGGGGGGAGTCAGGGGTTTCATCAACAGGAATAGTTGGAGCACCCCTGAGACGCAGCGCCGGACGAAAC
>Ga0163199_1003162_pt1 | contig 9979 bp, 7 predicted proteins | sample PL_2010_150m_FD_113537 | JGI IMG/M metagenome (GOLD analysis project Ga0163199, IMG submission 113537) | Freshwater microbial communities from Powell Lake, British Columbia, Canada to study Microbial Dark Matter (Phase II) - PL_2010_150m | ecosystem: Environmental > Aquatic > Freshwater > Lake ...
GGTATACAGGTAGACAAGTATGCAGGTATACAGGTAGACAAGTATGCAGGTATACAAACGTATCTACGTGTTTACTTGTTTACGTGTCTACCTTTGTTCTTCCAACGCCCTCAACACCCTCTCCGGCGTCATCGGTAATTGCGTCAACCACACACCCGTCGCATCGTAAATCGCATTCGCTATCGCCGCCGCCGTCGGCGTCCCGCCCATCTCGCCCACGCCCTTCGCGCCGAACGGTCCTTGCGGATCATCCGTCTCAATGATGATCGATTCGATCTGCGGCATGTCGGCTGATGTGAAGAGTCGGTAATCCAAAAAATCTGGATTCATCACGCGCCCCTCTTTCACAATTAATTCTTCGGTCAAGGCATAACCGAGTCCCATTTGTGCACCGCCTTCGATCTGCCCCTCGACCGCCATCGGGTTGATCGCTCGCCCCACATCATTCGCGCACACGAGTCGCAACACGCGCACCTTGCCCGTCTCGGTGTCCACTTCCACTTCCGCCATCTGCGTGCCAAAGCCATATGTCGCGCTGATGTTTCCTTTGTAAGTATCTTTGTCCACCATCTTCGTCGGCGGGTCATACCAACCTTCACCCAGAATCACTTTGCCGCCTTCGCGATAATGACGTGAGCGCGCGACCTTCGCCAGATCGGTGGATCGATCCGAATCGCTGACAAAAATTTTTCCATCGCGCGCAACCAACGATTCAGGTTTAGCTTTCAACAACTCGGATGCCGTCTCGAACAATTGCCGCCGCGCATCCATCGCCGCGATGTGCGCCGCATTCCCCGCAATGAACGTTGTGCGGCTGGCGTGCACGCCAACATCCCAAGGTTTAACATCCGTGTCACTGTTCAACACATTTATATCTTCAACTTTGACTCCCAACACCTCAGCAACAATCTGCGCCAATATCGTTTCCGATCCTTGCCCGATCTCGGTGCTGCCAGTGATCAACGAGACGTGACCAAAATCGTCCACCTTCACCGTTGCCCCGCAACCATCGCTTTTATAAATCCGCGCCCCGCCGCCGACGTTGAGTGTTGAGGCGAAACCAATTCCCCTTTTCAATTTCGGATTTCGGATTTCAGATTTCGGAGCATGTCCTAACGAATCACTCCGCATTCCGAATTCCACATTCCGCATTCCTACATCTGCGCGTGCGGCAACCGCCTCGATACATTCTTTGAGTCCACACGAAGTGATTATTAAACCTTGCGGCATTTCCTCATTCGGCACATTCGCATTTCGCAAACGAAAATCAACGGGATCAAGGTTCAACGCTTGCGCCAGTCGCTCCATCAACGTCTCGGTATAAAACGTGGATTGCGGATTGCCATAACCGCGCACCGCTCCCGTGATCAAATTATTTGTGTAAACACAATCGGCTTCAAACTTTACATGCGGCACGCGATAGAGCGACGCTGTCGTCTCCATCATCACCAACGGAGTCACGCTGCCCCACGAGATATACGCGCCCACATCCAACAAAGCGTACGCATTGCGGAAAGTGATCTTGCCATCGCGCTTCGCCCCGGCGCGAGCGTGGATGTATGCCGGTTGGCGCATCGGCGCGGCTAAAAATTCTTCGTGCCGCGAGAAAGAAATTCGCACTGGCTTACCGGCTTTGCGCGCCAGCAATGCCGCAATCGGTTCGTATGGGTAAATATCGAGCCCACGCCCAAACGCGCCGCCGATGGCGGTTTGAATAATACGAATATCGTTGCCCTCAATGCCCAACGCTTCCGCCAGATCGCGCTGCAGCAAAAATGGAATCTGCGTCGTGCTATACAACGTCAGATGATCACGATGGTCAAATGAGGCGATGACCACACTGGTCTCCATCGCCGCGTGCGCTACGTAAGGCAATTCAAAATCGGCTTCGACCACCACGTCGCTCTCGCGTTCACCCGCTTCAATATCGCCGTGCGAGTATTTATATTTTTGAAACAGATTCGATTTTCGTTCGGGATGAATCAACGGCGCGCCATCCTTCAACGCTTGGCGCACGTCAAACAACGGAGTCAACGGCTCGTATTCGATTTCAATTAAGTCTAACGCTTCCGCCGCAGTGTCGGCGTCCACGGCGGCAACAGCAGCCACTTCATCGCGATAGCTGCGCACCACATCGCCTTTAATCGGCGTGTTGTCTTTTCCGTAACCAAATTTTGTTGGCGGGTTATCTTCTGCCGTGAGGATCGCTTTCACGCCGTTCAACTTCAACGCGCGCGAGACATCCACCCGTTTAATTTTCGCGCTAGCATATTGCGAATACAAAATTCGTCCATGCAACATGCCGGGCAACTTCACGTCATGCCCATATACGGTGCGCCCCGTCACTTTATCGGGCGCGTCCAATTTTGGAATGCGCTGACCAATGACCGCGCTCATGCGTTCACCGCCAACACCGCGTCAACAATTTTTTTGTATCCTGTGCAACGGCACAAATTTCCAGCGAGACCTTCGCGCACATCTTCTTCAGTTGGATTCGGATTCTCATTGAGCAATGCAATCGCCGCCATGACCACACCCGGTGTGCAAAAGCCGCATTGGATGCCGCCCTTCTCGACCAATGCTTTTTGAATCGGATGCAAACCATCGGCGGGTGTGATGCCTTCAACAGTGATCACGCTGTCGCCGTCGCAATCGGCGGCAAGCGTCATACACGACGTGATGGCTTTGCCATTTAAGATCACGGTGCAAGCGCCGCAATCCCCCGAATCACATCCGCGATGCGCTCCGCGCAATTCGAGATCGTTTCGCAACACATCCAACAAGGATCGGTGTGGATCGATCAACAGTTCGTGCCGCTCGTGATTGACGGTGAGAGTGAGATGAAATTTCGGCATGAGTTATGAACGTGTTGACATCCGCCTGTCAGAGGCGGTCAACAGCATCCAGGCAAAATGAGTGGTGATGAAAAAGTCGCGAAGGAAATTGACGACGACCAGAGACGGGCGGACGCGCCAAAATTTTCCGGCGCGCAAGTCATGCCACGCTCGCAGCCAAAACCAATCCAACGAACTGCGCGACATTTGCACACTGTGTATATGAGATTCGACGCGGACGATCCAATCACGCATTTCTGTTGGAGCTCTCTCCCAAAGATTAGTCAACGACACACTAAACGGGATATGCGGCAATTGCGGCGCGCTGATCGTCGAAAGAGAGGCTTCTAACATTTCACGGCGGCGGAGAAGAAAAGCCGGCAGCGTGGTATACACCCATTCCAACAGCGCGCGGCGCATCTCCACCACATTGGCAGTGGGTAAATCGGGCAAGCGAAGAGATCGCGTCCATTCCACATCGCGTTCGCGCAGTTGTTGGAGATCCGTGATCAGTCGTCGTTCCAAGCCGGTCACAGGACGAGTTTGCAGCCACAGCTCTTCCATTTCCAACAACAACATCGCCCATTGTCGAATCTGAGTCGCTTTCTCGCGCACTTGCCCGACGAAGTGCGCCCAACGGCTGAGGATCGGAAAACCGGGTCGTCGTGTCAAGCGATCCTTGAAGCGCCAGAAGCCGGTGATCATTGGATGTTCGCCTTCAATCCCGGCAGCATTCTTTGCCCAGATGAAATTTCGAAACACGCCCCAATAGTTTTCTAACGGCACACGACTCAAGATAGCCCGCATATTTTCAAAACTATAGAAGGTATCCCAACACTCGCGATAAAGCGCATACCATTCATCCGCGCTCATGTGCGGGTGCGGCATCGTGGGATGAAAGGAGTCATAACGGTTGAAGTCGGCATCGAGTGGTATGCCTTCAGCAACAAGGTGTTGATGATCGCGCGAGCCGGGTATGGGTCCGAGCATGAAGAATGACGCTTGCTCCACTTGCAATTCGTCGGTGAGGAAGCGCAAGTTTTCGCGGACACTCGCCGGTGTGTCGTGCGGGAAGCCGACGATGTATGCCGCATGAGTGGCGATCCCCGCGCCATGCCATGCCGCCGCCAGTTGACGAAACGCGTCGAGGGAATTTTGGCGCTTGCCCGCGGCTTTGAGATTTTCAGGATTGGCGCTCTCGATTCCGAGAAACACTTGCGTGCAACCCGCGCGCCGCGCTTTGGCAATAAAGTTCGGGATGCGATACGACAGCACGTCAGATTGCATCATGAAGCCCAGCGGCAGATGTTCCACTTCGCGAAGTTGGATCAATCCGTCGAAGATCATTTCCCAATGTTTGTTGCGGGCAAAGTTATCATCGGTGAAAAAGTAGTTGGAGATGCCGAGATTAAGACAGTTCTCGCGGAGCGCGGCGAGAACTGCTTGCGGATCGCGGTAACGCATATCGCGCCCCTGAACGTTGATGATGCAGCAAAACGAACAATCAAAGGGGCAGCCGCGTCCACAGTCGAGCGTACCCATATGCGAGGCAAAACGGCGCATGTAAGAAGGGATGGGTTTAGGTAAAGGGGAGTCGAAGAGTGACGGCGGCACCTTCAAAAAATCGTATAACGGTTGCACCGTCGCGTGGACAATATCGCGCAGCAGATTCTCCCAACGACCTTCCACTTCACCTTTGACGACGACCACGCCCAAATCTAACAACTCTTGAATTTCGGGTGAGATGCCGGGGAACATTGCCAACATTCCGCTGACGTGGAAGCCGCCAATCCACACCTCTACCCCGGCGCGGCGAAATTGGCGAGCCAAATCGGATGCACGTGGGAACTGATTGGTCTGCACGCCCACCAGCATGACTACCACTTTGGTATCGGGTGAATGATGCGTGCGGCAGATCTGATCCACCGGAATGCGCTGCACGGTCTCATCCAACAAATGCGTTTCGATCTTAACCGCACCGAGCGCGCGGCGGCGACGCACATCGTCTGTTAAACCATAAAGCGTCGCCAACGTGTTGCTGGGGACAACGCCAAGCCAATGTCGAATGACATAACCATCATCATCATATTTCGATGGCTTGATTAAATAGAGAATAAGTTTGCGAAGCATCGGGTCTCCGTTTCAGGATGCACGAGCTAATTGTTCTAGCCCTCGCCTCGTCATCACTTCTACCATTTTACGCCGATACCAAACCGACCCACGCACATCATCAATCGGTTTTGATTCTTCGGCGGCGATCTTCGCGGCGCGCTCAATGCGCTCATTCGTCAACGATCCGCTCATCACTTCTTCTTCCGCTTTCTTCGCCCGCAACGGAGTCGGTGCAACCGCACCCAACACAATACGCACATCCGCCGCCTGCCGTGTGAGCGGATTAAATCCGCGATGGGCAACGCCTACACCCACTACGGCAATATCCATATGCTCGCGCGGCGAATGTTTGAGATAAACTGATTTCCCCTCTTGCTTCGGCACTTCAAGCGAAACTAGCAACTCGCCGACTCCCAAAACGGATTTGCCGGGTGCGGTAAAAAATTCTTCCAGCGCGACTCGCCGCTCACCGTTGACTCCGTTAATCACCGCCACCGCATTCAAGGCGATCAAGATCGGCGCGAGATCAGCCGACGGCGCGGCGTTACACATATTGCCGCCAACGGTTGCAAGATTCCGAATCTGCACCGAAGCCATTGTCGCCGCCGCCGAAGACAACGCCGGATAATGTTGTTGAATAATTGGAGATTGTTTGATCTCTTCAAGCGTGGTCAACGCGCCCAACGTGAGGTGAGAATTAAACGTAAGTCCGCGCAGATCGGGGATGCGTTTGATGTTGACAACTGCCTTCGGCGCAAGACGACCGGCTTTCATCTTTAACAACAAATCCGTCCCACCGGCAATCATCCTTGCATCGCCGTTATATTTTGAGAGAACTTCTGTAGCTTCGGAAAGAGTCTTAGGAGAAAAATAATCGAATGACTTCATAAATTACCATTTACCAATTACCGATCACTGTTCACTGCCCACTGATCACTTCTTACTCGCCCCCACATCCAACGCCCTCAAATTCAACTCCACCGCCTTCGCCGGACCCAACGCCCGCACTGCACTTTTAAGATCGTCGAGTGACAAACCAAATTCATTATGCGCCGCCGCAAAACCGAGAACAATTAAATTCGTCACCGCAGGCGAGCCAAGTTCTTTGGCACAGGCTTCGGCGTTGATAGCATGAACGCCGATATTTAATTCTTTCAAGCGCGCGTTCAACGACTCGTCGAGTCCGTTGGTGCTGTTTACAAACACGCTGCCACTGGCGCGCACGAAGGTGAGATTACGCATCGTCTCCGTACGATCAAAGCCCACCAACGAATCGGCGGTGCCACGCCGGATGAGCGGCGCATCGCTGCCGCCGATTTTCAAATGAGACATCACGCTTCCGCCGCGTTGACTCATCCCGTGATTCTCCGATGCCATCACCTTCTCACCGCGCAATAATCCCGCTTGCGAAAGAATTTTTGTGGCGTATACCACACCTTGACCGCCGATACCGGCGATGACGAGTTTTATGTTCAAGAAAAAAAGTTGTCAGTCATCAGTAAACAGTGATCAGTAAAAATGCTAACTGATGACTGATAACTGCTCACTGATCACTATCTCCTTCGGAATAATAAAACCCTTGTAACAGGCATCAATACACTGTCCGCAATCCACGCACACGTTGTAGTTAATATCCACGCGCGATTTGTCGGCGCGCAGGATGAGTGCCGGGCACTCAAACGCTTCTACGCAGTAACGGCATCCATCACATTCTTCGGTGATGACAACGGGAATCGGATTCGCTTCCACCGGCGAGTCGTCATACAACACGCACGGACGATCAGCAATGATGACGGCGACTCCGCCATCATCTGTTTGCGTGAAGGCTTGGGCGTCCTTCAATAAATTTTCAAACGGTTCTTGATCGTAAGGATCAGCGACGTGAACAAATTTAACTCCGCAGGCGCGCACAATGTTTTCAATCGGCACGCGAGTCGCCGCGCTGCCATCGGCAGTGTAATCGTTAGCGGCAGTCGGCTGCGCGCCCGTCATCGCCGTGGTGTGGTTATCGAGAATCAACAAAATAAATCGCGCGTTGGTATGCACAGAATTAATCAACGGCACGATACCCGAATGTAGAAAAGTGGAATCGCCAATCGTCGCCACGATGGGTCGTTTGTCTTTGGTGATCTTGCTGGCATGATAAAACCCCGCCGCCATCGTCACCGAGCCGCCCATGTCAATGCACGTATCCACCACGCGCAAATTTGTGCCGAGCGTATAACAACCAATATCGCCGGGATAGATGGCGTTGGGACCAAATGTTGTTTTGAGAGTGAAGAATGCCGAGCGATGCGAACAACCGGGACACAAACGCGGGCGGCGCGGCGCGATCTTAAGTGCGCCGATGATTCCGGCGAGCGCAGAATCTTCAGGGGATGCCGTCACCGTTAAACCCACTTTGTCCAATTGTCCAACGATCACTTTCATCACTACTTCGGGCGTGAGTTCACCGGCGTTTGGTATAACATAATCCAGCCGCCCGCTAACGTGCGTGCGATCAGCAATTTGCAATTCGATGCAGGCATCCGGTTCTTCAATGACCAACACGCGCTCAAAGCGCGAAACAAAATCGGCGACCAGCTTGCGCGGCAAGGGATATGGCGTGCCAATTCTTAAAATCGGAATCTCTACGCCGAGTTCATCTAAAACTTCCTGCGAAGTCGTAAACACACTTCCCGATGAAATGATTCCCAATTTGAAGTTTGAAGTTTGAAGTTTAGAATTTACAACGTAGTTGAGCGGAGAGTTTTCAAATTCCGACTCGATAGATTGCAGTTTGGCATTAAGTTCGTGATGTAATTTGAGTCGAAAGACCGGAGTCGCCGCCCAGCGTTGTTGGTCTTTTTTAAATCCAACGTTGCCATTGAGAGGCGGCATCCCCGTGTCAGATACATCAATACTTTGCACGGCGTGGCAGACGCGAGTCGTGGGTCGCATGATCACCGGCATCCGATGTTTCTCCGAAAGTTCAAAGGCGGCTTTCAGCATCGTCATCGTCTCGGCAGGCGTGGAGGGATCGAACACGGGAACTTTGGCAGTGAGGGCAAGCAAACGCGAATCTTGTTCGGTTTGCGAAGAGTGAGGACCGGGATCATCGCACGGCACAACGACGAAACCGCCGACCACGCCGGTGTACGCCGCACTGAAAAGAGAGTCGGCAGCCACGTTGAGTCCAACTTGTTTCATCGTGACGGCAGCGCGGAGTCCGCTCCAACTGGCGGCGAGAGCAACTTCAAAAGCAACTTTCTCGCTCGCACTCCATTCAGTGTAAATTTCGCGATTAAATTTTTTCTTGAACTTCACCACGCCCGCCAAAATTTCGGAACTGGGCGTGCCGGGATACGCCGTAACGACACGGCACTCATTTTGAGTCAAGCCCAGTGCAATAGCGTCGTTACCGAGAAGAAGTTGAGTAGTCATTGAGTCTCACTCAAGACCTCACAGGTCTGCGAGACCTGTGAGGTCTGATCATTCGTCAAAAATAAAAACGGGTTCTTGATATAAACGAATCTTGTTTGTTTGTAATCGCTTGCCGATCTGCTCACGTAGCCACTCGTTTTTTGATTCGAGTGATTGCGAATCACCCAACATCTCCAACGGCGCATCCAAGCCGAGCGCGCGCCCCGAAACCAGATGGCGCGTGATGCCCATCGGCATCTTCGCCCCATTCACCGCCACTTGAATAATCTCGTCTGGCGAGAAGGGCGGGAAGACGATCACCGCCGAGAGTTCGGGATACTCTCCGATCAACGTCGGCAAATCCACTTCAACCGTGCGATGCACTTCGGCTTTGCCGCGATACACCGCAACGAGCTCGCACAACAAACGCGCCCGCTCCACATTGTTATCAGAGCAAAGCACGGCAAACTGTTGACCATTACGCATGACGACGCAACAGGCGATCTCGCGTGTCTCTAACATTCGTTTTGCTGTGCCGGGATCAACAGGTTGCAGCGTGATGTCATCTACATCGGCGAGACACGACAGCAAATAGTTTTGCGGCATTCCAACAAGGACATGATGCCAGGTGCTGACCTTGATCGCTTCGCCGTAGTAATCTACCACTTGCACCAGCGCGTCACGGTATTTCATTTCGCGCAAGGCGGTGGTGCGCGTCGCCCCATCCAACACAATGTAACAACCTTCATGCTCCGCCACAATCGGCGGGTTGCGTAGTTTGCCATCACTCTTAAGCGCATGCATCAATCGTTTGACACGAAGCGGATCATCTTCTTCGTGCAGAAGCATTTTCTCAAGCGGCACAAAACGCAATTGGATGGAGGAAGGTTCGAGTTTCATCATCGGCAGACCGACGCGGTTTCCAAAACCGCGTCGGTCTAACAGGCAGAGAAGATTTACATCTTCACATTCGGCAAATGCGTCATTGCCTCGTCCACCATCGCTTTTGGATACTCAAAGTCTTCGAGCTTGCCTTGATGGTAATCATCGTAAGCCGTCATGTCGAAGTGACCATGACCGGAAAGATTGAAGGCGATCACTTTCTTGGTGCCATCGCGTTTGCACTTGAGCGCTTCTTGAATTGCCACGCATACTGCATGTGACGACTCGGGCGCGGGGATGATGCCTTCCGATTTGGAGAACTGCACCGCCGCCGCAAACGTCTCAAGTTGTTGCACCGCGCGCGCTTCAATATCACCATGATCCACCATGGCACTGACACTGGCAGCCATACCGTGATAGCGCAACCCACCGGCATGAATGCCGGGTGGCATAAAGGTGTGACCCAGGGTGTACATCTTCATGATAGGCGCCATCGCCGCCGTGTCACCATAGTCAAATGTATATTTGCCTTTGGTGAGTGAAGGACACGAAGCAGGCTCCACTGCGATCACTTTCGTCGTCTTCTTCTCGGTGAAGTTCTTGTGCAAGAATGGATAGGTGAAACCGGCGAAGTTCGAACCGCCACCGGCGCAGCCGATCACCATATCGGGATATTCACCCGCCATTTCCATTTGTTGCAGTGATTCGATCCCGATCACGGTCTGGTGCATCAGCACATGACCCAAGAC
>Ga0163199_1003163_pt1 | contig 9978 bp, 5 predicted proteins | sample PL_2010_150m_FD_113537 | JGI IMG/M metagenome (GOLD analysis project Ga0163199, IMG submission 113537) | Freshwater microbial communities from Powell Lake, British Columbia, Canada to study Microbial Dark Matter (Phase II) - PL_2010_150m | ecosystem: Environmental > Aquatic > Freshwater > Lake ...
AGGATATTCAGTTCAACGGTGTCGGTGTTGATTCCATTCTATCGCTAAATGATTTTTCAGATTCTTTAGTTATTCAACTCCAAAACGGTATCAATCAATATCGGTTAGTTCTCACTGCCGTTGCCGGGGGTGTACGTTTTTATTGCGATGCCAAGACTTCAGATGTTAAAGTTATTATGGAAGACTTAGGCGACCATTTTTTCGGAATCGCAGAACCTAATTTTAATGGAAATAATCCCGACATACGGGGTGAAGTTGTTGATGTGGGAATGAATCAAGTTACAGGAACCGAAAAATGGGCAGGTGCATTTTCTTCTTTTTTCATGAGCAGTAAAGGATACGGAAGCTTTTTTGATACGTTTGCCAACGGAAAATATCATTTTGCCGTAAACGGTGTAACAAGTTTAATGCATCAAACCGGTTTGCTCGATTGGTATCTTTTTTACGGTCCAACCGGAGATAAAATACACGAAGGTTACTTTCGGGTGATCGGATCACCTAAAAAAGTACCTATATGGGCTTGCGGTCCAACTGTCTGGGAAGATTTTAATGTGAACAGCCAGGAAGTGGTTACAGATGCACAAAAATATACCGAGATGAAGATTCCCATAACGCAGCTTTGGCTTGATCGTCCCTATAGTAATGGAAGTAATTCGTGGAGTAAAATGGATTTCAATTCAGATTTTGCTAACCCCGCAAGCTGGATTTCGACCATAAATAACACATACAACCTTCGATTTTTAACATGGATTTCTCCCTCGCTCTTCGGCGATAGCTCTGAATGCCCCGACGTACTTGAAGGAACCTCCCATCTCTATATTGATTTAAGTAATCCGGCAGCACGAGACTGGTATAAAAACAAGATCAACACAAATCAACATGCTGTCGGCGTTGTAGGGCATAAAATAGACAGAGTGAATGAAGATTTTAACATCAATGCCGAATGGTTTGACGGCACAATAAAACAGGAAAGATGGAATCGTTACACTTACTTAAGCGCCAAGGTTGCGGATGAAATGCTCGAAGAATCGCACATCGATCAAAACTTTTTGTTTGCCAGAGGCGCATACAACCGCACGCAGCCGCATCTAAGCGCCATTTGGGGAGGCGATGTTGCAGGAACTTGGGGAGGGATGAAAAATAATCTTTGTAACGCCATTCGCACTTCGTATATGGGATTTCCTCTTTGGGGTTCGGATTGCGGAGGCTATGTCTCCGATTTGATTGCGACCGATATGTACACGCGATGGCTTCAATGGGGGTTGTGGAGCGGATTTTTCGAAATATTAATTGATCGCAGATTTCCCTGGTTGTATCCTGAGCCATTTCAAAATACTTACAGAAAAATATTCAACGAGCGGATGAACCTTGTCCCATATATCTATTCGTTGGCGAATACTTCTTATAAACACGGGGTTCTGATGAAACCGATGGCTTATATGAATCCCGCGGAAAGCAAGACCTATTCGACCTACAACCAGTACTGGTTTGGCTCTGCTTTCTTAGTAGCTCCGGTTATGGACCAATCTTCCTTTGCACGCGCAGTTTTTTTGCCCGAAGGAAAATGGATCGATTATTACGATTACACAAAAGAATATGATGGAAACCGGTTTCTTGCCGTTACTACTTCGCTTGATAAAATTCCTGTTTTCATTAAAAGAAATTCGATCTATGTTACCGGAAATATTTTTGCGGGGAATCAGATCAATTGGAATCCAAACTTCAGCGATTCTGCTGCTCTTAGCGTAAATGTTTTCCCGGGCGATATAGATGAAACATGTTCATTCGATTACATAGATTATTATTCAAACGATGCCGAAAAAACTTTATACCTTTCCGTTTCGGCAAAGAATGAAATCGATGTTCAATTTCAATCTTTAAGTTTAAAGGGTAATGTGCTTGTCCGATTATTATCACCGCCGGCTAAAGTGCTGAAAAATGGAAATGAACTTGTTAATTATAAATATGATGGAACAACAAACATTCTGACCATCCCTTTTCTCGGTAGTGAATTGGTTCATCTTACCGTGGAAACCGAACCATCGGATGTTCAGAATAATTCGTTGGAAGACTTGCGCTATAATCTCGATCAAAATTATCCCAATCCTTTTAATCCGGCGACTACAATTAAGTACTCTTTGTCCGCGAATAAGCATGTGCGGGTGGAAGTATTTGATTTCATGGGGCGCGAAGTTGCAACCTTGGTAAATAAAAGCCAGGATGCCGGAAATTACAGCGTTACCTTCGATGCTGCCGGGTTAGCGTCAGGCGTTTATTTTTATACTATTAAAGCCGGAGCATTTACTCAATCGAGAAAAATGATACTGACCAAGTAACCGTCAGAAAATTTAACAGTCGTGTAGCGCTTGGGAGTTTAGGAAATACCTTTTTCACTTCCAATGGTCATCAATATTTTAAGTGAATAGCTCACGTTACGCAAGGAATGAAAATTAGTGTTAAACTTAATCATGGTCTTAATCAATAGCCCCTTAAATACGCAAGAGCGAGTAAGATTAGGAATAAGACTCGTTTGCGTAAGGTGACTGACTAATAAAATATTGGATCTATTTACATCTGATACCGGCATTCAGTCGAAAAATTCTTCAGCAAAAGAGTTTTCTCCTTTGTTTTGAAAAAAAGTTTTTCGGTGAAGTTAATTTATTTTGTGCTTACAACTTTACAATTGGTCTTCTTTGCTAATTTTTTATTATTGTTGTAGATGTATTTCATGCATTACTCAACAAAAAGTGGACAAAAATGGAACAATTTATTTCTGACGATTTTCTCCTTCAAAATGGCACAGCCGTTAAACTCTATCATCAGTTTGCCGAACACTTGCCTGTCATTGATTATCACTGCCACATCTCTCCCCAAGAGATTGCGGAAAATAAACGCTGGGAAAACATAACCAAGATTTGGCTTTACGGTGATCACTACAAATGGCGGGGAATGAGAACAAATGGAATTGATGAAAAATTTATTACCGGTTCGGCAGACGATTATGAAAAATTTGCTGCCTGGTCTAAAACAGTTCCAAAAACATTAGGAAATCCTCTCTATCATTGGACGCACATGGAGTTAAATAAACCTTTCGGTATTTCGGATGTTTTACTTAACGAAGAAACGGCACCACTGATCTGGAAAAAAACAAACGCTCTTCTCGCAGAGCCTGATTTTTCATCGCGAAGTATCATGAAACAATTCAACGTTAAACTGATTTCCACAACAGATGATCCGGTTGATGCGCTTGAATTCCATGACAAAATAAAGAACGTTAAAAATTTTGAGACCCAAGTGCTTCCCGCTTTTCGTCCCGACCAGGGAATGGCTGTAGAAGATTCAGCCGAATTTATTAACTGGGTCGAAAAACTTTCCGATGCGGCAGACATGAAGATTGCCACGTTTCCTGATTTTCTTGGAGCGATTAAAAAGAGACATACTTATTTTCATGAAAGGGGATGCCGCATCTCCGATCATGGAATTGAAACTGCTTATGCAGATGATTATTCCGATGCAGAAATTGAAACCATCTTTAAGAAAATTTTAACCGGACGACAATTACAGGGGGACGAAATTCTGAAATTTAAATCTGCAATGCTTTTTGAGTTTGGAGTGCTGGATCATTCTCGCGGCTGGGTTCAGCAGTACCATCTGGGAGCCTTGCGCAATGTGAATAAAAAAATGTACGGCAAACTTGGTCCGGATACAGGATATGATGTTATTGGTGATTTTGAAATCGCCCGTCCGCTCGCAAAATTGCTGAACCGGCTTGACGAAAACAATACGTTAGCTAAAACGATTGTTTATAATCTCAATCCCAGAGACAATGATTTAATAGCATCCATCATCGGCGCTTTTCAAGACGGCAGCGCTGCGGGAAAAATTCAGTACGGCAGCGCCTGGTGGTTCCTCGATCAGAAAGACGGCATCGAAAAACAGTTAACCTCAATTTCAAATTTGGGATTATTGAGTAGATTTATCGGAATGCTAACCGATTCAAGAAGTTTTCTTTCATATTCGCGACATGAATATTTTCGACGCATTTTGTGTAATATGCTCGGAAGCGATATTGAAAAAGGTCTCCTCCCAAATGATCTTTCCCTGATCGGCGGCATGGTGGAAGATATAAGTTTCGGAAATGCAAAAGCTTATTTCGATTTTAATATTTAAAGACCTCTGAAAAATTAATTTTGTCATTTCGATCCCGATAAAGTAAGGAAGAGAAATCTTTGTTTTTGATAATATTTCTTCCTGCATTGCGGGACTTTGCTCCTTCGAAATGACATTTACAAATATTTCAGAGGTCTCATTTAGATAGTTAGTAAAAATCCGCCGCGGCGGCGGAATGCATAGAATGGTAAGAATATTGTTATTTGACCGTAGAGACTTGCCATGGCAAGTTTCTACAATAAAAATTTGGTTCTGGTTTACCAGGTTATCAAGTTAGAAATTAGGAAATTATTATGAAAAAAAAATTACTGATCATTCATCCGGATGATAACGTAGGAGTGGCAATTGAACCGATCATAAAAGATGAACATCTTGAAATTGCCGGTCTAAAGTTTTCCTCTCTTGCAGAGATTCCGTCCGGTCATAAAATTGCTCTTCGGAAAATAAACCACGGTGAAGGCATTATTAAATACGGAATGAGAATCGGGAGCGCGCAAACGAATATCGAAAAAGGTTCATGGATTCATTCTCATAATTTAAAAACCGATCTCGCCGGAACGCTTTCTTATCAATACAAGCATCAAGAGAAAAATGAGAAAATCGAAAAACCAAACCTTCAAACTTTCTTGGGATATAAACGACTGAACGGCAGAGTCGGAACCCGCAACGAAATTTGGATTATCAATATCGTAGGTTGTGTAAATCGTTCGGCGGAGAGAATCGCACAGTGTGCAAACGTTCAGTTCAAACATGATAACTTCGATGGTGTCTTTGCTTATTCGCATCAATTCGGATGCAGTCAATTAGGCGATGATCTGAAGAATACAGCAGCGGTTCTACTAGGCTTGGCTCAAAACCCAAACGCCGGAGGTGTGTTAGTGCTCGGATTAGGATGCGAGAATCTTCAACTCGACCAATTCATCGGCAGTATTGATTCTCTTGATAAAAACAGGTTACGATATTTTAATACTCAATCGGTTCGTGACGAGGAGGAGGAAGGGCTAAAGAAAATTGAAGAACTTTTCGACACAATGAAAAATGATAAACGTGAAGAGACGCCGATATCCGAACTTACTATCGGAGTAAAATGCGGCGGGTCTGACAGCCTCTCCGGAATAACCGCCAATCCGTTAGTCGGGAGAATTACCGATGAGTTGACTCAATCGAATGGTTCAGTTTTACAGACGGAGGTTCCTGAGATGTTTGGCGCAGAACAGTTACTGTTGAATCGTGCCTCTTCTAAAATTGTGTTCGAAAAAACAGTCGAGTTGATTAATAACTTTAAAAATTATTTTACAACTTACAACATGCCTGTTTATGAAAATCCCTCGCCGGGTAATAAAGCAGGCGGATTGACAACGCTGGAAGAGAAATCACTTGGCGCAATTCAAAAAGGAGGAACGGCTGAAATTACGGAAGTATTAGACTACGGCGAACAAATTACTCAACGTGGATTGGTATTGGTGAACGCACCCGGGAATGATGGCGTCTCTTCAACTGCAATGATTGCAAGCGGGGCAACGTTGTTACTCTTTACCACCGGACGCGGAACTCCGCTTGGATTTCCCGTTCCAACAATTAAAATATCTACTAACACTACTCTGTTTGAAAACAAACTAAACTGGATTGATTTCAACGCAGGCGGAATTGCAGATGCCGAAGCAACCTTCGAACAATTAACTTCAGACTTACTCTCGTTAATAGTTAATGTTGCTTCAGGAAAAGTAAGAACAAAGAATGAAATAAACGGTTATAAAGAAATCGCTATCTGGAAAAACGGAATTACTCTTTAATGTATAAGGAAATCTCATGAAACTACTCCGGCGAAATCTCATTAAGGGAAAAAATAAGTTTTCGAATGTCTCCATTGGATCATTAAAGAAAATGCCGGAACGCGTGCTGCAATTCGGTGAAGGAAATTTTTTGCGTGCGTTTGTTGATTGGCAATTCAATCTACTAACCAAAGCCGGTTTGTTCGATGGATGCATCGTTATCGTTCAACCTCTTGAAAGAGGAATGATAGAAGAATTAAACTATCAAGATGGACTCTACACAGTTATCCAGCGCGGATATGAACAAGGAAAACTTGTAAAAAAAATGGATGTGGTTACAGTCGTTTCACGCGGTATAAATCCCTACTCCGATTTTAATGAATTCCTTAACTGTGCAGCCAACCCTCATCTCCGTTATGTTATTTCCAATACCACGGAATCAGGCATAGAATATGTAAAAACAGAAAACCCAACTTCACAATGCCCTCCTTCCTATCCGGCAAAAGTTGCAATCCTTCTTATTAAACGATTTGAGAAATTCAAGGGTGATTTATCCAAAGGATTGATCATTATCCCATGTGAATTAATTGAACAAAATGGAGAGATGCTGAAACAGCATATCATTCAGCACGCAAAGGATTGGAATTGCGGAGACAACTTCATATCGTGGTTGGAGCAGTCCAATTATTTTTGTAACACGTTGGTTGATCGAATCGTAACCGGATTCCCCAAAACTGAAGTAGAAGAACTTACTCAATTAATTGGTTACGAAGACAAATTGATGGCTACTTGCGAAGTATTTCACAAATGGGTCATACACGCAAATCCGATTGTTCAGAAAGAACTGCCGTTCGATAAAATCGGTTTGAATGTTATCTGGACTGATGATATTTTTTCACACAGAACTTTAAAAGTTAGGATATTAAACGGAGCGCATACAACATTCACTATCCCTGCGTTTCTGGCAGGAAAAGATTTTGTAAATGAAAGTCTTGATGATGAAGTTGTTGGAAAATTTATTCGTTCAAGTCTGATGGATGAAATTTTACCGACGATCAGATTTACTCAGAGTGAAAAAGAAAAATTTGCCGATGCCGTGATAGAAAGATTTAATAATCCTTTTATTAAGCATGAACTCCTAAGTATCTCCTTAAATTCAGTCTCAAAATTCAAAGTGCGGGTATTACCTTCTCTGCTTGGATATCAAAAATTATTCAACAAAATACCATTTAGACTATGCCTAAGCCTTGCCGCCTTAATACGGTTCTACAAACCGTTTGAGAAAAAAGAGTATAAGTTCTTAGGAGAGTATCAAGGTAAAAAATATCAAATTAACGACTCTCCCGATGTTGTAAATTATTTTGATGAAATGTGGAAACAAAACGGTAACGATCAAGATAGCCTTATTAAAAATATTTTATCGCAAACTCAATTTTGGGGGAAAGACATTTCGACCGTTCCTGGATTGCTGGATACAACACTCAAATATCTTCAAAAAATTGAGACAGATGGGATGATTTCAACGATGAAAGAGATAGAATTCCTTCACCAAATTAAAGAGACGGAATAATGAAAAAATCAATCAAAACCGGGAACTATCGATGGGTTATTCTCTCGTTAGTATTTTTTGCAACAACGGTCAATTATTTAGACCGGCAGGTTATCAGTCTTTTAAAAGATGATTACCTCGCTCCGCAGTTCCACTGGACAGAAACCGACTACGCACACATTGTGGTTGTATTTCAGTTATGTTATGCAATGGGAATGTTAGGTGTCGGCTGGTTAGTAGATAAGATCGGGACTAAATTAGGATATGCTTTATCACTGATCGTTTGGAGTTTGGCAGCTATCGGGCATGCTGTCGTTAGAAGCACAGCCGGTTTTATGTTCGTTCGAGGATTATTGGGAATCAGCGAATCTGGAAATTTTCCTTCTGCCATAAAAGCTGTCGCGGAATGGTTTCCAAAAAAGGAACGGGCGCTGGCAACGGGAATATTTAATTCAGGCACTAATGTTGGAGCAATCGTCGCTCCTCTAACCGTTCCCTTAATTGCTGTAACCTGGGGATGGCAATGGGCTTTTATTATTACCGGAGCGGTCGGGCTTCTATGGATCGTCTTCTGGTTTTTATTTTATGACCCACCCTCTGTTCATAAAAAAGTTTCAAAGGAAGAATTAGAATATATTAACGGAGACAAGGATGAGGTTCAATCTGCGCAGTTAGAAACCGCAAAAGTCAGCTGGATTAAACTCCTATCGTATAAACAAACTTGGGCATTTGCCATCGGAAAATTTTTAACCGATCCGGTTTGGTGGTTTTATTTATTCTGGCTTCCATCATTTTTATATAAAGAATATGGACTGACAAAGACTGAGTTGGCAATCCCAATTGCGGTTGTTTATTGTTTAACAACATTCGGAAGCATCTTTGGCGGCTGGCTGTCCGGTTATTTCATCGGTAAAGGCTGGGATATTGCAAAATCCCGGAAATCTGCAATGCTTATATTTGCTGTTTTAGTAATACCGGTAATCTCTGCACAAGCTGCCGGTAAATACAATATGTGGTTCGCCATAATGATTATTGGGTTAGCGGCATCGGCGCATCAGGCATGGTCTGCAAATATTTTCACAACCGTTTCGGACATGTTCCCCAAGAAAGCAGTCGCTTCGGTCACGGGTATCGGAGGAATGGCGGGGGGTGTTGGCGGAATTATTCTTGCGGAACTTGCAGGGATTTTGTTAGATCATTATAAAGCGCTTGGAACGATTGAAACCGGATACTATATCATGTTTATTATCTGCGGCTCTGCCTATCTAGGAGCTTGGCTGATCTTCCATCTGCTTACTCCTGCAATGGCAAGGGTAGAACTCTGATGAGTTTAAAAACTAAATCGGTTGGATTTGATAACTAATAAAAAAGAAGACCCTATGTCGCTAAAAATCAAAACAGTTGAAGAAACAAAATTTGATCTCATCTCTTTAGGCGAAACGATGGTGCGGTTTAGTCCCCCCGGACATCAACGCATCGAGTTCGCACCAAATTTTGAAGCATGGGTCGGTGGAGGAGAGTATAACGTTGCATACGCTCTCTCGCGATTGGGACTGCGCGCCGGATGGATTGGAGGTCTGAATGATTCCCCTATCGGTTCAATCATAAGGAATCATGCGCGTGCCGCCGGAGTAAATCTTGATTACACCGTAAACAGGAAATACGATGGAATGGGAAAAAAAGACCGCACCGGATTTTATTTTACCGAGGTAGGATTTGGTCCACGCGCTTCTGTTGCTCTCTATGACCGTGCTTATTCTGCAACAGCCGGAATACAATTGGGAGAGATCAATTGGAAAAAAATATTTCTTGAAGAAGGCGTCCGCTGGTTTCATACCGGAGGAATTTTTTCTGCTCTTTCCGAATCGACACGCGCTGTTGCTGCTGAAGCTATAAAAGTCGCTCATGAAAACGGAACAATTGTTTCGTATGATTTAAACTTCCGTTCAAAACTTTGGAGCAGTAAAGAAGCGATTGCAACAACTATTCCCTTAATGCCATACATCGACTGCCTGATAGGGAATGAAGAAGATTTTCAAAAAGTATTGGGATATGAGGTTGAGGGCGTTGATGTTGAAAAAGGTGAGATTGACACAACCGCATTCAAACAGATGGTTAAGAAAGTTGTAAAAGATTTTCCTAATCTAAAAGTTGTCGGAACAACACTTCGAGGCGTTAAGTCGGCTGGCGTAAATAACTGGTCGGCTATTATGTGGCATGAGGGAACATTTTATGACGGAAAGCAAATGCAAAATCTAGAAATTGAGGATCGCGTTGGCGGTGGCGACGGATTTGCATCGGGATTTATCTTCGGTTTTCTCAATAATAAAAATCCTCAGGATTGTGTAAACTTAGGAGTTGCTCATGGAGCTATGTTGATGACCACAAGAGGAGATACAAGCATGATCACTCTGGAAGAATTACTGCATGTTGCTGAAGGAGGAAGCGCAAGAATTAAACGGTAATAAACTTCACAGGGTGTTAGGG
>Ga0163199_1003165_pt1 | contig 9975 bp, 6 predicted proteins | sample PL_2010_150m_FD_113537 | JGI IMG/M metagenome (GOLD analysis project Ga0163199, IMG submission 113537) | Freshwater microbial communities from Powell Lake, British Columbia, Canada to study Microbial Dark Matter (Phase II) - PL_2010_150m | ecosystem: Environmental > Aquatic > Freshwater > Lake ...
GTCATCAACATCATCACCAAATCTTCCTCCCAGACCCAGGGCGGTTCATTAAATGCCGGCGGCGGCACCAAGGAGCAGGATTTCGGCTCATTCCGCTATGGCACAAAATTAGGTGAGGACACCACGGCAAGGGCATACGTCAAAGGCTTCAATCGCGATGAAAACACGCGTCTGTCAGGCGGCGAAGCCGGTGACAACTGGAACAAGGTGCAAGGCGGCTTTCGGATGGACTCGCACATCAGCACCCAGGATGCATTGACATTTCAGGGTGATATTTATCAGACCAATGTCAATCAGTTTTCCTTCTATCCGCAAACAGCACCGCCTTTCCAGGCTACTGACCAAAACAGCAACAGTTCCCATGGCGGCAATCTGCTCAGCCGTTTGCAGCATACTTTTTCGCCGACATCGGATTATTCACTGCAATTTTACTACGATACCTATGCCCGTAATGAGGGCCCCTGGGATGATAGCCGCGATACCCTGGACCTGGATTTCCAGCACCGTTTCGCACTGCTGGAACGGCATGAAATCATCTGGGGGCTGGGTTATCGCTTCGGTCATGACCGCATTGCAGGCAACGCTATCCCGAATGGTTCGCCGATATTCAATATTAGTCCGACCAGTGTCAATGACCAGGTATTCAGCGGCTTTATCCAGGATGAACTGACCCTGATAGACAACAAACTTTGGCTGACGGTCGGCTCAAAATTTGAACACAACGACTACAGCGGCTTCGAGGGCCAGCCCTCGGCCAGAATCCTATGGGCGCCCCACAACCAGCACCGGCTGTGGGCCGGCATTTCAAGAGCGGTTCGAACGCCGTCACGGGTGGAACAGGATTTCAACCTGCTGGCCGCTGTTACTCCACCACAAGCCCTGTCCCAGCCGGCTGTCGCGATAATGATCCAGGGCAATCCTGACTACCGTTCTGAAGAAGTCCTTACTTATGAGGCGGGTTATAGAACGACCTTTTCCAAATCGGTTTCCCTGGACGTGACCGGCTTTTACAATGATTACCGTGATCTGCGCTTCCCGCTCCAGGGTGCGCCGTTTTTCAACGGCGCATCGATGGTGTTGCCTTTAACATTTACCAATGGCCGGCCGAGTAAAACATACGGCGTTGAAATCGCCACCGTCTGGCAAATGCTGGGCTGGTGGCGCTGGGATGTCAATTACAGTTGGCTGCATACACAATTGGATGGCAGCCTGGGCGACCCACAGACCGGCATCAGCCCTGAGCATCGGGTGTCATTACGTGGCGCGCTCTCGCCCCGTCGGGATATTGACCTGGATTTCTGGTTCCGTTATGTGGACACCAACTTCACCGTTGGCCAATTTGGCGATACTTATGTCAAAGGCTATGTTACGCTCGACCTGCGCGTGGCCTGGCGCCTTTTCAAAGGCATTGAATTATCGCTGGTTGGCCAAAACCTGCTCGCGCCGAACCATCTGGAATATGTACAGGAAAACCAGACCTTGCCGACTGCAATCGACCGGGGTATGTATGGAAAAATAAGCTGGAATTTTTAACAGATGGCTAAACAGCCCCAAAAACTTCTGCCTCTGCTGTTGGGCTTGCTCCTAAACACTCTCCCGTCAGTGCTTGCCCAGACACTGGAAGAACAAACGGTATTGGCGGCCTTGGCGCTGAATATTGTGCGCTTCACCACCTGGCCGGCTGAGGCGCAGATGAAAGAGTCGATTGATTTCTGCGTGATAGGAGATAATGTAGTGCAACAATCCTTTACTGACATTGACCATAAAACCGTAGGCAATAAAACACTACACGTTGTCAATCTATCGCGCTTGCGCAATTTTGAGCAATGCCATGTCCTTTATATCAGCGAATTAAGCCAAAATATTTTGCTGCAGGTGTTTACCGAGATAAAAAAACGTCCGCTGCTGACCATTGGCGAAAGCTACGATTTTGCCGTACAAGGCGGCATGGTCGGCCTGGAAAATGTGAATGGCAAAATCAGCCTGCATATCAATCTGCCTGTGGTGCGCGAAGCAAATTTGAACATCAGCGCAAGATTATTAAAGCTGGCCAACATTATCGGTAATTAAGGGAAAGATTATGAAATGGTTCAAGAACGCGCCGATACGGATCAAATTGATTTCGATCATGACCTTAACCGCCATGCTGGCGCTGTGTCTGGCAACGACTGCCGTAGTGATCAACGAATACATCACCAAAAAGAACGACACCGAAAAACAACTGAGCTTAATCGCGGATATTATTGCCTGGAACGGCTCCGCCTCATTGACTTTTAATGATGTCCAAACCGCCCAGGACATGCTGAACGGCATGAAAAACCAAGCCAGTATAATCTCCGCCCATTTGTATGACAAAGTCGGCAATATGTTTGCGGCTTACTCCGTGGACAAAAAGCCGGCAACGAACTGGACCGGCGAAACCATCAAAACGCTTATTACGACCCCGCAGCACAGCGTACCGGCACAGAGTCCGGTTCAATCCCTGTGCACACAATTTACGGCCTGGTATAACGGATTATGTATACCGGACGCAGAAAATGCACCGTTACCGCTTTACCGGCAAGTCATTACTTATGATGAAAACAACACCCTGCATTTATTCAAGCCCATTTTACAGGATGGTGAGCTGCAAGGTATTTTGCATTTGGCCGATGATCAAAGCGGACTGCAGGCCTTGCTCAGCCGATTTTATTTAATCATCAGCCTGATTTTTGTTGTTACCGGCCTGTCTATTCTCGTTGTCTCAGCCAAATTACAGCAGGTTTTTCTGGCGCCCCTGCTGGAATTGATGCAGGCAATGCAGACGGTAACCCGTGAGAAAAATTTTAACCGCCGAATCATCCAGATCAGCGAAGACGAATTCGGCGAAATGGCCGTCGTTTACAACACCATGTTAACCGAGATTCAGCAACGTGACGAGGAACTGAATCAACATCGGGCGCATCTGGAACAGCAGGTGCTTGCCCGTACCCGGGAATTATCCGAGAAAAACCGGTGCCTTGAAACAGCCATCCAGGATGCGGTCACGGCAAAGGAACAGGCCGAATCGGCCAATCAGGCAAAGTCGCAGTTTTTAGCGACCATGAGCCATGAAATCCGTACCCCGATGAATGGCGTGCTGGGTATGACCGAACTGCTGTTCGGGACGAAACTCGAACCGTTACAGCAGAAATATGCCGAAACATTGTATCACTCGGCGGAGTCACTGCTTGCCATCATCAATGATATTCTCGATTTTTCGAAGATCGAAGCGGGCAAGCTGGAGCTGGAGGTAATGGATTTCCACCTGGATGAACTGGTGGAACAAACAACTTCACTATTCCACGAGAGCGCTCACGGAAAAGGAATTATTCTGGAATACGAAATAAACAACAACGTGCCGTTGGAAGTACGAGGCGATCCGCATCGCCTGCGGCAGGTTCTGACCAACCTGCTCGCCAATGCCATCAAATTTACTGACCAGGGTAAGGTTCAACTGCTGATCGGCCTCGATTCGGAAAATAATGCGCGGCAACAGGGAATCGTTTTGTGTTTCAGTGTGCGCGATACCGGCATCGGCATTTCTTCCGAGACCCTGGCGCGATTGTTCAAGCCCTTCAGTCAGGCGGACGGCTCGACCACAAGAAAATTTGGTGGAACAGGCCTGGGACTTGTTATCTGTCGGGACCTGGCCGTATTGATGGGAGGGGATATAGTCGTCAGCAGTACACCGGGGGCGGGATCCGAATTTCGCTTCAAAATATGCCTGCAACCCGCACAGGCAAAAATGCCGTCTGCCTTTGTGCATTCCGCGTTACGCGGCAGGCGGGCGCTGATCGTTGACAACAATCCTGCCAAGGCCTACATCCTGGAGCGGTATGCGATGGAACTCGGCATGATAGCGTGCGTGACTCACGACGGCGCACGCGCACTGGAACTTTTAGATCAGAGTTTGCACTTGGGCCAATTGTTTGACGTAGCCCTTGTGGACATGAAAATGCCGGGCATGTCCGGCATAGAGCTGACGACGCGCATTCGCCGAGATACGCGCTTTGACACTATGCGGGTGGTTATTCTGACTTCCGGCGCGGTTGAAGGCGAACTGGACGGCATACAAAAGAGCGGCTGCGATCTGTATCTTTACAAACCCCTGCATAAAAGAACGCTACATGATGCCCTGCTAAACCTGCTTGCGGCGACCGCGAAAAGTCCGCCAGACTCCGCATTGCACGGCTTGCATATTCTGATGGCCGAAGATAATCCGGTCAATCAGGAAGTAGGCCGGGTAATTCTGGAAAAACTGGGGTGTATGGTTGTCTTAGCCAATAACGGCCTGGAGGCGCTGGAACGCTGGCGACAAGGGGGCATGGACCTGATCCTGATGGACTGTATGATGCCGGAGATAGACGGCTACGAGAGCACGAGGCGTATCCGGGAAGAAGAGACGAGGCTGGGACGGGGACACATCCCGATTATCGCGCTGACTGCTAACGTGCAGGACAGCAACAGAGATCAGTGCCTGGCTGCCGGCATGGATGACTACCTGACCAAGCCTTTCCGAATGGAGGCGCTGCAATCCATGCTCAAGCTGCATACTGGAATGCCGCATGTTAGCCCTCCCCCACTGCCTGTCAATGACACCCATATGAACCCTGCACCTCTGGCGATGTTGCGCGAGATGGGCGGGGAAGCCCTGGTACAGAAAGTGCTGCAACTGTTTTTTGCAAGCACCCCGTTACAATTGGAGAAAGTAAAATCGGGTGCGCTGACAGGCGATATGGAGACAATACGCCATGCCGCCCACAGCATTAAATCCGGCGCGGCCAACGTCGGCGCCATGCTGCTTTCCGAACTCGCCCGAACACTGGAACAAAACGCGCGGGGCGGCCTACCCGGAACCGACGAAGCAGCCGTAAGCGAGCTGGAACAGGCCTATCATGAAGCTGTACAAGTCTTGCAGCAAGGAAGCGGGATACAAAATGAGAATTGCTGAAGCTGGACATGTTCGTTTATTGCCGGCTTTATACAAAGCATGGTACCTGTTAATCTACAACTTCAATCAAGCATCAATGCTTAACTTCTAATTGAATTTTAATTATATTTTGAGAAAAAATGGAAAAATCTATTAAGGTCAAGATCGCCGACTGCCCTGACGAACTCATCACCAAAGCCAAGCAAGCAGCCGAAAAGCATGGCTTGCGATTTACCGGCGATACCGAAAAAGGATTGATTAAAGGTTTCGGACTCCATGCGCACTATCTGCTCCAGGAAGATATGCTGACGGTCAAAATTATACGCAAACCACTATTGCTTTCATGGGCGAAGGTGGAACAGCAGGTAAGAGCCCTGGTGGGCGTTAGCCGGTAATGTTAATCCCAGCGGAAATGTCAGCCCGGATCACGGCTATGAAAATACTTCCGGCACCCGATAAACAGAGTGCGCTGTCACCCTCCACATGAAACTCAAGACTCGTTGGCTGATCACAAGCGCTGTTTATTTGTTGCCGTTTATCAGCTTATCGATAGCCGGATTATACTGGCTATGGCTTAATCAATTTTTATTCATTTGGTTAATTGTGACTATAACGCTGGGGCTGGCGGGGTGGTTCTTTAGTTTCAGGCGGCCCGTTTCCGACCGGGGACTAAAGCGCACAGCAACGGTTTCAAGCGCGGACCGCGAAATCGATAGCGATCAGGCCTGGAAGAAAATAGCGGCGATTTCCGCAAGAATAGGCGATGAGCGCCCGGATCCCGGAGATGTCCGTTTTTATCTTGAAACGGTTGTAGAAATCATACAGACGGTTGCCGAGCATTATCATCCTGAGCAGAAAGACGCTGTTTTGGAAATTCGCGTCCCTTATCTGCTTGCCGTCATCGAAATGGTGGCAAGAGACCTGCGTATCGGTTTTGCCGAAAACGTTCCCGCCAGCCACATTGTTACCTTAAAGGACGTCGTTCGCGGGCGCCGTCTGGCCACCCAGGGGATTGAACTTTACCGTTTGCTGCGTTTGGCGGTCAACAGCATCAGCCCTATTGCCGCGATAATGGATGGCGTGACCGGCTCCCCGCTTTATACGGAAACTTACGAGGATATCAAACGCAGCTTGATCGATGCGTTTATCAACAAGGTCGCCTATTACGCCATTGAGTTATATAGCGGGAACCTGTCGCTGGATGAAGCTCAATTGACGGCGCATGTCGACCGCCGCACCCGCGCCGATTTGGCTGATATTATGCAAAGGCAGGAAGCCGTGTCTGCCGAACCGCTCAGGATACTGGTTATCGGTCAAACCAATGCCGGAAAATCAAGCTTGATCAATGCCTTGTTCGGAATCTTCAAAGCCGAAACGGACGTCATCCCGACTACCGAGGGCGTTATCCCTTACCTGCTGGAACGGCCCGGCCTGGAATCGGCGATTATTTTCGACTGCGAAGGTTATGGCCACAAAGGGAATGGGGAACTCTTATCAAAGGGACTGGAAGCGGCCATGCACTGCGATATGATTCTACTGGTCATCTCCGTAGTCAATGCCGCAAGGGATATCGATCAACAGATGCTTGAGGCTATCAATGAAACGATCCGTTTAAATCCCCGGAATAAAATACCTCCGCTCGTCGTCGTAATAACGCACATCGACCAGCTCAGGCCGCTGAGAGAATGGAAGCCGCCCTACAATATTGCCGATCCAGACTCATTGAAAGCGAATATGATTCGCCAGGCCATTGATGGCATTGCGAAAGATTTAAAAATAAGCGACGACCAGATAGCAGCCGTCAGTCTGGCGCCGAGAAATCCGTATAATGTTGAAGAAGGCTTGATCCCGACGATTCTACAGCAACTCGATCACGCCAAAGGGATTCGATATACCCGGTGTTTAAGGGATTATCACCGGGAAGATTACTGGCGCAGGCTTTGGTCGCAGTCGAAAAACGCAGGCCGGTTTATTGCAAAAAAAGGTTTTGACGTATTCGAAAAGAAAATACTCTAGTGCCTCAAATAAGGCGTTATCCATAGCGAATGTCGATGCCCGCTGTAAAGCAAAATATATTATTCCGGGTCATGATATTGTCACATTTATTTAATAGCATCGTAACATTAACGACACGATAGGGTTTATTCATGGCTGGATTAAGAATAAACCCTGCACCCAAGCCATAACATCATAAATTGTTGCGGCCTTGTTTTAGGCCTTGCGTATGTGGAAAAAAATTTACTCGACCGTCTTCACGCCCCGTCTGGATGATGAGGAAATCAATGAGCGCCTTGACGCGATAAAGTCGTCTATGCCCACCCCGGTTTTTTGGCTGCTGGGGAAGACCCAATCGGGGAAAACCTCGATCATCAAGGCCCTGACCGGAGACAGCCGCGCCCAGATAGGCAACGGTATGCACTCCTGCACCAGAACCGCATTCATTTATGATTTCCCCGATTCAGAAGATTGCATCATGCGGTTTTTGGATACGCGGGGACTCGGCGAAGTGGATTATGAACCGGATTGCGATATCGAAGCGTTTCGGGAACAGGCCCATGTATTGATCGTCGTCATGAAAGCCATGGATCATTCCCAGCATGCCGTTATGAAGGCTGTCCGATCGATTCATAAAGCCAAGCCCGACTGGCCGGTAATCGTTGTGCAAACGGCATTGCATGAAGGCTATCCCGATCCCGCCGCCGAACATTTAAGCCCCTATCCGTTCGACACTGAAGACTGGGCCAACATAATTCCTGACAACCTGCGCCGCTCTTTGCTGGAACAAAGAACGCTGTTTAAGGGTATCGACGCCCAATTTGTCCCGGTCGATCTGACGCTGCCGGAAGATGGCTACGAACCGGTCAATTACGGCCTGGAAGCGTTTTGGCGAAGCCTCGAAACAGCACTGCCGCAGGGTATTGCCATGATGCTGCATGAAATGAAGGAAATACGCAAGGAGCTGCATGATGTCTACAGCAAGGCGGCGCATCCTCACATTATTGCCTATGCACTGCTGTCAGGCGCGGCAGGCGCCGTCCCCGTCCCTTTTGTCGATATTCCTGTCGTAACGCTGGTTCAGGCCAAAATGTTCCAGACTATCGCGTCAATTTATAATTACAAACTGGATCGAAAGAGTTGGGCCGAAATCAGCAGCGCACTGGGCATTACGCTACTGACCAATATAGGCCGCCGCGAATTAATCAAACTGATCCCGGTCTATGGTTTGGCCGTATCGTCCGCGCTGACCGCAGCAACAACTTATGCGTTAGGCAAGACGTTGACGGTTTACTTGCAAAATTTGCGCAATGGAAAAGAGTTATCCAGTGAATTGTTCCGGGTTATATACACGGAACAGTTCGAACTGGGGCGCTCCATCCTGAAGGATTACGTCAATGAGATTCAGCACAAGGCGTTAAAATGAGAATGAAAGCCCGCTGGCAAGTGCATTTTGCCGTCATCACAGTCCCTTTCAGCGTTCCTTTGGCGGCAGGCGCTTACTGGTTATGGCTGCATCAAATGCTGATGTTATGGCTGGCCGCATCAACGGTGCTGGGCGCGATATGGTGGCTTTTTAACCATCGCTTGCACCGCTTGAATCTGGAACTGGAACTGCTTGATATTTCGGCATCGGTCGAAAAAACGGCGCAAAACAAACTGGCTTACGAAAAAATTGAGCGTATTTCCGCATTACGCAGAAACAGCAATCCGGATCTGAGCTCTTCGGAATTTTATATGCAGACCCTGCTTGAAGTGATGCAGGCCGTAGCGGAACAGTATTATCCGCAACGCAAGGACGCCCTGCTGGAAATCAAGCTGCCCTACCTGCTCAAAGTCGTAGAGATGCTGGCGCAAGAGTTGCGCATTAATCTTTCGGAAAACGTACCGGGCAGCCATATTTTCTCGCTGAACGACATTGCCCGCAGTCGCAGACTGGCTAACCGCTGGCGCGAGCTCTATCGCCTCATTCGCATTGTGTCGGCCGGACTGGATCCGGTATCCGCAATGATACGCGAAATAAAAGTACTGACTACCGACAGCCTGTTGTCCCATTCCACCGGTGACCTCAAGCGCTGGCTCATCGATGCTTACATCAAGAAAATAGGCTATTACGCGATCGAGCTTTACAGCGGCAACCTGGTTCTTGACAATGAGTCGTTCGCCAAGCCGACGCAGGTATCCCAACAGGAACTGGACAAAATTAAACACCGAGAAGCAGCTGTATCCGCCGAACCGCTCCGAATCCTGGTACTGGGCCAGACCAACGCCGGCAAATCCAGCCTCATCAACGCCCTGTTCGGAGCCAAAAAAGCCGCAACCGATGTAACCCCTACAACGGAAGGCATCATGTCTTACCTGCTGGAACGTCCGGGATTGGAAACCGCGATTATATTGGATTGCGAAGCTTACGGCAGCGATGACTGCAATCATTTACATTCAAAAGCCTCCGAAGAAATTATCCGTAGCGACATTATTCTTCTGGCGATTTCAGCAAGCAATGCCGCGCGTGACGTGGACAAAAAAATGCTGCAAGCCATTCAAAATTGTTTTGCAGCTTATGGCAGGAACACTATACCGCCCATCGTTGTGGTATTGACGCATATTGACCGGTTGCGGCCGCTCAGGGAGTGGCGCCCGCCATACGATGTCATGAACCCTTGCGGGGCAAAAGCACAGGCCATAAGACTGATGATGGATGCGTTAGCGCAAGAATTGGGATTAAATATCGATCAAATCGCCCCAGTCAATTTAAAACCGGGCTTTGAATACAATATTGAGGAAGGGCTTATTCCGGCCATTTTCCAGCAACTCGAACAAGCCAAGCAGGTGCGTTATCTTCGCTGTCTTAAGGAATATCATAAAGAAGATCATTGGCGCAGACTTTGGAAACAATCCACGCGAGCAGGGCAGTTTATTGCCAAAAAAGGCTTCCGCGCTTTTGATAAACCGTCGATTGCACCGTATGGAAATGTAGACCGAAGCGGGGAAAGCCCGTTGACCAACCCCGCATACTAAAGTGGACCCCA
>Ga0163199_1003166_pt1 | contig 9972 bp, 9 predicted proteins | sample PL_2010_150m_FD_113537 | JGI IMG/M metagenome (GOLD analysis project Ga0163199, IMG submission 113537) | Freshwater microbial communities from Powell Lake, British Columbia, Canada to study Microbial Dark Matter (Phase II) - PL_2010_150m | ecosystem: Environmental > Aquatic > Freshwater > Lake ...
GCACACCAACAAGCTGCTGCACCTGGACATCAAGCCTGCCAATATCTACATCCGCAACGACGGCTCGCCCGTGCTGATCGATTTCGGCGCGGCGCGGCAGACGCTCACCGAGAAGACGGCGCAATTGAGCCCGATGTATACCCCCGGCTTCGCCTCGCCCGAGCAGTATCGCCAGCGCGAGCTGCTTGGACCCTGGAGCGACATCTACAGCGTCGGCGCGACCATGTTTGCCTGCCTTGCCGCGGCCGCGCCGCCGCCCGCCGACCAGCGGCTGGAAAAGGACTGGTACGTTCCGGCGCGCAAGCTGTGGGCCGGCAAATACTCACAGCATCTGCTCCAGACCATCGACTGGTGCCTGCGCCTGGATCATCTGCGGCGCCCGCAAAGCGTGTTCGCCCTGCAGAAGGTGCTGCTGCGCGAGCGCGATCCGATGGTGTCACTGACTACGCGCACAGCCGATTTCCGCGAAATCGTGCAGAAGCTTGCCAACTGGCGCGCCGGACGGTGATCTGAGCGATGCAATTCTCCATCTACCAGGAAAGCCGGCGCGGGGCGCGCAAATCCAACCAGGACCGCATCGCCTATTGTTACAGCCGCGCTGCGCTGCTGATGCTGGTCGCGGACGGCATGGGCGGGCACCTGCACGGCGAGCTGGCGGCACAGACCGCCGCGCAATTCATCGCCGAAGCCTTCCGGCGCGAGGCCAAACCCAGGCTGTCCGATCCGCGCGCGTTCTTGCGCCAGGCCGTCAGCGGCGCCCACCAGGCGATCATCGAAAACGCGTCCGCGAAGCGCCTGCCCGAGGCGCCGCGCACCACCTGCGTCGTCTGCGTGGTGCAGGACGGCGCCGCCTGCTGGGCGCACACGGGTGACTCGCGTCTGTACCACGTCCGCGACGGCAGGGTGCTTGCGCAAACGCGGGACCATTCCCTGGTACAGCAGCTGATAGACAGCGGACGCATACGCCAGGAAGCCGTTGCAGCACACCCCTTGCGCAACCAGATTTTCAATTGCCTCGGATCGGAGCGGCCGCCGCGGGTGGACGTTTCGCCGACAACCACGCTTGACTGCGGCGACACCCTGATCCTGTGCTCCGACGGCCTGTGGGGCCCGCTGTCGGCCAATATAATCAGCGCTGCGGTGCTGAAAAGCGGCATCATGCGGGCTATGCCTGATCTGCTGGATGAGGCGGAGCAGCGCAGCGGGCGCGAGTGCGACAACCTGTCAGTAGTCGCGCTCACTTGGGAAGAACAGGCACCTGCCGCGCGGCACGGCCGTACGCCGGACCAGGCGATGCCGCCTGCCCCCGCAGTCGTGCTGCCGCAGGACTTGGACGCGGCCCAGGCGCAAGGTGATTATCTTTCCGACGAACAAATCGAACGCGCCATCGAACAGATTCGAAACTCAATCAAGAGGCAAACCAATGACAAGACCTAGCAGCCGCAAGCCCGATCAGCTGCGCGACATCCGCATCACCCGGAATTTCACCAAACACGCCGAGGGCTCGGTGCTGGTGGAGTTCGGCGACACCAAGGTGCTGTGCACCGCCAGCGTGGAAGAGCGTGTTCCGGGATTTCTGCGCGGTCAGGGGCGCGGCTGGCTCTCGGCCGAGTATGGCATGCTGCCGCGCGCCACCAATACCCGCACCGAGCGCGAGGCGGCGCGCGGCAAGCAGTCGGGCCGCACCCAGGAGATCCAGCGCCTGATCGGCCGCAGCCTGCGTGCCGTGGCCGATCTCTCACTGCTGGGTGAGCGCTCCATCCAGATCGACTGCGACGTGCTGCAGGCCGACGGCGGCACGCGCACGGCCAGCATCACCGGCGCCTATGTGGCCGCGCACGACGCGGTTACGCGGCTCATGCAACGCGGACTGCTTGCAAGCTCGCCGCTGCGCGATTTCGTCGCCGCAGTTTCCGTAGGCATCTATCAGGGCACGCCGGTTCTCGACCTCGACTACGCCGAGGATTCAGCCTGCGATACAGACATGAACGTGGTGATGACCGGCTCGGGCGGCTTCGTCGAGATGCAGGGAACCGCAGAGGGCGCGCCGTTTTCGCGCAAAGAAATCGATCAACTTCTGGTGCTCGCTCAGAACGGCATCGCCGAGCTGGTGACCAGGCAGAAACAGAGCCTGGGCCTGGCCTAGCAGCGGCGGGCGCGGCTTCAGCGCGGCTGGACGGGTTGCGTGCTAAATTGCCGTCTTTTCAAACCTTAGCCAAGAATTTGATGAACAGCAACAGCCCAGAGCGCATCCCCGGCGACCGTTTTCTGCACTCGCCGGGCCCTACGCACATTCCCGCTGAGGTGCTCAACGCCATGCACCGCCAGCCGATGGACCACGGCGACCCGCGGCTCGAGGCGCTGATCGCCACCTGCGAAACCGGCCTGCGGCGCGTACTGCAGACGGAACAGGCCGACGTGTTCATGTTCATTTCGAACGGCCACGGCGCGTGGGAGGCGACTATCGAAAACCTGCTCGCGCCCGGACAGGCGGTGTTGATTCCCGGCAGCGGGCATTTTTCCGAGCAATGGTCCATTCAGGTGGAGGAAACCGGGCGCCGCGTGGTCCGTACGCCTTACCGCGAGGGCTACCCGATCGACCCCGGCCACGTCGAACAAGCCCTGCGCGCGGACACGAAGCGGGAGATTGTCGCGGTATTCGCCGTGCACACCGATACGGCGAGCAGCGCCACCTGCGACTTGCAGGCGATCCGCGCGGCAATCGATGCCGCCGGCCACCCGGCGCTGTTCGTCGCCGACATCGTGGCCTCGCTTGCGGCCGCGCCGTTCGCCATGGACGCGCTCGGCGTCAATGTCGCGGTCGGCGCCTCGCAAAAAGGGCTGATGTGCCCGCCCGGAATGAGCCTGGTCGCCATCGATGCGCGTGCGGGCGAGATCGCGTCGAGCAACGCCACGCCGCGCTACTACTGGGATTGGGGACGGCGCAAGGCAGACTATAGCTACCGGAAGTTCTGCGGTACCGCACCGCAGAACCTGTTGTTCGGGTTGGAGGCCGCGCTCGCGCTGATCGAGCGCGAAGGCATGGCGGCGGTGCATGCGCGCCACGCGCTGCTTGCGCGTGCGGTGCAGGCGGCGGTCGATTGCTGGTCGCAGGCAGGCGTAGTTTCCCTGCACTGCCGCGTACCCGAGGCGCGCTCCGTGTCGGTCACCACCATAGACGTGCGCCCGGGCATCGACGTCGAGGCCTTGCGCACCGTTGCGCGCGAGCGCTTCCAGGTCGCTTTCGCCGGCGGCCTCGGGCCGCAGACCGGGCGCGCTTTTCGCATCGGACACCTCGGTGACATCAACGCCGCAATGATCCTCGGCTGCCTTGCGGGAATCGAAGCCGCAATGCTGGTGCAGGGCATCCCCTTCGGCCGCGACGGCGTGCAGAAGGCCGTCGACTGTCTCGCTGCGGGGTAAGGCACCGTGGCCAAAGACGCAGGCACGCTGATCGACCTGAGGAGCGATACGGTCACACGCCCGAGCGCGGGCATGCGCGCCGCCATGGCCGCGGCCGCAGTTGGAGATGACGTCTATGGCGACGACCCGACAGTCAACCGACTGCAAGCGCGCGCGGCGGAATTGTTCGGCCATGAAGCGGCGCTGTTCGCGCCCTCGGGCACGCAGACCAACCTGATCGCACTGCTCACCCACTGCCAGCGCGGCGACGAATACCTCGCCGGCCAGGAAGCGCATACCTACAAGTACGAGGCCGGCGGCGGCGCGGTCCTCGGCAGCATCCAGCCACAGCCCATCGCCCACCAGGCCGACGGCAGCCTGGCGCTCGCGGACATCGAACAGGCGATCAAGCCGGACGACTTCCATTTCGCGCGCACCCGCCTGCTCGCACTGGAAAACACCTTCGGCGGGCGCGTGCTCCAGCCCGGCTACATGCAGGCGGCGACCGGGCTCGCGCACCGGCGCGGACTTGCAACCCATCTCGACGGCGCGCGCATTTGCAATGCGGCGGTGAAACTCGGCATCGGCCTCGCCGAGGCCACAGCCGGATTCGACAGCGTCTCCGTGTGTCTGTCCAAAGGCCTGGGCGCGCCGGTCGGTTCAGTGCTGTGCGGCAGCAGGGACTTCATCAAGCAGGCGCTGCGCTGGCGCAAGATGCTGGGAGGCGGCATGCGCCAGGCCGGCGTGCTCGCCGCAGCCGGGTTGTACGCACTGGAACACAATATCGCGCGGCTGGCCGAAGACCATGAGAATGCCACGCGCCTTGCACTTGGCTTATCGGACATCGTGCAAATCAAAGTGGACGCGCCGGAAACCAATATGGTCTTTGCGCACATACCGGTTGAGCAGTGCTCCTCGCTGCGGCATGCTCTGGAACGCAGGGGCATACTCGCGGAAGTGGACCCGCACATGCGCATCGTGGTCCATCTGGACGTCGCCCGCGCTGACGTCGACGCGATCATCGCCGCATTCAAGGACTTTTTCTCCGGCTGACATGATAGAAAAACTCGTCATCGCCAGCAGCAACGCCGGCAAGCTGCGCGAAATCCAGGCCATACTCGAACCGCTGGGCTGCGAAGTGCTGACCCAGGCCGCGCTGGGCATCGCTGATGCGGAGGAGCCGCATCTGACTTTCATCGAAAACGCGCTCGCAAAGGCACGCCATGCGGCCGAACGCGCTGGCTTGCCGGCGCTGGCCGACGATTCGGGGGTGTGCGCGCTCGCGCTCGGCGGCGAGCCGGGCGTGCATTCCGCGCGCTATGCCGGCGACTCGGCCGGCCGCGAGGTGCGCGACGCGCGCAACAATGCCAAGCTCGTAGCCGCGCTCGCCGCCTTTCCCGACCGGCGTGCGTATTACTATTGCAGCGTCGTGCTGGTGCGCCATGCCGCAGATCCTCAGCCATTGATCGGTGAAGGCTACTGGTGGGGTGAAATCCGCGGTGAAGCGCGCGGCGGCAACGGTTTCGGCTACGACCCGCATTTCTATTTGCCGGAAATGGGCAAGACCGCGGCCGAGCTCGATCCCGGGGAAAAGAACCGGCTGTCGCACCGCGGCCAGGCATTGCGCCAGCTGGTGGAAAAATTGCGCAGCTTTCCCTAGCGAAATATCTCCGCCGCAGCCATGTCTGCCGTGAGCAGCACATCCGTTTCGCCGCCGGGCGGCGCAAACCTTAAGGCGCTGCCGCCGCTGTCGCTTTACGTGCACATTCCCTGGTGCGTGAGGAAATGCCCCTACTGCGATTTCAATTCGCACGAAGTCCGGGGCGAGGCGCCCGAACAGGAGTACGTGCAGGCATTGATCGCCGACCTGGAGCTGGCCCTGCCGCAGATCTGGGGCCGGCGCGTGTACTCGGTATTCTTCGGCGGCGGCACCCCGAGCCTGTTCTCCGCACGGGCGATCGACCAGCTGCTGACGGCGTTCCGTGCGCGGCTCAATCTCGCCGCCGATGCGGAAATCACCCTCGAAGCCAATCCCGGCACCTTCGAAGCGGCCAAATTCCGCGACTATCGCGCTTGCGGTATCAATCGCCTGTCCATCGGCATCCAGAGCTTCAATCCCGCGCACTTGCAGGCGCTGGGCCGCATTCACGACGGCGACGAGGCGCGCCGCGCGATCGGCATTGCGCAGGCGCAATTCGACAGCATCAACCTCGACCTGATGTATGCACTGCCGCGGCAGACGCTCGCCGAGGCCGAACAGGACATCGGCGTCGCGGAAAGCTTCGGCACCACCCATCTATCGGCTTATCACCTGACGCTGGAGCCCAACACCCTGTTCCACCGCCATCCGCCGCCGCTCCCGGACTCTGAGTTGGCGGCCGACATGCAGGAAATGATCGAAGCTCGGCTGGAAAACGCCGGATTCGTCAATTATGAAACCTCGGCTTTCGCGCGGCCGGGGCGGGAGTGCCGGCACAACCTCAATTACTGGCGCTTCGGCGACTACCTCGGCATCGGCGCCGGTGCGCATTCCAAGCTTTCGTTTCCCGACCGCATCCTGCGCCAGATGCGCTACAAGCAGCCGCGCGAATACCTGCAGAAAACGGCCGCCGGCACACCGCTGCAGCAAGAGCATGCCGTGGCGGCCGGGGACCGGGGCTTCGAATTCATGATGAACGCCCTGCGCCTGGCCGAGGGCTTTGAGGTGGCGCTGTTTGCCGAGCGCACCGGCCTGCAGCTGACCGCGATTGAGCAGCCCTTGCAGGAAGCGGTGCAGCGTGGTCTGATAACGCGTGACCATGTCCGCATCGCACCCACGCGGCGCGGGCAGCGGTTTCTGAACGATCTGCTGCAACTCTTTCTGCCGCCGGGCGGAACCGAATCAACAAGTAGCTGAAGGAGAGTGATATGAACTGGACCGGACTGATTATTTTGCTCGTCATTCTCGCCGCCCCGTTCTTCTGGGCGATCTCGATCTATAACGGACTGGTCGCGCTCAGGAACCGCTTCAAGAACGCGTTCGCGCAAATCGACGTGCAGCTGAAGCGGCGCTACGACCTGATCCCCAACCTCGTGGAAACAGCCAAGGGCTACATGGCGCACGAGCGCCAGACGCTGGAGGCGGTGATCTCCGCGCGCAACACCGCCGTGGGCGCCAACCAGCGCGCCGCGGCCAATCCGGCGGACGGCGCCGCGATCCAGGGCCTCGCCGCGGCGGAAGCCGGACTCTCGGGCGCCCTCGGGCGGCTGTTCGCCTTGTCGGAAGCCTATCCGGACCTCAAGGCCAACCAGAACATGATGCAGCTGTCCGAAGAACTCACCAGCACGGAGAACAAGATCGCCTTCGCGCGCCAGGCGTTCAATGACGCCGTGATGAGCTACAACACGCGGGTGGAGTCCTTCCCGGACAACATCCTCGCCGGCATGTTCCAGTTCAAAAGCGCGGAGCTGCTGCAAGCGACCGAATCGGCGGACGAGCGCAAAGCGCCCAAAGTATCGCTCAGCTAGGCGGGCGGCTGGCGCAGCGGGCAGGGCGCGATGAATTTCTTCGAACAGCAGGAAGCGGCGAGGCGCAGCACCAGGCGCCTCGTCGTCTTGTTCCTGCTCGCAGTAGCGGCGATCGTCGTCGCGGTGAACATCGTTTCCGCACTGGCGTTTATCGGTGTCTCTGCAAATGCGACGTCTGCCGGAATGCGCGTCGCGGCACCCGGTTCCTTCTATCTGACCGTAACCCTCGCCACCCTGGCGCTGATCGCCGGGGGCAGCCTGGTTCAAAGCATGCGCCTCTCAGGCGGCGGCGCCGCGCTGGCGCGCATGATGGGCGCGCGCCAGGTGAACGGCGCAAGCAGCGACCTTGCCGAACGCAGGCTTCTCAACGTGGTCGAGGAAATGGCGATCGCCTCCGGCATCGCCGTTCCGCAGGTTTTCGTGATGGACGAGCAGCAGGCCATCAACGCCTTCGCCGCGGGCTTTTCCCCCAGCCAGGCGGCGGTGGTGGTCACGCGCGGCACGCTGGATACGCTGAACCGCGACGAGCTGCAGGGCGTGATCGGGCATGAGTTCAGCCACATTCTCAACGGCGACATGCGCCTCAACCTGCGCCTGATGGGCGTGCTCGGCGGCATACTGCTGCTGACCACGCTCGGGCGCATATTGGCGCGGAGCACGTCGCGCAGCGACAGCAAGGGCTCGTCCTTCGCCATGCTTGGTTTCGCCTTGATCGTGATCGGCTATGTCGGCGTGTTCTTCGGCCGGCTGATCCAGGCGAGCGTGTCGCGCCAGCGCGAATTCCTCGCCGACGCGTCCTCAGTGCAGTTCACCCGCAACCCGGACGGCATCGGCGGGGCGCTCGCGAAAATCGACCAAATGGGATCGCGCGTCGAACACCCGCTCGCCGCGGAGGCAAGCCATTTCTTTTTCGGAGAAGCCATCGCTTCGAGTTTCTGGAATCTGATGGCCACGCACCCGCCGGTGCGCGATCGCCTGGAACGCATCTACGGCCGCCCGGTGGCGGTGAGCGAAATCCTTGCGCATTCAGCAAGGGCGGCTGCTGTACCGCCCGAATCCGCCGCGGTCAGTGGATTCGCCGCAGGCAACGCATTCGGCCGCAGTGCGGGCGAGCGCCGCACGGGTGAAGCAGAAGTAAAGGCGGCGGTGAAAACCGCGGGCAGTGCGGTGGTCGCCGCGATCGGCGGTGTTTCCACGCAGCATGTCGATTACGCAGCCGCGCTGCTCGACTCGCTGCCGCAGCACGCGCGCGAACTGACCGGCAACGTAGAGGGAGCAAAACACACCATGTTCGGCCTGGTGTTTGCCCCGGGCGGACCGGCAAGGCTGGCGCAGCTCAACTTGCTGCGCGCAGGTGGCGAAGATACCGAGAAGGCGGAGAACACCGCGGCCGAAGTACAGAGTTTGGGGAAAATCGCGCGCCTGCCGCTGATCGCGCTCGCGGCGCCGGCACTGAAGAGTATGAGCACGCAGCAACGCGCAGCGTTTCTCGCCCTGATGCAACAGCTGATCGCGGCCGACCGCCGCGTCACCCTGGAAGAATTCGTCGTCGCGACCATGCTCGAAGCGGCGCTGGGCGAGCGCGCCGGACGCGCCGTACCGGCACGCTACCGGACGCTCGAACCGCTGGCGGAAGACGCGCGCCTGATCCTGTCGCTGATCGCGCACGCGACCGAGGGCGACGCCGCCGTCTCGTTCGAACACGGCCTGAAGGAACTCGGCATTCCGCTCAAACTGCTCGACGCGCAGGCAATCAACCTCAAGGAAGTGAAAGCGGCACTCGAGCGCCTCAATCAGCTCGCGCCCATGCAAAAACCGCGGCTGGTGAAAGCCCTGGTGCAATGCGCGCTCGCCGAAGGCAAGCTGACCCTGACCGATGCAGAACTGCTGCGCGCAATCTGCTCTACACTGGATTCGCCGCTGCCGCCGTTTCTGGAAGCGATGCCCTATGCAGCCTGAGCCGGGCTGATGCTGCGCAACACCCTCGGAGAGCACTCATGGCAAAACGACTGACCCCGGCGCTGCAGCAAGTCAAAGCGCTGACCTTCGACGTGTTCGGTACCGTGGTCGACTGGCGCGGCAGCATCACCCGCGAAGGGCGCAGGCTCGGCAAGGAATTGGGCCTGCGCGCAGACTGGGCGGCATTCGCCGATGCCTGGCGCGCGGGCTACCAGCCGGCGATGCAGGAGGTGCGCACGGGCCGGCTGCCCTGGACCAATATCGACGGCCTGCACCGGCGCATCCTCGATCGCATCCTCGATGAATCCGGCCTGGACATGCTGAGCGATGCGGAGAAGGATTATCTCAACCGCGCCTGGCACCGGCTTGCCCCTTGGCCCGACGCAGTGCGCGGCCTGAAGCGCCTGAAGAAAGGCTACCTGATCACTACGCTGTCCAACGGCAACGTCAGCCTGCTCACCAATATGGCGAAGAACGCGGGCCTGCCCTGGGATTGCGTGCTGTCGGCGGAACTTTTTCATCACTACAAGCCCGATCCCGAAGCCTATCTGGGCGCGGCGGCCATGCTTGGACTCGCGCCGCACGAGGTGATGATGGTGGCCGCGCACAAGAACGACTTGCGCGCGGCGCAAGCGGCGGGCCTGCGCGCAGCGTTCGTGCAGCGGCCGCTGGAGTTCGGCGATCCGGTGAAGAAGGACCTTAAGCCGGGGAAGGATTTCGACGTGAATGCAAAGGACTTCAACGACCTGGCTGCGAAGCTGGGCCTGTAGCTTTCAGGTCTTGCGAAAAATGATGTCCCACACACCATGGCCGAGCTTCAGGCCGCGGCTCTCGAACTTGGTCAGCGGCCGGTAGTCCGGCCGCGGCGCGAAGTCCGCCGCAGTGTTGACGAGCGCCGGCTCGGCGGTAAATACGGCAAGCATCTGCTCGGCGTATTCCTGCCAGTCGGTGGCGGCGTGCAGGTAGGCTCCGGGCGCGAGGCGCGACACGAGCAGCGCGACAAGGTCAGGCTGGATCAGCCGGCGCTTGTGATGCCGCTTCTTGGGCCAGGGGTCGGGAAAGAAGACATGCACGCCGGCAAGCGACGCGGGCGCGATCATGTGC
>Ga0163199_1003167_pt1 | contig 9971 bp, 15 predicted proteins | sample PL_2010_150m_FD_113537 | JGI IMG/M metagenome (GOLD analysis project Ga0163199, IMG submission 113537) | Freshwater microbial communities from Powell Lake, British Columbia, Canada to study Microbial Dark Matter (Phase II) - PL_2010_150m | ecosystem: Environmental > Aquatic > Freshwater > Lake ...
GGACGCAGCGAGGCGAAGGCGAAGTCAAAGGCGCCCGCGCTGGAAGGCGCGCCATTCCGCCGCGGCGTCTGTTTGCAGGTGATGACGCGCACGCCGAAGAAACCGAACTCGGCGTTGCGCAAGGTGGCGAAGGTCCGGTTGACCAACGGCTACGAAGTCATCGCCTATATTCCGGACGAGGGACACAATTTGCAGGAGCACTCCATCGTGCTGGTGCGCGGCGGACGTGTGAAGGACTTGCCAGGCGTGCGCTATCACATTGTGCGCGGCACCCTGGACGCGACGGGCGTGGAAAAGCGCCGTCGTAGCCGCAGCAAATACGGCGTGAAACGACCGAAAGCCGCGGCGGCAGGCGCAAAAGGCGCGGCACCGGCGGCAGAAGCAAAGAAGTAAACAAAACACGGCGACCTATGGCACGCAGACATCGAGCAACAAAAAGAGAGCTTAGGCCGGACGCGCGTCACGGCAGCACGCTGGTGACGGTCCTCATCAGCAAGGTATTGCAGAGCGGCAAGCGGACTGTGGCCGAGCGGATCGTTTACGGCGCCATCGAGCAACTGGCGCAAAAGATCGAGAACTCGAATCCGATCGAGATTCTGCAGAAGGCGATAGACAACATCCGGCCCAAGCTGGAGGTCAAGAGCCGCCGGGTCGGCGGCGCCACCTACCAGGTGCCGATGGAAGTGCCGCACGAGCGGCAGGTGTCGCTGGCGCTGCGCTGGCTCGTGGATTATGCCGACGGCCGCAAGGCGACGCCGATGCGCGAGGCGCTTGCGGCGGAAATTTTAGATGCTTACAACAACACCGGCAATGCGGTGAAGAAACGCGACGATATGCACAAGATGGCACAGGCCAATCGCGCGTTTGCCCATTACCGGTGGTAGTAAAAACTAAACAGCGCAAGGCTGCGGAAGAGATCGCGAGCCGGGCGAATTTTTGTCTTTAGGTTAAGGATTAGGAAACATGGCTGAAGTAGTGAACCAAGTAGTGAAGCTGTCGAGCGCGAATGCGCCCGAGCGCGAGTATCCTTTGGAATACACGCGCAATATCGGCATCGCCGCCCACATTGATGCGGGCAAGACGACGCTGACGGAGCGCATTCTGTTCTACACCGGCATGATCCACCGCATCGGCGACGTGGATGACGGCAACACCGTCACTGATTGGATGGAGCAGGAGCGCGAGCGCGGCATCACCATCACCGCCGCCGCCATCACCTGCTTCTGGAAGCCGAAGGAAGAGCAGGGGATTCACAAGCTTTGGTCGAACATTCCGCATCGGGTGAACATTATTGACACGCCGGGTCACGTGGACTTCACCGCGGAGGTAGAACGGTCGCTGCGCGTGCTCGACGGTGCCATCGCCGTGTTCTGCGGTGTCGCAGGTGTGCAGCCGCAGAGCGAAACGGTGTGGCGGCAGGCCAGCAAGTATCGCGTGCCGCGGATCGCGTTTATCAACAAGATGGATCGCATTGGCGCCAATTTTGACAAGGCGCTCGATGACATCCGCAAGAAACTCGGCGCCAATGCATGGCCGATCCTGGTGCCGATTGGCAAGGAAGACTATTTGCAGGGCGTGATAGACGTGGTGAACCAGCGCGCCTACCTCTGGCCTGACGACGCTACCAACGAAGCCCAACAGGGCGCCCGGTATCAAACCGCGGATATTCCCGCTGAGCTGGTTGAACAGGCGAAGAAACTGCGCCACGAGTTGGTCGAGGCGATCGCGAACCTCGACGACAAGATTGCCGAATACTTTCTTGCGGAACAAGAACCGCCGGTCGCTGAACTAAAGGCGGCCATCCGCCGGCAGACCGTTGCCAACAAGTTCGTCCCGGTGGCCGGTGGCAGCGCCTTTAAGAAAAAGGGTGTGCAGCCGCTGGTGGACGCGGTGATTGATTACCTGCCGTGCCCGCTGGATGTGCCGGACATCAAGGGCATTGACCCCCATACGAAGGAAGAGAAGCACGCCACTCCTGACGACAAGGGCAAGTTCGTCTCGCTCGCCTTCAAATTGTGGAGCGACCCATTCGTGGGCCGGTTGGTGTTCTTTCGCTGCTATGCCGGCAAGCTGGAAAAGGGCCAGACCATTTACAATTCCCGCAGCGGCAAGCGCGAGCGCATCAGCCGCCTGCTGCAAATCCAGGCCGACAAGCGCCAGGAGATTGATTGCATCTATTCCGGCGACATTGGCGCGATCATCGGCCTGCGCAATGTGACCACCGGCGACACGCTTTGCGACGAGGAAGCCGAGATTGCACTGGAGCCGCCGACGTTCCCGGAGCCGGTCATTTCGATGGCCGTCGAGCCGAAGACGAAGGCGGATCAGGAGAAGATGGGCGTGGCATTGCAACGCCTGTCAGAAGAGGATCCGACTTTCCGCGTCAAAACCGACCAGGAGACGGGTCAAGTCATCATCAGCGGCATGGGCGAGTTGCATCTGGAAATCATCCGCGACCGCATGTTCCGCGAGTTCAAGGTGGAGGCCAACTCAGGCAAGCCGCAGATCGCGTATCGTGAGGCCATTACCAAGAGTGCAGACGGCGAAGGCAAGTTCATTCGTCAGAGCGGTGGCCGCGGTCAGTATGGTCACGTCATCATCAAGATCGAGCCGCTGGAGCGCGGCAAGGGCGTCGTCGTTGAAAACAAGGTCACCGGCGGACGCATCCCGAGGGAATACATCCCGGCGGCGATCTACGGTATCGAAGAAGCATGCAACACGGGCGTGTTGGCGGGCTATCCGCTGGTGGACGTGCATGTCAGCCTCTTGGACGGCAGTTATCACGACGTTGATTCGAACGAGTTGGCGTTCCAGCTCGCCGGCAGCTTCGCGCTGAAGGAAGCGGTGAAACAGGCCGGCCCGATCATCCTTGAGCCGATCATGAAGGTCGAACTGGTGACGCCAGTAGATTACCAGGGTGATCTGATCGGCGACATCAATCGCCGCCGCGGTATTGTGCAAAACATCGAGCCGCGTGAGAACGTCGTCGTTGTTCACTCGCAAGTGCCGCTGGCCGAGTTGTTCGGCTACGCCACTGACATTCGCTCACTATCGAAAGGACGCGCGAGCTACTCAATGGAGCCGAGTCATTTCGAGCCGGTTCCTTCGAGCATCCAGAAGCATATTCTGGAGCAGCGCGGCGACCAATCTACCCGGAGGCGCAGTTAAACCTGTTCTTTGATTTATGGCTGAGACTCAAACCCAACGTGTTCGTATCAGGCTGAAAGCCTACGACTATCGCTTGCTCGACGCCTCGGTGGCCGAGATCGTCGAGACCGCGCGCCGCACCGGTTCCAAGGTCAGCGGCCCCATCCCGTTGCCGACGGAACTCTGGCGGCATTCGGTGAACCGTTCCGTTCACTGCGACAAGAAGTCCATGGAGACTTTCGAGATGCGGACGCACAAGCGGCTCCTGGAGATTATTGACCCCACGGCGAAGACGGTGGACGAGCTGAAGAAGCTCAACCTCCCGGCTGGCGTGGATATCACCATCAAGATTTAACACGAAACGAAACCATGTCCGTCGGACTTATTGCTAAAAAATTGGGAATGACCCAGGTTTACGACCCGCAGGGAAACCTGCGCGAAGTGACGGTGTTGGAGGTCGGCCCTTGCATAGTGCTCCAGGTGAAGACCAAGGAGGGCAAAGACAAATACAACGCCGTGCAGCTCGGCTTTGGCGACCAGAAGCAGCAGCGGATGTCCAAGGCGGAGTTGGGTCATCTGGCCAAGGCCAACGTCGTCAAGGACGGTGTCGCACATTGCGGGCGGGTCGTTAGGGAATTCCGTAACTTCTCGAAAGAGGTCAAGGTCGGCGATGTGGTCGGACCGACGCTCTTTGAAGTCGGCCAGTATGTGGACGTCATCGGCACTTCAAAAGGCAAAGGTTTTCAAGGCGTTATTTTCCGCCATCACATGCAGGGCGGCCCCGAGTCGCACGGCCACAAGGGCTGGCATCGTCGCGTGGGCGCCATCGGCATGCGCAGTTTCCCCGGCACGGTCCGGCGGAACCAGCGGATGCCAGGTCACATGGGCGACGAGCGCATCACGACGCAGAACCTGGAAATCGTCCAGGTGCGCGAGAAGGAAAATCTTTTGTTGGTCCAAGGCTCGGTGCCGGGAACACGGGGTGGCTACGTCATCGTGCGCACCTCGGTGAAACTCGGCACGGAGAAGAGAAAGTTGCCGGCGCCTCCAGCGACGGGCAAGAAGGGCGCGGTCAAGGCAGCGCCAAAGGCAGCGGCTCCGGCCAAAGCCGGGGCGAAGAAGTAACAACGGGCTGATTTGCCAGTAAGAATTTCATGAAGATTCCGGTGTTAAATAGCGAAGGCGGAGCGGCAGGCGAGTTCGAGCTGCGTGACGACTTTATCATCAAAGGCAGCCGCGGCCAGCAGACCGTGCGCGATGCCGTGGTGGCGATTCAGTCGAATCGCCGTTCCGGCACGGCTTGCACGAAGACATTGGGCGAGGTGGCTGGTTCGGGCAAGAAGCCTTGGAAGCAAAAGGGCACGGGCCGTGCGCGCGCCGGCAGTTTTGCCAGTCCGCTTTGGCGTGGCGGTGGCGTTGTGTTCGGTCCGAAGCCGCGCGATTGGTCGCTGGGAATGCCGAAGAAAGTCCGTCGTCTCGCCTTGCAGAAGGCGCTCGGCGAGCGGATCGCAGCCGGCGATGTTGTCCTCGTGGACGGAATTACGTTGAAGACGCCGAAGACGAAGGAATTCGTCAGTGTGGTCAAGAATTTGAAGGCCGGCGACCGCTCGGTTCTGCTGGTCGTGGACAAGCCTGAGAAGAACCTGATGCTCGCATCGGGCAACGTGGCGTTTGTGACGGTGGTGGATGCGTCGAACCTGAACGTTTACGACGTGACGCTGGCTCACAAGCTGGTGTTCATCAAGTCCGCGTTTCAAAAAGTCGAGCAACGATTGGCGAAGGATTAAGCGATGAGGGACCCGCATCAAATCATCAAGACATTGCGTGTGACCGAAAAGGGCAGCGCGCAGAGCGCGAAGGACAATCAATACACCTTGGCGGTGACGCAGGACGCCAACAAGATCGAGATTAAACAGGCCATCGAGAAGCTGTTCAAAGTGACCGTGTTGAAGGTCAATACGCTCAACGTGCATGGCAAGGTCAAGCTGATGCGCGGCCGCCTCAGCAAACAGGTTGACTGGAAGAAGGCGATCATCACGCTGAAGGCCGGCGACAAGATCGAACTCGCATAGCAGGATTTGTTTCATGGGTATCAAGCAATTTAGACCACGGACGCCGGGCAGCCGGTTTCGGATGGACCATACCTTCGAGGAGATTACGAAGGATCGTCCGGAGAAATCGTTGCTGGAGCCGTTAAAGAAACATGGTGGCCGCAATTGCCACGGCCGGATGACGGCGCGCAATCGCGGCGGCGGTCACAAGCAGCATTACCGCATCATTGATTTCAAACGCGACAAGGCCGGCGTGCCGGCAAAGGTTGCGGCGATCGAATACGATCCCAACCGCAGCGCGCGCATCGCGTTGTTACACTACAAGGACGGCGAGAAGCGCTACATCCTTGCGCCCAACGGCCTGCAAGTTGGCCAGAGCGTGATGAGCGGCCCGGAAGCGCCGACGGAGATTGGGAATGCGCTGCCGCTGAAGGCGATTCCAATGTCGCTCCCGGTTCATGCGATTGAGATCAGCCGTGGCCGCGGCGCGCAGATGGTTCGCACGGCGGGCGCGTCGGCGCAGTTGATGGCGAAGGAAGGCGACTACGTGCAGATCAAACTGCCGTCGGGCGAAATCCGGCGCGTGCACCAGGAGTGCTACGCGACGATTGGCCAGGTCGGCAATCTGGAGCACGACAGCATCACGCTTGGCAAAGCGGGACGCACCCGTTGGCTCGGCTGGCGTCCGACCTCGCGCGCCGTGGCTAAGAACCCGGTGGACCATCCGATGGGCGGCGGTCAGGGCAAGTCGAAGGGTGGCGGCGGCTGGCATCATCCGGTTTCGCCGTGGGGCCAGCCGGCGAAGGGTTACAAGACCCGCAGGAAACACAAGTCCACGAGTCGGTTCATCGTGCAGGATCGGAGGAAGAAGTAAGCCATGGGACGCTCACTGAAAAAAGGCCCCTTTGTGGATGAGCACCTGATGGAAAAGGTGCGCAAGCTGAACGACGCCGGCCAGAAGAAGCCAATCAAGACCTGGTCGCGCCGCTCGATGATTTTGCCGGAGTTCGTCGGCCACACGTTCAGTGTGCACAACGGAAAGATTTTCAACGCGGTGTTTGTGACCGAGAACATGGTCGGTCACCGGCTCGGCGAGTTTTCGCTGACCCGCATATTCCGCAAGCACGGCGCCCACACCGAGAAGGCGGCGGCGAAGTAAAGGAGGCCGTCATGTGGGCCGGGATCCGATACGCGGCAGCGGCGTGGGTCCTGGGTTGGTTTGCCGCTGCGTCGGTCGCGCAAGAGCGCCCCGATGAACGTTCTTTGACAGTAGATGGCCTTATTAAGGCCGAGGAAAACGCGCTGCAACAGCAGGAGCTGGCGGTGGCGTTCCGCAAGCTGGTCAGCGATTACGCGGAGTTGCAAACCGAGATGGCTGAGAAAGAGCAGGCGCTGAAGGCGCTGAGCGAAAGCCTCGCGGCGGCTCAGGGCGAAGCGGCGGCGTTCCGCAAGCGGTGCCAGGAGTTGCAGCAGCAGGGCGCGACGCCAACAACGGCGGGCGACGCGGTGAAGCTGAACTCGCAACTGGCGGACGCGACGTCGGCGCTGCAAAAAAGCGAGCAGGAGCGCAGCAAGCTGCTCGAACAGTTGCAGCGGCTCAACGCGGTGCTCGACCAGGCGCTGCATGGACCAGAGAACATGAGCCTGATCCAGCGGGCGCAGGCGCTGGCGGAAGCGGAGCGCGTGAAGCGGACGCTCGCGGCGGTGAAGCCGGCGGCGGTGAAGATGATGCCGGCCGCGGTGCAGCAAACGGCGGCGCCAACGCTGGAGTCAGCGCAAGTGGTGAGCCTGAACTGGAGCCTGCAGTTGGCGGTGATCAACCTCGGCAGCGAGCAGGGCGTGCGATTGGGCATGCCGTTCGCAGTGATGCGGGACGACCGGGTGATTGCCCGGTTAAAGGTCGTCGAAGTCAGGAAAAAGATTTCAGGCGCGGTCATCGAGACGATGGATCGCGGGAATGCGGTCAAGGTCGGTGACCGCGTGCGGTTGACGAAGAGCTAGACAATTTTATGGACGTGCAAGCGATAACTAAATACGCGCGGATGTCGCACCAGAAGGTGTCGGAGATCACGCGCCAGATACAGGGTATGAGCGTGGCTCACGCCCTGGACGTGCTGCAATTCACGCCGCGCAAGAGCGCGCGCATTGTTCTGAAGACACTGCGCTCGGCCGTCGCCAATGCGGAGAACAACGCCAACCTGGCGGCGGACACGTTGGTGGTGAAGGAAGCGGTCGTGGGAACCGGCCCGACGTTCAAACGTTGGAAGGCCAGCGCCCGCGGCATGGCGGCGCCGCGGTTGCGGCGGACCTGCCACGTCAAGATCGTGGTGGCGGAAGTCGCGCGACGGACGCCCGGTGCGGCGCCCGCCCCCAAGCCGGCGGCCAAGGCGGAAACCAAACCGGCCGAGGCCGCAAAGCCGGAGCAGAAATAACGGAGAACGTATGGGTCAAAAAGTTCATCCAGTCAGCTATAGATTGCCGGTCAACTTCGATTGGCGAGGGAAGTGGTTCGCCGAGGGGAAGGAATACATCAACCTGCTGCACGAGGACCTGAAGGTCCGCGACTTCGTCAAGGCGAAGCTCCAGCAGGCGGCGGTGTCGAAGATCGTGATCGAGCGCGCGGCCAACCGCCTGCGCGTCACCGTCTTCACCGCGCGGCCCGGCATCGTCATCGGCCGCAAAGGCGCCGAGATAGACAAGCTGAAGGAAGAACTCCACACGATGACCGGCGGCAAAGAGGTTTACGTGGACATCGTCGAGATCAAGCAGCCGGAGACCGAGCCGCAGCTTATCGCCGAGAACGTCGCGTTGCAGTTGGAGCGGCGCATCAGCTTCCGCCGCGCGATGAAGAAGTCCGTCCAGACCGCGTTGGACATGGGCGCGGCTGGGATCAAGATTCGTTGCGCCGGCCGGTTGGGCGGCGGAGAGATCGCCCGCACCGAGTGGTATCGCCAGGGCACCGTGCCGTTGCAGACCTTGCGCGCGGACATTGAGTATGGTTTTGCCGAGGCGCTCTGCACCTACGGCAAGATCGGAGTGAAGTGTTGGATTTACAAAGGTCCGAAGGAAAAGACCGAACCCCGCCGCGCCGAAACGCCGCCCGCGGGCGCATCGCCCGTCGAGCCAGCGCCGGCGCGGTAACCGTGAAGCGTTGAACTTTTTGTCAGGACACGACCTATGCCGTTAATGCCGAAACGAGTCAAGTATCGGAAGCACCAGCGGGGCAGCCGCAAGGGCTTCGAGAGCCGCGCCGTCCGCGTGGACTTCGGTGAGTTTGGATTGCAGGCGCTCGAGCGCGCGTGGATGACCGCCAAGCAGATCGAGGCGGCCCGCGTGGCCATCGCCCGCTACACCAAGCGGCGTGGCAAGCTCTGGCTGCGGATTTTCCCGGACAAGAGCGTCAGCAAGAAGCCCGCCGAGACCCGCATGGGCAAAGGCAAGGGCGCGCCTGAGTTCTGGGTGGCGGTGGTTCGGCCCGGTCGCGTTATGTTCGAGCTGGGCGGCGTGCCCGAGCCGCTGGCCAAGGAAGCGTTCCGTCTGGCGGCGGGCAAGCTGCCCGTCAAGACGCGGTTTGTGTCGCGGATTTCGTAAACTATTTTTCAGCCATGAAGGCCAAAGAACTTCGAGAACAAAGCGTAGAGGAAATGCAGGCGAAGGAGCGCGACTGCCGCGAGGAGTTGTTCAAGCTCAACCTGCAAAAACACGGCGGCCAGATCGAAAAGCCCAGCCGCATCCGCGAACTGCGGCGCAACATCGCCCGCATCCAGACCGTCATCAGCCAGAAACGGCGCGCGGCGGCGGCCGGCGCGAAATAAGTAGAGCGAGATTTTTATGCCCGATCAGACATCAACACAACCCGCAGTCGCCGCAGTCGCGGCTGCCGGCGCGCGCGAGCGCGGCGTCCGCAAGGAATTCGTCGGCACGGTCACGTCCAACAAAATGGAGAAGACCGTCGTCGTGCGCGTCGAGCGCCGGGTGCCCCATCCGAAGTATGGGAAAGTCATCACCAAAGCCTCCAAGTTCTACGCCCACAACGACGAGAACAAGGCCAAGCTCGGCGACCGCGTCCGCATCATGGAAACCCGGCCGCTCTCGAAGCTGAAGCGATGGCGCGTGGTGGAAGTGCTGCCGATGTCCCACAAGGCGCGGGCGCATGTGACTCAGGAAGAGGTATAACACCATGCTCCAGGTAAGATCCATCGTGGAAGTGGCCGATAACTCCGGCGCGCGTCGCGCCTCAGTCATAGGCGTTGTCGGCTCCAACAAAGCCTTCGCCTACATCGGCGACATCATCTCCGCCAACGTCAAGGAAGCCGCTCCGGACGGCACCGTCAAGAAGTGCGAAGTCGTCCACGGCGTCATCGTCCGCACCAAGCATCCGATCAAGCGATCGGACGGCTCCTACCTGCGGTTCGACAGCAACGCCATTGTCATCATTGACAAGGATCGCAATCCGCGGGGCACGCGCATCTTCGGACCGGTCGCGCGCGAACTGCGGGACAAGAACTTCATGAAAATCATTTCCCTTGCGCCGGAGGTGCTCTAAGCGATGAAAACACTCCTTCGGAAAAATGATGTTGTGGTGTGCATTGCCGGCCGTTCGCGCGGCAAGCAGGGCAAGATCCTGGAGATGCGGCGCGGCAGCGGCCGGGTCATCGTCGAGGGCTTGCAGATGATCAAGCGCCACACCAAGAAGAGCCAGGCCCATCCGCAGGGCGCCATCGTCGAGAAGGAAGGCACCATCGCGCTGTCGAACCTGATGCTCTTCTGCCC
>Ga0163199_1003168_pt1 | contig 9971 bp, 9 predicted proteins | sample PL_2010_150m_FD_113537 | JGI IMG/M metagenome (GOLD analysis project Ga0163199, IMG submission 113537) | Freshwater microbial communities from Powell Lake, British Columbia, Canada to study Microbial Dark Matter (Phase II) - PL_2010_150m | ecosystem: Environmental > Aquatic > Freshwater > Lake ...
CTCGAACATTGGCACACCGGCAGCATGACGCGCCGCTCCAGAGTGCTGGACGCACTGGAGCCGACGGCAAGCGCTTCGGTCAATGGCCGCGAGCTGGCGCGCCTCGGCGTGAATGCCGGAGATAGGGTCAATCTGTGCTCGCGCCGTGGCAGCGTCAAGGTCCACTTGCGGCGCGACGATGGCACGCCAGATGGCACCGTGTACATGCCCTTCGCCTACAGCGAGGCGGCAGCCAATCTGCTGACCAACGCCGCACTTGACCCGGTCGGAAAGATTCCGGAGTTCAAATACTGCGCTGTGACGATTACTCCCGATAATGGCGACGTCGGTGCAAAGGGTCTCCCATGACAAGCAAAGTCTTCCAAACAGCCGAAGAAATGGCAAGCTACCAGGCCGGGCGCGAGCTTGCCGAGGCGCTGACCGTGCAAACCATGTCTTCCAGCGAACGTTACCTTTGGCTGCAGAAAAATTGGGGACGATTGCAGGCCGCTGCCAACGCTTTGCTGAGTGACAGACCGCCAAGCCGACCGACTGCGCGCGCCTTTGCAACACCGCAAGAGAAGAATCAATTTGACGATGATCGGGAGTTGACATGGGCTCTGGAGCGCAGCCGGAGGCCGAACTGACATGCCAGCCATCAGACCGCCAAATGAAAACGATATCCTGGCTTTGGCGCAAGCCCTGGCCGACGCGCAAGTCGAATATGCGGTGATAGGTGGCGCGGCGATGGCCTTGCATGGCTTTGCGCGCATGACCAAGGACATTGACTTGTTGCTACCCGTGAGTCCCAGCAACAACGTCCGTCTTTTGCAAGCCCTTGAGTCCATGCCCGCGACGCGCGGCGCCGTCGGCGATTTGCGTCCTGAATGGATGGACCAGGGTTTTTCTACAGCGTTGGAATCAGAGATTTACGTTGACCTGCTCTATGTAGCAGCTTCTACTTCGTTTGAAGAGCTGCGCCAACATATTCAGACGATCATGTACCAAGGTGTGCCTGTCGTCACCCTTGACGTGGACGGCTTGTTGATTACAAAACGTACCACGCGTGAATCAGACGTACCTGATCGCATCCGGCTTGAGCGTTTGCGCAACGCTCAGCGCGCCAGTGCGAAGAAAGACTGACGCTCAGAACAGCGTTGCCAGCGCCGACGGCGAAAAGTCCAGCAACTGGTCGTGCAGCCCGTCGCGCACTTTCAGCACCCACTGTGGATCGGTGATCAAGGCTCGGCCCACTGCCACCAGGTCAAAGTCGCCGCGATCCAGTCGGCGCAGCAGTTCATCGAGCGACGCCGGTTTGGACGACTCGCCGCCAAAGGAGGCAATGAACTCGCCGCTGAGTCCGACCGAGCCGACCGTGATGGTGGGTTTGCCGCTGAGCTTTTTGGCCCAGCCCGCAAAATTCAGATCGGAGCCTTCGAATTCGCTCTCCCAGAAGCGGCGCTGCGAGCAGTGGAAAATGTCGGCCCCCGCATCCGCCATCGGGCGCAACCAGTCTTCCATCTCCTGCGGCGTCCTGGCCAGGCGCGCCGCGTAATCCTGCTGCTTCCACTGGGATAGCCGAATGATCACCGGATAGTCAGCGCCGACCCGTGCGCGCACCGCCTTGAGAATCTCGACGGCAAAGCGGCTGCGCTCGACCAGCGTCTTGCCACCAAAGCTGTCGCTGCGCTGATTCGTGCCCTCCCAGAAGAACTGGTCGATCAGGTAGCCGTGGGCACCGTGCAGTTCGATGGCGTCAAAGCCCAGCGACTGCGAGTCTGCCGCCGCCTGGGCAAAGGCGGCAATGGTATCGGCAATGGCGGCATCGCTCATGGCTTCACCAAACTGCTTGCCCGGTGCTGACAACCCGGACGGACCTTCCATCGGGGCCGGTGGAAGCCAGTCTGAGCGGCGGTTGCGAACGGCACCCATATGCCAGAGTTGTGGCGCCATGATGCCGCCTGCCGCGTGCACGGCGTCTATCACTTTCTTCCAGGCGGGCAGGGCCTCAGCACCCCAGAAGCGTGGCACGTTCGGGTCGTTGGAAGAAGAAGGGCGGTTCACGACGATGCCCTCGGAGATGATCAGGCCAACGGCGGCCTTGGCGCGGCGCTCGTAGTACTGGGCCACCTGCTCGGTCGGAACACCGCCGGGCGAGAAAGACCGCGTCATGGGCGCCATCACCACCCGGTTGGGCAACTTGAGCGACTTGAGTTGAAAAGGTTGAAACAGGCTGTCCAGTGGCATGGGTATTCCTTTGAAGGGATTGCGCAGCGCTCGCTGGGGCTTTGGCGCTTTCACTTTGGATTGTAGGATGCGGGGCGGCGCCAATTGATGGACAATTCGGCCATGCTTTCTCCATCCGCCCTGCAATGGGTTCAGTCACTGTTGCGCATGAACACCGTGAGCCAGAACTCGAACCTGGAACTGATTCACTTTGTCCGCGATGAGCTCAAGCGCCTTGGCGTCACGAGCCGCCTCAGCTACAACGCAGACAAGTCCAAGGCCAATCTGTTTGCCACCTTGGGTGAAAACAAGCCCGCTGGCATCATCCTGTCGGGCCACACCGACACCGTTCCCTGGGACGGGCAGGACTGGTCGGTGCCGCCACTGGGCGCGCTGCTGAAAGAGGGGCCGGAGCCGCGTCTTTACGGCCGCGGCAGTGCCGACATGAAGGGTTTTATTGGCGTTGCGCTCTCGCATGCAGAGCAATTCCTGAACAGTACGGCGCCGTTTGCCGTGCACCTGGCCTTGAGCTACGACGAAGAAGTGGGATGCTTTGGCGTGCGCGAGCTGATTGCCGACCTGCGCGATGTCGGCATCAAGCCGCTGGCCTGCATCATTGGGGAGCCGACCCGCATGGTGCCGGCTATTGCGCACAAGGGTGTCTACCGCTACCGCTGCTGCGTGCGCGGCAAGGAGGCCCATTCATCGTTGACACCGAGTTCCGTCAATGCGATCGAGATGGCGGCGCGCTTGATTGGCAAGGTGCGCGACATGGCCGAGGGTTTCGAGCTTGATGAGCCGCGTTATGAAGGCTTTGATGTGCCGTTTTCGACCGCCAGTGTCGGTCAGTTTCAGGGCGGCATCGCCGACAACGTGGTGCCGCGTGACGCCTGGTTTCACTACGAGTTTCGGGATCTGCCGACGGCCAATGCGACACTGATGCAGCAAGAGATCGTGGCGCAGGCACGCCGCCTGGAGGTGGCCATGAAGAAAGTGGCGCCCGAGGCGGGTTTCCGGTTCGAAACTATTTGCGAGATCCCGAGTTTTCTCGGCAGTGCGGATGATCCGGTCACACGCTTGGCGCAGCAACTGTCGGGTCAGAGCAGCACCACACAGGTGGCCTTTGGTACCGAGGCTGGCATTTTCAAGCAGTCCGGCATCCCGACGGTGGTTTGCGGCCCGGGCAGCATAGAGCAGGCGCACCAACCGGATGAATATGTCAGCCTGGATCAGCTGGCGCAGTGCGAACGCTTTATGCAACGCCTGGCAGCCACGCAGTCGCTGCCCGGCACACAGTCCACCGGCAGCACCAGCGGGTAGCCGTATTGCGCGAGAGCTTCATAGATCATGACATTACCGACCGTCGTTGCGAATTTCTCCCTTGTTATTGCGAGCAGCGCAGCGACGAGCCAATCGATGCATGGACTGCCACGCTTCGCTCGCAGTGACGCTTGCAGATTCATGACTCGTATGCAGTTTTGCCGCCTGAAAATTTCCGCTCTTGCGTTCCTGGTCGCCTGGTTCATGCTGAGTGCGACGGCGCACGCTGGCACGCAGGCCCTCAAGCCCTGCCGCGTGCCCGGCATCAAGACCGAGGTGCAGTGCGGCGTGCTGTCGCGCGCGCTGGATCCGGCGCAGCCTGCGGGTGTGCGCATCGACGTGCACTACGTGGTGGTGCCGGCGCTGGCGCGCCGCAAGAAGCCTGATCCTGTTTTTTTTCTTGCGGGCGGACCGGGCCAAAGCGCGATCAAGGTGGCGCCGATGCTGTTGCAGCAGTTCGCGCGACTGAACCATCGGCGTGATCTGGTGTTTGTTGATCAGCGCGGTACCGGCCGCTCGGCGCCACTGCTGTGCGAGGACCTGCGCCACAGCACCCTGGCCCAGCAACTCGACACCGGCTTGCGCGAAGTCAGCATGGCGCAATGCCTGGTACAACTCAAGAAGTTGCCTTACGGAGACCTGCGCTACTTCACCACGCTGTTGGCGATGCAGGATCTGGATGCGGTGCGTGAGCAACTGGGTGCGAGCCAGATCAACCTGATCGGTGCTTCGTATGGCACGCGGGCCGCGCTCGAGTACATGCGCCAGTTTCCGACGGCGCTGCGGCGCAGCGTGCTCGACGGCGTGGCGCCGCCCGATATGGTCTTGCCCTTGAGTTTTTCCGGTGATGGTCAGGCCGCGCTGGAGGCCTTGCTGCTGGCGTGTGAAAAAGAGAGTGCCTGCCAGAAGTTGCATCCAGCCTTGCGACAGCACTGGGGGCAATTGCTTGCCTCCTTGCCGCAGACGGTGCCGGCCAAGCACCCCTTTAGCGGGCGCAGCGAGTCGCTCTCCATCACGCGCGAGATGGTTCTTGGCCTGATTCGGGGGCCTCTTTATTGGCCGCCCCTGGCGTCGGCCTTGCCTTTTGCCATCGACCAGGCAGCCCTTGGGCGCTGGGACGCCTTGCTGGGGCTTGGTTTTTCAGCGCAGCCGCCACGCGCCGCTGATCTGGCCATGGGCATGCACTTCTCGGTAGTCTGTGCGGAAGACTTTCCCCGTATCAAGATGAGCGCCGAACAGCCGGGCCGGGACTTCGGGGATAGCCTGGGTCGCAGCTATGAGCACATCTGCGCTGATTGGCCCAAAGCCGACATGCCGGCAAAGTTTTACAGCATTCCAGGTGCCAGCTCTGCGGTGCTGCTGCTCAGTGGTGGTCTGGACCCGGTGACCCCGCCACGCCACGCGCATCGGGTAGCGCAGGCGCTTGGCGCCAAGGCAAAGCACGTGGTGGTGGCCCACGCCGGGCATGGCATCATGACGCTGCCCTGCATGCGTGATGCGCTGCCACGTTTCATCGACGCCGAGGATGACGCTCAGGCGGCTGCGCTGGACTTCGCCTGTGCCAGTCGCATTCCGCGACCACCGGCATTTGTTCCGGTGCTGCAAGGAGGCGCGCCATGATCCGGATTGAACATCTTGCGCGCAGCTTCAAGGTGCCGCCGGCACCGAGCAAAACGCTTCCCTTCAAGCGTGCACCGGCAGCACGGGTGCAGGCGGTACGCGACGTCAACCTGCTTGCGCCCAATGGACAGATCACGGGGCTGCTCGGACCCAACGGGGCCGGCAAGACGACCACCCTGCGCATGCTGGCGGGCTTGATCCAACCCGACGCGGGGCGCATGACGGTCGACGAGGTGGACGTTGCCAGTAAGCCGCTGGTGGCTTTGTCGCGCCTGGGCGTGCTCAGCGATTCGCGTGGCCTGTACCCGCGTCTGACAGCGCGTGAAAACATTGTCTATTACGGCGCCTTGCAGGGCATGACGCGCGATGCGGCACAGGCACGCGCCGAGTCGCTGGCGCGCATGCTCGATATGACAGCCTTGCTGGAGCGCCGCACCGAGGGCTTCAGTCAGGGGGAACGAATGAAGACAGCCCTGGCGCGTGCCTTGGTGCACGATCCGGCCAACATCGTGCTGGATGAACCAACCAACGGGCTTGACGTGATTGCCACGCGTGCCCTGCGCGAGTCCCTGCGCCTGCTGCGCTCGCCCGAGGGAGGCAGCAAATGCATTGTCTTTTCAACCCACATCATGCAGGAGGTGGAGCGTCTGTGTGACAGCGTGGTGGTGGTGGCGCACGGATGCTCGGTAGCCAGCGGCACGGTAGCGGAGTTGCTGGAGCGAACCGGCAAAACGGATTTTGAAGAAGCCTTTGTGCAGCTGGCCTTTGCCCCGGTGGAGTTGACTCAGGTGGGGGTGGCAGCATGAACTTCCTGAGCGTAGCCGGCACGGTTTTTCGCAAAGAGATCATCGACTCCCTGCGCGACAAGCGCACCATGCTGGGGGTCTTGCTCTCAGGGGTGGTGATGGGGCCGCTGCTTCTGATTGCCCTGTCGGGCTTTATTGCATCGATGGAGGAACACGCCGAAAAGCGCGAGGTCTACGTCAGCGGGTTGACCCACGGACCGAGTCTGCAGAATTTTCTGGAGCGTCAAACCTGGGTGGTGCGGGAGGCGCCGGCAGACTTCGAAGCGCTATTGCGAGCGTCCAAGCTGGGTGACCCGGTCGTCCTGCTGCCAGGCGACTTTGAGGCAGCTATCGAGCGTGGTGAGGCGCCGGTGGTCGAGGTGGTCAGTGACAGCGCGAACCGGCAAAGCAGTTCGGCGCTGCCGCGGGTGCTGCAACTGCTTAACGGTTTCAACCGCGAACGGGCCGGTTTGACGCTGGCCACGCGCGGCGTTTCGGGCGCGGTGCTGGAGTCGATCCAGGTGCAGGAGCGCGATCTGGCCAGCAGCCAGACACGCGCTGCACAGCTTACCGCCATGCTGCCCTTTTTTGTCATGATGGCCGTGTTGTACGGGGCGCTCAATGCAGCCATGGATACGACGGCGGGCGAGCGTGAGCGCGGTTCGCTCGAGCCGCTGGTCATGAACCCGGCCCATGCGCTGGCGCTGGTGCTGGGCAAGTGGGGCGCGGTGGCCAGTGTCGGCATGCTGGTGGCGCTGCTCAACTGCCTGAGTTTCCTGCCGGCGCAGTGGCTCTTGCGCAGCGACGCCCTGCAGGCCATGTTCCAGTTTGGCGCGCGCGAGGTGGTGTTGTTCCTGCTGCTCCTGCTGCCCTTTGCAGCCGCTTTGTCGGCGCTTTTGATGGCGATATCGATTCTCTGCAAGAGCGTCAAGGAGGCGCAGGCCAGCGCAACCGTGTTGGTAATGGGTATTTCCCTGCTGCCGCTCATGACGCTGTTCAACCAGAGCGGCGATGCGCCCTGGCATTTGTGGGTGCCGGCGCTGGCCCAGAGTAACCTGATGATGCGTGTGCTCAAAGGTGAGGACCTGACACTGCTGCAATTTGCCGTGCCGTTTCTGGTTTGTGTGGTGCTGACTGTTGCCGGTCTGTGGCTTGTCTCCCATCATCTGAGGCGCACGGCGGTCAAGTGAATCCGGACTTGCCTTACCTCACCCAGGCGCAGGCGCCTCTGACGCGCGAGATCAGCGCTGTCAACGAATTTGGCGAGCCGGCGAAGGTATCGATTCCAGCCGAACGCGCCTTGACGGTTTACGTCGACAAGCGCGAACTGGTGACCCTGATGACGCTGGGCGCGCATCCCGAATTGCTGGTGCTGGGTTTTCTGCGCAACCAGCGCCTGCTGCAATCAGCGCAGGAAGTCCATTCCATCACGGTTGATTGGGACGTCGGTGCGGCGGCGGTGAGGACGCACCACGGTGTCAATGACATTCAGGCACGCACGGCCAAGCGGGTCGTTACCACCGGATGCGGGCAGGGCAGCGTGTTTGGTGACATGATGGCCGACATTGACAAACTGGTGCTGCCAGCGGCCAGCGTGACCCAGGCCCAGCTTTACGGCATGGTCAACGCCATTCGCCTGCAGGAAAGCACTTACAAGTCAGCCGGGTCGGTGCACGGCTGTGCCCTGTTTCGCGGCGAGGAACTGCTGCTCTTTGTGGAAGACGTGGGCCGCCACAACGCGATCGACACGATTGCCGGATGGATGTGGATGCAGGATGATGCCCCCACGCTTGCCACTTCCCCGGAATCGGCCACAGCCGATTACGCATGTGCTGCGCTGCCCCCCGAGGGGGCCGTGCCTTGCTTGGGGCGGCCCGGCGCGGCGGCAGGCATGAGCGGAGCGGATAAGGTGTTCTACACGACGGGACGCCTGACCAGCGAGATGGTGATCAAGTCGGCGCAGATGGGTGTGCCTATCCTGGTGTCGCGCAGCGGCATCACGCAGATGGGTCATGAGGTGGCCGAGCGCCTGGGCCTGTGCACCATTGGCCGGGCCACGAACAAGCGCTTTCTTTGCTATACCGGTTCTGAGCGCCTGCAATGGCAGCCTGAATTGGCGGGCTTCAGATCCGGGTAGAGGTCTGCTGACGACGCCTTGCAGTGAAACCCAGCAGGCCCAGACCGGCCAGCAGCATTGCATAGGTTTCTGGCTCAGGAACGGCGGTTACTGAACTCACATAGAACTGGTTTGCATTGTTGCCGCCAAAGCGAAAGTAGAAGTCCGTGCCGCTTTGGTTCAGGGCGAACTGACCATTGTTCGCTGGCAGCAAGGCGCTTGTCCAGTTCGAACCGTTCAAACTGTATTCAAAGGTTGCGCCCGCAGCCCAACTGGTGGTGTTGTGTCCGTCGGAGCGCAATCCGATCGACGAGAGCGTGACACCCTGGTTGAATTGCAGTTTGAGTGCTTCATTCGTGGTGATGTTGTCGTCAGAAGTGTTGCCCAATTCATGGTAAACACCAAGACCGGCACCGATGGCACTGTTGCCCGAGAGCAATCCGTTGTAATTATTTTCGTGGTCCTGCACCACTGCTGCATTGCTGCCGAATACACCACCACTGTTGCTGGACGCGCTCGCGTTCACGGTGAGGCTGCCGCTTTGGAAGGTCAGCGTGCCATTGAGTCCGGAACTGCTGCACATGTCACCACCGGTGCACATGACGCCGTTGGTTGGCAGAAAGCCGCTGTTGACGCCATTGCTGTATTTCAGGTTGGAAAAGTCGAACACCGTTTGCGCCGCAGCAGATCCGGCACCAACCGCAAACAAACCTGCAAAAAGCAATTTGGTGAGAGTTGACTTCATGGCGACGGTCCTTTCCTTGTAAGTTCGAAAACGCTGCTCAGTTCCGGTGTGGCTACTTCGCGTCATGTTTTTGATCGCGAATGAACTGTTTTGCAGTGGTTTTATTCTCACGCCGTCGGTTGCCAGTGGAAATAGTCTCGTACTACCCTTTAACTAGTACATTGGTAGCAAAAATATTCAGGGCGAACTAGTAGATTGGTATTGGCATGAAGCCAATCCAGATGCGCTTTTTCCGTCAATGGCGCGCGCCATCTCTGCGCAAAGGCGAAATGCGTTAAGGTCGGGCTATGTCTATTTCTTTCTGGCGCCTGGGCTGGCGTTCCTTGTGGCGTGATTTGCGCTCGGGCGAACTGCGTCTGCTGATCGTGGCAGTGACGCTGGCGGTCGCGGCGCTGACAGCGGTCGGTTTTTTTGCTGACAGGCTGAAGGCCGGTTTGCAGCGCGACGCACGTCAGTTGCTGGGCGGCGATGCGGTCATCGTCAGCGACAACCTGACGCCAGCGACGTTCACGGCCAAGGCACGCTCACTCGGACTTGAAGTGGCGCAGACGCTGGGCTTCCCGACCATGGGCCGTGCTTCTGACGCCAAAGGGGGTACCGCGAAACTGGTGGCGCTCAAGGTGGTGGCGCCAGGCTACCCCTTGCGCGGCAACCTGAAGGTCGCAAGCCAGCCCGGCGCGGCGGAGCGCATCACGCGCAGCGTACCGGCTCCGGGTCAGGCCTGGGTCGAGGCGTCCCTGCTTGACGCGCTGGGTCTGCAGGTGGGCGATGAATTGCTGCTGGGTGATAGCCGCTTGCGCATCACGGAGATCATTCTCAACGAGCCCGATCGCGGTGCCGGTTTCATGAGTTTTGCACCGCGCGTGATGATCCAGCAGCAGGACGTCGCTGCCACCGGCCTGATCCAGCCGGCCAGCCGCGTCAACTACCGCCTGGCGGTCGCGGGCAGCGACAAATCAGTAGCCAGCTTTATCGCCTGGGCGCAGGACGAGGTCAAGCACACTGGCCTGCGCGGCGTGCGCATTGAGTCGCTGGAAGGCGGGCGCCCCGAGATGGGCCAAACGCTGGACCGGGCAGAAAAGTTCCTGAACCTGATTGCCCTGCTCGCAGCCCTGCTGAGCGCCGTGGCAGTCGCGCTGGCGGCGCGCGGCTTTGCGCTGGCGCACCTGGACGACTGCGC